>MDSZ01049792.1_pt1 | contig 32858 bp, 44 predicted proteins | sample 811201 | NCBI WGS metagenome assembly MDSZ01 (sample SAMN05326647, study PRJNA326480) | marine metagenome | isolation source: seawater | place: Indian Ocean: North | collected 2010 | reverse complement strand
TTTTGAGGTATCAGAGAAACAGAAACCTCAAGAAGTGGTTGATGAGACACCTACAGAACAACCACCGAAAGAAGACGAAGAAGTCTTAGACGATATACCATTCTAAGAATACGAGGGTGAGTAGCAATTAGTGTTCTCTTGCTACCACCCTCACCATTACAATATCAAACCTTGCCGATACTTTGTACCATCAAAGGTTAAACATTGATGCCTATTCTCATCTTTACTTCTGTAGCTACAATGCACCCAACCAGTATTACCACCTTTGTAACACTCAAGTATTAGCTGATCGAATGATAGGTTCTCACTAATCCACAAAGCTAACTCATAGTTATCAACACCCATTACTTCAAAGTCTACTGCTTGACCTAATGCGTGCTGACTCTTGCTACTACTACCAATCGCTTCACATAAATTCACAGACCTATACCCACTACTAGGTGCAATAGGTTTAGCATAATGTTCTCTAACTGGTTCTAATATATTCTCACAAACCAATTTCAAACAAACTATATCCTCACTAGTAGGAGTATTGTTAATACCCATACGCTCAGCCGTCTGACTCTTGCACATCTCGGCTAAAGTAAAATGCTCACTTAACTGCATCACTTCTTACCAAAGAATTTAGTTGCTCCACGAATACCAAACGAGGCGGCAACAATAGCACCTAACGAATATTGATACCACTCTGGCATCTGAGATAAGGCATCAAACCCCTCTGAGACTATCTTTCTGCCACCCTCCCCACAGAAAGATAGAATCAGAGGGATACTGAATAACAGAGTTAACCACTCATCTTTCCACGAAGTAGCTGACGCATCTGCCATAGACTTATCCCAATCTATTTCGCCAGTTGCTTTCTTCTCCATAATAGTAGCCTCTGCTTCTGCTTTAGCTACACTCACTCTAGCTTTAGCTTTTGCTTTAGCTACACTACCCTCTAGCCAAGTACTAACAATACCACCTATCGGGCCAATCAATGCTTGAAACATATAACCTCCTATAAATACATAAACATTAATATTATTATTATAACAACAACAAACAAACCACCGAAGATCAACGCTACAGTTTGCATATCGTGTACAAACTCTGCGTGTTTCTTCCGTGCTTCTGCTCTAGCTTTTGCTTGCTGTTCTTTCATAGCTTGGATTCGTCTTGCTCTTTCAGCAATGATTCCCTGCCATGTGCCGTGACCAAAACGCATATCAATTAACTGACGCATTTCGTCCATATGTTCTCGTGCTAATTTGGCGTTGATTGTTTCTTCAGCTACAGACTTAACACTAAAAGGATCATTAGCTTTTCGTCTGTCTTTTTGAACCTGCTGTTCGCCTTCGAATAATTTATCTATGTCAGATGCAATATCGGATACATCTTTAGCCGTAGATATAGCTGACTTAATACCATCTACTGCACTTTTTACAAGTGCGATTCCTGCTAACGCTTCGGCTACGACCATAATTCATCACTTCATTATTAGAGATACTAACAACACTATTGTAGTACCTGCAGTTCCTATCATTATGTGTTCTAACCTGCGTATTCGTATTATAGTTTCCTTCCACCTTTCAGCACATACTGCTTCGTGTGTGTCTATCTGTGACTTAACATCATATACAGATGGCTTCGCACTCATTTAATAAGTACCAAAGCGTCATATATATCTGTGAAACCTTTACGAATAGACGCTACATCAGCTTTAATATCATCACTTGCATCAACTAAATCAGCAAAACTGTACTTGTTATTAACTGCGTGATCGACTTGCATCTTAACTTCTGCATCATAAGACGCACGAACTTTCTTTGCGTCAGATGAACTAGCTAAAACAAACTTATCATCATTCTTCTTGTTAAATTCATCAAGCCAATCGTCCCACAATGTTACAAATACAGAGCCATCAACGTAATGCCATTGTAGTGGTCGTGAATAATCTTGATCTTTACCTGCTCCAGATGGTGCAGGTAATTCAATAGGGTGTACAATCTCATCTTTTGTTAGAGATGTTTTATACAACTTTCTTTTTAAATGTGGTGTGTATGTCATTATATCTCCTATGGGTTTCTCTTATGCCAAAAATGATGGTGTACATTTTGACTACAACCATGTTGGTAATAGTAATTGTTACCTATCATATAAAGATCAGCAGTTGTCGTGTTAGCAAAGTGTGTCCAATAGCCACTGTAGTAATGACCGACAGAAAGAATATCGGTAAACTTCTTGTCTGTAGCACCAACCCACCATTGAGTTTGACCCGTTAGTGTATGTTGCATTGGAGCAGGATATAAGAATGCTTTAGTAAAATTTTCAGCACCAGTATTAGCACGATATTCGTAGGCTTGTGCCATATATCCCCAAACCCAAGTACGACCTTGTGTATCTATACCCCACCACCCAGGGGCATTATAGCCACTTGTTCTCATTGGAAAACAAGCAATCATATTGTTTCTTGGGAAAGTTAAAGCAGTTCTACTTACTGTACCATCTGCACTACTAGTTACAGTATTGTGATAATCACCGAATGTACCAGTACTAGGTGTTCTTACTGATTGATTCGCAGTCGTATCACCTACCATTTGTTGACCTTGACCATTGTAACCAAACATTCTAAACGGCATACCAGTGTTGGCGGCAATCGTGTAAGTATACATATCCCCCGGGCCATCTTGTCCTGAAGAATTACCAAGCCAAGCTAAAACACTAAGAGTCGAAGCATTACCTGCAGTTTGTACTGCACTAAAGTTTTCACTACCACCTATCTGAATCCAACTAGATTGGTCAGTTGTGTTACCATTAGCTAGATTTCCTGCACCATTGTTACCAATGCCGTACAAGTTACCACTTGAATCAATGTAATAAGCACTAGCGTCAATACCACCATTATAATAGTAAGTACACGCATTCAAAATTTGTTCACAATTAGTTACTGCAGTCATCTGTGCAAATGATGTTCTTGCACTACCTAGTGAAGAAATTGAATTTGTGTTAGCACCCGAATGATAAGCAGTGCCATCTGACTTAACTGCATATGAATCGTTATATCCCAGTGATAAAGATACAATACCAGTTAGTCCACTAACGATTGTAGGTTCTGAAATGTTGTTAGTGCTACCCAATCCGTGAGCACCATTACCACCCCAACCCCAAGCCATTACTCGTCCATCATGCAAGATAGCCATTACTCGAGTGTTACCAAATCCTTGATAACCTCTTGCATCACTAACTGCTATGCACGATACCTCACAAGTAATCCCGTTATTGGTTGCATCTGGCCCAAGATAAGGGATTCTTATCCATTGATATACATCTGTTGTATGACCAAGACCCAACATACCATTGGTGTTTTCACCAATAGACCATACATTACCTTTATTAGTTAATGCCCAAGCCGCACCACTCGTATACCAAACTCTTACAAATTTTTCATCTGCCGCCATACCTCCATTTTCCATAGAGAGGTTGCCAACAATCTGTACTCGTGGGTTATTACTAGCATTAGTAAAAGCACCAATACCATTGTGCATATAACCAGTTTGCATAATTTCGTAATTTGTATTGATGAACATAACGCTAGTTACATTACTCATCATTTCGTCATATGGTCGTTTGACTGGCCCACAAGCACCATTCGGCATACCATCTTCGGGAATCCAATCAGCAGTAGCACCCGATTTACCATTGTATTGAGCAAGCCACGGATACTTGCCATCAGTACCAAAGAGTGTTGTATTAGTTGTATTAGCGTACAAAGGTACATTTGATTCTAATACATCAATACCCTCAAAACCTTTTTGACTTGCATAACCTAATGTATTACTGCCCGTTACTTGTAGTGATTGACCTACTGCACCTGCAGGTAAACGAATCGCACTCGATCCGTCATGAGTCATTATATCGCCACTAGTTGTAAGAGGGTTTGTACCCTCTGCCATTTTGTTCCACTTTGAAGTATCAGTAGGTAGATTACCCGTTGTTACTGCAATAGCTATATAAGAGCTACCTTGATAGGAAACTGCATCATTTGGCTCATATGCAGTAGAGGCATCATATGCTCCTTTCCAATTTACTCTTAATTTTCCTACGTTTAAAGTTGCCACTATAACCTCCTATGGTGTTGTAATAATTAAATCGCCAGATGTGTCTAATGAAAATCCAATGTTAGGACTGCTAAAGAAGTAGTTGTCATAATCACTTAAATTAAATGAACTACTACCACCTAAAACTGAATAATCTACGACCAAATGACCAGTAGATGTATCTACTCTTAATCCATAAAACACACCATTGTTTGTTGCTGAAGTTGCAAACTCATATGCAGTTTCGCCAGAGTTTACTTGAATAATTTTACCTGCATTACCTGCAAAACTTGTAGGCAAGTTAGCATTAGCAAGAGCAGTCGTTGCAGTAGTTGCCGCATTCGAGGCAGTAGTTGCAGAATTACCTGCATTAGTCTCAGATGTCTGAGCATTTTGTGCCGCTTGTTGGGCAGTTGCTACATTTGCACTAACATTCAAAACATCTGCAGTACTTGGCCCTGCTTCGGCCGCACCAGTTGTCAAATTAAATGCTAGAGTTTTACCTTTTCTTGATGCAAGACTCGGTAACGTAATTGACGTTGTTGTATCAGACGCTTCAAGCGTTAACGCTCTAGTAATACCATCACTTAAATCTGCGTTAATTGCAATCATACGATCCAGTTCAGTATTTAACTGGTTAATGTTGAATGCACCTGCAGTTGGAAAATCCGTTGTTCTTTTAAGTGGTATAGCACGAGTAATAACTACAGAAGTACCACCAGTACCCCCAGTAATAGCCGTATTAAATACTACATTACCAGTAGTTCCATCACCACCAGTAACAGTAAATGCCGTATTAGCTACCCCATCAACAAATACAGTAATATCTGTATTGTCAAAAAACTCGAATGTAGTAGGGAATGACTGTTGTGTTTGACCACTCGCTACTGTATACGAGACTCTAGGATTATTTTCGTTTAACGCTATAGTCATATCTACCCTTTACCACTTCTATAAAAAATGCTCAACGCACAATTAGAACCTTCCAATCTTCTCTACTCCACTACCAATATCGTTAACAAAACCTTTGAGAAACCATAAACGTGCAAATGGTAAATCCTTAATTACGTTCTTAGCACCCGTTCCATAGTTGCCTCGAACAAACTCACCAAGACCATCATAGATTAAACTATCTCCCCAACTGTAACCTGCACCACCTATATCACTAGCTACAGAAGAAACGTGTCCAAATGTATCGTCTCTTGTTCTATCAACAAACTTAGGATCAATCAGACCCATACCTAAGTCTGGCCCACCTAGTTTTGCTGATGTAACCATACCCGTGTAGTACAAGTCGCTAAATAGTGCGAGTAATCCACTTTGGTCAAACGCTCTAGCAAATCTGTCTTCCCAATCCATATTTTCCCAGTTGCGTCTACCACCTTCAGTAAGCTGAGACTTAATATATATACTCATATAACCAAGTCCGATTGCACTAGCGAATGCAATGTACTTGTTACGCACTTGTCCTTGTGCGTATGCACTAGTTATCTTATTCATAGCGGCAAAACTGTAGCTAAAGAATTGGAATGGCATACCTAGTAAGCCAGTTTCCATCTGTGCATAACCTCGAACTCGTGCATCTTCTCTCATTCCAAACATCTTTGCGATTCGCATTGGAATAAATACACGACCATCTACAATTTGTGGTAAATCAGCAGGTGTTCCCATAAGAACAGTATTAAGAATACCTTGACCTAAGTTACCTCTAAAGGTTCTAACAAGATCAGCGTACTCAGCACCCCACTTTTCTGTATTGCCTACCCATAAACCATTATCTGTTTTAGTAATTGTACCTGCATCAACTAACTCTTTGATTCTACGAGCGTTTTCAAAACTAATACCATAACGACTACCATACTCTAACTCTTGACGAGTCAATGACTTATCACCAGTAGCACGCTTCATAGCAATATCAATGTATGTATGCACTCGGGCGGCACTATCTAACGACTTAAATATCTTAGTCATAGGTGCTAGTAGGTTTAGCATATAGAATACGTTTTTACCTTCAGCACTTGCTCTTTCATATCTACCCCAAAACCCACTTTTGTTAGACAATGGGTCGTTAGCTAGTTCTTCGCTAAATCTCAAGCCACCTTGTTGCTTGATAATGTCAATAATTTCACCTGCAATTACACCCTCTTTGGCGTTAAGGCGTACACCTTTTTCAGTAACCATACCTTGCAGTACTTTGATAATTGTACCCATATCGTGTTCCATCATAATCTTTGCCATATCGGGCAAAGTTGAGAAACCTGCACTACCTAAGTAATTAAGCTGAGCACCATCACGCAGTACTTGTATAACTCTGTTATCCCATCTATCGGGGTCTCTTTGAACTGTGCCTACTACACGCTCGTACATAATATTAAATTCTTTAACGATAGAGTTTACCCTATCTGTAGACAAACCATCTGCATAACCCTGCTCTGCAATATCATCTAACACCTCATCAAGTGATTTATTGCCATTCATTCGAGCAAACTCATAACGAGGAGCAACACGATTAGTGTATGCTTTCATTACTGTAAACGGATCAGTTTCAATAAACTCAGTAACTAAACTATTTGGTATATCTAGCGTTCTATGTTTGAAGTGTTTAGATTTACCCATACCAAAGAAAGCGTGTGTTTCGTTGGTAGTATCTCTCATACCCAACAAACCATCAGTAGTTTCTTTAGCTCTAGCTTGTGCAGATTTAAGGTCTGGCTTTAGTTCTACTCTTTCGTATTTACCTAGTTTCTCATTAAACCGATAAATAACTGGGTTCTTCATATACCAATCGGTGAGGATTTCCTCAAACCTCACACGATTGTCTGCAATGTTTTGACGCTTCCAATATCTAGGAAACATCAATTCGCTAGGTTGTTGTCTAACACCATCTAGCTTTATTGCCTCTAGTGTTTCTTCTACTTCTTTAAGTAGTACACGCTTGTTAGCAAGAGTTTCATACTTCTTACGCAATAACCCAATCTTGGTATTACGCATACGTTTCTCAAATTTATCTAATATTGCACCAAGTTGTGTAAATCTTTTTAGGTCTTTAGCTGATGCACCCATATGACCTTTGACTGCTTCTTCAGCACTCATATTAATCTTACGTTTTAGTGCCGTATACTCAGTCAATAGCTTTTGTGTAAAAGCATAATCCTTAGTAATCTCAATGCCACCCTTCGGTACTTCAAGCTCTGCTTCTAATCCTTTAATGTCAGCTTCTAACTTATTAATATCTAAGCCAAGATCAGTTTGTCTTGATTCGTAAACCCCTTTGTTACCAATCAAGCCAGTATCTATAAGACGTTGCTCCCAATCTTTGTAAAACTTCTCAAACATATCTATTGCAGACTGCTCTAAATCATCAGCACCCTTTTCACCTTTGATATATTTAAGATTAGCGTTAGTACTAAACTCAGCAAATCCAGTAGGTCTAGTATCTAACATACGCCTTTTGCCAACTTGTACGCCAGTAAACTGGGTAGCTTCTGCAACACCCGACAGTCTGTTAGTTTGCTCTGCATACTTTTTCATTAAACCCATATACAAGCTAACCCATTCGCCTTCCCAAAGTTTAGCGTTCATATATGTGCTATTACCCGAGTCGCCTCCGTGCTTTTCAATATTCATCAGCATACCCTTATCACCAAAATTCTTAACAAAGAACTTTTTGATTGGGGTAGATAGATTTCTGTCCTGCAATACATTCTTCATTGGTGTAGGTACAAGATTGTTAAATATCCAAGAGTTAGTCCACCAACTATCAGCATACCTATACGGGTCTTTAACTCGTCCAGTAAGTACATCATGCGTATCTTCTAATTTACGCACAGTAATTTCTTCATTTACTTCTTTGAGTCGTAATTCTGTTTGTTGAATAACAGATGCAAAGCCTTCTTTATCAATAGGGCCATCAAACATATTCTGTTGTTTGTCGTTAACCAGTTTACGAAATGCAATAAAATCTTTTTCTGCATTCTCATTAGTCAGACGTTCCATATTAAGCACATACTTAGGGTCTTTGTGCCTATGACCATCTTTAAGATTGTTATAGTTTTGCTTTGGACTGCTATGGTTAAGCTCGTGGAACAGAACAAAGTCAATGTAATCATCTACATTGTTGATAAGACCTTTTTTCCTAGCTTCGAGGATATACAATGCGTGTAGATAGCCTTGAAACTGCTCACGTTTTTCGGGTTGGTTTTTGTACTTAGTTGATAGTAGACCCAACTTCTTTTTGTAATAACCTTTAGCTCTACCAAAAATAAAGTCGTGTACATCTTTAGGTAGTACGCTTGGGTTATTATCAATGTCATTCATCATATGTATGACACGAGCATATGTTCTAGTAATACTAGCTTTATCAATAAAGACTGTAGCACCTTGTCTGTGTATGTCTTTTGTAATAGGCATTACATTAAGACCAGACCAGTTCTGTGGCCCTTGTTGAGTTTTCTTATAATTTGCTACTTTGTCTTGATCTGTAATAATTTTAGTAACGCCATACTTTTTACCAAACAATTTGGTTAGCGTTAAATCACCAAGATTATGGATATTAACAACAATGTTTTTGAATTTATCTTTATCTCTAGGTAGTGCTTCTGTTTGACCTTTACGCAACATCTCAAGTTTTTTCTCAAGATATTTCTTGTAGTCATTAAGAGCAGTACCCTTCATTTCATAGAAACCAGTTCTAGCTTCATTAGGTACAGAAATCTTTTCTTGAATCTCTTTAGGATTAAGATTCATCTGCTCTATCTCAGATACAGTCTTAGCCATATCATCATATGCTTGATGAAACTTACCTACTCGACTTGCATTCATGCCCATAGGTATGCCAAGTAATCCACCGAATGCACCACCAAACACCATACTAAAGCCAATATTCATAGCTACTTCGTCTGTTGTTTTTAGTGGATCAAATGGTGCTGACCCTGCTTCAAGCACACCAGTAATAGCACCTGCACCTACACCAGTTCTAACTGCCGCTTGACCAACATAACTACCAAAAGAACGTATAGTTCCGTTAGCCACACCTTTAGCTAATGCAGGTATGCCAAATCCAAAAGGTATTAGATTAAGTGGGTCTAAGAGTCCTGCTACTAAATGCTCACCAAATGATGCACTAGCTAGAATCTCTCTACGTCTTTCGTTTTGGTCTAAGTCTTCTTTTAGCTCACGCATATGATCTGCGTTGCGTGCATCAATTAGATGTGGTGCGTAATGCTCATACCCTTTCATATCTTGTAACGGATTGTAGTTCGGGTCATATCTATCCCCGTACTTCATAGCGTTATCTATAGAATCAATGATTGGGTCATAGTAATACATCTGTTGTGCCGACCATAGTTCTCCAAACGTATAGTCTGCACCATCTGATGTATCTAAGGAATCTATGCCTTGTGATGGAGTCTGTACTAAGTTAGCACTAATTTCATATGGGTTAACTTGTAGTGGGTATCTTGTATCCATTACAGATCGTCCAATGTAAATGTTTTAGGTTGCATCTGATTTACAACATCATCATTTCTTACTTTATGTGCATTCTGCAACTCACCGATTGTTAGATAATCAAGTGGACTTATATCTTGAGAACCTCTGTAAGATACTACATACGGAACGTAAGCAGTTTGATCATCACCTACTTGTGCCTTAATCATCATTGGCTCTAACTCTAATCCATTGTTAGATACTCTCATTACTCTAAACTTAGTTACTTTACGCAACTCATCAGCACCCCTAGAGTCTGGTGCTTTCTCTAACTTAATATTCTTCATAGGTACTAAGAACACTTTAACTGGTGCATCTTTAGTACCATAGATAGGAACTTCCTGCTGACCTGCATCTACAGTCAAGCCTTTATTAATTTCATCTAGTCGTTTTGCAAACTCATCTCTTTCTCTCAGAGCTTTATCGTAAGCATTTTGACCAAATTGTTTTTTTATTCTACTTAGATATATGCCCGACCTTTTTCCGATTTCTTGGTTAAGATAAGCACGTTCACTTTGTACTGTTCTTGTTCCAGTAATATTATTCTCGTCAATTACCTTTGGTGCAGTTGACGGATTATAATTACCAAAATCAAAAGCACCATTTGTTGTGCCTCTATTATCTAATACAAACTCAATGCCTTCGCCATAAAGACTCATAGCATCTTTATTATCTAAGGTTTCTTGTATTAGTGCTAACCAAACATCTTGTTTTTGCATTCCATTAAACCTAGACAAGTTAGTATCCATATTCTGAGGATTCTCGTCTGGTGGTGCTTGGAATGTTTCTAATTCATTCTTTGGAATAAGCACATCAATGTTAATATTTGTATGTACTTTGTTACTATTTCTCATTGAAGGATCGAGAATAATACCCTTACTATCCATATAGTTTGCTTGATAAAACTTATCTACAACTTGCAGAATAGTCTCAACACCTAATGTTGGATCATAATCAGTAAGAAGTTTAATTACTCCCGACATTCTAGTAATAACGTGTTGTGAATCTTCATTATGTTTTTCGACCATATGATGTCGAACCACATCTGTTAAGTTTCTAAACTTGTTATCTGAGTCTGAATGAATATCAGCATACTTACTAGTAAACACGTTAAATGGTGCTTCACCCATAGCGTATTTATTATTTGCTTTATTCTCACGAATGTTAATTAAGTAAGTGCTTAGATTAGTTGCAGACTTCTCATTCAATCCCATTACATCAATGTAATGATTAAGTTGTGTCAGCTTGACTAATGTATCATCAGAAACACTTGCACCAATGTCTCCTTTAGCTACTGCAAACATATTGATTTCATCACCACCAGATTCATTAACAACATACGACAATGCTCTAATGTGGCTCATCAAAGTAAGTGCGGCACTTGGATTCTGTATTTTACCATCTAACAAATCATTTACATTTGACATAAATGTTTCGTCAAACACACCCTTTTTAGCTAAATCATACATTGTTTTAGTAGCAGGGTTGTTTGGCACAAGAGACGCAGGTGTAAGAAAGAACTCTTGCCCTACACCATTTTGTGCGTAAATAAGATTGTTAGTAGCCTTAACTGTTTTGCTCTTAGGAATGTTTGAGTTTGGCAAAGCATTAACTACAGAACTTACAGCACTTGCATATTCTGCTTTAAGTTTAGCTTGTTCAATTTCAGAAGTTAACAATGTGTTAGCACTTCGAATCTTAGTCATAATAGCTTTCTTCATACCTTCAGAGCTATTATTTATAGATTCTACTGCACCACCATACTGCTCTTTCAATATGGTATCTAATTCGGGACTGCCAGTCTGCATCTCAAAAGGTTGATTGCTATTAATAGCTTCAGAAATAGCATTATATACAGCCTTCTTACGAATAGGATCACTCATCAATCTACCAACAGTAGTGTTGGTATCGCCAATAGTTACTGGCGTTTCGCTATCAAATGATTGATCTACACTACCAATAAAACTTCTTGATACTGCACCCTCAATCTCAGATGTAAGAGAGTTTCTAGTTGTTACATCAACACCCTTAGTATCAATACTTATTTGTTCATTACCTACAGTAATAGTAGATTTGTATGTTTCGTTTTGAATGTTAGCAATATCTGTATTTACTTTATTTAAATACACACCCCATTCATTAATGGTATTTGGCAAACCATCAGTAACATTATCTTTTATGCCATTTGCGTTGGCACTTACATTTTCATTATTAGCTTGTTCAACAGAAACTTTAGCAGACTTAATATCTGTCTGCTGAGTATTCATATCTATCTTAATGCTTTTTAGTTTAGCTTGCAGATCGTTCTGACTGTAAAAGCTATCCATTGTAAAGCCATTTACTTTGACATTGTAGTATCCTTGAAGTTTACCTAATGCCTCATCAAACTCTTTTTGTAATGCAGGATTACTAATCGTAGGTTTACCAATACTTAGTTGCTCTGTATCACCACCACTCATAAGTAGTTCGGTCATATAGATTTGTGCTTTATCTACAATAGCAGGGCCACCTTCAGTTTGGTTAATCTTGCTTAGCACCTTGTAAATACCAGTACCCCTAAACCATCTGTTAAGAACCTCGCCTTTTACATTGACACCAGAGCTATCGGTAAAAGCATTAAACTTTGCACCAGTTTGTTTTAGTGGACTGTCTTTCTTACCAGTAGCAAACTTATCATACTTCTTTTCCATATTGATAATATGGTTCAGTAAGTTGCTAGTATTGGTATTGTCTGCTGATAGATAGATACTGTTTACTGGACTATTAGCATTACCTACGTCCATCTGATTGTTATTAAAGTTTCTGTATTCTAAACTGTTTTCATACAGATTATTTCTATCAATAGCGTTTTGATTTACTTGTTCATTTTTAACTGACGTTATTGCGTTGTTAAAAGCATTGACAAAAGGAGACTTATCTTGTCCTTGAGATTCTTTGTTAATAAACTCTACAAACCCTTTTGCAGTATATTCAGTAACAGAACCATCAAGTTCAGTAATTGTTAGCAATGGGTGGGTATCATCTAATCCTGCAATATTGTTTCCAGTAAGTACTGCATCTTGCATTGCACGGAGAGTTTTCTCAATCTTTGGCTTTGTGTTGTACTGTGATAAAACACTTCCTTCATAGCCTCTAATTGCATTAGCAATGTTAGTTGAATACGCACTAAGAACAGATGAATTGAGTGCGTTTTTTGCATTAGTTACATCAATGCCATCAATAACATTGGCTTGTTTATTATCTTTAATATCACCTAGAGTTTTTTGATATACGCCACCCCATTGACGTTTATCAATGTTAGAGCCTTGAGTTAAAATAACTGCATTAAGCTGATTACCATTTGACAACAAATTAGCACTAAACTCTTTTTTAGATAGAGCTAAGTCTCTTTTAATCTTTTTATCTGTAAGAAATACTTTAGTTGATGCTAAGTAAGATTCACTAAGATCATTGATGTAGCCAAGATATGTTGTTTGGTTTTCGCCAAATGGTTTTTTTATACCTTTAACAAATTCACCAAACTGGTTCTGAAACTTAGAAACCATCTTGTCATCATTTTGCAACTCAGTTGCTAAACGATTAGCTTCATTCTTAATGTCTTGTTCAATGTGGTATCTAAATCTTTTTTCTACAACATTCCTAAATGCCCTACGTTGTGTAAGACCCATAAGTAATGGTGAGTTTTCAAGTACTTTAAGATTACCAGTTTCGGGATCAATAGCTTTCAAATCATTGGCAGATAGGTTGTTAGCCATATCAATGCCTTTTTGTTGTGCCTCTTGATTAGCAACATTAAAAGCATTCTTGATAAGGTTATCTGCACTAGATTGAATATCACGTTCTAATTGTTCGCCAGAACGATCTGCTCGAACAACACCAATCCTTTGGTTTCTAAACGTAATGTTTTGTCTAATTACTCTAGCCATTTAGCTAAACGTACTCCAAGTTTGAGCCATACCAAATGCACCATTGATAATGGCAGACGTTGCTCTATAGTCTGCACTAGCTTTTGCCGCAGTTCCTCTGAACATAGCTTGCTCTGCTCTCAACTTAGCTTGACTTAATTTGATATAACCATCATTAATCATTCGACTTGTATCTGTGTATGCAATCTCTTTTTGCTTTTCCATAAACGCATCAATAGACGCATCACTACTTACATCTCTACCCATAAAACCAAATAGTGCAATGTTCGACTCTTGTTCTGAATCAAACTTAGCAACTCTATCATTTGCAATCTGTTCTGCATTTAACATAGATTGAGCACCATCAAGCATTGCTTGACTTGCATCAAACCTTGCCGCACCCATAGCATATTGTCCCTCACTCTTGAGAGAACTGTATTTCATAAATGTACCAAGACCTTGTAGGCCAACCATACCTGCCGCTAAATAACTCATTAGAAACTCACCTCTGCAACTAATCCATTAATATCCAAAGGCAAAGGACTACTCTGACCTATCTTTACAACTGGATCACGATTGTAACCAAGAAAACGAAACTCGTGTTTGCCCGTAGTAGCCGATCTACCTAAACTAAAATCATCTGTAACATTTCGTAATATAAGTTCATTATCATTTACTTTTACAGACAACGTATTTCTTACATCTAGTATAACTTTCGATATACTTCTTTGCTGACCAGTAAGAGGGCCACCTTGTATGTTTCCATCAATAGGCATTGTGTGTGCTTCTACATTAAAGCCATATCCAATCTCTACTGATGTAACTGTTGCATCTACTGCAGATACATCAACATTTCCAGACGCTACAGTAAACTGCCCTAAGTAATCTGTGCCACTTAATACATCAACTACTGCACCATTACTAAAATGACTGCTAACATCAAAGACTCCTGCAGTACCAGTAAAGGTAGCTGAGAAGTCTAGGTTTGCATTAGGATCAAACTCACAAAGAACAAACTTAAAATCGGGTGAACTAGCTGATGCTTTGTTATAAGCAATAACTAGAAACACTCTTTCGTCAACTGCACAGATACTATGAAAGTTTCCGTTAGTAGTAAGTTGTGACCAACCTGCTCTTTTCTCAGCACGATTAGATGTAAACATTGCAATCGTACCATCAAGATTTACCAAGAATGTATACGACTCTGGTCTTTGCAATCCACCATTTAGAACTGCTAACTGTATAGGTTCTACAATTAGGTGAGACGACAATGATGAAATGGAGGAAGATACATATGCCGCCTCTGCATCAGAGTACAAGTACTCTCTGCATACATCACCAGTTTTTTGCACATATATAGTCGCACCATCATAAGATGTTGGACGGACATATGACGCACCAAATGGCGTTTGTCTTTTTATCATTGCATTTGTAGGTGTAATAGGTTCACTACTAAATGCAGGTATGTAAAACTCTGATGTACTAGTAAAGATTTGTAAATCACGATTCGAGACAATATGACGAATACTATTAATCTCACCAATAGACGCAGTTAAATCAAGTGCATCTGCATCTTCACCATCACCAGTATCGAAGTTAAAATAACTATCAGAACGACTTGCCCAAATTCCATCGGGTTGTCCAATACTACCACCAAACCATAATCGGTTTTCATGGAATGCAACTGCCGCAGGATAACCACGATATGCAGAATAACTCTGTTCGTCCCAGTTAGTACTAGGTGCGTGTGTAGTTACTTTAGGTGCTCCACCACCATCTACAGAAGCGTTTGCATTTTGTCCTGCAGTAATAATATAATGGTTTTCATCAACAACTTCTTGAATGGTTCTAACGCCATTTAGATTAGCCGCAGTAATACCACCTACTGCACCCGACTTACTTATAGTGATTGAATCTCCAGTTTTTAATCCGTGTGCAATATGAGTTACTTCAACGTCTGCAGTACCATCTACAGTTCTGTAAGCATCTTTATCTAACTGTTGTGATAGCTCTACACCACTTACAATATTACCAGTTGCTTGAGTGCTACTTTGCACAGATACAATATCAATCTCTGTTTTATTATATCTTATAACTGTACCAACGTGTTTAGAGTCTAAGTAATTAGAACCAGTAAGAGCACCAGTAGTATCAAAGTATGGTGATGATACTGTTAGTGTAATGCCATTGCCACTAGTTGCAGAAGGGTCAAGTGTTACACCCGAACCTTGAAACTTGTGATACGGCTGAAATATCTGCGTGTTATCTGTATCTGTTTCAAACGTAAAGTTTTCTACTTCAAATGTAGTAAGACTTGTTCTGTTTAACCTTCGTGTTTGAAATGTGTTATGACACAAGAACATTGTATCGCCCGATTGAGCGTATGTTACTTCATACAAGTTTGTATCTGTAATAGGTAATGTAGCACCATCTACATCAGTAGTAATTGTTTGAACGTGTGTTATTGCACCAGTTGTAAATACAATCTGAAAGCATCTGATTTGTTGATGTTCTAAAGCAATGATGTATCGTTCATCATCACTAAAGATAAAAGGAATAATTCTAACTTGCTGAGTTTTGTTAATTAAATCTACGGCAGTATCAAACTCATATATCTTATTGATACCATAACGCTTTAACAAACCACCTTCATTTTTAAGAAAGAAGTTTTCTACCTTACTACCTGCGTTAGCATATACGTTAGTATCTGTTCTAGTAACAAGTGATGGACTTATCTCACCAAAGCTAAAGTTACTTACTGGAACTCTAATCCTAGCCATTAGCTTAACCTACTAGTTATGAATCTTGATGTAGTCAGCTTCCTTGTTGTTTGTTGTTGGGCATCTAAGTTTCGTGCTTTAGCCATAGTACGCTCTGCTTGGTTTTGCATAAGTGTAGCTAGGCTCGAATCACGAGCAATACTTGTAGCAAATATAATAGCAAGACTGTATTCGACTGCTAGGGTAAAATAACTAGGCCAATCTTTTTCATCTGGTCTGTATGTATAATCTGCAATAAGATTGTCAGAAGAAGCAGAGTCGCTAAATACTTTGTCTCCATATACTGCGTATTCTATTTGGTTATCATTTACTGTTACTGCGTGTAGCATAAGCAGATCAGTTGGTAACTGATGTGCTACATCATATCTACCAGTTGGCGTATTTGTTAAAAGTACTAGTTGTTCTTGGTTAGTAGCAAATCGCCATCTTGAGTTTACAAGTGCCGCCCTAGCAACATCTTCGTAAACATTAACGGCAACAGTCGCTTCAGTAGTTGCATCAGAGAAAGATGTAATTGGATTTGCTCCAATTAGAATCAACGCTCTTGAGCAAATATCAATACTTGATGATGCTACTGTACTCTGTGTTGCCATACATAATAGTAAGGGAGGGCGAACCCTCCCCCCTTTCTTTTAGTCGCTATCTGTTGCAGTTACAGTTAGTCCGTCAACTACGTCAACTGCAGATGCAGTTGCACTATTTGCATAAGTCAACGTAACAACTGGTGTACCACCAGTAGAAGTTACTGCAATAATGACATCATTAACATTAAACATATTAGCTGAGTCATTAAAGTAACCTGCCGTGTTAACGTCAGCAATAGTATCAGTCGTACTATAGTGCCACAGATTAAGTCCTGATCCACCTGCTAGGCGAGTCAGATTTGATTTATCATAAGCCATTTCTAATCCTCCTAGTTGTTATCCAAGACTTCATAGATTCCGTTGTCGTCAATAACAACTGAACCCATTGACATCATTGATGTTGCAAGATGAGCTACCTTCTCTGGAATGTAGTTCAACTCTGTTGATACATCTGCACCAATACCCAATCCAATAGCACTACTATGGTAAGCAAGATTCTTACCTGCAGTAATTGCTGAAGTAGAGAAGATATTGAATCCCAAAAATTGCTTCATTGTCATACCACCTGCAAATGGTAGATTCTGTTCACCAACAAAATCACTAGATGCAAATTCAGTAATATTAAACAAGTCAGCAAAACCCTTCGGGTGCATTGCTAGATAGCGTTGCCCGTCCTCTGGGATATTTGCAGAACCAAAAGTCTCGAACAATGTAAGCAAGTCAGCTTTAGCAACTGCACTACTTGTATCGTTAATCTGAGTAGAGTTTGCACCTGCGTCCATTGCGTCCACAAGAATCTCATCAGTTTTACGACCAAGAGCCGCCGCCGCACTTTTAGCAACTGCTTGTCTCTCATCAATGTTGATCTTTAGTTCGTCTAGTTTGTCGATATACTCTGCCGCATAATAGTCAGACATAGTAGCTTCGACATTTGTATGGCTTAGCTCCATAGGAGTAACCATACCATTTCTCGCCTTTGTACTCGCAGTTCCAGTACCAATCTTTTGGAAACGTACTGTGTTTCCTCTTACATTGGCAACAGTCCTTGTAGTGTTTCGTAGCTTAGAACCCATACGCTGATACGCCATGTGAACTTCGCTCTCGAACTGCTTGATAAAGGCTTGATCTATTGTATTAGCCATTTATAGCCTCCAAGTTAAAGTTACATTTTTCACCTTCGGTTATCAGTTTTTGTTCAAATCAACGCAATTATCCGTATGGGTTGCTCATTGTAAAACTGGCCTCTTTAGACTAATAACATTATTTTTCTTCTTTACGCAACGCACAAAACGCATCATAGTATGCCCGTTTACCTCGTATGGATAATCATCAAAGGTAAACCCACACCAAGTAAGCCACATAATAGTTTCGTGGTGGTCAACGGGACAAAGGTTTTCGATTTGTTTATAATCGCCTTGCAAGTGTTTAATTACCCTCGCACACCCTCGAAGAAAAGGACGAAAGTTCTTATTGATATGTGATGTACCTAAAAACCAAACCCTACCAAACTCATAATCAATAGGTACTGTACCACACATAGCAATGCAGGTTTTATCTAAGAAGATACTGTAGTTTCTAGCACCTTCTATATCAAAACCACTGGTGAGTGCATCATACGGGGAAGTCCTATGTATCATGCACTCTTTTTGATCGTTAAGTCTTAAATGCCGTGAAATGGTTTTAGCATCATCATAAGTTGCCCAAGTAAACCATAGACGACCTTCTTGCTCTAATATCTCTCTGGACATTAGCCAAACAACTTTTTGAAACCCTCGTCTACTTTTCTGACGAAGTTAGGATCACGTTTAGTTGGGTTATGATACCTTTCGTCTTTCATCATTTCTTGTAGTTGTGTTTGATTAAGTTCACTTACAACATTAGCTTGGTTTGTAATTACAGATGCTTCTTTGCCATTGTTCATCATTTGCTCAAGAGCAATAATGCCATCTGCAGTTTCACAAAACTTTTCTAACGCAGGAATCTGATCTTCTTTAAAGTTCTTATAAACAAACCGACTTACTGCATCTACACGAGATTGTGCATTATCACCAAGTCTACCCATTTCTGTATTGTAGTCTGGGCCTTCTTCTTGCATACCTGCAAAGTTCTCAACATACAGATTGATACCTTGCTCAAACTCATCTTGGCTATAACCATTCTTCCAAGAATGATCTGCCCACCATTGCAGTAGTTGATTGTCTGCAACTTGTTCTGAGTCTAAAGTATCGGGAATCTGATAATCACCTACTTCAGCAGGACGCTCACTATACGCTTCTTCAAGAAGTTCGTTTTCTAGTTCTGCTTTGATTTCTTCACGATTAGAACCTAGTTTTTTTTCCAAAGCATTGTATGACGCTACTAAGTCATCAACACTCTTAAACTTTTCGGGAAAACCCTCGGGTAGTGGTTCTGCCTCAGTTGGCTCTGGTCTTGATTCTTGATTAAGCAGAGAACCTTCTTTCTGCTCAACCTCCATTGGGGGAGCATCACTAATTTGTTCTTGCTCTTGTTCTTGCACTTGTTCTTCAGCCATTGTACCTCCTATTTATGGTTATGTGCGTGTTTTATACGTTGCTCAATTACACCTACTAGATAGCGTTGTCCTTCAATATGTCTGAGTTCTTCTGTAGTTACAGATGGCCCATTAACATATTCTATCGTTATAGAGCGTAAATACTTTAATACCTCTTGCCCAGTTTCACTTTCAAACAAACTGGCTACATTCTTTGAGATGATTACTTCATCATTCTTTGGTCTGATGACACCATCTATGCCAACTCTATTGTTGGGTTGGTTGCTCATCTGTACCTTCTTGTGGTTGTTGCATTTGTTGTTGTTGCATCATTTGCATTTGTTGTTGTTGCATTTGTTGTGCTTGTTCTACAATTCTTGTTCTTTCATCAGCATCACGAATAAGATTATCGGGTACACCAAACTTCTTAGCTAGATATTCTGCAGTTTGTTCAGAACTAATAAGTAAATTCATTACCTCTGGGCCAAATGCACCTTGTACTAATTCTAAGTATCTACTTACTGATGTAATGTCTTGGTTATGTTGTGCTTGTGCTAATGGTGATACGCTTCGTACTTTTACTTCTCTACCATTAACAGTAGGTAACTCAATACGTCCTTGTTTCTTCAGAATATATACAACCCTTTGCAATACTGGTTGTACTAATTCTGCTTGTAATCTTCCAAAAGCAGAACCAATCCTTCTTGATAAATCAGCCATACGCTCTGCTACCTCTGTAGCTGACGCAGGTGTTTTATCGGGATTACCAAGCATATCATTGTACAATGCTCGTTTGATATTTAACCTCATATCACTCAATACAAGATTTGCTACATCAAATGAACCTGCACTTGCAACTGGTTGTAATCCTGCACTATTTGGTGCTTTAGGTATTACAGTTCCAGGGACTAAATTGATTGTATCGGGATTGACTACACCATCATCTTCCATTTGGTATATACCCGAGATAGCCATTTGTGCATTTTCAAGTACAAGCTCAATCGTAAGATTAGTAGTCTTAATAGCAGATAACGCATTGATAAGTGGCCCACGACCATATATCTCTCCTGCACACTTTGACCAACGGAAACATATGTATGGATTACTGCCAGTACCTTTAAACTGCTCAGTAAATATTACTGCCTTAGACATCATATCTATGGCATAGAATGTAAATGCTTCTTCGTTAACTACAGTATAATCCTTACAACAAACTTCTAGTATATCGTTCTCCATCTCTGGATCACGTTTCATACGTTCTTCTATCTGTTGTGGAATATCTGCTTTGGGATACATAATGCGTAAGTCACGACATTTGACAGTACGCATTCGATAAACATGATCAATCCGATCATCAACACCAACGTCAAGTACAAGGTGAGGTAAAGGGATAGCACTAAAGTTGATAGGATTGATTGCATCACCTTCAGTAACGGCAAGTACGCCCGTTCCCACAGCCAAGTCCATAAACGATTCATGCACCTCTTGTGCAAAGTTACTATTTTGTATGACTTCAAATACATAATCAGTAACCTCGTCTAAAGTATTATTTACTTTGTCCCTTTCTTCTTTCGGTACTTCCGACCCTGCCGTGAAGTCTGCCCACCTTGCGAAGTTCGGGACGAGGCCACTTTGGAGTCTCGAGGCGAACTCTTGTACTCCCACAACTGCGGTCTCATCAAAAATCTTTTCGTCACGCCTCCTGCCAATGCTTTCCGTAAAAAACGACTCACGCATTGGTAAAGCGTACTCATAGCATTCTTCAAACAACGGAACGAAGTTTTGGCGAATACCTTTAGCCTTCTCATACTTTCGTATATAAAGCTGAGCAACTTTTTCCGTATTGTTGCTAGTAGGCGTACTAAGTTTATCATCAGTATTCACTATCATTCATTGATGCCCTATTAGGTGTCTAGGAACTGATTATAGAAACCCATTCCACCTTTGCCACTTTTTGATAGTAAAGACCTACGGCCTCCTCCACCTCTTGCTCTACGGATACCTTTCTCAAGAACATCATCTTTACGATCAGAACGAACTGCTTGGTTCGCCTCTCTCTGAGAATCCATTTGAGGAGGGGGTGGTGGTGGTGGTGGCATCACTACTTTTGGACTTGGTAAGCACATAATAAACTCCTTCTTATTTATCACCTTTTGCATATTTTACGCAAAAGTGCAACGCACAATTTACATTCGTCTCCAAAGACCTCTACTCTTAATTTGCTTTGGCTTTCTATTAAACACATCAAATCCACTACGAGCGTTGAACGCACCGATTTGTTTGTGATTCCTCATTAAATTACGACCCTCACCTGCACCAAGCATCAAATACTGAAGTGCATCGTGAATATGTGAGTACATATTTTTATCGGGTTTATCATCAAAACGCTCACCACTTACCATCATTCTTCGATAAGAGTAGCCACTTTCAAAACCCTTAATTAAAGTTGGACATCTTTTATCTACTAAGAAAGCAGGTTTACCATCTGCCATCTTATTCAATGAACCTCTTACGGCTTCTAGTCTCAAGTCTATTGAATTACTTGGTGCAGGATATGCCCTAAGACCTGCACCACGCAATATTTGAAATGGCGTTGTTTCATCTGTCTGTGCTCTAAAATCACCTGCAGGGTCGCCAATAATTTTTACTTCTAAATTAGAAAATCTTGTAGATATATCTTGCCGTAACATCTCAGCAAAACGGACTATACCCATATCAATAGCTACAATTTCATTCAGTATAAGCCAACGACCTCTAACCTTTTGTCCAAAGACTGCCGCAGGTGTAAGACCAAAATCTATACCAATGTATAATGGAACACCAACTGCAATAGGTATTTCTTGTTTAGCAACGTGGTAATCCATATTAAATTCGGGATATACTGGTTTACCTTCTTGGATTTGACCAAGACGATTCATTACATAAACATCAATCCAACTTTTAGTTTTACCTCTAATAAGATTGCTATAATACGTTGATAACAGATTGTTTATGTTTTCTGCCTTATCATTATCTTCATAACTATCAATCCCACCTTCTTTAGTTAGTTTCTCTACCATACCTGCAGGTTGGATATAGAAGTTCCAGTTATCGGGTTTGACTAACATCTTTGCTTGTTCGTGATGTATGTGGTCGGGTACTGGTACTTCGCCAGACATAATAGGCCACCAATGATCTTCTTCGGGAGCATTTGTATCACAGATGACACCCGACCAAGATGCACCACCATCACGCATTGAGGGGAAACGACCAACACGCATTGTGGTTGCATCAATAATTGATTTAGGTATTTCTCTCGCTTCGTTTACCCATACACCAGTAAGTTCGAGAGATAACAGTTTCTTTACATCTTCGGGTCTATCAAGTGCTAAGAAGATAACTTCTAACTCAATATCACCTACGTTTATAAAATGCGTATAAGGTACAGACCACATAAACTTCCCGTATTGATCTTCGGGAAACCAATCTAACCAAGTCTTAATTGTTGTGGTTCTAAGTTGTGGGTTGGTGTTTCTAACAACTGCCCAACGACTTTTACGTTTACCTTCTGCGTTTTTCTTTTGTTGTAATGCTCGTCTAAATATTTCTACGCAACAAGCTACAGACTTACCACTTCCAACTGGCCCTCTAATACCACGAAAGAAACTATCGTCTTTCATAAATGATTTTAGAACATTACCATCTGGCTTGTAATTAAAGTTCTGCAATTTTGTAGTCCTTGCCAACCTTCTTTAGTTTTTCTAAAGTCTCTGGCCCAAGTGTTGATATTAATTTATCAGCCTCATAGTCCGTACAAAACTGCTCTGGAAAATGTTTTAGGTGTACTTGTTTAACAACTACTCTAAGAATATCACGATCTTGTTTGCTTATCTTGTGTACGAAGCTCATTTGAAATCTCTATAAGCCTTCGTTTTTCTAGCAATCTTTTTGGGCTGTTTAGCCACTTGTTTTCCTTTTCTAGTTGCTTCACGCTTTTTAGCCGTAGTACGGGCGTATTCAGAGGCCGAAAGAGCCTTAATCGCTTTCGCAGGTAAGTAACGCTCACCAGTTGCCTTTGACCCTTGAGTACTAGGCTTACCACTTTTTGTTCGCCATTTCTGTTTCGTCCACGCACGAAGCGACCTCTGTGATTTTTTTAACGCCATTTGTGCCTAATCCATTTGATAACGGCATAAACAATTAAACCAAGAACAATATATGAGATGCCGTCAAACCAAGACATTTCGTGTAGTGTTGTAACTAGTTCGGGCGTAATCCAATCCATTAGCTAGTATATCCTCCACCTTTGGCTTTATACTGTTTGGCTAACATCTGAGCCTTTCTAGCCGACCATTGACCAGACTTGCCACCTTTGTTACCTGCTTTTATTCTATTAAATAAAGCTCTACGCATAGCAGGTTTAGTATAGTTACCTGCTTCATTTACTTTACTTTTTGCCATCTTTCTTTTTCTTCTTTAGCATAATTGCTCTAAGTTGTTGTTTAGTTAATTTTTTCTTAGCGTCTTTTGGTGGTCTACCTTTTGTAGAACCATATGTTCCTTTTCCGTATGGCATTATAAAGTCCCCCCGTTATTTTTTTTAGTTACTACTTTTGCTTCAGTAGTTTTCAAAGAAGCTCCATACTTAGAACCCTTTGTACCTTTTAGAATAGAATCAATTTGTTTTTTCTTTTCTGCGTCTGATAGCTTTTTGTATTCAGCATCATTCTTAGTAAAGTATTGATCCATTGCGTTGTATTCTTTAGTACCTGCTTCTTCATCTTCAGCGTACTGTTTAACAACGTCATTCGCATAGTCTTCGGGTTTTTTAATTTCGGGTTTCTTTGATGAATCAGTACGCATATTACTTGCGTATACATCTTTAATGGTAATTTTTTTACCACTAGCATTGATGTCTACTGTATCTTTTCTAGCCATAAGTTATCCTTTCTTCTTTTTAGCTTTGTTACGTTTTGAGATAGCTCTAGCTTTTGCTCTTGCATCAGCTTTAGAACTAGCACCCCAAGCCTTCAAGCTAAGAAGGAGTCGGGTAGGTTTACCCTTAGAATCACGCTCTGGCCCTTTTGCTCCACCCATTCTTGCAAGGAAACTTGCTCTACGAGGATTGTCGCCACTCTTAACTGGTGGCTTTAATGTACCACCTTTGTAAGAAGCTCTGCCTTTGGCGTTTAAACCACCCTTAGGGTTCTTACCCTCTTTGCGAGTCCAAGCAGGGGTTTTCGCCATTATTTTTTCTTCCTAGTCTTCTTAGGTGCTTTGCCACCAACCCACGCTTCATTTACATTTGGAGTTGATTCATCATCACCTACAAGTTGACCTTTATCATTTCTTGCTCTTTTAGGAGCAGGTTCTTCAGTAATAGGGTGTACTCTAACAGATTCGCTTGTGTAAGTTGGGCCAGTTATAATTCTGCCGTCTGGTAGAACACATACTGGGCCGTCCCAAATTTCACCATTATTCTTTCGATACTTCAATTATATCCTCCAATCTTTATCATTAATGATTTATTCTTTTGTTTTTTAACCATTGATGCCATTCCACTATATTTTTGGGAAGCACTCAACTGTTTCTTTTTTTGTGCGTCTCGCATTTTCTTTCGAGCTTTCGCACGAGCCATCTGTTTTCTGATTAATTCTTCTTGTGCCTTACTAAATTTTCCTGCTTCTTGTCTCATCTTTTTTACCCATTAAACAAAGTCGTGATAGTTCATACCTGCATCATTCTTCATCAAGTCATCTTTTTGCAAAGTAGTACCTTTATTGATAGGTGTTCCACCACCACCATCACCACCACCATTATCATTAGAAGTGGCAGTAGCAACTGTAGGTTTTTGTTTACGAGATAATAGGGATTTATTCTTTTGGGCGTTACGAGCAGATAACGGGTACTTGGATTTAATTACTTCTCCACTAGTATCCTGCAACCAACGTGGCGTGGGAGGAGGTGGAGGTACAACCATTTTAGGTGAGGGTAAACACATACGGACTCCTAGTTAAAAAAAAATTTATCATATCACATTTATAAACGTACCTTTTTGAATTATCGCCATCATCAACGACCCCTAGCAGTTCGGTCTGCCATTTTTCAACCCCCCTGCCCGTCATGTGAGGTCGATGCTAACCTTGAAATCACCCGTAGCGTGCGTTATACGCCGCTCGGGTGGCTTGAACCCAGCTCGATCCAAGATGTCTTTGGACGCTTCCAACTGAACGTACTCTGACTTCGCCCCCCTCGCTAGTGCAACCATCTTTGCAGACGCAACCGTAGCATTCATACCGAGCGAGTTAGCAACTGCTTCCATCAAGTAGGCTTGAACGTGTGGTAGCTTCAAAGTCTTACTGGCAGTCACTCTGCCTGCTTCCCCGACGGCATAACCTGCCGTCTCCGAAGCCTGCTTGATGGAACAACCAGTTGCTACGAGCGTATCACACAAACGTCTTTGCTTGTCGGTCAATCGTGATGACATAGCATCATTCTCGGTGGTAATTGTTTTCACAAAACCCCCCCTTTCATTCCCCCCCTTTATGTCATCACTACGACCGACCTGTCAACGCACAATTCGTACCTGTGTCCTCACGACAACACACGACAAGTCGCCAACTCCGTTACAACTTGCACTTGTAAGCACGTTCCTTTTGTTTCTTTGTGCATTTTTCGTATTTTCCTTTCAAGTTGTTGTTCATGGCCTCTCGGTCGTTCAAGTCCTACCTTGTACCCCGATACCACAGTAGTGATGCCTTGCAAGGGTAAATGCACTCGGCTTTGCCTCGCCCTTGCTAGGCACGGCCTTTGGCCGCCCAAGTGGGTAACTACTGTGGTCTTCGGGCGGTAGGAATTGAACGATTCGATTCCATAAACAACGAAAGGAAAATACTATGAAAAATACAGTCGAAAACAAGAAGGAACTTAGCTTAGCACAAGTTGTAACTGCGTTGGCTAATCACTCAACCTTCAAAACAGAGAACGAAAACTCAAGTTACTACTCAGCTGAGACAGTACTTAACGCTCTTTGTTGGAAGGCAGAACAACAAGTTTCTTGGAAAACAGATCAGTTGTTGGAAGCCAATGAGAAATTGGAAATCGAAACAACAAGAATCCAAGAAACTGGTGTTCGAGCCGACAACACTTCACCATCTGAAGTTGTCACTGTTAAGACAGACAGAATCATGGGCTTTATGAAATCTGTCAAAGCTGAACTCGGAACTTGGTCAGAGTTCGAGACAATCGTCAAACAGTGTTACAAGAAACACACTGGTAAAGAGTTTATGGCTTCATCAAAGGGTTCTGCACCTAAAGGACTCGGCAACGCCAAAGAAGTTGCCGATATGAAGGACTTCATCAACTCACTTCGTAAGTCAGCATAACTGACTTACTCGCCCTACTAGCTTCGGCTAGTAGGGTTTTTTTATGCTCGTGCCTATATCCCGCTGAGCTTCGCTCTAGCTAGGCCGTAGGGGGTAAGGCAAAGCGTATCGTTTGGCGTGGCGTAGCTTACCTTCCCCTACGTCACGACCAAAATCACTACAAAGGAGAACACAATGTACTACATTCATACTAAAGATAACTGGGTGTTTGGCTCAGCTTCAACGCACAGACAAGCGATTGTCGAGCGAGACAAAATTAAAACCTACTTGACACAACTCTGCAACTGTCAGCTTCGTGATGTTGATGGTCGTTTCTTACCCAAAGCAGAAGTACCAGAACTAAGAATCACAGACGGCTACCCCGAACGTGACTCACAACCTATGATTAACGAGCGTTTCTTGATGGACGTATCGGGATACAAGGGGAACTAAAATGATTAAACTAGCTTCAATATGCACTGGATTATTTGCAATGGCGTGTCTTGCAATGGGATTTCATATCATTGAAATCTCAGAGACACGCATACTTTATTCGACTAGCCTAGACCAAATCTACTGGGCAATCGGAACGATACTGATATGTGCCTCGTGTTTCTTTGGCATTATCAGTATCCAAATGTGGTTCAAGAAAATATAGAAAGGAGAACACAATATGGATATGACTATTGAACAATTCAAATTCTGCATACAGAACTTATGCAGAATATCGAAAGACGCACTCGTTGTCTTCGATAATAAAATCTTTGTACATTCTGATGCTGAAATCAGTAACTTCAAAGATTGTAAAACCTCAGAAGTAACGGGGTTCTCAGTACAATTTGCACTAAAGAAAGGTGAAAGCGACACGATAGTAGTGCATACTAAATAAATATCCTCCCTTAGACTGGCGTATCAGAGCAATCTGGTACGCCTTTTTTTATGTAGAGTGCAACACTTTACGCTGAATCCCATACGTTCAAGGTCTGATCAGCTACTTGACGTTAGGTTGTCAATCGTATCCCGTAAGATTTAGCTACTTACCAATACCAAATACGAATCGGGGTTGGTTGCGTTGTAATTAATCAATATCTAGTGTTGCATTCTGCATCTTAACTGCTATAATGCAGTAGAAAGGAGGCGTTATGATTTCATTCAGAAAACACCCATATTTTTTTATATGGCCTGCGTGTTATCTCAATGATGACAACGCACTTATCGTGCAATGGCTTGGCTATCGTGTGCAGATAGGCAAACATAAACGATTCAAATAACTAACAACAAAGGAGAACACTATGTTAGATACACATCTACAAGACTACGACTTTCCGATTGATATGATTGACTTACAAGCAGTCAAGGAAAAACAAGATGGTTGGAAAGCTGACACCTACAATGTGCCACCAACAATGGCACGAGCATTGGTTCGTACAGATACTGGTGATGTACTAGGTATACACGGCAGTAAGTACAAACCAATCCGACACGCAGATGCAGTCGATAAAATACTTGAAGGTGCAACTGCATTCGCTACAGAAAACAATTTACCTACACCTACCATTGACTACAAACTAGCAGACAATGGTGCAAAGCTACGAGGTGAACTGATGTTCAAAGATGTGGTCATTGAGCCACAGAAAGATGACATCATTCATTTCCGTATCAGCTTCTTCAATAGCTACGACCAATCGTGGGCATTCCAATCCATAGCTGATGGACTCAGACTATGGTGTTTGAATGGTTGCACAATGCCAGTAACTACTGCACGAGCAAGATTCAAGCATACAACTAACGTCAGCATTGAGGGGGTATCCAAAAATATGTCCAACGGACTCAAGGCATTCACCTCGCTACAAGGTGTGTACCAAGAATGGGCAGAGAAAGGTATTGCATATTGGGGTGTCGAACAATTCCTCAAGAAAACATTATGCAAAACATTTCAGCGTTCACAAACTCACAACTCTGTGAATATGTTTCGACTCGAAGAACTACTCAAGCAGTATGACAGAGAATCAAAGACACTCGGGCATACCAAGTGGGCGTTGTACAATGCACTAACATACTGGTCAACCCATACAGACCAACTACAAAAACCAGAGATCACTCGTAAACGCAGAGAAGATGACGTTGCGAAAGCAATAGCTACTGCAGAATGGGCTGAACTTTAATCGTAGATATGATGTACCCCTTGTTGGGTGAGGGGTACATCAATCTACTAACGAAAGGAAAACATATGAATAGTAAAAAACCTGCGTTTGTAAATCAAGTAAGAACTTGTCAAAACGCATTACACGAATTGCAAGAACGAGCAAGAGCAGATGGTTCGCAATTCACTTGGCGTATCGAAGACGCATTCAGACATATTGATTGCGTACTTAAAACCTACACCGAAGTACTGGAACGTGATGCCGTAGAAGACTACGACTACCGACCATCAATGAAAGTACTCAAAGGAGAACACAATGCGAAAGATTAAATACCTAACCAAAGCCGACCTTGTTCGGCTTAACAAGTTAGCTATCAAGCATAACTACAATCGTGCAATCCAAGAGGAGTTTGTCAACGAGGTATCTGAAGACATCAAGATACCCGTTGTAAACATATGGCCTCACAACGATCAAGAGTGGCGACTCAAACTTGTGATGACAAATCCCTTCGAGCCATCAACTACAATCACAGATGCAGAAGGTAATGAACTAGAAGAACGTCCGAACTGGACACACGTTTGGCTCGACATACCATTCAAAGAACTAGACAAACTAAAAGAGGAGGTGGTCTATGCAGATTGACTATGACAATCTAACCAAAAAGCTAGTGCCACATATCGGGTGGCCTACTTCCATTGAGGCAATCGTAGATGTGCTTCATTCTATCAACCCCAATATCGACAAGAAGAAACTTACGAGACGAGTCAATGACGCTTGGGAATCAGAATACTTTGACAGACAAGCAGACGAGGCAAGCAATCGTGAGATTCTAATTGACGATTCAATACCATACTAAGGAGAACACAATGACTAAACACGAAGACAATATAATTCGCTTACAAAAAGTCAGCGAAAGATTAGACAAGGCATTCGCTAGAAGGTTCGACCCCGATACCTCGCACCAAGCCAAACACTCAGTTGATCCAACCAAGCTAGAGAAACTAGTACTTCAAGAGATAGAAAATTTTGGAGATCACGGTTGCATTCACGATCAAGTTGAGCATCAAATGAACACTAAGTACAACATCAGAACTGGCAGTATATCACCACGTTACAAAAGACTAATGGAGAAAGGACTCATAGTTGACACGGGTGAAAGACGCAAAGCTATGTCTGGTCGCAATCAAAGAGTTATGATGGCTACAAAGTATGAAGTGTCCTAAGTGTAACAACAAAACAGAAACAAAAGATTCACGTCTGCAAGCAGATAATTCTGTACGCAGACGTAGAGTCTGCAGAGTATGTGGGCATACTGTGCGTACTACAGAAATTGAAATCGAAAACAATTTTCTAACGGGCAGTATGCACTTGATACGCAAAGCAAACGCACAAAAGAAATATACCAAGCCACAGAAAAAGATTCTGCGTAAGCGTCAAGAAACTGTAGACTTTGACGCTATGACAGATGAAGAACTTGAAGCGTGGATATATAACGACAATGAAATTTGACGTATGACTGCAAGTATGCTACAGATTTATAATGAAAAGCTATACAGATGAACTTAAAGAATTGTCAGATAAGTATAAACTCAACCTCAAAGACAAATTTGTCGAGGCAGGTATACCTACAAGTACATTCTATAGAGCAATGTATGGTCAAGACATAAGGTACGCAACTGCGAAGAAGGTATATGACTGCATTAGAAAAACAATTCAATCATTACAATGAAACGATAAACGTCCCAGTCGTTTATCAAGACCTTGTTCAGCAGTTAGTACACCAACGTCATAAAAAAAATATATCGCAGGAAGAATTGGCACACAGAATCGGGTGTGCCAAATCACTTGTGCATAAATGGGAGCAGTACAAAAGAGTACCTAGTGGGTTTCTTTTGTCTTGTTGGGTAGAGGCTCTTGGTTGCAGGTTCAAAATCTACAAGCAAAAAGCTGAAACGAAATCGTGCTAAGTGCGAGTCTTGTAGTGTAGTAACTACAGACTTCCTTGCACCTAAAGTTGATATAGGCAAATGGTGTATCGTCTGTATTGACTGTTACTTGGAGGATAAATGGCAACTAAAAGTCGCAGAAAAGGAAACTACCACGAGAAGAAAATCGAGAAGACGCTCAAAGAAATGGGACTCAAAGTTAAGAGGCAACCACTCTCGGGATCGTTGGGAGGAGAGTATACTGGCGACCTCACGCTCGACCTCGAAGACGGACGATTGGTAATAGAAGTTAAGTATCGTAATGGTAGTTCATTCCCATCTGCATTTACCACCTTCAAAGACAGAGATGTAGTTATCTACAAAAGAAGAACGGGTACACCACAAACAATCATTATGTTTACAGAGGAGATATTCGCAAAACATATTGCACCAAAACTAAAATGAAAGGAGAACACAATGGCATTTATTCTGATGGCAAAAGCCGTCAAGCATAAAATCAATGACCCACTAGCCAAGTGGCTACTAGTTGCACTATCTGATTATGCTAACGAAGACTCACATCAATGTTGGCCTAGCCTAGATACACTTGCAGAACGTACTGCAATGAATCGTGTAACTGTTACCCGTAAACTAAACTGGTTAGAAGAACACGGACTTATACAAAGACTGCGTGGCAATAACAAACGCAGTACATTGTATACTGTGTTCCCTACTATAGTTGCACAATGCAACTCTATAGTTGCACAGAGCAACACTAACCAATCATATAAACCTAAACAAACTAAGGAGCGAAAGCTGATACCAGACGATTGGCGACCAACTGATGAAGTGATTGCTCGATACAAAGGAGAGGACATAGACCATGAGTATGAAATCAATCAGTTCCGTGATTACCACAATGCCAAAGGTAGCACGTTCAAAGACATCAACAGAGCGTACCAGTACTGGATCAGAAATAGTATTAAGTGGGGTGCAGATAGAAAAAGGTCTGCAGAGGCTACTGCAAATCAACGATCCACGAGAGGTAGACAAGGCTCTAGTTTCTTCGGTGGAATCTATACTCGGGTCAAAGGTTGAGCCATACACCACTGTAAAATACAAAGAGAACGAGGCAGTCTTTACCCTACAAAGATATATCCTTGCAGAGAATGTCGATTTAAAGGCCATAGAAGACGCTACAGTAGTGGTTCAGCAGTCTATGGTAGGTTTCCCCCTACAAGAAATACAAGAGCGTCTAGCAATGCTTCTGACGCTTTTAATCAAACCTAGCCAAGAGTCAGTAGATGATGTGACACTACGCATCAAGTCATTAGCTACTGAACTTTCCAAACCCCCTGCCGATATTGTGGTGTATGCCATTGAGCAAATCAAAAAGACTCAGAAGTTTTGGCCTAGTTACTCTGAGTTTTATCAGTATATCGGTTGGCGTGAGGAGAAACGACTAAAGTTACTTGAGGCGTTAAAGAATAAAAGACTTGAACTAACTGCATAATTGCAGTATAACCAAATAAAGGAGAACACAATGGAAAAAGACAGAAAGAAATATCTAGGTGGTAGTGACATCAATCGCCTAGTACACGGCAACGAAGACGAGTGGCATCAGCTATGGGCAGAGAAAACTGGTCGTGCCGAACCCGAAGACCTTACCGACAATCTACCAGTACAAATTGGCATTACTACCGAGCCACTAAACATATGGTGGTTTAGTAAGAACTACGAGTTTAAGGTTATAGAACAACAATGGAGAGAGATGAACTACGAGGGTGTACCTGCAGGTGGTACTCTTGATGGTGTCATTAACTCTGAACCTAACTTTGTAGAATGCAAGCATACCTACGATAGTAACAAGATGGTAGATGTCGCTGAACGATATATGCCACAGATACAATGGTATTGTTTTCTCAGTAATCTTGATGGGTGTTACCTATCTGTATTGTTTGGCAATCGCAGATGGGAGGCTACCTACATCAAAAAGAACTGGGACTACATCAACGAGATCAAACTACTTGCTAAGAAATTTTGGCAATCAGTTGTCAAAGATGAATCACCAGTAGTTGATGACAAGCCTATACTCAGCA
>MDSZ01097414.1_pt1 | contig 32869 bp, 26 predicted proteins | sample 811201 | NCBI WGS metagenome assembly MDSZ01 (sample SAMN05326647, study PRJNA326480) | marine metagenome | isolation source: seawater | place: Indian Ocean: North | collected 2010 | reverse complement strand
CCAGGTTGTTTGGGTTTGGTCAAAAAACTAACCTGGGGTTGACTGGGGAAAGATCGGGTGTTTTGCACAAACCAAAAAACTGGGATGGCCTTACCATCACCCGTTTGCCGATGGGTCATGCAGTTTCTGTGACTCCGATGCAGGTGCACTGTGCCATGAGTGTAATTGCCAATGATGGAATTATGATGAAACCAACTTTGATTCGTAAAGTATTTGATCAAAGCGGAAAAACGGTGGTTCCCTTTCCTCCAAGACCGGTTAGGCGGGTTGTTGATGAAGAAGTGTCCAGGGAAATGACGGATATGCTGGTCAGTGTTGTAGGGAATGAAGGGACCGCCCGTTCTGCAATGATTCCTGGTTTTGATGTGGCAGGGAAAACTGGAACAACTCAAAAAATTATAGACGGAAAATATTCGAGTAATCACCATGTTGCATCTTTTTCAGGATTTTTCCCTGCTGATAATCCCAAGGCAGTTATCACTGTTGTGGTTGATGAACCTAAGATGAAAAGGGGCAGGTTGGGGTATGGGGGAAGTGTAGCGGGGCCATCATTTCGAAAAATTGCGAATCGGTTGATCAGTTATTTTGGCATTCAACCCCATCCTAAAGAAATAAGTTATCTAAGCGGTCTAAAGTTGGAAAACAAGTAGTTATGAAAAATAACCTCCAGGAAGTAATAAGTGTAGAAAGCGTAAAGTCCCGGGTGACGCCCAACCGGATATTGCGAGAAGTTATGGACCAAGAATCCATTCCCCAGAAAGGATCACTCAGTCACACAATCAAAGCGATTTGTTCAGATAGCAGAAGAGTTGTGCCTGGATCTGCATTTTTTGCAATTCCTGGAAGCAGAACCAACGGTGAGTTACACCTAAAAGAGGCATTAGACAGGGGGGCAAAAGTGGTTGTTTCTGAATCACCGGATCTCGACTTGCCACATGGTGTAACCAATATCACGGTGGATAATGCACGCAGATCATTAGCACGGTTTTCAAAGAAGTTCTATGATTCTCCTGACGAATCGATGAGTTTAGTGGGAATAACTGGAACTAATGGAAAAACAACAGTGAGTACATTGACTAGACACTTATTGGAGGAACCCGGACGACCGGTGGGACTAATCGGAACTGTACAGTATAATTTGGGTGATCGTGATGTCCCTTCTTTCCGAACGACTCCGGAAGCAATCGACCTGTATCCTATGTTAAAAAGCATGTTGGCAGCAGGTTGCAGAAGCGCAGTGATGGAAGTGAGTTCGCATGGGATTCATCAGGCACGGGTAAGTGGTATCAATCTGGAAATAGCGACCTTTATGAATCTGACCCGTGACCATTTGGATTATCATGGAAGTATGGAGGAATACTACAGAGAGAAAAGAAAGCTGTTTAATGGCTTGAATGGACCCTTACCCAAGATGGCCGTAATTAATGGAGATTGTCCATATGGAAGACGTTTGGTTGAGGAATTACCTCCCCAGGTTCGGGTTCTCACATTTGGTCTGGAAGAGGGAAATCACTTCCGGGCAAAAAATCTTACTTTAGACTCTGAAGGTTCAAAATTTATCCTTGAAAGCCCATTGGGGAACAGTGTGGTGGTAAGCCCATTAATTGGACGATACAATGTTTCAAATGTATTAGCCTCATTTGCAATTATGCATGCCATGGGTGAGGATGTTTTAAAATCAATCCAAAAGCTTAGAAAATTTCATGGAGTAAGCGGTCGGATGGAACTTGTGGATAAAGGACAACCCTATCGGGTGGTAGTGGATTATGCCCATACTCCCGATGCCTTGCGCAATGCACTTGAAATGCTCCAGGAATGTACAAAGGGCAAAGTCAGGGTGGTTTTTGGATGCGGAGGAGACCGAGACAAGGGGAAGAGATTGGAAATGACCCGCGTTGCCTGTGCTGCGGCAGACCAGATATGGGCAACTTCTGATAACCCAAGAACCGAAAATATCGAGTCCATCTTTGGCGATATGAAAAAAGGGGTTTGCAAGGGAGCTGAGATCTATTTTGTGGAAGATAGAAGACGTGCAATCGATTTAGCTTTGGAGTCTGCTGATGAAGACGACTGTGTATTGATTGCAGGAAAGGGGCATGAGTCTTTTCAGGAGGTTCAATATACGGCAATCCCCTTTGATGATCGTATCATTGCAGGTGATTTATTGAGTGCAAAACTTTATGGGGGGTAATGGCGTCTTTTAATCCAGTTGACCTAAGCAGTTGGAGTGGAGGCGAATGGACCAGGCGGCCTGATTCTTTACTCAAAGGTTTTTGTATTGATTCGAGAAAAGCTGCCTTGGGCGAATTATTTGTAGCACTTAGGGCACAAAGAGACGGTCATCAATATTTGCAAAAGGCAGTTTCCTCCGGAGTAGTGGGAGCACTTGTCGACCACCATGTAGAAAGCGTGGATTGCCCGCAATTAGTTGTGCCAAATACCCTGGTCGCATTTCAGCAAATTGCCCAAAAACACAGGGATAATTTTGGGGGTAAGGTAGTGGGAGTAACGGGTAGTTGTGGAAAAACCTCCACCAAGGAAATTTTAAGATTATTGCTTAGTGGTGCTCATTGTACCGAAGGGAATTTCAATAATCATCTCGGTGTTCCAATAACTTTGAGTAGGTTGTCATTAACCAACCATCGCCATGCGGTGATTGAGGCAGGGATCAATCAAACCGGGGAAATGGATGACCTAACTAGGATGATTAATCCGGATGTTTGTATCATTACATCCATCGATCATTCTCATTTAGCGGGCTTAGGAACAATTCAAACCGTGGCAAATGAAAAAATAAAACTTTGGTTACAGGCAAAGAAATCATGCATTGGAGTATTTCCGGAGGAATTGCTCCAATTCGATGCCTTTTCCGAAGCGAAGAGAGACCGATCCTTTGTGGTGGTAAAAAAGAAAAAGATTTCCAGTTCAGAAGAGGACGGAAATGAAGTACTTTATGAAATTTCGACTGAAACAAACGAGCGTGGGCACTCACTTAACTTATTGATTAAGCGTTGTGGGTGTCCACCTCTGGTTATCCCTGTGGAACACACATCTGAGGGCATGATACGAAATATGGTGCTTGCATGCGTGGTTGCATGGAAATTGGGAGTTTCAGATCAAGAAATTTGCGAACGCCTACCCCAATATAGGCCCTCTGGTCTACGAGGTTCATGCCTCGTAGGCCGAGGTTGTTCCTATGTTTTAGACTGTTACAATGCAAATCCTTCGTCGATGTTGGACTCCATACAATTCTTTTTTGAAAAATACCGCAAGCAAGCGAAGTTGCTGGTTTTGGGAGGAATGAATGAATTGGGTGATTTGAGCCAGGAATTGCACATTCAAACTGGACGCTCCATAAATTTAGCACCCACAGATAAGGCCATTATAATCGGTGAGTATGCGAAGGAATTGGCTGATGGGATGATAGAAAATGGGGCCAGTAATGAACAGATCTCAATCTTAAATGATACTGAATCTGCAAGGCCGTTAATTGAGGATTTTAAAGGTGTTGTTTTGCTAAAAGGAAGCCGGTCCTATCAACTTGAAGAATTGATTCCCGCATGGGCGGTGGAAGAACGGGAACCTCTTAAAATCGCATGCTAAGTTGGTTACAGTTTGGAGAGGAATTTTGGGGGCCGCTTAGGCTTTTTCAATATATCTCAGTTCGGGCACTGGGTGCTGGCATAACTGCATTGGTGTTAGGCTTTTGGATCGGACCATCCTTGATTCGTCTTCTTCAAAAGATTGGTGCCAGGCAGGCATTTAGAGACAAGGAGGAGGTGGGGGAGTTAGCGGAGTTGCACATGGATAAGACCCATACTCCCACTATGGGGGGTATGTTAATTTTTATTTCCGTGTTTTTTAGCGTTATCCTATGGGCAGAACCAAATGTTTATGTTTGCACCGCATTGGTCACTTACATGCTTCTTACCGGAGTTGGGTTTGCGGATGACTTTTTGAAAGTTTCCAAAAAGAACAGCAAGGGGTTAGCAGGTAGGTATAAGTTGCTAGGTCAGTTGGGTGCGACTGGAGTTGCTCTTTTTCTGTTGCTGGGTCCGTGGGCAAGTATGTTAAACGGAGCAGGGCAGGAATCCTTGGGGAGTGCCCATAAAATGAGGGAGTTTTGGGTTCCATTCATTAGTTATCCAGACTCGTCCAGTATTCCAATTCTTTCGCTTGGTGCTTTATCACTTTTGTATTTGGTCACACTGACCGGTACTAGTAACGCAATCAATCTTACCGATGGTTTGGATGGTTTGGCCATAGGCTGTACGGTCACCGTAGCTTTAACTTATGCAATAATGGCTTACGCATCAGGCAATTTTCTAATCGCTGAATATCTAAAAATTAGTTGGGTGCCAGGAACCGGAGAGCTTGCCATAGTTTGTATTGCATTACTGGGGGGGAGTTTGGCGTTTTTATGGTACAATGCTCACCCTGCAGAGGTGTTCATGGGAGATACCGGCTCACTTGCTATAGGAGGACTGATTGGAATAATTGCATTAATGATCCATCAACCTTTAACTCTGATTCTGGTGGGTGGAATCTTTGTGATGGAGGCAACATCGGTAATTTTGCAGGTGGCCTCCTTTAAAATGCGTGGAAAAAGAATTTTTCTTATGTCGCCCATTCATCATCATTTTGAATTGAAGGGGTGGAAAGAAACAAAGGTGGTGATAAGGTTTTGGATTTTATCCCTCCTTTTTGCATTAATTGGACTGGCCACACTAAAGCTGAGGTAATGAAACGGAATTTGCACAACGATTCACTCGCCAGTTTAGATGGCCCAGTGGCTATTTTGGGCGACGGAATTAGCGGTCGTGCTGCTCAAAAATTACTCCATGCAAAAGGCAGGGTTGCTGATCTGTTTGATGAAAAGAATCGTATCTTTACCGAATCGCACGCTCAGCACTATTCTTTCATTGTACAAAGTCCAGGCTTTAGACCTGATCATGCCTGGCTAAAATTGGCGGTTGATCAAAATATACCTGTATTCTCGGAAGTTGATCTGGGACTAAGTTATTCAGATCACTTGGAGGTGGTTGCGATTACGGGGACTAATGGGAAAACTTCGCTCACCAGTATTTTGGGCCATATTACGAAGCGATTGAATATGGACTCGATTGTGCTAGGAAATATTGGTGTTCCTATATCGGATGGGGTTGCCGGCGATTCAGTGAGGAAAAAAATTATATTTCATGAAACCAGTTCATTCCAGTCGCTGACTTCACGTTCCTTTTATCCGGATGCTGTACTGTGGACGAATTTCTCTTCCGATCATCTTGATTATCATCGTTCGGACAGGGAGTATTTTATGGCCAAATTAAAGCTGGCGGATAATTGTGCGCATCCAGAAAATGTTATGATTGGGTCATCCGTTTGGGCTGTTGCCCGGAAGTTTGGCATAAAATTGAATCCGAAGTTTCAAGTAATTGAAGCGCTTACATGTCGAGACTTGCCAGGAAATGTTGCCAGCTTTCACAAGAGTATTCCCCAGTTAGAGAATTTAGCTTTTGCCGTCCACTGGGCTAAGCAGCAGGGAATTGCAAAAGCAGAATTTTTCGAAGCTTTGCAGGGATATCAGCCTCATCCTCACCGATTGCACAAAGTGACTACTATTAACGGAGTAAGTTTTTGGAATGATTCAAAATCGACCAATTTTGCTTCTGCACTTGCTGCGTGTAAGACATTTTCAAATCCTGTAATTTGGATAGGGGGAGGAAAAAGTAAGGGGGAGGAGACTGAGAAGTTTTGTGCACATCTACATCCATTTTTGCAAAGTGCGTTTCTCATTGGAGAGACTGCAGAAGAACTGGCCGCAAAACTGGCACTTAGAGGAATAAAGGCAGAGGTTTTTGATAATCTTAAAGGTGCAGTTCTTAGAGCATACAAATTCGCCAAGGGATATGTTGATGTACTATTCAGTCCTGGATTTGCCAGTTTTGATATGTTTTCAAATTATATCGAACGAGGAAATTCCTATGAATCCCTCGTTTTCGATTTGAAGAGTGCTTGCCAAGTCACTACGAAATTACCTGTTAATAATTTGCACGCTAGCTACTAAGAAAAATGAAACTATCAAAAGTATTCGGTATTGTTCTATCCCTTCATGTTGGGGTTATTCTTCTCGTCATGTTTCAACCAAGTTGCCAGACAACTGGTGGAACAGCAAAGGTCCCGGAGTCGGAGCAAAGTGCTGTCTCCAGTGAACCAAGTGAGCAATCCTTCAACCAGGCAATTGAGGGTGTTGATCAACCCTTGGGGGAAACCAAGGCGGAGGAAACTAAAACCGAGGAGTTTGCTGCACCAAAGAGACCCTCACCGGGTGAACTCATTGTTCCTCAGGAACCCGCATCCACTCCCCCCAGTCCTTCCATTATTGTTCCGAGCGAAGAGATTGCACCACTGCCGATTGACCTTAAACCATCAGATCTTGCCATTTACAAAGTTGTGAGGGGAGACACTCTTTGGGGCATTGCTCGCAAAAATGGGGTATCATTGGCCAATTTGCTCAATGCCAACCCCAATCTTGATAAAAGCGGACGGTTGTCCATCGGTCAGGAAATTATGATCCCCGGTATGACTGAATCCACTCAAACCAATCTATCCACTGAGGTTGTTGAAAACACTCCGTCTCCGTCACTGGATGGAAGATCATACACCGTAAAAAAAGGAGATACCTTATCGCGCATTGCCAGAAACCTGAAGGTGAGGCTGTCCGAATTGCTCAAAGCAAATGGAATGTCCATGTCCTCGATTATCAGACCAGGGCAAGTTTTAGTGGTGCCCGGTAATGGAAGTGGTCAACCAGTTGAAAGTGTTCAGGCAGTTGAGAATCCTCCGAGGGTTGTTCCATCAGGTGCCACCACTCACATTGTTAAGAAAGGGGAAAATTTATCACGAATTTCTTCGATATATGGAGTTTCAATGGCTCAGATCATGGAATGGAATGGTTTGTCCAACCCCAGTCTGATCCGAGCAGGGCAGCCACTGGTCGTATCCCAGGGCGAGGGCATAGGAAGCAATGATAATGCCACCCCCGCTTTGAAAAATGAGAGTGCAATAGTCCCTGTCGAAGAGGGAGGGAGTTTACAGGATTTCTTCAATGATTCTTCCAGTGAGGATAGACCGATTATTGATGCGCCTTAATAAAAGATGAGCGAACGGTGTGGTGAGAAAGGGAGGTTCTATTGGCAGTTACAGGAACGGTAAATAGGACAGCAAACTGGGTAACAGCATATATTCTTGTTGCCTCGATTGGATTGACCATGGTCGGTCTGGTTATGCTCTTTAGTGCCGGTGCCGTTCGTGGTGCTCAGGATCTGCTATTGAAGCAGGTCGTTTGGGTAGTCATCTCCTTGCTCGCCGGTTTGTATGCGTCGATGGTTAACTTGGAGTGGCTGAGAAATCGTTCGGTGATTATTTTTGCCCTGTGCATGCTTGGGCTTCTTTTAACGCTGGTGCCGGGAGTTGGGGTTAAGGTAAATGGTGCTCAACGTTGGATCGGACTTGGAGCGTTACGAATACAACCGTCAGAATTCGCTAAAATTGGCATCGTTTTAATTCTGGCGAAATATTTTGCAGATCAACAACGGGCAATTGGTACCCTTGTGAAGGGTTTTATCCTGCCTTCATTACTAATTGGCAGTGCCTGTGGTTTGATTATTTTACAACCGGATTTTGGCACCTGTTTTTTATGTGGAGCTGTAGGGGCGACATTGATGTTTCAGGCTGGAGTTGGCCTTCGTTGGTTATTGCCTGTTGCCGGACTTGCCGTTTCTGCATTTTCAATTCTGGTCTATTTCGATCCCGTCCGTATTCGGCGAGTAACCTCCTTTTTGGATGTGGAGGCAAATGCCAATGATAGTGCCTATCAATTATGGCAGGGTATGCTTGCTTTTGGAGTGGGTGGATTGGAAGGTGTTGGTCTTGGGATGGGGCGTCAGCAGATGTATTTCCTGCCAGAGGCACACACGGACTTTATTTTTCCGGTGATTGGAGAAGAGCTCGGTTTAATTGCCACATTCACCATCTTGGTGGCATTTTTGATCATGTTTTTTACTGTGGGCATGAAGTTGCGCCAAATCTCGAGAATGAATGATTATCTGCTGGCGATGGGTGCTCTTCTTTTTATTGTTCTTCAGGCGATCATCAACATGGGTGTGGTTACGGGATGCCTTCCTACCAAAGGCATGTCACTTCCCTTTATCAGCTACGGTGGGTCTAACTTGGTTGTGACATTTATTTTTGTTGGGTTGGTGATCAATGTCATGAGGAGGAAAGACAATCCTTCCCCCATTCAAGCCAGGGAATTATGAAAAATATTGTGATTGCTTGTGGAGGAACAGGGGGGCATTTGACTCCTGGGATTGCCCTTGCCCAAAGTTTGGAAGTGTTAGGCTGTCCGACTTGGCTCTTTATCAGTCAGAAACAAGTGGATTCACGACTGGCATCAAAATATCCGGAACTCACCTTTGTTGCGATGCCAGGAGTTCCTTTGATCAAAACTCCCTGGGGTTTATTAAAATTTTTTAAAGGCTTTATTCTTTCATTTGTTCGTTCCCGTATCTTCTTCAGGAAAATTGACGCGGATGTGTTGGTCGGGTTTGGAGGTTTTTCCACTGCTGGACCTGCTCTTGCTGCTCGAACCATTGGTATTCCTTTCCATGTGCATGAAGCAAACCGAGTCATCGGCAAAGCGGTTCGTTTTTTGGCCAGTCGTGCCAGTCGAGTCTATCTTCCACGCGGAGTGACCCTGCCAAGTATTTCCGCGGAAAAAATTTCCCATATTGGGTATCCATTAAGGTCAGACTTCAGAAGAATACCCATGGAGCGAGCCCGTAAATGCATGGGAGTTTCGATGACCGATAAATTGTTATTGGTGCTGGGTGGAAGTCAGGGGGCTTCCTCCCTGAATAAGTGGGTGAAAAATAACTTGGCCCAATTGGCAGAGGATGGGATTTCAGTCTATTGCTTGACTGGATTGCGGGAACAGAATTCAGGGACGGTTCAACTTGAAGGAATAGGTGGGGAAACAATCACCAGTCGGTTTGTCTCATTTAGCGACCAGATGCATATTCTGATGTCGGCGGCAAATTTAGTGATTTCTCGGGCAGGAGCAGGTTCCATTGCTGAAATAATAAAGTGCCGGGTTCCATCCATTCTTATTCCTTATCCGTACGCGGCGGACGGGCATCAACACGCCAATGCAAATTATTTGGAAGCCAAGGGGGGCGGTTTGGTTTGTCTGGAAGAAAATATCAACGACAAATTGCTCCTCGAAGTAAGGGAAGTCATGTTTAACGAGGAATTCAGGGCCGTGCTTAGAAGGAATCTATATGCATTGGATCATGATGATGTATCTTCCCTTTTGGCAAAAGACCTTTTGAAAGACCTGAGAGTTAATAAAAGATCAAAAGTTTCCGCAGAACTTTTGGAGTCGAGAGTATGAAACGTCCCAAGAAAGTTTTATTACTTGGTGCCGGCGGGATGGGCATGGCACCCTTGGCTCTCTACCTAAAAGGTGCAGGTGTAAGGGTTGAAGCCTATGACGATTGCTTTTGCGAGCCGAACCGTGGTCACCTGATCAAGTGTGGGGTAAAGGTTCTTGACGAACTTAATCCCACTAAAAAACCGGACTGCATTGTACATTCCTCTGCGATTAAGCACGATGATCCACGGCTCAAAAAATTTAAGAATTTGGAAATTCCCTTTTATCGACGTGGTGAATTTTTGGCCAATTTATTTGCCCGTCATAAGGTTATTGCCGTGGTGGGTAGTCATGGAAAAACCAGTGTTTCCGGAAGGTTAGCATGGGCACTGAAAGAATGTGGGTTTGAGTCTTCCCACCTCGTTGGTGCCCAGTTTAAAAACTTTTTGTTGCCAGCAGGGCATTATTCCAAGTCAAGATGGGTGGTTTTGGAAGTGGATGAAAGTGATGGCTCGATCGATTCCTTTTCGCCTTGGATTACAGTTTGCCTGAATTGTGATTGGGACCATGTTGATCAATACAGCGATCGATCGTCCTTTGCTGAAACTTTGAGAAGACTGTTTTCGCGCACCAAGGATACCATTATCCATAGTAACGCAAAACCATTGCCTGAGATTATCGAAGGAATAGATGGGAAATCGATTCATTCATTTGCTAGTCCTAAAGATCCTGCCCGCTTTTTGGAGGCCAATAATAATGCTGTTTTGCAAACTGGGTATGTACTCGGATTAGATTTTACGGGGATCAATTTTGGCACATTTCCAGGTATGGAAAGAAGGCAAAGCACTCTGTATGAATCGAGAGAACGGATCGTGGTTGAGGACTATGCGCATCATCCCTCGGAGATTGCCAGTTTATTAAAACTCAGGAGTCAGCTATTACCAGATCATGAATTAAAGGTAGTTTTCCAGCCCCATCGATATTCCCGTACCAAAGCATTGGCATCTTCCTTTGCCGAAGAGTTGTCGATTGCGGATGAACTTCATTTGCTTCCTACCTACGGGGCATTCGAGAAATTTGATTTATCAGGTGCGGTGGAGTCGTTAACAGGATATTTGCCACCCCGCCTGCGCGATGCCGCAAAAATATTTCATAATTTTTATGATCTGAGAATGTCCTTGGGGAGCAAAAAGAAAGAAACGAGTGATCAAGTTATCTTTCTCGGAGCAGGGAGTATAACCAAGTGGGCACATGCTTTTTCGGCCTGGGAGAAGACCGGGGGTGTAAAGCATGACGCCTTTGGTTGTTTTCTCGAGGGACGCATCTCGAACCAATCGAAAATGGTGCGGGACATGCCCCTTGGTTCCATGACAACCATGGGGGTAGGGGGGGCTGCCAAATGGTATGCCGAACCAGCCAATATCGAAGATCTGAGTACCCTTGTCGAAGCATGTAATTTTTTCGATATTCAACGGGCAATGATTGGACGCGGATCGAACCTTATCGTGCCTGACCAGGGTTTTGCCGGGTTGGTTATTCGTTTAAGAGGAGAGTTTTGGCGGTCAATTGACCTTCGGACAAATGATACCATCATCGTCGGTGCAGGAGCCAAACTCAAAGAAATATGTAAATTTGCCTGTGCCAAAAGTCTTAGCGGATTTGAATTTTTGGAAGGAATACCAGGCACACTTGGAGGTGCCCTGAGGATGAATGCCGGAGCTATGGGTTGGGAGATTTTTGATTTGGTCGAGTGGGTTAAGTTCCTGATGCCAAATGGTGAAATTAAACAAATTTCGGGGGACGAATTGGAAGTGGGCTACCGCTACTGTCGTGAAGCATATGATGGCATTGCCCTGAGGGCAAAGCTTAGAGCAGAGGGACGAGCTCAACATTTGGAAATTCGCAAAGTGATTGAAAAAATGTCCCGTAAACGAAGAAAGAACCAACCAAAGCTTGCCAGTTCTGGTTGTGTGTTCCGTAACCCGGACTCCCATCCCGCAGGGTGGTTAATTGAGCAGGCCGGTCTAAAGGGCGAGAAAGTTGGCGGAGCGGTCGTTTCTGATGTTCATGGTAACTTTATCGTAAATGAGGGAGAAGCTACCACTGAGCAAGTGATCCAACTAATTCAAAAAGTAAAGAAAAGGGTAAAAGAAACCCACGGAGTAATTCTTGAGCCTGAGGTTAATTTACTGGGGCATTCATGGAAGGAATTCCTCTCCTGAATACATAGGGCAAAATGAAGACCGAACCAAATATAATCATACTGGCTGGAGGCGTTGGTGCTGAGCGGGATATATCATTGTTATCCGGAAGAGCTTTGCTCGAATCCTTGTCCCCTCACTTCACCACAAAATTGATCGATTTAACAAAACGGGAGCTGCCATCAGGAATCAGTGCAAACAGTGATATCATCTTTCCTATTATCCACGGGGAATTTGGTGAGGATGGAGAACTGCAGGCACTTTTGGACACTGAAGGTATCGAATACTGTGGAAGCGGTTCGGATGCAAGTCGTCTATGTATGCACAAATTTAAGGCCAAAAAAAGAGTGTCCGGGAATGGAGTTCGAGTGCCGGGCGGGATAGAATTTCACAACCCTTCCGAGTTAATTACTTCTGAAATTATCTCAGGCTTGGGCAATGATTTAATCATCAAGCCAACAGATCAGGGTAGCAGTGTGTCATTGTTTTTGGTATCCGGGGAAGATGAACTTACTCAAACCTTAAGCCAGTTAAGACCTGGGAGTTGGCTATTGGAGGAAAGAGTTTTTGGGCGTGAGGTAACCATTGGCATACTGGAGGAACATCCATTGGGAATTGTGGAAGTGATTCCTGTGGGAGGTGTGTATGATTATAAAAGAAAGTATACTCCAGGGTCTACCGAATATCGGTTTCCTGCTGTCATTGATTCAGAAACCGAGGCTGAAATCAAAGAGTTTGCCCTGAACGCATACCGAAGTTGCGGTTGCAGAGATTTTGCCCGTGTTGACTTCATGATTTGTGAAGATGGTCATGCTTATTTTTTGGAAATCAATACTCTTCCTGGACTCACCACCACCAGTTTACTCCCCAAAAGTGCTAGTTCTTGCGGTTATAATTTTGACCAACTGACAAAAAAATTGGTTACTCCTGCCCGTAATCGCTTTTTAGGAATTTCAATGGATGGGCAAACCCCGCACGCCGCCTGAATTTATGAGCAAAAGAAAAAAGAACGATCTCGCAATGCCAGTCAGTTGGCGCAGCCTTAAGCCCAGTTCTTCGCGAAAATCAAGTTCTCGCATTGCAGTTCGCAAAAGATTGATCATGGCCAGTCGGTTATTTATTGGCAGCGTCATATTATTACTTGGCGGATTCTTTTTAAGTTTCCAGATAAACGAGACAAGTGTGCATGCGGTTGGACAGAGTGATTATACGGGACCTTCGCAACCGATTGACCGGGTGGTGTTTCGTTCCGATGGAGCATTGAACCATAAATGGTTTCTTAACTGGATGGGGCCACTGAGGGGCCTTTCTCTGGCCGAGATTAATCTCAAGAAGTTGCAGCTCAATTTACTGGAGGAGGATCAAATATTATCGGTTAAAGTTAAAAGGAAATTTCCAACAACTTTGGAAATTTCCATTCAGGAGCGGGAACCTCTATTAGTGCTCAGATTGCGGGATAGTAAAGTTAAGTTTAGAGACTGGTTAGTTTCAGCGGATGGTTGTTTGTATGAGGGGGCAGAGTATTCGCCTTCGATGTTGAGATTATTGCCTTCTTTAAAGATTCCTCCAGCAATAATTGAAAGAAATGCTGATGACCAGGGGTATAAAAAGCTTAAGGATATACCAGTTGTCGCTCCACTTTTAGAACTGGCAAGGTCGGAATACCCAGAAATCTTCCGGGACTGGACAGTGGTCTCCTACCATCGTCCCAGTGACAAGGATCCGGGTGCTAACATTACCGTTAATTCGAAAAGGGTGGGAAAGATACGCTTTCATCCATCCAATTATGCTTCTCAATTAAGAAGACTTCGCTACCTGTTGGATGAGCCCAAGTTTTCACAAGCTCACTTTATCCGTTCAATTGATCTGTCCCATGGTCGATCAGTTTTTGCAAAGATTTAAGCAAGATTACAAAAATTATAACTTCCATAGAAATGAGTAAAATAATAGGTGCGGTAGAAATTGGTACTTCATTTGCAAAAGTTTTGATTGGCGAGCTTTCGGAGGATAAAAGTCTGAATATTGTCGGGAAATCCTTCCGAAAAAATGAGGGACTACGAAAAGGGGAAATAATTGATTTCCGAAAAACCGCGTCCAGTGTACATGCGGCCATCGATGAGGCCGAAAAAATGTCCGGTACCACGGTCGATTCAATTTATTTGGCCCAAACGGGGTCACACCTAAGAGGGGCTCTTCTAAAAGGCAGTGCCAATGTGGCGTCACCAGATGGAAGAGTGACACCTGCCGATCTCAAGCGTGCGGCAGACGAGGCCAAACGCAAACAGCCTGCGACGGGAAGGTCTTATGTTCATCATGTTAGTATGCCCATTCAACTGGATGGAAGGCCGGTTGATGATCCAGTTGGAATGAGGGGGCAAAATGTGGAGTTAGCATTTTGGTCAATTGATGGAGATGAATCTGCGATTAGAATGAATCTTGATATTGCCCATCAATACAGCTTGGAGGTGGACGATTTAATCCTCTCATCGATTGCATCCGCCACCCTCGTGGCCGGGCCCGATTTGAGAAGGGCCGGAGTTTTGGTCGTGGATATTGGTGCCGGAGTTACTGATATCGCACTTTACCGGGGCGGGAATATTGCTTTTACCGGAGTAATTCCTGTGGGAGGGGATCATCTGACTGGAGATCTAGCCATGGGGTTACGGGTGTTGGAGCCCTATGCAGAGGAACTCAAATTGGAGTATGGCAAAGCACAGTCCGACCCATCCGACTCCGAACAAGATCTTTGGATAATAGGGAATAAAACCATCGGGGATCGAACTATTTCAAGAAAAGCAATTGCTGATATTATTCATGTTCGCACCGTTGAATTATTTGAAATTATTAGTAAGGAACTTGGTGAATTGCTGAATCCAAATGATTTGGGGTCGGGAGTTTTATTGACTGGCGGAGCATCGAGGCTGCCTGGCATTGAGCAACTTGGAGCAAAAGTGCTTGGTGTGCCTGTGTCCAAGGCAAATTTTCCATCTGGACTGGGAAATGATCTTTCCCAGGCAGAAAATTCAACCGTGCTTGGTCTGCTTCACTATGGGTTGGAGGATCACCGTCTGCCCGGAGAGAAGTATACCAATGAAGACGCTGGCTTCTTCAGAAAGGTAGGAACTTTTTTAGGCATTTAAATGATTTCCTTAGGCCTGCCCCAAAACCAACGATTACCAACCTCAAACACCCCACCTTGTCATGAATCAAGATATCTTATTTGAAGAAGAAAACCTGCAATGTTCGAGTGAAAATTCCTATGGAATAAGGGCCAAGGTTATTGGGGTGGGGGGAGCTGGTATATCTTTGGTCGACGGACTGAGATTCGATAACTTTGATTCCGTTGATAATTTGGTGATTGATGTGGATATGAAAGCCGTATCTGAATCGCTTGCTTCTGAAAAATTCTGTTTTTCAAAAAGGCATACCCGAGGAATGGGAACCGGGGGAGATATTGCCCTGGGTAAACGATTAGCCGAAGAAGAAAAAGATAAGATTCGCAAGCAATTGGACGGTGTGGATCTGGTCTTTCTCCTTGCGGGTCTTGGAGGAGGAGTCGGAGGTGGAGTTGCTCCAGTTGTGGCCAGGCTTGCCCGCGAGCACGGTGCCTTAGTTTTTGCATTCGCTCCTCTGCCTTTTAGTTGGGAGAAATCTCGGCATTCACAGGCGGAGGATTGCCTTTCCGAACTCCGCAAATATGCCAATGCGGTGGTGCCCCTGCCCAACGATTCCCTCCTTCAAATTGGTGGGGAAGATGCCACCGCACTGGAGTGTTTTGCCGAGGCTGGTCGCAATGTAAGCAGGGGGATTAGTGCCATTTGCAACTTGGTTTTTAAGCGGGGTATGATCGATGTAGACTTTTCATACCTGCGAAAAGTCTTTTCCGCCCGGGCAGGGCGCACTCTTTTCGGATATGGCAAAGGAAATGGTAAAGATGCGTTGAGGGAATCTTTGCGCGATTTAATGCTCTGTCCCATGTTGCACATGCCAGATGTATCGAAGGCTGCGGACGTATTATTGATTTTTATTCAAGGTGGTACTTCCCTAAGTATGAGTGGACTACAGGCGGTATCGAAAGAGATTAGGGATTCTTTTAAAGCTGGGGAAGAAGTTGTTTTCGGTGCTCATGTTGATGAGAATCTTGGCGACGAAGTTAAGATTACCGTATTGGGGGCTACGGCTCTTGAGCCCTTAATTAAATCAGCGGATGTGGCTCCTGTTGCCCAACAGGTCATGGAACTGGCATCGCCCCCAAAACAGTCACATCGCTCGAAGTTGGAAAACCAAAAGAATAAATCGCAAAATGTAAAACCGGGTGCCAATAGTAAAAGCAGCAACAAGCAATCCAAGTTAGAACAAAATACATTTTCATTTATGGAGGAGAAAAACCAAAGAGGTATCTTTGATGACCTTACCCAAAGGAATATGTATGAGGGAGAGGATTTGGATGTACCTGCATACCTCAGAAGGGGAGTCAAGATTGCCCTCTAGGGGCCGGCTACATTCATTGCTCTGAAAAATTAAGCTATTTTGATTGTTTGACCTGCACGGGATTTTATCTTTGAACAACAAAGATGAAGTTTTGCACTATTGTATGTATAATTCTGACATTAGGAATTAATTATGTTTCCGGTAAAATTTCACATCTTTTGGTATCAAGTGTAGGGGAGGGGGTCATGCTGTTGGACGGCAACCAAGAAGAGCAGCCAATTACCAGTTCTTCCTTTTTGCCAAATGACATAAAACTTTCTGTTCGTCCAAAGAGTGGGATTGAGACTCTGGCGGCAGGCTACCTTTTCCGCTTTGGTTCCTCGACGATATTTAAATGCAGTACCGAATCTATCAAAATGTTTTACGGTTCTCTTTTCATCCGTTCGAGAAATTTTAAAAATGTAATTTCTATTTCCGGACCCGAAACATCCTTAAAAATATCAGGGGCAGGTTCATGCTTACTCGAAGTGGAAACTAATGGCGGTTTCAAATGTGTGGGTGTGTTGGGCACATTGCGCCTTGTGACTCAAAATAATGATTCCCTTTCCTTGCTCCCCGGGGAATTAGTGATTACCGAATCAAGCAGTAATACATTAAGTGATAAGTTAACCGTAGATCTGGGTAATTTATTTGAGACTTCTTTCCTTATTTCAGGATTTTCCAACAGTTCCAGTTTTGATGATGCTCTCAAAAGTGTGGCCTCTTCCCAAAAGCTGGTTATCGGAAAGTCATACAATGCCAACGAAGTTAAGTCCAAAGAGGGCGATAATTTTGAAAGAGTCACAAATCAGAACCATCTCAATCCCTCAGTCAGTTCTTCTGATGCTGAAAACACAGGGAAATTCCAAACAAATTACCAATTACCCAACAACTCACCCTTACAGGAATTGCTCGGTCGTTCGCCAAAACGTTTTAAAAGTCCGGCTGTCCCGCAAAGCCTCCCATCCGAGACTGGCTCCTCTTCGGTTTCCCCGCCTGCAAGACCCTTCCCCAGTCGACTACTTCGAGGCAACTAATTTTTAATCCCTCCATTATTCTATGACAACTTCAAGCCTTATTCCAATGCTGGCATCTTCTGGTGACAGTGGATATCTTTACGGTCTTTTCTTTCTCATTGTTGCACTCATTATTGGAGCGGCAACGAGACACTTCCTCCAGCGGATTCCCCTTCCTTTTACCGTGCTTTTATTGCTGATCGGGTTAGCAATGGGAGGTCTTAACCGGGCGTATGGTCCTCACGGGGGACATGCTCAGGATAATGCCCATGCAACGGAGCATTCGTTTGGATTATGGGACAAATTTGTCGATACATTAAGTGGGGCTATTTCTTGGGGAGGTAACTTGGACGGTCATCTCATTTTGTATGTATTTCTGCCCATCCTTATTTTTGAGGCTGGTTTTGCCCTCGATGTCCACACTTTCAAAAAATCCTTCCTTAATGCTTTTTACATGGCTGGTCCTGGCATTGTTACTGCCACCGTCATGAGTGGGCTTGCTTTCATGGGATTGATTCTAGCCTTTGGTGGTTCGGGAGGAGTCCTGGAAGATTGGAATGTGGATTCTGGAGCTTTTATCGTTTTGGCATCAATGTTGTTTGGTGCGGTGGTTAGTGCTACCGACCCAGTAGCCGTGGTTGCCCTGCTCAAAGAGTTGGGTGCAAGCAAAAAACTGGGAACACTGATCGAGGGTGAATCTCTGCTCAATGACGGAACTGCAATTGTCGCATTTGTTTTGTTAATTGGAGTGGTTACCGGAGCAGAACAGTTTCTTGGTACCGGAAGTTTCATTGGAAGTGCTGCGGTCGGATTTGGTAAAATTGGGGCGGCCGGAGGTTTGGTCGGCGTGCTCATTGGGTTGATTGCGATCTTGTGGGTAAGAAAGGTTTTTAATGATCCTTTGATTGAAATTACTGTCGTCTTAGTTACCGCCTATGCCGTTTTCTTTGTTTGCGAACATTTCTTCCATGTTTCCGGGGTGTTGGGTTTGGTGGCATTGGGGATCGTTATGGCTGGGGTCGGACGGACCCGGATAAGCCCAGAAGTTGAGCACTTCATGCACGAATTTTGGGAATTTACTGCATTTGCTGCGAATGTGATTATTTTCATTGTTGTCGGGGTGGTAATTGCTCAAAAAGCACACCCCACAGGTATGGATTTCCTCATTCTCTTCTTTGTTTATATTGGCATACATTTGGTCAGGGCGATCAATATGGGAATTTTTTATCCCTTCATGAAAAAGGCAGGGTATGGATTGCCCGGAAAAGATGCGGTGGTGGTATGGTGGGGTGCTTTGCGGGGAGCCATTGGGTTGGCCTTGGCTCTAGTGGTATACACCGAGAATTTTAGATACGAGTTTGAAATTTCAGAGGGTGGTAAAGGATATTCTTCAAAGACCACATCTGTATTTGTGGTGGATGCCAATGAAGCCCAGATCCATGCAAAACCAAATCCAAATCTTAATCTTTATGGAATGGCGGCCAACTCGTTTGCCCAGGCTGACATTATTAACGGCAGGATAGTGGGTATCTCACAGTCCAGCGAAATTGCGAATCAAACCCTGGGCAAAGAGACTTCAAAATCGGCCGCACTTCTCCGTGAACAATTAGCAAGCGGTAAGAAAAAAGTGGTGATTTTTGGTGAGGGTTCAGGGGCGATTGCACAAGCTTCCCTAGTCGGAATATCAGCCAGAGTCAGAGACCAGTTTCTCTTTTTGATTTCCGGAATCGTTCTGCTTACCTTGCTGGTCAATGCGACCACCGTGAAAGTTTTGGTTAATAAACTCGGGTTGACTGAACTACCTGCTGTCAAAAAGTTGATGTTTTCCAATGCCACCGGAAATATTTCCAATGTTTGCGAGCAAGAAATGGATTTACTCAAGGACGACCGTTTTCTCAGTGGTGCCAATTGGGGCTTAGTCAGGAATTATTTGCCTGATCCAGTGAGCTACCCGTTAACTGCCAGTGAACTTGAGTCAATGGACACCCTAGCCGAGGCGAGGAGGAGACTGCTGGAGAAGGAAAGAAGTAGTTACTGGGCTCAGTTCCGGTCTGGGTTGCTTTCGGCTCGTGCGGTAGCCCAATTGGATAATAATCTCAGCGAGTTCCTTGATTTTCAGGGAAAAGTTCCGATGACAGAAAGAACTTATCTGGATGATGTCTGTACGGTCAGTAAACTAAGTGAAGCCCTCAAGGATTTACCTTTCCTGAAAAGATATTTTTCCGATAAAATCACAGTTGGATATGATGCATCCAAAGCCTTTGTGATTGCTCAGCAAGCAATGGCCAAAATGGTGGACTCCTTTGTTCGTGAACTGGACGATTCCGGTGATGCCGACAAGCAGCAAAAGACTGCCCGCTTATTAAAAGATGAAATTCGGCAGAACCGATTGCGCGGACTTCAATACATTCGTAATATGCACGAGAACTATCCCGAAGTCACTGTCGGGATTGAGACAAAGGATGCGATACGCTCGGTATTAAACCATGAGCGTGCTACGATAAGGAAGATGCGAGGAGAGGGAATGCTGGAGGCCGATGAGGCAACCCGTATGATAACTGCGGTGGAGGAGAGGATGAAAAATGTGATGGAAAGTCCTCTTGAATTGAGGCTTCCTGAACCTGAGGAAGTACTCCGTGAAGTAACCTGGCTTAAGGGAATGAGTGACGATGTCATTGGCAAAATTTTGAATGCTTCTGAAACCCGCGTTTATAATTCGGGTGATGCCCTTATGAAACAGGGGGATTCCGGCGATGGATTGATTGTGATAACCCGGGGAAGCGTGAAGGTTTCAATTGGGGATGTGGTTGTGGACATTATGGGTCGAGGGGCGGTTATTGGAGAAATGGCAGTCCTGGCTGGTGTTCCCAGAACCGCCACTGTCATTGCGGATTCGACCGTCAATGCACTATGGTTGACCACCGAGGTGATGCAAAAAATCATGGGAGAATCCCCGCAACTTTCTGGCAGTCTTTGGAAAACTGCTGCGATGCGATTTGCAGAAAACTTATTGGGGGCGAAAGAGCCTTACAATGGATGGAGTCAAATACAGTTGCGTAGGTGGTTAAATGATGGAGAGGTTTTGGCACCTGCAGATGGAGAATCAACCAATTTGTATGGGAAAATTGCGGTTTTGGTATCAGGACAAGCTATTGCTCCAGGTTCGCCCGATCCAATTGTCGCCCCAGCGAGTTTAGATCTGGCCGAAGCAAGTTTTAACGGTAGTGCCAAAATATTTGTCCGTAACGCATAGTACGGAAAATTTAATGAATGGCGGAGAGGGCGGGATTCGAACCCGCGGTACCTTGCGGTACACAGCATTTCCAATGCTGCACAATCGGCCACTCTGTCACCTCTCCAAGGCACCGAAAATAGACTAAACTGTATGGACCAGGATTCTTCCCCCGTCAATGTTCAAAACAATCAGGCTTACTTATAATAATTAGCAAAGTTTCAGAATGCTTATTGAATCGTTTTCTGGTTTGCTTGTTAGAATAATTCATCTAGAAAAGATTCCATGGTATCAAACGAAGTTGGTTACAACAGTAAGGTCGAGGGAGAGGTCATAGTCACCCGTGCCGATGCAGTTGTGAATTGGATCCGCAAGCATTCTGTTTGGCCTATGCCCATGGGGCTAGCCTGTTGTGCCATTGAATTAATGGCTTCTGCTGCTTCGCGTTATGATATCTCACGCTTTGGGATGGAAGTCATGCGATTCTCTCCCCGCCAGTCCGATTGTATGATCGTTGCGGGTACGGTAACTTACAAGATGGCCGAAGTTGTGCGTCGTATTTACGACCAAATGGGTGATCCAAAGTGGGTCGTAGCGATGGGTGCCTGTGCCTCCACTGGTGGTATGTACCGATCCTATGCAGTTATGCAAGGTGTTGATAATGTCGTGCCTGTTGATGTCTATGTGAGTGGATGTCCGCCGCGTCCCGAAGCTTTACTGGATGCGATGATGAAATTACAGGACAAAATCGGGAAGGAACCGGCAGTAAGAAATCTGTCCAAGACGCCCGAAACCGCCAGCCTTTCCTGACTTCATGATTGACGAAGATTTCGTCAGGTCCCTCCTTTCCGGGCGTGAATATCTTACGGTATTGCACCAAAAAGATTGTCTGACCCTTGCCTGTGAACCAGGCTCGCTGGTAGAGTTGTGTACCCACCTTCGGGATGAGGAAACATTTGACCTATTAGTTGATGTCACTGCTATCGATCACGGCAACGATGCAGATGTTCGTTTCTCAGTTGTGTTGCATCTATATTCATTAATCCACAAGAACTACCTACGCGTTCATGTGGACTGTTCAGATAATAATACCCCCGTTGTTCCATCGGTAAGTTCAGTATTCCCTGCCGCCAATTGGCATGAACGCGAAACTTTTGATATGTTTGGAATTCAATTTTCGGACCATCCAAACCTCAAAAGAATTTTAATGTGGGATGATTATCCTTATTACCCCTTGCGTAAGGAGTTTCCCTTGGCTGGCATTGATGTTCCTTTGCCTGCTGCAGATGTATCTGAGGTAACCGGAGCAGATGTCGAGCCTGCACCAATGATGGGTGGCCCATTCGTCTCTGCTGGTGGAGGAAGAATGAGTGAGACCGAGCCCCGTGCCAAAGACGAAAGCTGGACGGAAGATATGGAAAAACCGATATGAGCACGACGATCAAAGAAGTTCAGGTTGGTGATATTGGAGCACAAGCCGCTTCCCATTTGGATGGGGATAGAATGGCATTGAATGTCGGGCCGTCTCATCCAACCACACACGGTGTACTTCGTTTGATGATGGAATTGGATGGTGACTCGATTACCAAGTGCGAACCGGTCTTGGGATATTTGCACCGTGGAGATGAAAAAATAGCTGAAAATATGACTTACAACCAGTTTGTTCCTTACACCGACAGGCTGGATTATTTAGCCCCTTTGGCCAACAATGTAGCCTATGCAATTACGGTGGAGAAACTTGCCGGTGTGGAACTGCCTGAAAGATGTGAGGCTATCAGGGTTTTAATTTGTGAAATGGCCCGCATTTCAAGTCACCTTTTGGGAATGGGGGTATTTGGCATGGATGCAGGTGCCTGGACACCATTTATGTATACTTTCACTGAGCGGGAAAAACTTTACACTCTCTTTGAGGAACTAACCGGCGCCCGTTTTACCACCAGTTACACCCGAATTGGAGGTGTTGCCCGTGATCTTCCTGATGGTTGGTTGACCAAGGTGGAGAAATTTGTTGATGAACTCCCTAAAGCGGTTGATGAGGTAGAAAAGTTGCTTACCCGCAACCGGATTTTCCTGGATCGTACTGAGGGAATTGGCACCATCTCCAAGGAGGATGCAATTGCCTTTGGTATAACTGGTCCCAACCTGCGTGCCTGCGGGGTGGACCTAGATTTGCGTAAAGACAAACCGTACAGTGGTTACGAAAAGTATGAATTTGATGTCCCTATCGGAACAAAAGGAGACTGCTACGACAGATACTTAGTACGAATTGAAGAAGTCAGGCAAAGCATCCTGATTATCAAACAAGTCATTGCATCAATGCCAGGCGGACTGTGGTATGCTGAAGATGCACGGAAGATTTTCGCTCCGCCCAAGGATAAAGTTATGACCAGTATGGAAGAACTTATCCAAAATTTCATGATTGTTACCGAAGGACCTCAGGTCCCTCCAGGAGAGGTTTATTTTGAGGCAGAAAATCCAAAAGGTGCACTTGGGTTTTACCTGGTGTCCAAAGGAGGTGGGGTACCTTATCGTTTGAAGATCAGGGCTCCTAGTTTTTGTAATCTTTCCATTCTTGAGAAACTGGTTCCTGGGCACATGCTCAGCGATATTACCGTTATTCTTGGCAGTCTCGATTTCGTAATGGGGGAGTGTGATCGGTAAAATGGATAATTCTCTTAATTTATCCGAGCAAACTTTATCAAAAATTGATGAGGTCGTGCCCAAGTACCCGGAAAAACGGAGTGCTGCTCTTATGGTTATACATCTGGTACAGGATGAACTGGGTGCGGTGAATGACAAAGCCTGTGAATGGATTGCTCAGCGCCTTGAACTTCAACCTATAAATATCAAAGAGCTGATCACATTTTATCCCATGCTTCGCGACAAGCCTTGGGGCAGGAAGCATGTCCGGGTTTGTCGTACATTACCCTGTGCCTTGCGGGGTTCCTATGCGACCTGCAAAACCTTTGAGAAAAAACTTGGGGTAAAGGAGGGACAGGTTCGTGAAGATGGAGAGTATTCCTTGGAGTTCATGGAATGTTTGGCAGATTGTGGACAGGGGCCTGTTGTCATTGTAGATGAGCAAACTTACGAAAACATCGAGGGTGAAAGTGCCGAAAAATTTGCTGAACTTCTCTTGGATGGAAAATTAGAGGGTGGTGAAGAATTCAAAAGCTATGAAGAATCCCTTAACCAAGGATCTTAAAAACTGTAAGATGAATTTCGTATGAGCGAGCAATCTCCCAAAGAAAGACGGATTATTCTTAAACACACGGATGATCCTGCCTATTCTAACCGAATCAGTTCTTACTTAGGTGTGGGGGGGTATGAAAACCTCAAAAAAGCCTTTGGGATGAAGCCCGAGGAGGTGGCCGAGGAGGTGCTCAAGTCAGGGGTTAGGGGGCGTGGAGGTGCTGGATTTCCCGCCGGTATGAAGTGGAAATTTCTCGACCGGAAATCTGGCAAACCAATTTATCTTATTTGCAATGCGGATGAGTCAGAACCCGGTACCTTTAAGGACAGGCAAATTATGTACAAGGACCCGCACCAACTGATCGAAGGCATGATGATTGCTGCCTATGCAATTGGTGCAAAACAGGCCTTTATTTATATCCGTGCAGAATTTCATGAGGGGGCACGCATTTTGAACCGTGCAATCGATGAAGCCAAGGCCGGTGGATATTGTGGGGAAAATATTTTGGGTTCTGAGTATTCGTGCGACATGGTAGTGCACCGGGGTGCTGGTGCATACATTTGTGGAGAAGAAACCGGCTTGATTGAATCGCTTGAAGGTAAGCGTCCCAATCCTCGAATTAAACCGCCCTATTTCCCTGCAGTCCTTGGGCTTTATCAGTGTCCGACAATCGTCAATAATGTGGAAACGCTTTGCAATGTCCGTCATATTGTAGAAATGGGAGGGGAAGAATTTTCCAAGATTGGAAAACCCAATAATACGGGCACCAGGATATGGTGTGTTTCTGGACAGGTGATGAAGCCTGGTTACTATGAATTTGAGTGTGGGGCCCTTACTTTGGGACAGATGATCTTTGATGTATGTGGCGGATTGCGTCCGGGTCGCACCTTAAAAGCGGTCATACCGGGTGGTTCTTCTGCCAAAGTCTTACGGGCAGACGAAAGATTCTCCGGTAGCTTAAAAGATGGTACTGCTTTCGATTGGGGACTGGAAGATATCCCCCTTGATTTCGATGGCCCTATGGCGGCGGGAAGTATGTCTGGATCGGGTGGTATTATCGTGATGGATGACACAGTTGATATCGTCGAAGCAATGGCCAATATCAATGCCTTTTATGCCCATGAATCTTGTGGGCAATGCACCCCATGCCGTGAGGGTTCATTGTGGATGCGTAAAATCACTCAGCGTATGTGTTCGGGCGGTGCTCGGGAAGAGGATGCAGACCTGCTCCTCTCGGTGGCTAATCAAATTGAAGGTCGTACAATCTGTGCATTTGGAGAGGCTGCAGCATGGCCAACCCAAAGCTTTGTCACCAAGTTCAAGGATGATTTTATCAAAAAGGCAACCGATTCTCAGGAGGAGAGAAATCCTAAATCACTCCAATTAATTTAGGCTTGGTACTTATGATATCCCCTTCCAAAGACGAGTTGGTGACCATTACCCTGAATGGGGTGGAGGTTGAGGTGCCTAATGGGATCAATGCAGTTGAAGCTGCTGCTCTTCACGGGCATGAAGTGCCTCACTACTGTTATCACCCCAAATTAAGCGTGGCTGGAAATTGCAGAATGTGCCTGGTTGAAATGGGCACATCTATGCGGGATCGGGCTACTGGTGAGGCAATCCTTGAAGAGGACGGTCGTGCCAAGATCGGTTGGGTGCCCAAGCCGGTAATTGGTTGTGCCACCAATGTATCTGAGGGCATGCACTTACGTACTGAGTCGGACTTGGTCAACGAGTGCAGGGAAGGAATTATGGAATTTCTTCTGGTTAACCATCCCTTGGACTGTCCCATTTGTGACCAGGCTGGGGAGTGCCGCCTGCAGGAGTTTGCCACCGATTATGGCCGTGGGTACAGCCGGTATGTAGAGCGAAAGAATGTTAAGCCCAAAAGGACTCGCCTGGGGCCAAGGGTTACCCTTGATGATGAAAGGTGCATATTATGCTCTCGTTGCATCCGTTTTTCCCAGGAGGTGGCCAAGGATGATGTTCTAGGTTTTGTAGACCGGGGAAGTTTCTCGACCTTAACCTGCTTTCCCGGGAAAGAATTATCCAATAATTATTCTCTTAATACTGTGGATATTTGTCCCGTCGGGGCATTAACCAGCACCGATTTTAGGTTTAAAATGCGGGTATGGTTTCTAAAGGAGACAAACAGCATATGTTCTGAAAGCAGTGCGGGTTGTAATACTACTGTGTCTAGCAGGGAAGGCATAATTCAGCGCATTACGCCCCGACGGAATGATTTGGTTAACGATACATGGATGACAGACAGTGGTCGTGAATTATACAAATCTGTCCGTGCTGAAAACCGAATTTTGAGGCCATCGGCCGGAGGGAAGGATTTGCCTCTCAAAGACGCCATCTCCCAGGTGGTTGACTCCTTAAGTGGGAAAAGAATCGCGGTGGTTGCAAGTTGCCACTCTACTGTGGAGGAGCAAGTTTTGACCAAACGATTAATTGATTCGACCAATGCGCGAACTTTTCTTCGTGGACATTTTGGAGAGGATGATGGAATCCTGCTTTCTGCTGATCGTAGTCCCAATTTGCGTGGGGCACTTGTCACAGGATTGATTGACCAGTATCCGGAAGATAATCTCAATTCATTAAACGATGCTTTATCCCGTGGAGAATTTGATGCGGTGTTTGTTATGAATGAGGATTTGGTTGCCTCCGGGATCAATGAAGAAAACCTGCAAAATGTTACGGTGGTCTATCTGGGAACTCACTCCAACTCCTCATCAAAACATGCTGATGTAATTCTTCCCGGGTTATCGGTCTTCGAGAAAGGCGGGTCCTTTATCAACCGATCCTTTATCATCCAGGCTTTTGATAAGTCCGTACCCGGACCTGCTGGTCTGCAAAGCCAAGTAACAGTACTTGCTGAAATTATAAAACACCTGTCTGAGGAAGACGGCACTCCATCGGAACTCGATGACATATGGGGACTGGTCAATAACCTTGAGGGTTCTGTTCTTTCCAGTCTCTTATATTCAGAAGTGAAAAAAGCGGCGGTTCAATTGGATGGATCCGCCTGGTCGCATCTTAATTTTGTTGAACAATCCGCACTGCATTACCCACCTGCCATGCTTGCAGCAAAATGATGGACTGGTTGCCTGAAAATATCTGGTTTTCTGTCGGTTTGAAGGTCTTCTTTGCACTGATGATGGTAGGGGCGGTGATGACAATGGCGGGATATTCTGTGCTTGCTGAACGTAAGGTTAGTGCATGGATGCAGGGTAGAGTTGGCCCTAATCGGACGGTTTTACCTTTGGTTGATTACATCCCGGTAATCGGACCTTTGCTCAAAAAATTAGGAATTTTCCAGCCCCTTGCCGACGGGTTGAAGTTTCTTTTTAAGGAGGAAATAGTACCCGGGCATGTAAACAAGTTCTATTATTATTTAGCACCGCTTATTGCACTTGTTCCTGCTCTGACTACAATGACCGTGCTTCCTTTCGGTCAGATGTACTGGCCTGACGGATCGGTTACCACTTTAGCCCTTGCTGATCTGGAAGTGGGAATTCTTTTCGTTTTTGCGGTTTCTTCTCTGGGAGTTTATGGCATTGCCCTGGCAGGCTGGTCATCCAACAATAAGTATTCTTTTCTTGGAGGGATAAGATCATCGGCCCAGATGATTTCATACGAATTAGCGATGGGTCTCTCTTTGCTTCCAGTTTTTTTATGGGTTTCTGTGCCGGGAGCCCAAACTTCCGGCTTAAGCATTTCTGGGATTGCCAATTTTCAGGAGGGTAGTGCCTGGCTCTTTCTTGTCCAGCCCCTTTCCGCACTCATTTTTTTAATTGCTTTGTTTGCGGAAACCAACCGGCTTCCCTTTGATATGCCTGAATCTGAGACTGATCTTGTGGGCGGTTTTCACACAGAATACGGGAGTTTTAAATTCGGTATCTTTTTTGTTGCTGAGTATGCCCATATCGTCATTGGTTCGGCGATCTTCACCCTTCTCTTTCTGGGAGGGTGGCACTTTCTTCCCTTTATGTCAGACCCTTGGCCTCCCAACTGGATAGGGACCTTGCTTGGGGTTGGATGGTTTCTTGCCAAAACAATCTTTCTTATTTTCTTTTTCATTTGGATTCGCTGGACTTTGCCCCGTTTTCGTTATGATCAGGTTATGCACCTTGGATGGACTAAATTGTTGCCATTAGCGTTGGCGAATTTGATCATTTATGTTTTGATCGTCACTTTGATTGATCAGCCTTCTTCCCTTTTTTGATCTATTATGGCCAAGACAGTTGTACTGGAGCGCAAACCATTATCTCTTTCTGAAAGGACTTACCTTCCTCAGATTGTTACTGGTTTGAAGACAACTTTCAGCAATATGTTCAAACCCAAAGTCACCTTGCAGTATCCAGAGGAAAGACCTGTCATACCCAATGATTACCGGGGCGTTCCAACACTGGTTAAAGATCCAAATGGTCGGGAAAAATGTGTTTCCTGCCAATTATGTGAATTTGTTTGTCCCCCTAAGGCGATCCGTATAACTCCTGGTAGTGTGCCTGAAGATCAGGAAGATCGTGAGCATGTGGAAAAGGCCCCTCAGGAATTCGAAATTAATATGCTTCGTTGTATATACTGTGGTTATTGCCAAGAGGTTTGTCCGGAGGAAGCAATTTTTCTTCAGGAGCAGTATTCTTCTTCAGGGTACAGTCGGGAAGAAATGATTAATAATAAGCAAAAGCTCTACGAACTGGGCGGAACTCTGCCCGATCGTCATTACAAATGGGACAGGAAAAAACAGGCTGAGCTTGATGGCAATGCACATTGAGCTTTCTGGATTTATCAAGAATGATGAGCACGGTTGACTTACTATTTTGGCTATTCGCCACCCTGTCAGTCGGAGGTGGGTTGAGCATGGTCTTTTCCAAGCACCCAGTATCTGCGGCAATGTTCATGATTGTATCCCTGGTTGGAGTCGCTGCCCTTTTTGTTTTATTGGAATCTTTCTTTTTGGCAGTTTTGCAAGTCTTGGTATATGCGGGTGCGGTAATGGTTTTGTTTTTGTTTATTATCATGCTGCTCGATGTCGGTCCAGATGCAGCCAAGCAGAAGATCACAAACTGGAAAACCGGTATTTTTGGTTTTTTTACAGCCGCCTTGCTTGTTTATTTGTTGGTTTTCCTGGGCAATTCAAATGATTTTATAAATGAGGGTACTTCAAGCTGGCCTGCATTGATTGAGGATTCTGCAACTTCCGGTCAATCCCTTCCTTTTTCAACAAATGTATCCTCGTTTGGATACGGGTTGATGACTAAATACATGCTGCCGGTTCAAATTGCTGGTTTTATGCTGTTGGCCGCCATGATTGGAGTTATTATTCTTAGTAAAAAGGATGTTCAGCAGAAAAATGATGGGTAGTGATACCTTATTTTTATTAAAATGCTCACCGTAACACCTCATCATTTTTTAATTCTTTCCTTTATTCTGGTAGGAATAGGATTTTTCGGTTTGTTGATCCGGAGGAATGTTTTGTTGATGCTTATGTCACTGGAATTAATGCTCAATGGGATCAATGTTGCACTCCTTACTTTCTCGCGGGTTGGAAATAATCTGGATGGAGGGATTTTTGTGTTTTTTATTATGACGGTGGCCGCTGCAGAAGTGGCGGTGGGATTGGCTTTGTTGGTTGCCTTATACAAGAAGCGAAGAAGCGTATTATCTGATGATATGGCTTTGCTGAAAAACTAATTTGTGATGATCAGCCTTGCTCTAAGTATGCTTTTCTTACCCTTGCTTTCGGCAGTGGTCACTCTGTTTTTTTTACGTAAATCTGGTAACATTGCGTCGTTATTGTCCGTATGCACAGCAGGTGGTATTCTTGTACTGGCTCTGGCCTTGATTTTTAATTTTGACGAGGATGTGATGGCCTGGGATACCACCTGGTTTACTATGGGCGGTTGGGAGTTGCGGTTCGGTGTTTTGATTGATGGGCCCGCCCGGCTTTTGCTTTTCGTGGTGGCTTTCGTTGGTTTCTTAATTCACATTTTCAGTCTAGGTTACATGGAAAACGATCCTGCCCGCCCGAGGTATTTCGGGGGACTTTCCATATTCATGTTTTCGATGCTTGGCATCACCCTGGCGGATAATCTCATTATGATTTTTGTTTTTTGGGAATTGGTCGGATTCAGTTCCTATTTATTAATTGCGCATTATTTCCACACTGAAGAAGCTTCTAAAGCCTCACGTAAGGCATTTATTGTTAACCGGGTGGGGGACTTTGGTTTTCTAATCGGGATAATTTTGACCTATTGGACATACGGAACAGTTAATTTGAGTGAACTTGCAGATTTGGCAGATTTTTCTCCCAACCTCGCCACCACTGTTTTGTGCCTGGCACTTGCCTGTGGATTTATTGGTAAATCTGCTCAGTTTCCTCTTCATGTCTGGCTGCCTGATGCCATGGCCGGACCGACTCCGGTTTCTGCATTGATTCACGCAGCAACCATGGTAGCCGCTGGGGTATATCTGCTTTTACGGATTGATTTTCTTTTTACTGAGGAAGCACTTGGACTGATTGGCTTGCTTGGTGCAGTGATGGGCCTTTACGCAGGGTTTTGCGCACTTGCTCAAAGGGATATTAAGAAAATTCTGGCCTATTCAACTCTCTCCCAATTGGGATACATGGCCGCTGCTTTTGGTCTGGGTGCCCCGGGAGTGGCTTTATTTCATTTAACCACTCATGCCTTTTTTAAAGCCCTGATGTTTCTAGGATCAGGGTCCGTCATTCATGCATGTCACCATGAACAAGACATTTTTAAATATGGCGGTTTGCGAAAACGCATGCCAATTACTGCTTTTACATTTTTGATCGGAGTTCTGGCAATATCTGGTGTTAACTTTTTGTCTGGTTACTTTAGTAAGGATGCGATTCTTCTCTGGGCCTATAATTTTAATATGCCAATTTTCGTCATCCTCTATGCTGGGGCGGTTCTTACCTCGCTGTACATGTTCAGGCTTTATTTCATCACCTTTGAAGGACAAGCCAGGTCAGATCATTCGAGTAAGGCGGTGGAGAATTCTTTTCTGATGACTGGACCACTGCTCATCCTCGCTCTGCTTTCCATAGTGGGTGGGTACTTCTCTTTATACCCTACACGTTTAGGGTCCTATCTTGGTCCCGACCTAGCTGTAGTCTCCAATTTGCCCCACCATATGTGGATGGTGGTCCTGGGCACTTCTGCCTGGATAATTGGTCTCTTGTTTGCCTCTGTGTTTTACCGGAAAGTTGATCAGGACGACCCTCTAAGCATGCGATTTCCGGCCTTTTATGAGATTTGTAAAAGTAAGTTATTTTTTGATGAAATTTATCGCTTCTATGTCGATAAAATCCAAGACCCTTTTGCCCGGTTTTTAGAAGTGATGGAACTTCTCTTTATATCGGGTTTACTCGTTCGTGGCACTGCTGGAGTAACCGCTTTATTTTCGTTGCTGGCCAAGACATGTTATGTTGGAAGAATTCACGCTTATGCTTTTTGGTTCATGTTAGGAACCTTGGGCTTTCTCTTCTACGCCACGGGACTTTTTGATTAATCCGCAAGCTATGAATTTAGAAACAACGCTTTTACTCGGATCAATCATTGTGCCCGCATTGGGTTCTCTGTTGTTTTTTTATGGTTTTCCAAAAGACGGGGAGGCTCTGAAGAAACTGGGCTATATCATCTTTGGTTTTCCCTGCTTTGCAGGTATCGTACTTTTTTTGAAATTTGATTCAGCCGATGGGTACTGTTTTGAGTTTCTTTATGATCGTATGGGCTTGCAGGAGCTCGGTATCACTTTCCATTTGGGTCTCAATGGAGTTTCCAGTCCACTCTTTGCCATGGCGGGTATTGTTGGTTTTGGTGCGGGGATAGCTGCGATTCATTCAGGAGCGGATCGATTACCCCTCTACCTGGCTTTACTTTCTTTGATGCTATCCGGCTTAATGGGATTATTTGCGAGTGTGGATATCTTTTTTTATTATCTCTTTCATGAATTTGCCCTCATTCCCACCTTTATCATGATTGGGCTATGGGGTGGGCGAGACCGTCGTAGTATTTCTTTGGAGATTACCATATATTTAACCCTTGGTGCACTTATTTCCCTTGGTGGATTGGTTGCCCTAAATGTTATGGTCGATGCACCAAAATTCGATTTCCCACATCTATCTGCTGCTATTTCGCAGACATCACTTCTCGATTCCTCAGCTTACAAGATATTTGGACTTTTGCTTTTTGGATTTGGGATTTTGGTCGCCTTGTTCCCCTTTCATACCTGGGCTGCCCGGGGGTATGATGCTGCTCCTACTTCGGTATCGATGCTCCATGCTGGTGTATTGAAGAAATTTGGCTTGTATGGATTAATTCAGATTGCAGTTCCTCTGCTTCCGCAGGCTGCGGAATGTTGGAGTCCATGGCTCATGTGGTTAGCACTGGGCAATATTTTATTGGTGGGGATGGTGGCAGTTGCCCAGACGAGTTTTAAATCTATGATCTCATATGGATCGGTCATGCATATGGGTTACTGTTTTTTGGGAATTGGAGCCTGTAGTGCACTTGGAGCTGGTTCTGCAATTATGCTAATGTGTGCCCATGGATTGTCCGTGGCACTGATGTTTTTACTCGCCAGCTTTGTTCACAAAAGAACGAATACCTTTGAAATGTCCGAGATGGGGGGACTGGCGGTCCAAACCCCTCTCCTTGCCTGTTTTTGCATCGCGGCGACCCTTGCGACCATCGGTTTGCCTGGGTTTGGAAATTTTTGGGGAGAATTTGGAATATTTTTATCACTTGGTGAATCACAGGATCACCTTTGGTTTCTTGTCATCGCTGCCCTGGGAATCATACTGTCTGCTGTGTTTGGTTTGCGGGCAGTGGCCCGGGTTTTCTTTGGTCGGCAAAGTGATGAGTTAAACGAGCAGACAAAAAAGAAACCAATTACTGATTTGACCAAGGTTGAAATTCTGCCTGCCTCACTTATCCTTGGTTCCTTGTTGCTTATCGGATTATGGCCACTTTCGATTTCCCCGCGGATTGACAGGGAAATTCATGGTAAGTACTCGCAACTGGATACACAAAATTCGCTTGCCAAGCCTGCTTGCTGCCCGGTGGATGGAGAAGCATCTTCACCTTCAACCGTTGAATAATTGTCATGGAAATGTACTTAAAATTTGCAAACGACAATTTATGGGCTGAGCTATGGCCCGAGCTGTCGCTTGGACTTGGTGCCATGATTGTTCTTGGGATCAATTTGTTTTCAAATTCCTCAAATGCTCAAAGGAATGCGGGTAATTTTGCGGTTCTTTTTCAATTCCTTCTGCTTCTTATCCATCTCTTT
>MDSZ01185037.1_pt1 | contig 32884 bp, 29 predicted proteins | sample 811201 | NCBI WGS metagenome assembly MDSZ01 (sample SAMN05326647, study PRJNA326480) | marine metagenome | isolation source: seawater | place: Indian Ocean: North | collected 2010 | reverse complement strand
TTGTTGTTGTTGTTGTTGTTGTTGTTGTTGCTGTTGTTGTTGTTGTTGTTGTTGCTGTTGTTGTTGTTGTTGTTGTTGCTGTTGCTGCTGACCCATCACTTGCTGGGACTGAGGATGTTTTGGTGGTAGAGGAAAACCACTAGACAGCACGTCCGCCGGAACTTGTTGCGGATAGTTCGAATTATTTATTGCACCAACTGGCGGAGAGGCTAACGGAGAACTTAGCTGCGATGCACTCTCGCTCGAATCGTTGCCTTTCTGATCAACTGCGTACTGATGAGACGGTTCGCGCGCTTTGAATTGCTGTTGAGCCAATCCCCGTCCCACAGAGTGTGATTTTTCTATGCGTTCACCCGGAGCGAGCGGCATGCTCTTCACGTCCAAGCCTAGCTGCTGAACGGACGAAACGTCCTCTTGCGTCCTTGATATTCCTGCGACTATCGACGGTGACGGTGCTCTGATATTAGAATCCTGTCGCAACTCTGAAGAAACGACAATAGGAGATTTTTGCGGAGATCTCTCTCGCTCGTGCATTTCATCCGGCGATCCTCCCGCACTATGTTGATGGTGATGGCTCTCGCGATCTTGCGATTCGACCGATCTCGCACTGTCCACTCTAGGCAAGCCAGTGTTGGTACCGGTACCGGTGGTGGGTTGTTCGCTTGAACCTCCATCATCAAAACCATTCATTTTCGTCGATCGCATCTCTTCAAACGAGTCTCGAGATGAGTGTTGTTCTCCAGATTCCAAGTTCGGCCTTTCCTTGGATAAATATTTCACCTCCTTATTTATTTCACGCTCAATCGTATTCACGTCCGAATCCGAGAGCTGCAACTCTTCAACCATTTCCTTCGCGACGTTTTGTGCTGAATCTGTATCCGTGTTAAACGGAAATTCTACCGTTCTCGTCTGACCGGAAGACTGATCCGTAATACGCAAGCGCAAACGTAAAGTATTGTTATCCATCAACAAACCTTTAACGCGAATATTTAATGAAGCACCACGCTCTCGTTGTTCGAAGTGATCAGCGGGTAGCTCGGAAGATCCCTCCGTATTGGAAACAACGCGGTAGAATCGTCCACCTGGTGTTGCTGGAAGTTCTTTCGTTGACTCTTGTATGGGATACAAACCTTTCGCCTTCTTTTCGCCAATTGAAACGGCAAGTTCGCTACTCGTTACCATGGGCGGATGATTTGCAAGCGAGTCAAAATTAGACCTGCTTAGTTCTGATGATTCATCTTCAGCGACTTGCGGTCTCGGCGCTTCGGGTTCTTCTTCGACGACAGCTCGTGGCAAGTTGCGCGGACGCGACTGCTTCTTCTCTAAAAACGGATCCGCGAGCAGTTCAGAAGCAGTCCAACGCTCTTCTTTTGGTGCGATACACTTCAAAATGAAGCTATAAATCGCATCGCCTTTTTCCTTGACTGCTTCGAGAGCCTCGGGCAAGATGCCCTGGGAAACTCTTTTATAGATTTGCGCTGGGTTTTTGCACTCAGAGTATGGACACTTAAAGGTGACCAACTCAATCAGGCACATCCCAAAAGAGTATATATCAACACGCTCATCGTAATCTTCTTCATAGAGTTCAGGTGCCATGAATTCAGGCGTTCCGATGACAGAATGCGTTCTTTGATGATTGAGCATAGCTGCGAGACCTAAATCGCCAATTTTAATCTCGCCAGCGTTACCATTGACGAAAATGTTGTCGCATTTCAAGTCTCTGTGCACGATGGGAGGATCGTGCAAGTGCAGATACTCCAATCCTCTTAAAATTTGACGAGACCAAGACTTGACGGCACGCATATCGAGGTTCGTCTTGAACTTTGCCGCGTATTTATTTAAAGTGCCTTCACACGCCTCGGTGATGAAGTTCACAGACATTTCACCCTTCTCCATGACATTCCAGCTGTGATAGAACTTCAATATGTTCTTATGATCGAGCTTTTTGAGAATCTCAACTTCGTGCATGAGCCGTTGCTTCTCTTCTGGCGGTAAACCGGTAACTTTAACTTGATTCCAGGCGACGTCCATACCTTCTTCCTCATCAAATGCTCTGTACACGTTCTTATACGTCCCTCGCCCGAACAACTGCGTCGTTCGACCGAACCTCCCAGTTGGATCCCACTCTACAAATTTCGTCTCTTCTTCTTCCTCCTCCTGTGGGTCTGTAGGTTCTTTTACGTGTTGTTCACTGACAGCCGGTGACGGCGTTGGTGGTGGCGGATCAGCTACATTTTCGCCTCCTCCTCCTTGCTCCAATTCTTTTGGTTGAGTTTCACTTTTGGGCGAGGAACCCTCACCTCCACCACTTCCAGCTCCTTCAAACGGCGACGACGGCCTCGCGACTTCTTCCTCTCTAGACGTCACGATCTGCTCTTCGACTTCACTCTCGCCGTTCATCTTGCTCTTTTACTGTGTGCACAACCTCTCTCTCTCTCTCTCTCTCTCTCTCTCTCTCTTTTTCTTTTAAAGTCCTTTAAATTTGGTTCAAAGGCGCCCCGCCGTCTTCTTCAATTAGGAAGGATTCTCTCTTTCGAAGCAATCTTCTTGACCCGTCTTCTCTTCTTCTGTCAATTCGATTTAAATATAACTCTTTTCGATTAAAATGATTCCCCGTGACCTCTTATTTCCTACCAACAAGAAACCATACTTGCTGGACGGTCTTAAGTGCGTCCTACTCCGCGTGGAATTTGCTTGGTTCAATTGTACTCCCAGAGTACTCTCAACGTTAAAATCGAGATGCCGGTACGTTTCTTTTCGAACTCAAAATTTTTGAAGACTTTCGAGACTATTAAGACACGACGCGACCGTGAAAAGTTTAGTTTCAACGAATAGTTGAGTCGAACAAAAGGTTTGAAATCCAAACCCGGTTTCTCACAACGTTTATCGCGACCAAAGGTGGCGATATTGAACGTAATCCGGGTCCTAAGTCGCCGCTTTTTTTTGTTTTCTTCTTTGACTGCTCATGTTTAGGGTAGTCGACGAAAGAAAGGACCCGCAATTTTTTTGGTTCGATTTGTGATTCGAGAGAACACACACACGCACACACCCTTGTTTACATTTTATCAGCATACGCAGAAGAAACCGCGTGAGAGCACGAAAAGATGTCGTCCATGCTCAAACCCTTCCTGAACTGTGTCATCTCCATCATAACGAACGACGGACGGCAGATAGTCGGTCATTTGCGTGGTTTCGACCAACAAACAAATCTTATAGTTGAAAACTGTCACGAGAGAGTTTATTCCGTGGAGAGTGGCGTCGAGATGGCACCACTTGGTTTGTATGTAGTTAGAGGAGATAACGTAGCGTTAGTTGGAGATGTGGACGAAGAATTGGATCAAAAGTTAGATTTGAGCGCAATACGTGCGAAAGGCCTAGCACCTATACAGTGGTGACGAATAAAAGTTCACGCAAAAATAGAGAAACACAACGAGACGCAAGATGCGAATATAGAATACAAGTGTGTGCTTGTAAGCTTATACAAACAAAATTAGAATTTAGCGATGTAGAACAAAAGGGGTTCACCACGTAGTACGTAACATTTGTGTGTTTGTGTGTATCTTGAATGTCGATTCCATTTACGCCGTTCGTGAAGAGCCTTCGCGCTCTTTTTTCATTTCTTCTTGGCTATCGCTGTCGTCTTTTTCTGTCGAGAAAAGCAATGGGACGCGTCGCTTGTACGATTTTACCTCCTTCATCGACGATTTCAACGCGCTATCCGCGACTTCGCGATAGTACGGTTGGACATCCATCGAGTGAAGAGATTGGATCAAGATTTCAAGCATCTCAAACGCAACGGACAGCGAAAGAAAAAGGATAGCCGTTAGCGCCGCGTGCGCCGAAATAATCGGAACCACCGCTGATGAGAACAACAACGCCATAATTGAAACTGGAAACGCAAAGAGAATGTTTACCGCTACTACTTTACAGTTGTTCCAAATACCTGGAAGTATTTGTGTGCGTCCGCGTCGTTGTTTCTCTTTTCGTCGGAATGCTTTCTTCATCCAAGCTCTGGGTGACAGCACTTCGCAAAACGTTTCAAGAAGAGGCGAAAAACTTTCGTCTCCTTCGTTGTCTCCTCCTACCGAACTTATTTTCAAGTAAGGAGGAGACGTGAACGCGAGGGATCTTGTTAGAGGGGATAACATCCCAGGACTGAGTCTTCCCTCGCGGGACTCTTGTTCTTCTTGTTCTTCTCTTTTCTTGGTGGTTCGAGAGAAGAGCGGAGGAAAAGAAAGTAAAGACTGTGGTGACTGAGAGCTCACAAATATTGCAGCCGTATCGTCGAGCAATTCCGAGCTACCTCCCTTCTCGTAGTGCGCCTTTTCACTCTCTTCGAACTTTCTAAGTTTCTCATTCCCGTCTGCGCTCATTGTTATTCGAAGACGCGCTCTCGCGTATTTTCGCGCGTATTTTTTGTTGTGTGAATAGATTGATACGAAACAACTCTTACCTGTATGTATTTCGTTACTTTTTGTTTGCTTTGTGCGCGCACGCACACCGCCAACGATAAGTACGACAACACGGTAACATTCGCGTTAAAGATGGCAATGCTAACATCTCAAATTAATGTGAGCCCGCGGTTTTGTGAGCAATGCTGCTCGTATCAACACAAGAAAATCCGGAGGAAACGTGCACCCTCATCGACGACGACGACGACGACGACGACGACGACAGTTGTTGCGTCGTCGTCTCTAAAACGCGTTGACGAAAACAAAAAGACAAATATCACAAAAATTCACAGCAACAGGCGGACTTTATTGGTCTCCTCAACTTCATTGTTTTCTCTGGTATCTATGATTATCCAATCACCTTTGTTGTCGTCGTCACCGTTCGAGGCTGTGATCGCCGCTCATGCATCAACGACGACAATACATAAGGAAAAAGAAATACGAAAAAATTTACGCCAAGTGCTCGAGAGCAAAATACAAAAAACAAAGTGTCCGGCGGTGTTGAGAGTTGTATTTCATGACGCCGGAACGTTCAACAAAGCATCGAATGATGGCGGGATGAATGGGAGCGTTTTATACGAATTAGGACGACCAGAAAGCTTTGGTTTGAAGCGAGGACTGAAACCGATAAAAGAGGTTTACGAAGAGATGAAAGCGAGAGGTTTTGGTGACGAAAACGACGGCGTATCGTTAGCTGATTGCATAGCCTGCGCTGGATCCTACGCGGTTGAACTCACAGGTGGTCCAAAATTCTTAGAATCTGTCCCGCTTGGACGTAAAGACGCTTCTTCTGCAGATCCAGAGCACCGCATGCCAATCGAGACGCTTCGAGGAAAAGAGATGCGAGAACATTTTCAAAGCTTGTATGGATTATCCTCCCAGGAAATGATTGCACTTTCCGGAGCACATACGATAGGTCAAAAAGGGTTTGGCGATCCATACACTTTTGACAACGAGTATTTCGTGACGTTGAAAAAGGACCCATGGAACTTACCAAACTTAACCAAAGACGAGTTAGAAATGAACGAACACATCGGTTTGTTATCGGACCGATACCTGGCCGAAGATGAAGAGAATAGGAAGTGGATATATAAGTACGCTGAAGACGCTGGAGCGTTTAATAAAGATTTCGTCGACGCTTACATCAAACTAACGACATTAGGAGTGTAATATTTAGTAAATTCATATAGTATTATTGATGATTCAGACAATAGAGTTTTTTACACTTTACAAAATAATGGTTTTAAAAAATCAAGCTTCTCGCTCTTTCTTCCTTCTTCTACTATGATTTCACGCGATCCACGACGATCACGATTATGATACTATAAGAAGAGTAGGCACATTCACCTTACGCGCGTTCACCTCTGATTCTTCTCGCCAATTGAATATCTTTTGGCATGATGGTGACTCTTTTTGCGTGGATCGCGCACAAGTTGGTGTCTTCAAACAAGCCAGTCAAGTACGCTTCGGACGCTTCTTGCAACGCCAAGACGGCGTGCGATTGGAATCGCAAGTCCGTCTTGAAGTCTTGAGCGATTTCTCTGACCAAGCGTTGGAATGGCAATTTGCGGATCAAGAGTTCGGTCGATTTTTGGTATTTTCTGTCAAAATTAGGAGGTTATAAAAGAAGAAAGGTGAGCGATTATGGAGAAAAGCGAGAATTGGGTCCCCGAGGCACGCAGCACCCCCGCGCATTTTTTCGAAGATGATATATATTCATCGATGCGACAATAATACACGAGAAAGCGTTGCACAGTCGCGTTAAAAAAACACTTCCACGCGCGACAACGATCGCACGCGCGAGATCGTAGCCCATCTACACCTCGCGTGAAAGAGAAAACGAATCTCCTCATCTCAAAAACACCGCCAAAATTGACCAAAATTGGCGCTAAAACAGGCCAAAAACAGAGATCCCTCCTTACCGAATCTCTCTCAACGCTACGGTGCCCGGCCTATATCTGTGCGGCTTCTTGACACCACCAGTCGTTGGCGCAGATTTGCGCGCGGCCTTCGTCGCGAGTTGTTTTCTCGGGGCTTTCCCGCCGGTGGATTTACGAGCAGTTTGTTTGGTACGAGCCATTTGTACTCCCTGCTGGATTTTTTGTGCCGTCGACACGAACGATTTCTCTTTGGAAAAGGGATGGAAAGGAAAGGATGAGGGAAAAAAAATAATAATTGCTTTAAATGTCAGAAGAGAGATGTTTGGTTTGAAGAGAACACACAAAAAAAGAAGAAAGAAATACGCCGGCGTAAACACACACGGCAGACGCTCTTCTACAACACAACAGTGCACATAAACGAACTACCGAACTACACACTCTAACATTCAATCTACTTGACTATTTTCACGTCTTTATACCCCATCGCTTTAATCATATCCTCTAAAGCGTTTGCGTGCGTTCCTTGGAAAATACACGCTCTTCTATCCACGTCGAGCGATGCACCCGCACCCAAGACCTTTTTCAGTTTCGTCACCAGTTCTTTCGTTGGATTTTCTAAACCAGATACAACCGTTACCACTTTGTTCTTTCTTCTTTCTACTTTTATACGAACACCTTTACTATTCTTCGACGGCGAGGACGTTGGCACCGCTTTCTTTGCATTCGTTGCTTTTTTAGTTTTGTTTTCTTCTTCGTACGCAAACTCGTCAATCTCCATGCTTCTTCTTTCTTTCTTCTTCACCGCAAGTTCTGGTTTATCCGCCAAAGTGCTCCGTATATGCTGCAACGACGCGAATGGGTTTTCGTTGTTGTTATTCGCGGCACGACACGCGAAAGGAAACCTCGGTGCAATGACTCCTGATTTTCTTGTTTTTCGTTGATGTAAACCAAAAGAAGAAGAAGTAGTAGTACTCCTTCTTGGGAATATGAATGTTTGCGCTTTGAAGCATGTCGTCGACAATGTCATCCCTTTTTTGCTTATAGTCCAGAATTCGATAATGACTCGGTGAGAAATGACTTGGTTGCGCAAATAAATGTGTGATGAAGAAAAGAGATTTTTTGTAAATTAAGAGGAGTTCGTTATTCTGTTATTTGGCAATACATTAGAACAAGAACTATTTACCGTCGGTATACTCCAACACGTTTTGCAAATCCCTCTCTATGATTTTACACAGCGGCGATAACGGTAGTGTTGCGAACGGTTCTTCGATTTGAATACCAATCTCATCCACGCCTAAAATGAGATAACTCACACAAAACATCAAAGGTAAAAGCGTCCATCCGGTGGTTATAGAGGACAACGCGAACGGTAACGTGAGCAACCAAATCATGATGGACCGAGACGAGTGGCGACTGAATGATAGTGGAATTGGTGTCGATAGTAATCGTTCGCACACGCCTCCGGCTTGATTAATTTCTGAAATCGTTTGCTCGAGCATTAACTGCGCGTTGTCGTTTATGCCCTCTTTCACTGCAGTTTTCATGAAGTGAGTCAGGCGCACGGTGCAGAAAAACGGGCGATTTCTGCTATCGTTCAATAATATAGGAATTTCTTCAGTGGCATCTACTCTGTTCAAAATGCGCGTCACCGCTTCGTCCGGCGTATCTCTAAAAGCGGAAGGGTCATTTTTATTTTCTCGCGTTCTACCGGACCGTAATCTAGATTTCAAAAGATATGGATAACACGAAACGACGCCTAACATTGTCCTTTTCAGTTGCTCGTTTTCTATGTATGTGCTATAGCGAGCGAAATCACGGCATCGGCGAACGAGCGCACCCCAAGCCATTCGTCCTTCCACGAATCTGCTGTAGGAAGAGTTCGTTCGAAAGACGAGCACTAAACCGAGAACAGTCCCGAGCATCGTGTGGAACAAAGGTGAAATTTGAAACGTAAACGTCCCTATCGTCGATTGTTTCATCCATTCTAATAGACTCGTTGGTACCACACCACTTGCATATGGAATCATTTTGTGCGTAACGTTGTATAAAGTTTCCGGCATTATCAAAACGAAGTATGCAAGAAACGAGAGCGTCAAAAGCACTCGCACCAACCGAAGAAACACCGTTGAACTTGGGATGTTTTGTAAATCGTAAAAGAAGCGGTTCACCCTTCGATGCTTTTCCCACTTGTCTTGATCAAATAGCTGCGATATAGACGTTCCAGAGGAGATGAGAGTCTGATTCAAACCAGGATCGACTTGTAACAAGCGCTCCCGTATGCCTACATAATAGTTTCCAGCCGCTTGGCTTAAGTTGTTTTTCAACAACAACTCGCCTTTCCATCCTTCCAAGAAACCGGGGCCGGCAAAGTGTTCGCCGTCGTCGTCGTCGTCTTGGTCCGTCGCCGGTTCAATGTTTGCTTTTATCGTTCTTATCGTTCGCGCATTCTTATTCTCCTTCTCTTTATTGTTTCTGCTTACTTTGCTTGACGAGAAATGAGAAGAAGAACTAACGAAACCGCTTCTCTTTGAAGGCAAGAGACGTAACTTCACCGCGTTTCCATGGCAAGAAGAAGAAGAAGAAGAAGCCATGATCGGTTTCATCGTCACCCTTGCGATTGGTTGTATCATCGGGGTGGACAATTAAGGCGAGGAAGGGAAACGTAGCGGTCGTTGTTGTTTATATCCTCTTCTCTCTTCAACTGTCACGGTTTTTTTTTGTCGTTCAACCGTCGTCAGTTATCGTCGGGGTTATAAATGTCCCTCCGTTTCTTCTTCTTCTTCTTCTTCTTCTTCTTCTTCTTCTCCTTATTTTCCTCCTCGATCTCAAAAAACAAACGAAGAAAATATGGGCGGTGGTTTCTCCTTATCTTCGTTCGACGCGTATAAGAAAATTGAGGACCACCTGATGGTGAGAACAACCTCTGGTGCTGTCGTTTCTTTACTCGGCATCGCGTTGATGTGTATTTTAGGCGCGAACGAAATTATGAGTTACATCACGCCACCGATGGTGAAACAAATGGCTGTGGATGGCACACAAAACGAATTGATGGCAGTGAGAATGGATATTATCTTTCCGAGAGTCCCGTGTTCGGTGTTATCGGTGGACGCGTACGACCAGTCTGGAAAGAATGACCAAGATGTGAGAGGGGAGTTACACAAGGAAAGACTGAACGAGGATGGGAAATCGTTAGGATCATACGATAAAGCTGGCGGTGGAGTTACCGAAGAAGAAGACGAACTCATGCACGACTTGCAGCAGTTTTTCGGCGGGGGGATGAAGGTTGTCTTTCAGAAACGTGCGGAACATTCACGGGAAGTGAAGCAAGCGGTGGAGAAGAAAGAAGGTTGTCGATTGTATGGAAGGATGCACGTACAAAGAGTTGCTGGGAATTTTCACATTTCCGCGCACGCGGAGGAATACGAGACGCTCCAACACGCGTTTGGGGCGATGAATAAGATCAACATATCGCATACCATCACGCACTTATCGTTTGGCGCTGGGTATCCGGGATTGGTCAACCCGTTGGATGGTGTCACGCGAAGCGGAAGTGACGATGAGTTTCACTACGACGGAAGTGGCAAAAATAGTATGAGTTCAGATAGGAAAAGAATAGAAAAAGAGAAAGAGGAAGGAGAGAAGGGTAAGAAAAAAGGACAAATGCGAAGAAATAGGGTAATGGACTTGACCTGGGATGAAAATGGAAGCGGCGTGTACAAGTATTTTCTCAAGCTCGTGCCTACGTTTTATCGAACGCGAAGGAGCGTCTTCTTAGGTTTGTTCAGTTGGACGAAGAGCGTCTCGACGAACCAATATTCTGTGACGGAATATTTCCGTAAAACTGACGCGTGGTCGGGATCGTTGCCGGCGGTTTATTTCTTGTACGATTTTTCTCCCATCGCGGTGACCATCGATACGAAGCGACCACATGTGGTGTACTTTTTGACTCGCTTATGTGCCGTCTGCGGTGGTGTGTTTGCGTTTGCACACATGATTTCAAACTTAGTAGAGGCACTTTTATCGATTAGAACGAAGAGACATTAGGTACGTGTAGGTAGATTTTTCCTTAGATATGTAGTTCAAACCGTGTTGAAATCGTCTTTAAACTTGGTCTGGTCTGAATATATAGTTAGTCCCAATAATGAAGTAAAACTACTTGTATGTCGTCGTCATTTACATACGTAAGTATGGTACCACGTACCTAAAACGTCAAACAATAACGTCACAAAAAAGACTCTCGCAAATTCCATAGGTCATAATAAATGTCAGGAGTTTTCTCTCGTATATCCAAGAGACTTCTGAACAAGTTGCCGGGAGGAGAGTTTGAGAGATACACCATTCAGAGAGCCGCTTGTAAACTAAAAGAAGATATCGTGAAACGACGTAACCAATTGGAGTTTGAGTTGGACGAAGTCGTGCACATAATCTCGCCTGGGCCTTTGGACTCTCCTCAGTTTTCTACGCCCGTGTCTCAGTTGAAACAAGATTTCAGACGAGGGAGGAGCATTGTGGAACAAGCAAGAAATCGATACGCAAAGAGGACGAGGAAAGAGCAGTTTTGCACGTTACACACACATAAAGAGTAGAGTATAGAGTTTAGATTATGCGTACTAGTAGCTTATTTAGATTAAATTAGAATTGTCAACGACATTATGGTAAGGACTACTAGTAGGGTGGGGAGTAGTTCAGTTTCACTGTTATTGTTAATACAAATAGGATGTTTGTTATAAGACGCCTTTTCGTCTGCACCATTTGATTAACGCGATGCTGCAATAAGTCAAGCCGAATAGCAACAACCCACTGGTGATATAAAACGCGGAGACGGACATTTCTAGACAACTTCTCAAGTTCATCCCGAAGATGCCGGTAACAACTGCTCCAATTGCTGCAGAAAAACTAGCAATAGAGAGCGTTAATTCTAACTTTGAAACCTCTAATCGTCTTGCCGCGAGGTACGATGCCACAGACTCGTCTAAATCTCTCGCGTTCTCTAAAAGGGCCTCGGCACCAGAATGGCACGCTTCGGCCTGCTGAAAGTAATATTCGATCAAGTTTTCAACTTCTTCTTCTTCGTAATCGATGGTCTCTGCGTCTTCTTCGTTTTCTTTCTTAGCCGTGGAGGATAGCGTCATTCTCTCGATGTCGTCTTCATCGTTCAAAGTGTCGAGCAAAACTTCTTTAATTGCTTCTGACCTCGATTCCAACTGAACCAAAGTTTGTTTCATAAAGCGTAACTCGTCGAGCGTCTCTTTATTAATGTTCAGCTGCATTCTACGTTCTAAAGCGCGGTATCGCCTCGTGACCGTTTCTAACCTCTCTTCGAGTTGGTGCACCGTTTCTTGCAAAGCGGCTTCAACCACTTGTAACTCGAATGGGATTTCCAAACCTTCAGCACTATCCTGCTGCATGGAGGCGAACCCGACACCGCCATCAACGGAAGATCCTCCGTTTGGAACGTCATTTGAGACGCCTTTGAGCATTTTCTGAGCAGCAATTTTCTGATTCCACGCCTCTAAAAAGTTGTACGATGGTTCCGTGTCCGGGCCAAGTAACAACGCATGATCTTTCCGAATGATGATTCGAACACCTAAATTGACTAATATCGAGTCTTCGCGGACAATAATTGCAGGGGTGTTGCTCGATTGCGTTAAAACAGGGTCAATACGACGCAAATCCCGTGGCGATAAATCTGTATCTCTCAACATTTGTCGCCTGGACATCACTTGCTTGTAAGGAATTCCATCTTCATCTTTTCCGACACCATTTACTCTATTCAATCGCACAACCGCGTACGGTTTCGTTAAATGCAAACGATCGTTTCTTGCGTTTTGTAAGCGCCTCGATACTATATTTGTAGCTTCAGTTTGTCGTAATTTTCTCTCTTCTTCAGCACTCAACACAGCTTCCGAATCCGGCGACCGATGGTCTTGGTCGGAAACATCCATTTGAATATCCGATAGGGTTGTCATAACAGATCCAATTTTATCACCATTGACGTTATAATTGCTTTCGTATGCATCATCATCTTTTGATCCCGAAGAAGACATTTTCACTCCATCACCGCGTCTTTCTCCTCTCGAAGAAGTATGTGAAGAAGATGTCATCACATGTCGTAGTGGTTTGTGCTTGATGCACCCAGGTATTGCGACTATGGCGCGCATAAACGACGCATTTTTCATCAGATCGCTTCTATAATCATTATAATGAGTAGCAGTAGTACGAACAGAGTTTCCTCCTCGAAGCGAGTTCACTCTCCATCTCTTTGTCAATAAAGAAGGAGAAGAAGAAGTGGATGGAGGGGAAATGTTGCCCGTTCGTCCGGACATTTCTTCTCTTTCTTCTTCGGACGACGACGCGGACACCACGCGACAACGAGAAGAATACGATGAACACATGCTCCCCCGCGCTCTTCCAGTCACAGATTTCCCAACAGTAAACGATCGATCCGATAAAGGTGTCGCGGTGTACGAACACGATGGCTTGTTGGAAAAATGTGTCGTTGAATACGTGGAAGCAGTGCAACACAAATTACTCGTCGCTGTCGCAAACATATTTATTCCGTCTCGTCGTCCTCGTCCTCGTCGTCCTCGTCGTCGTTCTCTCTCTCTTTCTTTTTCTCTCAACCGGCGTTGTGCCTTCAATAAGTGCGCCCCGTTTGTGTGTGCGAGTCGTAAAAAAAAAATATGTTGTTCTAATAGTTTTGATACGACTTGAGAGACTCGAGCGACGAGAGAAGGAAAGATCTTTAAAAAAAAGGAGAGAGAGCGAGGAAATTTTTTTGATGGGAGTCGACGTTTTTTGACATTTTATTTTCAAATTCCACTTTAAACTCTCTTGTTTCTTGTCGCGCGAAATCAATCTTTGCGCCATAAAGTGTACTACTCGCGCCCTTCAACATGACATCATCACCCCCTAAAGAAGAAGGAGAAGATGCGGAGAAACAAAAGCAAATCGTCGCGGCTGATACGGCCTACAAAGCAGGCATCGCGGCTATTCGTGCGAACGATTTGGAGTCGGCCATTCAGTTTCTCGGGTCGAGTTTACAAATTCGAAACGATATATTTGGCGAAGGAAGCATTGAAGCCGCGCCGACGTATTTGAAGTACGGATGTGTTTTATTTTGGAAGGCACAAGAAGATAACACGGTATTTGGAGTGAACGCGCCGGGCGGTGCTGGTGGAGACACCGACGGTGGCGATGCGAATACGGAAAATGCGACGAAGGAAGAGGAAGAGAAACAACAAAACGAAGAAGATGGTGAAGACGCGAACGAAGGTGAAGACGAGGAAGAAACGGACATGGAATTGGCGTGGAAGTTGTTAGAAAACGCGCGATTAATTTATCTCGAACATTTTGAAACGACGAAAGAGAATCCAGACCCAGAACCTTTGCGAAAGGAACGCGCTCTCGAACTCGCTTCGGTGTACGAGAACCTTGGAGATATCAATCAAGAACAGTCTAATTTTGAAGGAGCTATTGAAGACGAAACGAAAGCTTTGGAGATTTACGAGAAAGAGTTGAGTTTAGACGATAGAAGAATTGCCGCGGTTTTGTCGAACATGTCGCTCGCATACCAGCTTTTAGATCGGTTTAAGGAAGCTTTGCGAACGTGTCAACGTGGCATCGCTGTGTTGAAAGCTCGCTTGAAACGTTTAGAAGAAGACGATTTGAAAGATGGTGGTAAGGAGAACACAGAACGCACGGAAGAATTTGAGACTATTCGGGCGGTATTGGGTGACTTCACGGAGAAAGAAGTCGAACTCAAAGGCCTCGCGGACCAAGAACAATCGGCGAAGGACGCTATTCGAGCTGCATTTGCGTCCATCGGAGGCGTAGTGAAACCGGACCCGAACGCCACCAGCAGTGACAAGAATGAAGGCATTGAAACGGACGGTTTCGACAAACCACAATTGAACGAGCAAACAACTGTCGTTCAAGTGCAACAAGTTCGTAAAAAAATTGTCCCTCAACAACAACAACAACCTGTCCAGTTACAACCAAAACGCGTCGTCCCCGTGCAGCAACCAGTGCGCGTGCAACCAAAACCGGTGGTTGCGCCGACTACCGTCGCGGTCGGGGACGAACAACCTCAGGCCAAAAAGTTGAAGCCAATGCCTCCCAACGCCGCTAAAGAAAACGAGCCCGCGCCGGCAGAGGGCGAGCAGTGTAAACAACAGTAAATCCATTTTTTTCACATCATTATCATCGACGAAATGCCGCTCATTTTTTTTTATGTACGAAGAAGAGAGCTCATTTTCCTCGCCCGTTGGGTAAAATCTTTATTGTTTGCGAAACGTTTCGTACCTCTTTATATCGTCATTTCTCCTGTTTTGAACTCAAGTAATAACAATATCACACATAAGAGTGATACCACTAATGACGCATCATTCGTCCATGGAGAATGGCTTCCCAGGAGTGAAACACATAACCTTAGAATACATCGAGCGTTTAAAGTCAAATTTAGAAGCGAACACGCACTCTGGCGTCGCCACGAGAATACAAAAGTTCATCTCCGCGCAACAGTTCACATCAATCTTGAGCCATTGCACTGAAATAATAGAGCAAGAAAACACGTGCGTGTATTTACGACCAGAAAATCCGGAGGAGACAGTCGTCAATGTCGTCGGCGACACGCATGGACAGTTTCACGACGTCTTACAAATGTTAAAGTTGGCAGGGAAACCGTCCTCGAGGAATAATTTTGTGTTCAACGGCGACTTTGTCGATCGAGGTGCCTGGGGGTGCGAAACGCTCTTGACATTCGCTTTAATGAAAATATGCTTCCCTCAAGACGTGATTTTAATTCGCGGGAATCACGAGAGCGAGTTCTGCACGTCGTGTTACGGTTTCGAACGTGAGTTGAAGGTGAAGTTTGGCGACGCCAACGCTCTGCACCATATTTATCCCACGTTTTTGAAATTTTGCGCGGCGTTGCCCTTAGCGTGTAAAATAGGATCATCAGCTTTAGTTTTGCACGGCGGACTCTTTCGTTCACCGTCTCAGAAGAAATCGGAATCGAAATTGAACCCAAAGTTGGGCACCTTGAAAGAGTTGAGCGCATCGAGTAAAGGCGGACTCGATCCGTCTGGCGTTGGACGAACATTAGTAGCCGGCGATGTCATGTGGTCGGATCCATCGCATTTAGATGGATTAAAACCAAATGTACAAAGAGGTATAGGTGTTCTGTTTGGACCGGAACAATCGAGAGCATTTATGAAGAACGAGAAATTGAAGTTGGTCATTCGTTCGCACGAAGGTCCAGATGCTCGAGAAGATAGACCGGAAATGCCCTCCATTCAATCCGGTTTCTGCGTCGACCACGATTTAGGCGAGGATGGTAAACTAGTTACTATCTTTTCAGCTCCAGATTATCCTCAGTTTCGAGATTTCGGAGACACTAGACACGACAACGAAGGCGCGTTTATTCGTTTGAATGGCAAGACGAATTTTTGTAGCGTAGAAGACGTGTGTTCTTTTTCAGCCACTCCGAGACCGCCGGCGGAGTGCTATTACGATTTAGATATTGGAGGTAGCGACGTAGAAGGACCTTCGGATGGTTCATGCGCTTCTGGTTTGCCTGTCACTGGGTTAAAAGAGTGAAAAAGTAGCAATCAAGAATGCAATTGGATTAAAAATAATTAGTTTTGTTGTAAAGTCACGACTTTTCCACACTTCTCCCCCTCTCCGCGCTTTTGCTTTTATTTCAATCGTCGTCATTAAGATGACAAATAACAAATCGACCATCGTGGATCAAGAGATACTGTCGAGATTGTTAAAAATATCCGACGAGGATGTCTCCGCGCGTGCGCACTTGAGTTTGGCGAAACAGAGAGAACGGATTTTAAACGAACACGTGCGAGAGAAAAATGATTCTCGAAAACTCTTCTCGGAATACGACGTGACGAACGACGTGTATTTTGCCACGGATGACCCGCTGAAAACTATGGCTTTTAGAGGATCGGATAACGCAAAGTAAAAGAATACACACAAAAGTGATTGTGAAAGGGAGAAAGTAGAATATCGAAATCAAGGAGTAATGTCTTCACAATATCATTCCAAACATAGACCTGGGGGTATTTCGAGTGTGGCTAGAAGAAGACGCTCAAAATTGTTGAATCGACTCGTACTGGTTGGCATACTATTTGGTATAGTATCGAGTGCAATCAAACGACGCATTTTAAACGGAGCTGATAATAATGGTGGATATGCGGCAACATCGTCCCCCACCTTAAAGGCGTCATCTCTTAACAAGTTGAGTATGGACCAAAGTTTGCGCGAACCAAATCAACGAGATGTGCGAACATCGGATACGAGTGGCGACAGTCTCACTCCTCCTTCTAATAGAGAACGCAAGTTATGGTGGCACGATTTGTCGTCAAAATGTCAGTATATTCTCGGACAAACGCTTGCACCGTTTGGTGAATCCAAGGACGTCGACGCAAGATCCGAACTCTACGCAAAGATGTACCATAGCACAGTAGATACCACAGTTTTAGATATTTTCAATCCCTCGAAAACAGTCGTCGTCCAAACTGCGAACAACAATAACGATTTGACTCTCGAAAAAGTTTTCGACATCGATACCGAGAAGGATGAGGTCACACCAATTTTAGTAAAGCTTGAAATTCCAGTGCGAGCGATCGTGTTACCATTTCCGAGCACGTCGGAAGGTACAAAGAAACTCGGTAAAGTTACGCGTGAGGTGCTCGAAAAGTATGGATTCTCGAAAGAAACGTCAGTTTGGTTACAAAATGTGGAGCTTTTTCATGCTTCTGTATACCACACTTCGCATCATCTCGATGCGCACAAAGCAAAGGATCATGAAATCCGAGAAGAGATTCGCGCGGTGAAAGAAGCGGCAAAACAAATTTGTCCGATTAAAATTACGCTCGAGAGAGTCGTTGTGACTTCGAGTGGAGCGTTAGTAAGTGTTTGGAACACGAGAAATACGAGAGACGGTGGAGAAATCTCCGAGTTTCGCCAACTTTTGCGCGACAATCTTCCAAACTCTCCAATCAATCAAATCGTTTCGAACATGTCTATCATCCACACAACTTTGGCTCGATTTCTTGGCACGACTGGCACGAGCGAGAATGCAAAAAGCGTCGCCCGCGAGCTCTCGAACGCACTATGTGGCTTAGAAATGACATTGCCTATGGCTTGGTTCGTTGAGGAAAGACACACGTTAGCGCTAGCACTGGGAGGTGAGTATGATACAGTCGGTGCTCCATTCCGTGATTGTCATGAAGGCTAGAATATTAGATTTAGTATTTTACATTGCATTAGTCACTCTACTAGTACGAATTCTGAATTATGCCACACATGCCAGAAAGTTTATCCAACGTGTCTTCTAATCGGAGCTCGAGCATTACTCTTTCTCTCAACTGATTCAAGCACCTATCGACACGTTTATTCGTTCCAACATCAGAACCATACAAGTCGAGAATTTCCTGAGACAATCTGATGAGATCTCGCGTGTGACGCGGATTTGCGATGTACTTCACGATAAAATCTAAAACAGGCACTAACCTGTGTTCATCTCTATTCGCTAGCGCCTTTGTTATGCCTCCTCTTTTTTCAATGTCTTCGATGACAGCCATAACAACCTCTGGTCTCCTGTTACTCAAAGCGGCATCGAGTGCATCTCCAAACCGGAATTTTCTCAGCGCTCTATCGTGTGCTTGTAATCGTACACGTTTTCTGCGTCTAACAATCTCGTCGTTCAAGCGCGGTTGCACGTTTCCAGTCCTCGTGAAGTAACCAATCGTGCCTGCATCCATTCGTCTCGGTCGTTTTATCCTGAATCCAGATTTCAAGGTGATTTTCCATTTCCCTGCGCCTGGCCCGGGAGTGGGCTTCGCGTTTGCATCCGCAATGCGCGTTTTCGTTCGTTTTCTGATGCACAAAGTTTTATTTGCCATACCAACCGTGAAGGCGTTAGCATCTGGAGAGACCGAGCAACACAACACTGGACCAGGAAACTTCGCCGCATGCTTCACAGTAAAAGTATCAATCTCATGCACCTTCACGTGCCCGTCTAAGCTCCCGGTAATTAACCTCGGCTGATATTCATTGGTCCTGCTATTGTTGCTCAAAGTTCTTGGACCGCAGTCTTTGTGTACACTCACCGTCATCACCGTCTTTTGATGATTCGTCAAACGCATCAATCTATTAGTGTTGCTATTATTACTATCCTTCACATTGAACGACGATGCGCCTTTGACGACATCCCACACGATGACTTCCGGTCCTCCACACGATACCAATGCTCTAGCATTTGGATACCAACATATATCTTCTACTGGACCGGTATGTTGCATAGTCATTACCGCGTCTCGTCCTACTCTGGCATCCCACAGCCTAACACTGTGGTCGTACGAACCGCTCGCCCATACGTCATTTTGCTCCGGGCTCGATTCCAACGCGCGCACGTAATCCTTGTGACCATCAAATCTTTGCGAACAATTACCCGTACTGACGTCCCATATCCGTACTGTCGTATCGTCCGAACTCGAACCGACGCTTAAGTTACTCATCTCGCTCCATCGCACCGCTCTCACCGCGCCCGTGTGTAAAGCAAACTTCCTAAGAATATTTCTCGTCTTCACGTCAAACAGTTGAACGATTCCACTTTGTCCACCAACCGCTAACACTTTCGCGTCTTTTCTCAACACTCCACTAAACGCGACGTCTTTAAACCTCGCGAAGGTCTTTAATACTTTCGTCCCGTTTTGATTGTACATGGTTACTCTGGCGGAACTTGTCGCCGTTAGGTAACACGGAAACGTAGTATCGTCCTCGGAACCGGAATAAAACACGTCCGTGACAATCCCCGGTTGATTTTGCAACGAAGTCGTTTTATAATTCTTCCAGTATTTCCCTTCGTGCGTTTCTCGTGACGTTTTCGGTGGGTATTGTTTCGGCGCTAGTTTCTCGTAATCACCCATACCTCTGTGCGAAGTTTGGACTCGCGTGATTATCATATCCGCATTTTCGCGTGGGTCTCTGGACATTTTTCTACCACAAAAGAAAACAAAAAACTCAACAACACTAACTACGAGAGCAAGACGACCACGGATGTGGAGACCGATACACACAGTCTTCGTTCTTCTTCGTTCTTCTTCTTCTTCGTTCTTCTTCTTCTTCTTCTTCTTCTTCTTCCCCCGTTGGGCCTATCTGTCTATTTTTTTTTGTCGCTTCTTCCGGCGTGGACTAAATTTTACGACGGCGGCGTCTCTTTTTTCACTCTTTTTGCTTCAAAAATTCTTACGCAGTTGGATTCTCTTTACAATTCTAGAGTCACACGCCTACATGTAGAACCACACTACAACTGGTGAAACTATAGATGTCAAGAGCGCTGAGACTGTTATCATCGTTACGGTCATCCACATCGTCACCCACATCGACATCGACATTAATAACAACACCGCGCGCGTTCCTTTCTCGAACTCGCGTCTTCTGCTTCGCCCTCTTTGACAAAAACAAGAACTGTCGTAAAAAAAAAAAGAAAAGAGCACTCATGACGACGAACGCGTCCTCAACGACTGTGGTCGACGAGAAAACGTTATCCACGGACATTTTCTTCCTCGATGACTTTGCCATTCGCCAATGGGATGACCCGAATTATTCAGGGACGATTATCTCTCACGATAAAATCGATTTTGTTGGGAAAATACACGACTATCATACTTCGAGTGGGGGTGAGTATAAGCTCGTGGACGGGTACGCGCCGTTTTGTAAACACATCTTCGTGCCAAACTTTGTGAACGCCAAAGTAGCGACGGTAGAAATCACGAAAGAAAACGAACATTTGTTGAAATCTGGGTACTCTGCGCGATCCGCGAACGAGTTAGCGGTGTTGACGAGATGGTTTCACGTGAAGGACCTTTTCGGCGACAACGCCGAGGATATTAAAACGAGTAAGATGTTGGATATTATTTTATACAGTCGAGAACAGTTGGTAAAAGAACGCGAGGCTACCGGAAAAGCGGATCCAAACAGACCGTTGCCAGATGCGCCTTGGGGGATTATATCCATAAAAGCGCAAGATGAACCGTTTGAATTGCCGATGCAACCGATTACAATGATGCGAAACGCTTTGGGGAAAAGCGAAGGTGGATCGGGGGTGCCTTTACAGAAATCAAAATACGATGCGTCAGTGGCGTACTGGGGAAACCACGCGCCTTTGCTAAAGACAAACTCGCCGAACGGCGATTAGTTCAATATTTCTGATGAATTTACGTGTTTGAATTATTTGAATCTACTAAATATCTCTTCCTATATAATTCTCGAGCGGGTATGTGAAACTTATCTACTTTTGCAAGATTGCTAACACCGCCTGTTTCTTTTCTGCGTTGTTTTCACCAGCCACATCAATCGCAGTTTTACCATTCAATCCCTCAACGTTCGGATTTGCTCCGGCTTCCATCAGTTCCGTACACTTTGGCGTATCTCCCTCTTGGCTTGCAAAATGTAAAATAGCATCCGCTGGGTGAATACCCGTCGCCATCAACGCGTGCATACGATCGTATGAACCTTCGATGGCCAACATACCCATATAGTTGAAATAATATTCCACGTCCACCTCTTCGTATTCGTCTTTACCTTGGGCTCCGTAGATCCCCGCAGATTTCGCGTCTGGGCGTAAACTTTGCACTTGCGCTTTGATGTCATCAAAGATGCCTCGAGAGATTACTAAATTTCTTCTGTTGCCGTTGGTGGTGGTTTTTGTGTGCGTCGTGTTCTTCCTTGTCATCGCGACGATGGAGGAAGAAACGACCGACGATACCATGGCAGTAGATGTTGGCATTTACGTGGTATTGTTATGTAGCCGAAAGCGCGGGCACTTTTTATGAGAACAAATACGACAAATACTACGAGAGGTGGTGGATCAAGCAGAATCTCGACAATTCCTTGATTTTTGGATAAAAGTCGACAAGTGCCGAGGTCGAAGATTTGAGAAAAGATGAAAAAAAACAAAGACGAAAGAGCGAAGAGGTCCCCCCCCCAAAAAAAAAACAAAAAGAAGAAGAAAAGATGCAGCGTCCAATCAAAAACAAGAAAAAAAAGAGTAAAAAGGAGTGCCTTCCTGAACCCACACAAAACACCAGCACGAGAGAAAAGGAAAGAAAGAAAGAAAGAAAGAAAGAGCATGGCTTCGTAGATACTACTCACGTACTTTACGGGCGCTGCTATTAAAATATGCACTCAATTCATCTATGTGTCAAAACTATCTATCTTACTTGGGCTTTGGTTTGGGAAGTGGGAACTTACTCAATTTCTTCGCGCTCGTCGCCGCAGACGCATCTTTCGTTGTCGTTCCCGGTTTCTTATCCTTTCTGCCCCCACTTTTTGGTTTCGGGGCTGGTATTGTTGTTGCTATTGGTGATGGTGATGTTGTGCTACTCTTTTTCTTTTTCTTCGTCCTTTTCTTTTCGTCGTGAGGTTGTGCGTTTCCACTCGGACCACCTCGAACAGTACCGCTCCTTTTTAAAATGCTACTTGTTTTGTTTGAAGTCGCCGTGGAAACGTTTCCTCCTCCTCCTCCTCCTCCTCCTCCTGCTGCTGCTGCTGCTGCATTGTTCTTCTTCTTCTTCTTCTTCGCAACTTTTGCCAATCGCTTTCGCTCTTCCTCTTTTCGCTCTTTTTCCAATATCGCTTGCTCTGAGTGGCGTTTCTTCACCACAAAATCAACCAACGCGGGTATTTTCACGTTGTCTTTTCCAACTTCGTCTCGAGGTTGCACCGGATCGGTTCTCAGCGACGAACGGCCCGCGACGTGTCTGCCTCCATTCTCGTCGAACGTCTTCTTGAAACTCAGAAAATCTGCGTCATTGAAAATTGGCGATGAAGCCGCGTTGCTTTTCATCGTTTGCATCGGGACACCAGCACTTTCACCAACGCCGTCTTCTCTCTTCTTTTGTTGTGCGCCAAAAGGGACGCGTTGGTTCAACGCAAACTCCAGTTTCGCTCGTGACATCTCGCCTTTCACTTGAAACATTGCCCCATCGAACGCTTTTACGAATTTCGCGATTAGAGCGTTCCTTTCCGTTTCTTTCGTTGACACGCACAAATCAATAAATGCCGTCGCGTTCGTGTTTACTTTCTTCGGTTTTTTCTTCTTACTCGTCTCGTTCGTCTTCGAAGTTTCTTTCTTCTCATCGCTCGTCCTCTTTCCCTCTCCGTTTTCTTTCTCGCTCAATGCTTCGACGTGTTCCTTCTCCTTCGTTTTTCCGTGTATAAAGTCAAAATACGAAAAGTCTCTCCCAAACAGACACTCCAATTCCTTCTCCATGCAGTCCAAAAACTGCTCTTTGCTCATCGTCGACGGGAGATTTCTCACGACGACCTTCGATCGCTTGTCTCGAGTCGTCGTCGTCGTCGTCGTTTTTTGAGCGCCGTCATTGATGGCAGTCGCGATATTCTTTCGCCGAGGTGGAGGCGCCGTTCTGAACGTGCCGCTCAATCTTTGTTCTCTCGTCGTTGCGTCAACTTCCATCGTCGTCGTCGCCTACAGGCGGGACAATCAGTGCGAGAGCGCGAGAAAGAAAAAGACCACGAAAGAAAGAAGGAGACGTGGTCTCGCGACAGGTTTTATTAACCGCGCGCTCTTCTTCTTTTTTACCAAATCTATGTTTGAATACCACTACCACCACTACTAGGTACTACTACTACTACTAACAATACCAATGACTTTGAACGCTCAGAGGTATATGATTTATGATGATGATGAAACGATGATGAATGATGAGAGACGATGGTGGTAAAAATGTGATAAATGGTGTTTTCATCTTTCATCTTTCATCTTTCGTTTTCTTTCTTTTCTTTTCTTTTTTTTTTTTTTCAAGTCACACACAATCGACAATCAGACAATTTTGCACAAGCGACAAGTCTAAAAAAGAAACAATCGTAGAAAAGGTGAAGAAAAAAAAGCCCTTGTTTCTCTTTTTTCTCACCTTCTTCTTCACAAAAAAAAACGTCTCCGTCGTCGCCGAAAAGCAAAGAGAGAGAGAGAGAGGGAGGGAGACAGAGGACATGGCATTCGTGGCGCCGCAGTGCGTAGACGACGAGGACGGATGGGGTCCATCCAAGAAAGGCTACGGCAAAGAAGACGGGGACACCGGGGTCGAAGCGATCATTTACTCCCCGTTTCTGAAAACGGACAAGTTCGGGCGAGCAGCCGATTGGACCACCTCGGGCGGGAAATACAACAAGAACGAACAACGATACCAAAGAGAACGGGAATTGAGACACCAGAGAGACTTTGGAGGCGGCGCACAATTGAAACAAGGTGGACAGCAAGGTGATGAGCAACAGCCGACATCTTCGTTCGCCTTCTCCGAGAACAAGGAGGAGGAAGGAACCTTTTCGTTAGTCGATACTTCGAAAGGAGGATTCCAGCATAAAAAGTTTGGCGGTCATCAGAGACGATTTCAACCGGGAGGTGGAAGAGGATTTGGCAGGGGAAGAGATGCACAAGACCAGTCAGGAGTTTTGGGTGACCAAGGCATTGGCGCGGAGAGAGAACGCGCTAGACAAATGCGAAAACAAAGCAAAAAACAACAACAATGGAGTACGTGGGGATTCAATAAAAACAAGTCGCAAGTGTCGTACGATGCATCCGTGGAAATCAAACCGACGTGGAATGTGGTGGAGCAAATCCAATTGTCTTCATTGGCAAAAGTTACGGAGAAGATTACCACCCCAACGGACACGCCGGAAACTTTGAAAGAGTTTGGGTCTTTGAAAACATATGACAAAACAGTCGACCGCATTACGCCAAAGACGGAGCGGGCATTGAAACGATTGACACAAGTTTCGCGTTTGAACGGCGCGACGGCGTCGAAAGATCCGGTCATGGTCGAATTGGGTAAGGAAAACACGAGCAAGAATCCGAATAAAGTTACAGTCATGACGACAGACACGACTTTAGCCTCAATCATGTGCGCGACGCGTTCTGTGTTTGGTTGGGATGTTGTTATTACGAAAAATGCAAATACGATCACGTTCGATAAACGTCCGAGAGGGGTCGTGGATTCGCACATGGTTTCGGAAACTGCACAAGAGTCGGTTTCAGACGATAAGGATAACATCAACGGCGTGCAAAAGTTAGCGGAAGAAGCTACTTTAATGTCGGCTGCGTATTCTGCGCAAGTCGCATCGGAAGAACCGGAAGTTGTTTTAGGTGAGGAAAGAAAAGTGCCAGTCGAAGACGCTCCAAGCGGCGTGGCATACCGTTACAGAAAGTGGCAGTTGAATGAGAAGCGAGACGCGATTGTACGAACGGAAGTAAACGGAGTGTCAGAGTCCCGCGGTCAAAACGCGCTCTTGTGTGCGCGCGCTTTGCTAGAATACGATTCCAAGGTTTCCCAAACCGTCGATTGGAGAGCTAAAATTGAGACACAAAGAGGTGCCGTCATCGCCACGGAGTTGAAGAACAACTCCAACAAATTGGCAAAGTGGACGTGCTGCGCCATTTTGGCTGGTGCAGAATTGCTCAAACTCGGTTTTGTTTCTCGTGTCCATCCTAAGGATCCGCACGCGCACTCTATTTTGAACACCCAAACGTTCAAACCCAAAGATTTTGCGTCGCAAATCAACTTGAACAACGACAACATGTGGGGTGCTTTGGGCTTCATTTTGGACATCGTCGAAAAGCAAGTTGACGGGACGTACATTTTAGTTAAAGATCCAAACAAGCCGCAATTGAGAATGTATAAAGTTCCAGACGATTACTTGACTTATCAGTTTGAGAATCAAGCGGACGAGGAGTTGGATATCTAAATTACAGACACATAGAAGAAAGTTTTACATTCGTTTGTAAAGAATTAAAGAAACGTATTTAGTTTTCTCTTTCTTGTTATGTTTCTTCTTTCACACTTGTTCTTGCTTCCCGCTGCTGTCACTATCGCTTTGCTGCCTGCTACTCCTACTATTCATATTACCATGTATATATTTTTCTACTTCAATCTTCATCCTCTCCGTCTTCTTCTTCCATTTCTGCATCATCCACTGCGTTTCCGTCGCCATTTCCCGCTCCTCCTCCACCTCTGGCATTCGCTTGCGCCGCTCTGAGAGCTTTCTCGCACGCCTCCAATCCGGACTTTGCTCGAGCATTGTTCGGCTCTATTCCTAATGCACTTTGGAAATGCTGCACGGCTTCAGTTCTTTCGTTCAGCTCCACGAGAATTGTGGCATACTTCACGTGTAACATCACTTTACTCTGCGCATCTTTCGGTGGATGTTTCTCGAGAATGTTTTTAATAACAAACTTGGCGCGCTCAACGTCGTTGTTATCTCGCATGCACGCGTCCGCTAATCCAAAAGCCGCTCGTAATAAACTCGGGTCCATTTGTAAAGCTTTTGCAAACGCATCTTTTGTTCTCTTCAAAGCAATATCTCCCGAAACGCGCTTGTGTGCGTCTCCCAATAACGAAGCGGCAAACGCTGAGTGAGTGTTCAACTCTGTCGCCGCTTGCGCGCTCTCGATGGCTTCTTTTCGCCTTCCTGCTGCCGAGCACGCTTTTACTAGTCCGTGATAGGACTTTAAACTCGGTTTAACTTCGTTCGCGCTTCGAAAGCACGCTATGGCGAGGTCTGTTTTCTTCATTTTCATCGCGCACTCTCCCAACGTCACCAAAGCGACTTGGTTTCTCGGATTTAAATCTTTTGCCTTTTGTGCATACGACAATGCCTTCTCTTTTTCCTTCGATAAATCTGACGCCATTGCGGAGGCTACCCACGATTCGCATGAGTTTTCGTTGATTTCAAACAAACGTTGCGCTAATATTCTCAATTTTTCACCCTCTCTTGAATCCCGAAGTGCAGCGGCGTACTTTTCCATATTTGCCACGCGTTTGTCGTCCATATTCGAAACCATCTCGTATGCCTCCAACGCCTTATCCGGCTTTCCTCTCAAACCATCCCATCGTGCGCGCATGATTAAAATCTCTGGTTGTTTCGGTCGCTCTTTAGTCAACTTGTTTACGTGTGGCGATGCCTGTCGAACGCTATTTCTTTCCAATCCTTCCATGGCGTCGATCCAACAGTGTATCGTTTTTCGGTAATGCGCCGATCCTCCCACGAGGATATTTTGAACGACATCGCCCAAGCTATTCTTCTCATAGTGTGCTTTGAAAATCTCTCGCGCACGCTGGCCTCCCACTGGCGAGAGCGATATTAAATGCGGCACGCACTCTAAGTATGAGGCGTCCTTTTTAAACACAAACTCATACTCGCGCATCGCTTTTTGCGTATGTCCCAACGCATGGTGCGCTTTCGCTTTAAAAAGATGATATTTTAGAGGCACTATTGTCGCATTCATTGTCGCATCGTTATCACGTTCTCTGGTTCTATTCTTCTTCGCCGTTTGCGTACCCGTCATCATCTCATCTCCTCCTTGCTCTTCTCGTTCCTTTTCTTTTCCGTACCCGAGCGTCGCCTCAAAACATTCGATAGACTGCAAATATTTCTGCGTTTTGAAAAAACACTCCATCATGTGTAACTTGACCTCGTCCGCGTCGAAATTCGTCATTGCATAGTGATACATCTCTGAGATTTCTTCATTGTTTTCAACTTTTTCCGCGTATTCTACTTCGGCTTTCCCCGAGATTGCCTGAAAGTTTCTCTCGGAATCCAACGCCTGTTCGAACCACTTCAACGCTCTCGAATATTCGTGTTTACCCATGAACGATATCGCAAAATTCACACAATCGATCGCCTTCAATCTCCACGTTAATATGGTATCATTATCTTGCGTCGATACCGTTGATGCTGCCGTAGATGCGACTGATTGTTGCGCGTGATAAATAAACGAACAGAGCAATTCGGCAGAGTCGAACGCTTCAGAGTCGTTCAAAGCTGCGACTTGCACACGACCGCCTAACGACCAGACCTCGTGTGGTAGCATGGACTGTACTTGCGTTTGCGTTGGCAACCCGAAGGGTGGTGTTCTGTTGTTGTTGTTGTTGTTGTTGTTGTTGTTGTTGTTGTTGTTGCTGTTTGTACGGTTAGAGGGTGATGGTGACATGCTCTCTCTTCTTTTCAAAAATGAAGACTTTTTCCAAAGTCGATGCCGTTCCCCTTCCCAATTTTCCTCATATTCGAGGGTTTCGCGCACGCGCGCAATGGGCGGCAGAAAGCCAACCGCCTCGTCCAACAACAAGGCCAACAAGAAGAACGATGTATTCATCGACTTGAGACCGTCGGAAATCTATTTCACGTTTTCTAAAATCTCCGACACGTTCAGTGGGTGCTCGAAAACGTTGTTGGAAACGTTGAAACAGTTGGAAGCGAAGGAAGTGGACGCGAGGAAAGATATCCCTGCGATAGCGGTGGTAGAGATTGACAAACCACACAAAAAACAAGAAGAAGAAGAAGAAGAAGAAGAAGAAGAAGAAGAAGAAGAAGAAGAAGAAGAGAGTGATGGAAAAAGCAATCGTAAGAAGAAGAAGAAGAAGAAGAAGAAGAAGAAGAAGAAGAAGAAGAAGAAGGATAATAATGATAATGAACGGATATTTGTTTCCATGAACAATCGAAGGCTGTGGGTCTATAAAGAAGCGGAAAAAAGAGGGATATTACAAACGATAGGAGTTCGTTTACAACCGAAAGAGGTTGGGGAACGTTTAGCGAGGAAAGGGTCGAGAAATTTCCGATTAGATAGAATAACTTTAGAAGCTAGAATTTCATCATCATCTCCGTAGGCTTTGCGTTTGGTACACCGCATGTACATTTATATTTCTCAAGCCATGGTTTTGTTCGATAACAACACCAGCAAACCTTGTTTCCCCAACAAGATTTCATTAAAAAACGAAATCACCCCAACCCAAACGATAGGCGAAACATCCACGCCTCCAACCGGCGGTATCGCCGTCCTCGTTGGTTTCAACAAAGGCTCCGTCGGCACGTAGGCGACCACCCAAGGCAGCTTCGTAATCGGTACGGATGGGTACCACGTCATCACGATTCTTACGATGAACAAAATTTCTGAAATAGCGAACAACGGGCCGAGGAAGCCAGCGATGGTCTTTGCGGTTTCTGGATCTAAAGCGTCCGCGTTCGACTCGGCCAACTCCAAGATGTGCGTCGTGCTTGCCAACGCTTCAGATGGGTTGAAAAGCATCGCGCACCCTCCAAGGGTACATAACGCCGTCATGACGCCTAAAGCAGTCACCGATGATTTTATTTCAAGTTTTTCTCCGTCTATATCTTCTACAACTGTAGTAGTAGAAGTTGTTGTTGTTGATGATGATGATGATGTTTTCGTTGCTGCTGCTGCGTTGTTCGTGTTGCTCCTGTTTTTGTTTTCTCCTGTGAGGTCACCGTCCTCCAAAATTGATACCGTCGTCGATTCTCTTCCATTTAAAACGCCGCGACACCCCATCCCTCGCCTTCCGTTCGAAAACGCGAAAGCGGGACGCGTCGTTCGGGATGACGTCGACGTCTTCATCGCTCTTTTCAGTGCAGTCGCGCTCGCCGGCGTGGGGGTACTCGTCGCACAAATTCTCATTCGCCTTTTTTTCTTCTTTCTTTTTTGCGTTTTTCGTCTGACTGTCGTCTCACTTTATAAGGACTCAAAGCACAAAGGAGGTCATAAGAGTTTACTTTCGAAAGATAAAAATGAAAAAAAGGAAGTGATTGGAGGATTATTGATCTGCTGTTGAGACAAAGGTCTCTCTCTGCTTTAAAAAAAAAAAGAGGCAAAACACAAAGGGAATACAAAAAAAATCAAAAAAATCGGAGTCCGGGGGTCCAAATAATGAGAACAAAAATTGATTGTCGCACCATCCTCCTTCCTCACACTTCCTCGTCGCTCTAACGCGTTGCGGTACTCCACCGCGAGCACGATCAAAAGCACACGCGCACGCGAGGACACGCGCGCACACACAGGCGGTGAAGCGTATCGTGGTGCTCTGGACGAGAAGAAGTGATTTTTTTTTCAAACAATTTACATAGTAGTTTTATTACACGTAAAAACGTGCTCAATCAGAGTTAAGTTAAGCTAAGCTCCGTACGGAATTAGCGGGATCAGGGCAAAGAAATCCTGGAACGCACAAGGAAGGCGTTGTTGGAATATCGTATCATAATTCAAAAAATTAAACACAGCCGGAAGAAAAGAGAAAAACATGGCCGATAACCGGGAGCGATCATCGCCAACCTCTGGGGAAGGCCAACAGAACAACACCAACAACACCCAAAGAAGAGAGAATGAATTTTTCAGTGAATTTGAAGACGCTAATAGGTATTCCGTCCACGAAGTCATCGGAAAAGGCTCATATGGGGTCGTCTGCTCAGCCACCGATACGAAAACTGACACGAAAGTCGCGGTGAAGAAAATAACCGATATATTCGAGCACGTGAGCGATGCCACGCGAATTTTACGAGAGGTTAAATTATTGAGAGCGCTGAAACATCCAGACGTGGTGGAGATTTTACACATTTTATTACCATGTAATCCTCGAGAGTTTAAAGATGTCTACGTGGTTTTTGAGCTATTGGATACGGATCTACATCAAGTGATCAAAGCGAACGATGACTTGACGCAAGATCACCATCAGTTTTTCTTGTATCAACTGTTGCGAGGTTTGAAATACATTCACACGGCGAACGTGTACCATCGAGATTTGAAACCTAAAAACATTTTAGCCAACGCGGATTGCAAGCTGAAGATTTGTGATTTCGGTTTAGCCAGGCCGAGTTTCCACGATCAAGGGCCGACAACGGTGTTTTGGACCGATTACGTGGCGACACGCTGGTACCGAGCGCCAGAATTGTGTGGCAGTTTTTTTACCAAGTACACGCCGGCGATTGATATTTGGTCGATTGGGTGTATTTTCGCGGAAATTCTGAACGGAAAACCAATCTTTCCTGGGAAGAACGTCGTCAATCAGTTGGAAATTATCACTGATATTCTTGGGACGCCGACGTTGGAGCAGATAGCGAAAGTTAGGAACGAAAAAGCGAGAAGATTTTTAGGAACAATGAGAGTAAAACCAAAAGCGATTTTGAAAGATAAATTCCCGAAAGCTTCAGAGAAGGCGTTGAAAATGCTGTCTAGATTGTTAGCTTTTGATCCGGACGAGCGACCGAACGCGACGGAGGCTTTGCAAGACCCGTATTTCGACGGTTTAGCCGATCCTAGCAGAGAGCCAACGGCGAGGCCAGTGAAGGTGGAGGATTTTGAGTTTGAAAAGAGAAAGCTTGGGAAAGAGGAAGTGAGGAGGCTGTTGTACGAAGAGATTTTGGAGTATCACCCGCAAGCGAAGAGGGAGTTTGAAGGCGCGGAACTGGGGTCGAGTTATCGATCGGGTGAAGGAGACCAATTTGGCGCGCAGTTCGCTGCCGCGCAAATACAGGAGGACATGGCGGCAGGGAGTAAGAGTGCTATTGGACGAAAATCACAAAGTTTACCTCGCCAGACGATGAACGCATATGTTAAAAACGCAGAAGAAGAATACGGTGACAGAGTGCGCCGCCAAGCTGCAGAGCAGGCTTACAGAGAGAAAGTGAACTCAGAATCATTTAGCGAAGGTCGATCGAATGGTTCGCCTTCAATCCAAGATGATATTTCTTTTGAAAAGGAGAAGTTGTCCTCGGCAAAGATTGCATATTCTATGACGCAGTCAGAGATGGATGAAATGATTGATGTCGTAGAAACAATGAGTTTAGATGACGCAGATGTAGAGGAATTAGAACGCAACGCGAGACAAATGTTAGAAAATCGATGACGACTGGTGTATGGAACCACTCACGATTTTTGTATTTAATAAATAAGATTCTATGTATATGTATACGGCAACATGCTATTACCTCATCACGTATTTAGCTCACCGCGCAACTGCTATTCTTATGTTTTCTACTATTAGTATTATTTTTGCTAGAATAGCATCTATGTGCTAGTTTCGCAGCGCGATGAGGGAAGGTTTGATGACACTTATCGCAAGTCGATGGAAGTGTACTGAGTGAAGGTGATGACACTCCATTCGTCTTCTCCTTTTTCTTCGATCCGTGTAACATGAACAATCCCGCACTATTGCTTGTCTTTTGCTTCCCTAAAGGCTGATATCGACTTCGTCGAATCTCTTCGCACTTATGTTCCATATGTCGGTGCTTCAAACATAAAACTGTCTTGCACTTGACGCATTCGAACTGATTGCTCGAAAACAATTTCTCTTTACATCCCTCGATCGGGCATTTTAACTTTTCCTTCTTCACGCACTCGTTGGGATTGTTCATATGTTTTTCCATGGTGATGTTAATATCTTCGTTTGGGACGTACACGACCGATCGTTCGCATATCGGACACAGCTCAGATTTTCTATTCAATGAAGGCACCCTCGTTGTCTCAGTGCAGGAGTGTTCGAGTTTGTGCTCTTCGCAGAAATACGACAGGCAGCGGGAGCACTGATGAGGTAAGAAATCTAAGCGGTTGCACGATGGCAGCGCACAATTCCTACCGAGGTGCGGGAGCTCCATCTATTATATTTATTTGTGTGACTGTTGAGCGTGTGCTTAAAAAATGTCGTATCGACTAAAAATCAGTCTGTGAATTTTGGTAAAAATTACAAATGTTTCCTTGAAGCCCCCCAACTCTCTTTCTCTTTCTCTCTTTCTTTCTCTCTCTTTCTTTCTCTCCCTCTTCAAATTCGTAGTGCATCAGTTCTTTTCTTTCTTTTCTTTCTTAACCTTCTTCTTCTTCTCCTTTCCTTCCTTTCCTTCTTTCGCTTTCTTCTCTTTCTTTTGTTTCTTTCCGCCGCCGTTGTCGTCTGAGGAACTCTTTCTCTTCTTATTGGCTGCACTACCTCCCATGGCTTCGACAACTTCTTGCATCACCGCCACGTTACGTCTTGGTGCAGTACCTTTGTCGTAAAATTCTAAGCGCTCTTCCACTTGCTCTTTCAATTTTTCTCCGAACAAGGAAGTTTGTATGTCCGCAAAACAATCGATTCGTGAGGCGATGGAACACTTGTTGGCGAGGTATCTCGAGATGCGACCTTTGTTTCTCGAGGAGGCTTTACCAATAAACGGCGAGTGGAAAATTAATCCGTACTTTGGCGTGTTACCTTTAGTCTTCAACGCTCTGAACAGGGCTTTCTCGGCACCTAAAATTTGAACCGTCGACGCCGGGTATTTTGCCAAGTTTGTCAACGAACCGGCGTGCGAAATCAAACGCGCGCCAACAAAATCGCCAATGAGTGCTTGTAAGTTTGGTGCAATCTGTGTGGATGAAAAACAGATAAGAACGTCAGCGCGATGAAGAATGTGCTCGAAATGATGAACAAAAAGAGAAAGAGATTTCGTTGTGTTGTTTTGTTGCTGCGTGTAATATGACTCAGAGTGGTGCATGAATTGTAGCATCAAAGAATTCAGATCAGGTCTGTGATAGGTGTATCAAATCATCAACGCCATATTTCACGTACCACCAACACCGAAACAAGTCATATGGAAGAGAGAGAGAGAGAGAGAGAGAGAAAAAGAGAAAAAAACAAAAACAACGAAACGTACCGCTTGCATCTTTTCGTTCAAATAGTTGTGTAAGTTCGTTCTGTATTCCGC
>MDSZ01188170.1_pt1 | contig 32906 bp, 36 predicted proteins | sample 811201 | NCBI WGS metagenome assembly MDSZ01 (sample SAMN05326647, study PRJNA326480) | marine metagenome | isolation source: seawater | place: Indian Ocean: North | collected 2010 | reverse complement strand
CATATCCTGGAACAATTATAACTGAAGAAGCATTTTTCATTAAAAAAGCTGCATCATCTGCATTACCACTTTTTACTGGTCGTTGTTCTTTGTTTTCACTTCCAGAAGTTTGATCTGTTGCGCCAAAACCACCTAATATAACATTAAAAAATGACCTATTCATTCCCTTACACATTATATAAGAAAGTATTGCTCCAGACGAACCAACTAGTGCCCCAGTAATAATTAAAGCAGTATTTTCTAATGTAAAACCAATGCCTGCAGCCGCCCAACCAGAATAAGAGTTTAACATTGAAATCACAACTGGCATATCTGCACCACCAATAGGAATAATAATTAAAAAACCTATTAAAAAAGAAACTGCTATTAATAACCAAAATAAATTAGATGATTGAGTTGAGCAAAGATAAAAAGTTAAAACTATAATAAAAATTAATAATAATGCATTTAATAAATGTTGACCTTTAAATGTTATAGGTGCACCTGACATTATTCCTTGCAATTTTAAAAATGCTATCACAGAACCAGAAAAAGTAATTGCACCAACAGCTGCTCCAATTGCCATTTCAATTAAACTTGCAAGTTTAATATCTCCTGGTGTTCCAAGATTAAAAGCTCCAGGGTTAATAAATGCTGAGATTGCTACAAATACTGCAGCTAAACCAACTAAACTATGAAAGCCAGCAACCAATTCTGGCATTGCGGTCATTGGTATACGATATGCTATAAAAGCCCCAATGCTACCTCCAAAAACTAAAAATATAATTACATAAATAAATCCAGATGTGAAATTTCCAACAGAAAGAAATGTAACTGTAATAGCTATAACCATTCCAATAATTCCAAATAAATTTCCTTGTCTTGAAGTTTCTGGGGAAGATAAACCTCTTAGAGCCAAGATAAATAATACTCCTGAAATTAAGTATAAAATTGCAGAAAGGTTTGCCGACATTAATTATTTTTCCTTTTTTTTCTTTTTATACATAGCAAGCATTCTTTGGGTGACTAAAAAACCACCAAAAATATTAACAGCTGCTAAAATAATTGCCAAAAATCCATAAATACTAGATGATGAGAAAACTACCCCATCGTTGCCTGAAAGAGCTGCAATAATTGCTCCAACTATAATTACTGATGAAATTGCATTTGTAACTGACATTAAAGGTGTATGCAAAGAAGGAGTAACACTCCAAACTACATAATAACCAACAAATATTGATAATATAAATATGCTTAATCTAAATATAAACGGATCTATTTCCATGATTTTATTTTATTAAAGTTTTTTCAATAATTTCATCTTCTAAATTAAAATTTAATTTTTTATTTTCTTTATCATACAAATTAGAAATAAAATTAAATACATTTTTTGCGTATAGATTAGAAGCTGATACTGGTAATTTATTTAATATATTTGTCTCACCTAGAATTTTTACTCCATTCTTTTCAACAACCTTATCAACTTCAGTAAATACCGTGTTTCCTCCTTGAATTGCTGCTAAATCATAAATTACTGAACCTTTTTGTAAATTTTTAAACATTTCTTCTTTAATTATTTTAGGAGCTTCTCTGCCTGGAATTAAAGCGGTACAAATAATTATATCAATTTTTTTTAATGTTTCTGAAAGTAATTCTTCTTGCTTTTTCTTAAATTCAGCCGAAGCTTCTTTTGCATAACCACCTTCAGTCTCTAAATTCTCAGATCCTTCAACAGTTAGAAATTTACCACCCAAGCTTTCTACTTGTTCTTTAGATGCCATTCTGACATCAGTTGCAAACACTACAGCTCCCATTCTTTTAGCTGTTGCTATGGCCTGTAATCCTGCAACTCCTGCTCCAACTACCAACACTTTCGCAGCAGGGATTGTTCCAGCAGCAGTCATCATCATTGGAATTGCTCTTTCATAAACTTGGAAAGCTTCAACCACTGCTTTATAACCAGCAAGATTAGCTTGTGAGGATAGAATATCCATTGATTGAGCTCTGGTAATTCTTGGTAGTAATTCTAGTGAAAAACAATTTATTTTTTTTGATGTTAATTTTTCTAATTTATCTTTATTTGAAAAGGCATTTAATGATCCAATTAATGTTTGATTTTCTTTTAATAAAGATAATTTTTCTTCATCTGGTAATCCTAGTTGAATTAAAACTTCTGAATTATTAATTATCTCTTTGTCATGATCGAAAAAAATGACGCCTTCACTTTTATATTCTTCATCATTAAAACCTAAATGAACAGCATAATTTTTTGGTAACGATAAATTAAATCCTAAGCTGATATATTTTTTTGCTATTTCAGGAGTAATAGCTATTCTGTTCTCAATATCTCTATTTTCTAAAAGTGACGCTAAGTTCATAAAAAATTTAAATTATTATATTATAGCAGAAATATTGCCATAAGAACTAAAACAGAAATAACTGCGACTGTTCCCCATAAAACAAACTTAGTAAAGTTATTCCAGGTATTTTTATGGTTTTCATTATCCATAAAACTATTTTTGTCTTGCTTTAAATTTTGGGTTTGTTTTGTTAATAACATAAACTCTTCCTCTTCTTCGAACTAGTTTAGAGTTTAAGTCTCTTTTTTTAATAGATTTTAATGAACTTTTTATTTTCATAAATTTTAAGATTTAATAATGGAACTTATATAATCTTTCAATTGTAATTTTCCATATTTTTGAATTATTTTGTTTTTATGGGATATTTTTGTCATAGCTGAGGCATATCGTTCACCCAATCTTGGTTTTAACAATTTAATCTTAGTTTTAAACATTTTAGCAACTTCTAAAATTGAATAAGATTTTTTATTTGTGATACTGTAATATTTGCATTTATTTATTTTAAAGGCTTCATAACATACTTTTACTGTATCAGTTATATGGGTAAATCTTCTGGTTTGTGTGCCTGGTTTTACTACAGTAAGAGGTTTTTTATTTAAATACTGATGTTCAAATATTCCTATTACTGTTGACATGGGACCAGTTTTAATTTGTTTAGGACCATAAACATTATAAAAAAAAATTACCTCAAATTTAAATTTGAACCATTTTTTGAAATTTTCTAATAATTCTAAATTTTTTGATTTTGTATAAGCATATGGTGATAGATTTTTATCATTTCCGTTATTACCTAAACTTGCTGATGTTGCAGAATATATAAGTTTTATTTTATTATCTAAACAAAATTTAAAAACAGCTTTTGATCCAATAGAATTAGAATGATAACATTCATCAAATTTATTAAAGCTTTGAAAAATTCTTGCAAATTCACCAAAATGAAAAACTGTATGAATTTTTTTTTTATTTTTTTTTAGTATTTTCTTTATATTTGATGTGTCTCCTTTGATATATCTCACTTTTAAACTTTTAATATGATTTTTTTTAGAGCCTGAAGAATAATTATCTATACTAATTATATTAAATTTAGTTTTATCTAATAAAAATTTTATAAGATTTGATCCAACAAATCCAGCTCCGCCAGTTACTACTATGAAATTTTTCATTTAGATAATGCCTGGCAACGTCCTACTCTTCCATGTCTTAAGACAAAGTACCATTGGCGCAGAAAAGCTTGACTTCCGAGTTCGGAATGGGATCGGGTATAACCTCTTCGCAATAATTACCAGGCAAGAGCTTTATACATAAAGTTTAAATTTAGTCAAAGATAATTTAATCACTAAATATAAAACTAATTTTTTAACCTTTAATTGAGTAAATTAAGATAGCTTTTAATGCAATAAATGCATCTTTAAACTGTATTTTTTTACCCTCATCATAAGATCTTCCATTGTAGCTTATTGGAACCTCAAAAAATTTATATTTTTTTTTAGCAAGCTTTATTGTTACTTCTGGTTCAAATGAAAATGATTTTTCAATTAACTTTAAATTCTTAATAGAAGAGCTTTTAAATACTTTATAACCTGTTTCAACATCTGTTAAATTAAGATTGGTAAACAAATTACAAATAAATGTAATTATTTTATTTGCTAGATAATGCCAAAAGAAATGTATTCTTACATACTTGCCACCACCAATAAATCTTGAACCATAAACAACATCAGCATCAGTCTCAAAAAAAGGTGTTAGCAACCTATCGTAATCATAGGGATCGTATTCTAAATCAGCGTCTTGAATTATAATCAAATCACCTTTAGCAAGTTTAATTGCAGACTGTACAGCGGCACCCTTACCCTGATTTTCATTATGCAAAACAATATTTGTATTTTTATTTTCAGAAATTTTGTTTAATTTTTCACGCGTTCCGTCTGTTGAAAAATCATCAACGATTATTATTTCAAAATTTTCATATTTATAAGTAATTAAACTTTTTTCTATTTTTTTGACAATTTTTTCAATAGTTTGAATTTCATTATAACAAGGAATTACAATAGATAGCTTAAATGAACTTTTATCAATCATAAGCTAATTATTTAATTTATTAATAAATAAATAGCCATTCTTTTTATTTATTTTAATTGAACTATAAGAACATAAAAATTTAATATCCCAGCACAATCTTCCTTGCCATCCATTTTGCTTATTTTTTTGAGTATCTGGCTTATAAACAGAGATAAAATCATTTTGACTTTCTGGATATTCAAAATAATAATTTTTAATTTTTTTTATACCGAAAAAAATTAAATCCTCATTTGAGATTCTAATCATATTTTTTGTGAAATTAAAGAATATAAATGCAAATAATAAACTTATAAATATTTTTTTTGAAAATTTTGTACTTTTATAAAGTGAAAGTGTAATCAAAAAAATAAATGATAAAAAATAAATTATACCAAATCTATATACAGGAGAAAACTTTAACCAAAAAATAAATCCTAAAACAAAAAATAATATAAAAATATTGATTTCCTTAAAAATTAATAGATTTTTATTTTTTTCACTCTTCGACAAGATCACAAATAAAAATATTGGAAATATCATTGTTAAAATATTTTCTAAAATTTCAGGGTAATTTCTGTTCAGCCAAAAAGGAAACCAATTAAAGTTAAGCAAATATTCTTCTTTTGAAAAAAAAGCTTTTGCATCCACATAACTTTTGTTTACGATCTCAAGTCTTTTACTTAATTCTAAAAATTCATTATTAAACCAAGAGACTTCTAAACAAGAAAAATTTGTTGGGAATAAAAAACATCCGGTATAAATAAATTGTTGAATAAAAAAAATTATAGCCAGAAAGTAAACAATAAAATAATTAAGTTTAAAAATCTCTTTTTTTAATGTTTTGAAATGTCTAAAAAATAAATAGATTGTTAGTAAAAATACAGGAATGCTGCTAAATTTTATCAATATCGAAAAAACAGCAAAACTAAAATTACAAAAAAAATAATAGTTTTTGCTATTTGTATTTTTAGTTTCATAAAATTTAAAAAAGAAAAAAATTGATAAAATAGAAAATATAACAGCTGGTAAATCATTTCCAAATTCCGAAATTCTTGTGAATTTTAGTAAAAGATAAAATAAACTTACTATTGTAAGATAATGACTTAAAGTTTTTTTCTTAAAATCGAAGTTTTCTTGAATAAAGAAAATTACAAAAATAAAATAAATTAAAAATGTTGGTACAGTGATAAAATCATAACTATATTTGTTGAAAAATAACGACATAATATTCAACCAAATAGAATTGTGAACAAAAGCTAAATTTGAATTAGCCAAACCAAAAATAATTTTCTCATAATTTAAATCAATCAAATATGGAAGATGATAATATCCCAAGTCCTCATGATATTTTTGACTTATATAAATTGGAACAAGCAACAAAAAAATTAAAACAAAAATGATTTTTTTTTTTTTCAAATTCTTTAATTAAAAAAAAATAATTTTTAATTCCTAAAAGTACGCCAACAATAATTAGTATTGAAACAAAGATAAAATTAATTTTTATAAAAAAATGTAAAGTTGTAACTACTAAAGCAACAACCAAAAAACCAAATAAAATACTCTCCAAAAAACCTCTTTTATAATGAGATATCAAAATTTGTCCAAGTCCTGCTAAAGACAACAAGGAAATCAGAGAAATAATAAAAAACAAAATAAATTGAAAAGTTATCATTTTAATTAAAAATTAATTATAATTTAGTACCATTAAAGTAAATTACAAAACAATTGACAGCTATATAGAATAATAAATTAAACAATTTTTTTTTTTGATTTTTTATACCAATCTAATGATGATTTAATTAATTTATCTAGAGATTGATATTTTGGCTTCCAATTTATTAATTTTCTTAATTTCATAGGATTTGCAACGGAAAAGGCTATATCTTTTTTTCTTCTTTTAGTGACTTTATACTGAATTTTTTTTTTTGAAATCTTAACAAATTTATTAAAAATATCTAAAACACTAAAACCAACTCCATAACCACAGTTCAGTGTATAAAATATCTTATTTTTTTTGATTAGTTTTGATACTTTGTAATGAATTTCCGCTAAATCACTAACATGAATAAAATCTCTAATTGTAGTTCCATCTTTTGTATTATAGTTTTGACCATTAATTTTAAAACTTTGATTTTTTGAAACTGCCCTGCAAAGGTTTAAAATTAAATTAAATCCCTTATTTGTATTAAAACCACATCGCAAATTTTTATCTGCGCCAGCTACATTAAAATATCTAAGTATTATGCAGCTAATTCTTTTTTTATTTTTTTCTAAATATCTCTCAAGTTTTAATTTTGAGATTGCATACGGAGATAAAGGTTTTAAATCCTCATTTTCGGCAACTTTTTTATTTTTGTTACCATATACTGCGGCTGTCGACGAATAAACTATTTTATTAATTCCTTTTTTTATACAATATGAAAAAAAAATTTTTCCATTTATGAAATTGTTGTTTACATATTTTTTTGGATTTAAAATTGACTCTTCATTATTTGTGTATGCAGCAAAATGCATAACTACATCAATCTTATTATTTTTAAATATTTTATTTATATTTTTAAGGTTGTTAATATTTGTTTTATAAAACTTACTTTTTTTAGGTATATTTTTTTTTAATCCAGTAGACAAATCATCTATAATAATTACCCTTTGACCTGCATCAATTAAATACTGAGATACACAGCTGCCAATATATCCAGCTCCTCCTGTTACAAGAAAATTCATTTTTTAAAATAAATAATAATTGCAGTATATAAAATGGAAAAAATTAATAAAACTATAAAAAAATTAATTTCAAAATATGAAAAAAGAGTTATTGGAAGACTGGCAAGTATCAAGAGAATAATATTTGTATAAGTTATAGAAAGATTGCTATTTATTAAATGATGTATGTGATTCCTGTCACCATAAAATGGATTTTTTCCTTTAAATATTCTTGAGAAAGATAGTCTAACTAAGTCATAGCCAGGTAGTATTAATAAAAGAAAAATTTCATCAGCAAATTTAATTGTTTTAAATTCATTATATTCATAAATTAATGCTACAATAAGCATTGAACCCAAAATATATATGCCGTTATCACCCATAAATATTTTATTTTGCAAATTTAAAATTAAAATGAAAATTAATACAAAAATAATAAATATATAAAAAATATAAATCTGAGATAAAATTGCTAAGTGAATAAAAATTAAAATAAAAAATATTACTGACTGGCCATTAATACCATCATAAAAATTTAATGCATTTAGCAAAATAATTATACAAAAAATAGTGAAGAAAAAACTAAATTCATTTAGAAACAAACGATTTTCATAAAAAGAAAATTTAAGATTGGTTATTAATAAATCTTTATTTAATGATAAGACTAATATTGAAAAAAAAATACTTATAAAAAATTTTTTTTCTGGGTTAAGTTTAAATTTATCGTCAATCATTCCTAATACAAAAAATGAAAATAGGAAAAAAAAGATCGATATATACTCTCTAATAGATGCATCAATATTTATAAATTGTAAATTGAAAAAAATTTCTGCAAGGAAATATAAAAGAAGATTGCATACAATAAAAAAACCACCTAACAAAGGAACATTGAATTTGTGTTTCTTTAAAATATTATCTGGCATATCAAAAATATTAATTAATTGAGAAATTTTTTTGATATTAAAAATAAATAATAAATTTAAAATTAATACTAATAAGAAGAATTGTGTCATTTCTGCAAACATTTTTTACATGAATATAGGTAAAGACCAATATTATAATAAAGAATTATTGAAATCCAATTGTTGAAAAAATTACCTCCTGGTATTAATGGAAATAAATTAACAATTAAGCCAATTGTTATCGAGTAAAATGCTAAAAATTCTGGAGTAAAATTTTTATTAAAAATTGATCTAAAAAAATTATAAAAAACATATATTGCTGCAACAATATAGAATAATAAACCAATTAAACCGAGTTCAGAAATTATTTGAATTAAGATGTTATGTGGATGAGTTGAGCAAATTCCAACATCTGGGTCAAAATTTACACCTCTACAATAATATCTAAAGCCCTTTGGACCAACTCCAAATATCTTATTATCACTAAATAATTGTAGTGCTAATTTTATATGACCTTCGTGATCTTCAGAATATATTTTAAAATTTTTTGAAAAAACATTGTTTATATTATTACTCTTATCTTCTTCAAGCTTAGAAATATCCATTTGTTTAAATGTTTTTATAAACATCCTGTGACCAGGGTCAGAAGCACCTAATTTAAAATAAGAAGTACATAAAATAAATATTAAAAGTGTTAAAATTGAAAAAGATAAAATTCTTCTTATATTTTTAATTATTAAAAAAGTTAGAACTATTAAAACTATACATAGAAAAAAAGAAGTTCTTCCAGCTGATATATATATTGAAATAAAGTAAAGTGATAAAAAAATGGCCAGATAATATTCATTTTTTTTTAGATCAAATTTAAAAAAGAAAATAAACCAAAAAAATATTGGAAGTAATCTAAGTAGAAAGCTACCTAAAACCAATTCATCTTTAAAAAAACTTGAAACTCTTCCGCTGATTATCTTGTATCCAAGAAAATTTGATCCATTAACAAATTGGAAAATTGAGTCAAATATCAGTATTAATAAAAAAAAATAAACATTAAAAAATATTTTTTGTTTTTATAATCATTCAACAATTCTGATAAATAAAAAATTGAAATTGCAAAAATTACAAATCTAAAATGAATTAAAGATGAAAATAATAAATCTTCTGATCTACCAGTTATTTGAAAATAAGAATTCAAGAGAATGTATAATGAAAATAAAAGTAAGAAAATTATTTTTGGATTAAAAATTAGAGTTTTATCACGATTAAAAATCACAAAAAATATAATACTTAAAAAAGCAAAAAACTCTGTAAATGCAACTCCTACAATAAAAGATAATGGAATTAAAAATAAAAGTATATTTAAATTTTTTTTAATTAAATATTTCATTTAATAATTTTGTTTAATTTATTTTGAAAATCTTTTTTTGTAAAAATATTATTTTTTTTTATTTCAAAAATAATTCTATTATAATTTTTTAATATATAAAAAATTTTTTTTTTTAAATCCTGGGTATTTCTTTTACAAATAAAAACTCCTTTAAAATTTTTCTTCACATGTTTAATTTCATCAAATACTATTATTGGCCTTAAACGTGCTAAACTTTCCAATATTACTTTAGGTGCACCTTCTGTAAACGATGGTAAAATAAAAATATTACATTCATCATATGCATTTATAATTTTTTCTACTGAATTTAGTTCTCTTAAAAATTTTATTTTTTTGTTTACTGAATGAGTTTTTGTTTTTACACCAATTATATTTAATCTATATTTAAAACTAAATGCATTAACAATTTTTGTTAATGAAAAAACACCTTTCTCCTTTTTATATCTGCCCAAATAAAGAAGTTTGGGGATATCAATATTTGTTTTTTTTCTTTTAAGTAGCCATTTATTATCTATTTCTGATGGATTTACTAAAATATAATTTTTTTTTAGCCCACTTAAATTTTTAGATACGCTTATAATTTTTAAAAACGACGTTGTTACTTTAAACATTAAATTGTAAATAAAATATCCAAAAAAACTGTATTTATAATAATATTCTTTATATCCATCACTTCTAAGGTAAACAAACCCTGAAATTTTTTTATTAAAAATTTTTAACAAAATTAAAATTAAAAAGTTAAATGGTGTTATTGAAATCATAAAAATTTTATAATTATCAGCTTTATTTAAATCAAATAACGTTAATTTAAAAATTTTTTTATTTTTTTTTAATTTAACAAAATAGTTGTTAATTTTGTTTGTAGTTCTACAAAAAAAACTTAATTGATTTTTTCTAGCCAAGCTCTCGACAATATTAACTGTATCATTATAATCTGAAGAGATTATATTTTTTTCAATAAAAAGTTTATCATTTGAAATTATTAAAATATTTTTATTCATTTAATTAAAAAAGTTATAAGAGATTTTGGTATGAAAAATGCAATTAAATATATCAATCTTTTATAGAAATCTGGATATTGAAAAATTTTACTTAACAAATGAAAATTTTTACTTTTATTAATTAATAAGTGCTTAATTTCAAATGATAGTAAACTTTTTTTAAAAAACTGTATATTATCTGAAAAAAAATTTTCTTTTAATTCACTTTGAGTTTTAAACCAATCGTAAAATTCATTAAAATGCATTTCTATGTTTAATTTTGAGAAATTATTTTGATGATATCTGTAGATTACTAATGGATCATCAATAGCATGTGCATTAAATTTTTTAGAAATGTTCATAACTAAATCAAAATCTCCAATAATATTGAAATTTTTATTAAAATAGCCCACATCTTCAAAAATTTTTTTTCTTATCATCAAACCACTTATTGTTATGAAATAATCTTGAGCTAGAAAATTATAGATTTTTCCGTTTGGTAAATTAAATTGTTTAAATTTTTTAAATTTATTATTCTTCTCATAAAAAGTATATCTGTTACTATAGAAATAATCATAATTGTGGTCACCAAATACTTTTGCTCTACTCGATAAATAATTTAACGCCCACCAATCGTCTACATCTAAAAAAGCAATTATTTCTCCAGATGAAGCATTAATGGCATTATTTCGTGCATGATACAGCGATAACTTTTTATCACTAAAAAAATATTTTATTCTGTCATCATTAAATTCATGAATAATATTTTTGCTATTATCTGTTGAAAAATTATCAAAAAAAATAATTTCTATATTCTTATAATCTTGATTAATAATACTACTAATACATTTTCTTAAATATTTTTCACCGTTATGACAATTTACAATAACACTTACAAGTATACTCATATAAATTTACTAATTCACCGTTTTAAAAAAATTTTAATAGTTACTCTATTTTTTTTATATTAGATTCAAAGTTTTGTTTTTTAATAGGTAAACTTTATCACAAATCTTCAAATTTTCAGCATTGTGAGAAATTATAATTATTGTTTTTTTATCTTTAAGTTTTCTTATATTTTCAAAAATAATTTTTTCATTCTCTTCGTCCAAAGCATTGGTTGCTTCATCAAATATCAAAATTTCTCTATCATTATAAATTGATCTAGCAATAGAAATTCTCTGTTTTTGTCCAGATGATAGCTGTTTTAAAGTAGATCCTACCTGGGTTTCAATGCCCTCAGGTAAATTATGAATTGTCTCCTCTAATCTTGAAAATTTGATAGCTTCATCAATTTTGTGCTTTGATATCTCTCCTGTTGTGCCAAAAGTAATATTATCTTTAATCGATCCGTCTAACAAATAACTATCCTGTGATGAAATACAAAATAAATTCTGATATTTTCTAAATTCTTCAGGTTTTATTAATACATTTCCGTCTATTTTAATACTTCCTTTAGAAGGTTTAATTAAACTAATAACTAAATTTATTAGAGTTGATTTTCCAGTACCGCTTTCGCCTGAAATTCCAATTATTTCATTTTTGTTTAAGTGAAAATTTAAATTTTTAAAAATATAATCTCTATGATCATATTCAAAATCAAAATTTTCTAAAACAATATTTTTTTTAAAGTCTAAACACTCTGTAATAATTTTTTCCTCAGAGAATTTATTATCTTTTTGTAAACTATAATATTCCATGATTTTTGGTATAGATGGCATTCCATATTTTATTTGTTGATAAGAAATAAAAATTCTATTTATAGAAGGAATAAGCCTATATGCTGCTGCTAAATAAAAACTTAAAGTAATAATTATATTATCATTTGTTTGACCAAAATGACTCATTAATAATATAATTAGAACAAATATTAAAATTACGGACTGTTCGAGCAAAATCTTTGGATAATTACTTAAAACACTGGTTTTGGAATCTACTTCTTTAAGAGAGTCTAAAGATTTATTAAATTGTTCTAAAATATTTTTTATTTTTCCAAATATTAGTATTTCTTTAATCCCATTTACTAAATTTAAATTTGAACTAATTATATTTTCATTGCTTTCAATTCTAATTTTAGCCCAATTTTTAATTGATCTATTTAAATATTTTAAAACTAACGAAACAACAAATAGAATTGGAATTGTAAAAATTAGACCATTGATATTTCCTGAAATTATAATTAAAAAAATTATGGAAAATGTTATTAATAATTCACTTAGCAATATTATTAATGATTTTACTATAGTAACAGAAAAAATATTTACTTCATTGAAAGTAATATTAAAAATTTTAGATATGCCCTTTTTAACAAAAAAAAGAAACTCTTGGTGAAGAATCTTGGATAATAGATTTGAAAATAGTTGTGACCTAAAAGTAAAAATAAAATTATAAATAATTTTATTTGTAAAAATTATAATAATGTTTTTAATAAGAAAAATTGAGAAAAAAATTACACAAAAAATTATTATTAAATCATTATTTATATTAATCTTATCAACATCTATAAAATTAGAAATAATAGCAATATCTGCTAAAGACTCGGGTTTTAACAAAAAAGTTACAAACGGTATAGCGGCAGCAATACCAATCATTTCTAATATAGCCTGTACAATGGAAAAAAATACAATTATAAAAAAAAAACCTTTTTGATTTTTGTTTAAAAATTTCCAAAAATAATTAAAAACTTTCATTATCTTTAACTTTAAAAAATATTAACAAAACAATACATCTTGACCCAATTTTGTTTATATTTTTAAATTATACTTTTGATTTATAAAGTAATTACTTATTACGTTATGAATAACTAGCTGTCTAGATATTTTAACTTTAATAGCAGTTATAACCAAAAGTTTCATTTTGTGTGATTAACAGTTTTCTCATTTTTTTTATAAAATTTTATTGTTTTATTTAATCCCTTTTTTAAGTCTATTTTTGGACTCCAATTCAATATTTTTTTAGCCTTCAAAATTTTTGGATAAAGTTTTAAAATTTCATCTTTTCTATAATTTATTTGACCAAAATTAGGATTTCCATGACCTACAAGATTTCTGATTTTATTAATTAAATTTTTTATTTTTATAGGAGTGCCATTTCCAATATTAATTATTTCTCCATCAGAATTTTTTGATCTTAATGATTGATATATAGCTTTTACTACATCATCTACAAATACAAAATCTCTATACTGATTACCAGGTGAACAATTAAAAAAATTTTTTTTAATACAATTGTTTATGACAAAAGGAATTATCCTATTGTTATCTTGATAAGGTCCATAAACTAAATAAAGACGTAAGATAGTTATTGGAACTTTTTCTTTTAAAAATAAATTTTTCAAATACCTGCTAGTCTTAAGTTTTGCATCTCCATATACTGAGTATGTACTGGTCTTTCTAATTGTCTTGTTTTCATTTTGTGGAGATGGTTGATTTCCATTTTCTATACTAGATCCAATTTGTATAAATTTTTTTAATTTTTTTTTTTTAAAAATTGAAATTAAATTTTTACAACCACCAAAATGAGTTTTTAGTATAGACTTATTGTTAGAATGATCCACATAGCCAGATAAGTTTACTATATAATCATAATAATTATCTAATTTTTTTATTAATTTATTTTTATCAGCAACATCACATAAAATATATTTCACATTTTTGATATACCTAATTCTTTTTGGTTTGGATTTAGATACAGAATGAACTATCCATCCTTTTTTTTTAAAAAATAAACAAGTATGATAACCCAAAAAGCCAGTGCCCCCAGGTATTAAAATTTTTTTTTTTTTATACAAAATATTTTTTTTTTTTAATTATTTTCTCTAAAATTTCTTTATCTCTTAAAGTATCCATACATTGCCAAAAACCATAATGTTTAAAAGCATATAACTGTCCACTTGCAGATAGTTTCTCTAAAGGTTCTCTCTCAAGATACGTTTGATCATTTTTCAAAAATTTAAAAATTTTTCTATTTAGAACCATAAATCCACCATTAATCCACCCTTGATCTAAACTAGATTTTTCCCTGAAATAACTTACTTTATTTTTATTTAATTTAATAAAACCAAATCTTGCGGGCGGTCTGACTGCAGAAATCGTTGCTATTTTTTTATGTTTGTTATGAAAACTTAGTAATTTTTTTAAATCTATATTTGAAACACCATCACCATAGGTAAGAAAAAAATTATTTTCATCACTCATTATTTTTTGAAGTCTTTTAAGTCTTCCACCAGTCATTGAATTTTTGCCTGTATTTACAATATCTATTTTCCAATTTTTAAATTTTTTCTTTTTAAAAAAATTTTCAATTACTTCGCTTTTGTAACCTGTTGCTATAATAAACTCGTTAAAATTAAACTTAGAAAAATGCTTCATAATATGAATTAGTATTGGAATTTTATTTACTAATATCATTGGTTTTGGAATGCTTTTTGTGTACTCAGATATTCTTGTTCCAAGACCTCCAGCTAGTATTACAACCTTCATAAATTAAATATAATTTTTTTCAATTCACCAATCGTAGTTAAACCGTTTATCATTTATATCTTTTCTGACCATTTCTTTCTCGTTATGAGGTAAATCTAGGCAGTTTGCTATAATTGAATGTTCTTTATTTAATCCCTTAAATCCATTCCAAATATTTGGAGGAATACTAATTAATGAATAATTATCCAAAGAAAGTAAAATTTCTTGGTATTTGCCATAAGTATTGCTGTCTTTTCTTTCATCAAATAAAACAAGTTTTACTTTACCAAAAATACAAGCATAATTTAATGTTGCTTCTTTATGTAAATGCCATGCTTTAATTTTATCTTTAAAAATAGTAGAAAAATAAATCTCACCAAATCTTTTAAAAACATTGCTATCATTTCTTAACATATGCATTACAGAGCCTCTGTGATCTGAAATAATTTTGAGTGGTGAAATATGTATTCCTTCAATATTATTGTTCATAATTAATCAAATTTTATAATTTTCTTTAAAGATCTAATAGCAAAAAAAATAATAGATAACCAGGCATTAGGATAAATCAGGTTTTTTAAAAAATGTTTACTAAAGCTGACATAATTTCTTCCTGCTTTTTCACCATAGATGAATATTTTTGTAAAAAAATTGAAAAAATTTCTCAGGGAATAGTTCTTACAGTAAATATATTTCCAGAAATTCATACCTTCAGATCTATAAAAATCTAACAATTCTGGAATTCTCACAATTTCTACAAATTCATATAAACTTACCCATTCTCTTTCTCCAATTAAATTAACACTCAAAGGCTTAGAGCAAATGTAACATTTTTCATTTTTAAAAACTGAAGAAATAATTTTAGCGTTCAAACAAGTGTTATCAAAAGTAGACCAAACACGAGTATCTTGAATGTCCTCTAATTTGATACAATTCAAACCGTTTAACCATTTTTCACGATTAAAAATTGATAGAAAAATTCCAATAAGAAATTCCCATGATACTTGAGGATCAATAATATCCCAAAATCTTACCGATTGATTTTTTTTGGATTTCGACAATTCAGTCATATTTATATTTTTCAATTCAGCGGTATTAAATGGATGTGAAAAATTATTTAAATATTTTGAATTTAAATAATAAGAATTAATGAAAAAATAATCTGTATCATTATTATTATTAAAAATATCTTCTAGATCACTCAATGTATTAGGAAGTATCAAATCATCGTTTCCAATCAACCAAGCATACTTTCCAGTTGATATTTTAAGAGTTTTAATTGCGTTTAAAGCAAAACCTAAGTTTTTTTTGTTTCTAGAATATATAATTTTAAATTTTTTGTTATACTTATCAATAATATCTATTGGGTCTTGATCAGAATTATTATCTGAAATACATACCTCAAATTTCAACTCTTTTATGTTCTTAGATGAGATTAAAATTGACTCAAGACAATTTTCTAAACAATCAAGTCTATTAAAATTTGGTATACAGATTGATAAAACTGTCATTTAATACTTATAAGACATATCTCCGAAATCTTTATTCAAATATGATCTGTAATTTTTTTTATTAATTATATGCAATTTAGGTAAATGAAAAACCAGACTTCCACCTGATTTTATATAATTTAATTCTTGTTTAATTACCTCTTTTCTAAAAGGCCAGATTAGAATTAACAAATACTTAGGTGAAATTTCACGCATTTTTTCCTTAGATATAATTTGTATATTAGATCCAGGTGTAAATTTGCCAAATTTTTTATTATTTGCATCAGATATAAATTTTATTTTATTACTACCAATTTTACAAAAATTTAAAACAACGTTCCCTTTCGTTGAAGCTCCATATCCTAAAACATTTTTTTTACTATTTAAAAATTTATTTAAATCTTGTTTAATTTTATAAATCCTCTTTGAAAAATTATTGAAAGCACTATTTTTTATTTTTAATTCATCCTCTTTCAATTGATTAATAATTTTATGATTAACTTTTTTTTGAGATTTTTTATGACTACAAATAATTTCTATACTTCCACCATTGATTTCGTTAAGTCTTACATCGATTAATTTTAATCCATTTTTATTAAGAATTTTTTCAAAAACTGTTAAAGAATAATATGTAACATGCTCATGACAAATTTGATCAAAAGTTAAATTTTTTAACATAAGTGGTAAGTAAGAAATTTCACAAACCCATACACCTTCTGGGTTTAGAATATCTTTTATATCTCGACAAAATTGATTGGGATTTTCAACGTCATAAAAAATTGCAAAACTAGTTATTAAATCAAACTTAGAATTTTTAGGATAAATATTTTTTTTTGAAAAAAAAGAATTAATTAGTTTTATATTTTTATAATTTTCTTTGAATTTTAGGCCAGAAGGATCAACCCCAAATCTTTTATATTGTTTTCCAATAAGATTTAAAAAAGTACCATCATTACTTCCAATATCAATGATAGAATTTCTACTTTTTAAGTAACCTTTTTTTTTAAATCTCGAAATTTTTTCTTTTAAATGCATAACCATTAATGCGCTTTTGGATGTTTCATACCCATAATGCTTCCCATACATTTTTTTAATATTAAACTCATTCTTAATTTGAACTAAATTACAAATTTTACACTGAAATAAATCTAAAGAATATTTTGGTAAATTTTTATTTTTTTTTTTATAAAAAAAACCACTCAATGGTTGTTTGCCTAACTTTAGTATTTTTATAAATTTAGTACTTTTACAATTTTTACAGGTCATTTTAAGAACAGAAGTTAAAAGTTTTTTCAGAGAATTTGCATCTGATTAATCTTAAGTTATATTATTTTTTTTAATCTTACAATCTCCAATTAGAAGATTTGTTGGATATATGATTTGTTAATTGTTTTTTTTTTCTTTTAAATACTATTCTTCCATTTGCCTTAAATTTTTTCCATAAAGATTTACTAAAATCTAAAACTGATAATCTGTTTGACTCTGATACGTGATAAGTTTGGTAATGTTTAAATTTATTTTTATTAAAATTTAATGCATCAAATAAATTTTTTACTACAAAGTCTATATGACTAAAGTCCCTAATTTCATAAGGATTTTTAATATATAAATTTTTATTTCCTCTAGCACATTTTTTAATTGTTGAGTATAATCTTCTATCATTTTCACCTTCTCCATAAACAGGAAACAATCTCATAACTCTAAACTTACATTTATATTTTTTAGAAAAATTGAAAACAACTCTATTAAAAACTAATTTACTTAAACCATATATATCATTTGGAAATTTAAAATCTCCTTTTTTAACACCTCTTGTATTTACATTCAGTTTACCAAATTCTGACGAACTACTTATAATTAAAAACTTTTTACATTTGTTGGTTATTGCGTTTAAAATTAAATCTCTCGAGTCAAAAACATTAATCTGAAAAATTTTTTTTAAATTATTTCTTGAATTTATTTTTATTCCTTCCGACGCAAAATGAACTAAAATTTCAAACTTTCCAATTTTATCTAATTTTATTTCATTAAATTTTCCAACTATCCATTTTAAATTTTTATTCGATAATTTTTTTTTTTTTCTTGATATAGCTATTACTTTAATTTTTTTTTTAAGGGAATATTTTATAAAATTTTGTGCTATAAAACCACTTGCACCTGTTACTAAAATATTCATCAATTATTTAAAATATTTTATTAATTTTAGAAATTGTTGAAATTGGTTAATTGAAAATCTAATTATTTTTTTTGGATTTTTTTTATTTGCATAAAATATTTTGAACCAATCAAATGTCAATTTAAGAGAAACCTCAGGTGTCATGTAAACTTTCCATTTCAAAATTTTTAGAGACTTTTTTGAATTTAACGACAAATATTTTGCTTCATGTCTATTAATTTTTCTTTTTTTATTAATTACTATTTTTGAACTTGAGTTAAAAATTATTTTTCCTAATTTGGCTAAATTTAAAACGCTTAAATTTATTTTACTTGGACCAAAATTCCAGGAACCAACAAATTTTTTACCATTTTTACTAGCTAATTTTTCTGCTAATTTTAAATATCCACAAATGGGCTCCATCACATGTTGCCAGGGTCGTGTTGCATTTGGATTTCTAATTAATAAATCCTTATTTTTAACAAATGCTTCAACACAATCCTTAACTATTCGATCTTCGGTCCAATCTCCTCCTCCAATACAATTTCCTGAACGTACTGTTGCTAGTTTACATATTTTTGAGTCGATAAAAGATTTTCTGAAACTTTCAGTTATTATCTCACAACAAGCCTTACTTGAACTATACAAATCGTGACCACCTAATTTTGAATTTTCATCAAAATTAATTTTTTTATCTTCGTTTAGGTAAACTTTATCAGTAGTTACAATTATTCCTGACTTTATCGAATTGTTTAATTTAATTGCTTTCAATAAATTAAATGTTCCAATTACATTAGTCTTTAATGTATCTTCTGGATTTTCATAACTCACTAGAACACTAGATTGTGCTGCCAAATGAAATATTACACTTGGTTTGGATTTCTTAATTGCTTTATTTAAGTCAGAAAAATTATTAATGTCTTGCCTGTAATCCTTTTCCAGAAGTTTTGAAAGTTTTAACCCATCAAAAAAATTAGGATTTGAAATTGGATTTAAAGCATAACCTGTAACTTTGGCTCCTAGATGATTTAAAATTAATACTAGCCAACTTCCTTTAAATCCTGTGTGACCGGTTATAAAAACTCTTCTATTTTTCCAAAAAGACTTTCTCATCTGTTTAGGTCTTTTAATATAATTTTTATTTTTTTTCTTTTTTCACTATCAGTATTTAAGACATTAATATCTTTAATATTATCAATAGAATGCCAAAATCCAGATAGTTTTTGAAATTTACATTTATATTTTTTTATAATTCTTGGATAAAGATCCTCCTCAAAATTTTTATATTTACTAAAATTGTGGCTAAGTAGTTTTTTTTTTAAAATTGCCATTCCAGAATAAACATGAGCAATACTGTTATTTTTATCTTTGATCTTGACAGCATTAAATATTACATCTCTTTGAAAATTTTTCACAATACTCTTTGATACCACAATTGTACCATATGGCAAAATAACTTCTGATCCTAAAAATGTAATATGAGTATTCTTATTTTTTAGGTGATTTTCAAAAATTTTATCCAATTTAAAATTAAATATTGCATCACCATTTAATAATAAAAAATCTTCTGATTTTATAAATTTTTTTACACTTGAAATTCGTTTAGCAATAGAAGTATTTATTCCTGTATTGACGATGCTTAGATTAAAACTTTTGAATATATCTTTTCTTAAGTATTTTTCTAACAAATCTGCCTTATACCCGGTTGGTAATATAAAATGATTAAAATTATTTTTTTTTAACATTTTTAAAATATACCAAATAATTGGTTTGCCTTTAATTTTTACTAATGATTTAGGAATTTTTTTTGTAATTAAACCTAATCTTGTACCTCTACCTCCACAAAGTATTATGGCAGTTCTTATATTTTTATTACTTTGTATTTTCATCTAATAAAATAATAATTGTAAATTTTTGAAAACTTTTGTTCAACATAATATCCTTTTGCATCATTTCTCTTTTTATCTTTAAACTTAAATCCACATTCATCCATTATTTTTATTACTTTGTTCAATTGACTGGTGTAATTTTCATTAATCTCAATTTGTATTTCTAAAATTTGAGGGTCTTTAAGTGTATTAACACCACCTTGCAATATTAAATGTTCAATTCCATCAACATCAATCTTGATATAATCAGGAATATTTAAAATTTCATCATTAATCACCTGATCAATATTTGTAGACAAAATTTGATAAGAATTTTTTGGATTTAACTTTTTTCCCTCAAAATCGATGTTTTTGTCTAGTGAATTATGACTTTCACCTTCATTAAACTTTCTCTCACTAAATTCTAAAAATTTATTTTTATTCTCACCAAGAGGTAATTGAAAAATTTTAATTTTTTTTTCAAGATTATTGATTGAAATATTTCGCGAAAGTATCCTTAAATTACTTGTGGAGGGCTCAAAACTTATTACTTCGATATTATCTATAGTCGCCGCAGCATAAATTGAATAAATACCAATATTTGAACCTATGTCCCAAAAAGTTATTTTTTTATCTCTTTTAAAATTATCAATCCATTCAATTGTTTCTGGTTCTTTTGTATAAAAATCTCTAATAAGTAAATCAATTAGAAAGTTTGGAGAGAAAAAAACTAAATTTTTGCCTGACTTTAGTTTGACGTTCTCATAAGCGTCTTGTTCAATAAAGTATTTTAACCATCCTAATATGTTTCGATTCAAAAATTTTTTAAAAAAAAAATTCAAAAATTTTAGTAAAGAATAAATTACAAAAGAAAAATATTTAATCATTAACTTTATATTTTAAAAAAAATTTCTATTTTTGATTTTTTTTTAGTTAAAATTGTAAAAGAGCAAACTATATATTTATCTAGCAAAAATGCTATCTTACATTTGACCTTAGTGATAAAATTTTTTAACTTAAAAACTATATCTTTGAAACTGTATAATTTGTTTTTCATTATTTATGTAAAATTTTGTTAATTTTATCTATTCCATCATTTTCAGAATAATTATTTAAATTTTTATTAAAATTACTTACTACCTGTTGTTTGCTGTTCCACCAATCGTAAGTTTTATCCCAATTATTATTAACATGATTAATAATGTCTTCTTCATCTGTAAACAAAATATTATTATTCAAAAGTTCTTCATATTTATCTATATAATTTATATTGATATTTTCTAAAAAATTTTTTTCGTTAAAAATAATTGTAGGAATATTATAATGAAAACTCTCTAAAACACCTGTGGACTCTAAAACAAAAAAATTTAATTTTGATTTTTTATATAATTGATTTACAGAAGTGCTGCCATCGTCATAATCTAGATTAAGATCTTTGAACATATTAAAATATTTTATACCGAAGAAGTTTTTAAAAAATGATTTATTAAATCTTAACAATAGATTTTTTTTAATGTTTTCATCTAATTTTTCTATTATATTTTTAATTCTGTTCATTAAAATATAAGATTCATTTTCCATGGTATGAAGTGAATTGATGTTAGTATATACCCAGGGAAAATAAATAATCATTTTAGTTGAATTATTTTTTTCAAATTTATTTCCCATTGTTTTAAAATTAAAACCTTGTTCTATTTTAGTTTGCATATAATCATTTTTTACAGCTCCCCAAGAAATAAATTTATCAGCAATATTTGTTTCAGGTCTAAAATTATTTTTTATTCTAGTAAAATATTTGTTTCCATGCTGACCAACATAAAAAGGAATTTTATTTCTTTTTTTTAAGGCAACATAAGTTTTAAATATTTCATCATAAGCAAAAGACTGTGAGGTAAAAATAAACTTTGGATTTTTTGGATATTTTTTTCCTAATGCTATTTTTTTAATTTCAATATAATTTTCAACACAGTGCATAGGCAGAAATTCATTTATATTTTCTCTTAAAAAATTCTCAAATTCGTTATTATTTTCAATTTTATTTAATTTTAATTTTTTTCTTAAATTTTCATTTTTAGTGTTATTGTTAATATTATCGTGGGTATAAAATATAGGTATCTGATTGTTTTTAATTTCTAAGAGTTTTTCATAATAACGTGGCAAATAAGTTTTTGTAATTACTGAATAATTATTGAAATTAAATAAATATTTAAAAGAATTAAATATATAATTATAAATCCTAATAGCCTTATTTTTATCTAAGATAGATTTTTTTACTATATTATTATTTAATATATTCACATTTTCGTGACTAAATTCAACTTTGTCACTTAATTCAAAATATTTAATCATTTTGGCGCAAATAAGAAAATACCATTGATCGTCATAGTATATTGGTGTTCTAAAACTGAGTGTATCTTTTGAGGTAAAATCGTAATTTTTATCTTTTAAAGTATAAACATTCAAAATGTCATATTCTTTAAAAATGAAATTTAACTGAGAAAAAATTTTAAACATAATTTCGGCATAATCTCTGATCCAATGTCCAATAATTATGTCCCAATCATTAATTTCTAAATTTTCGTTATGTAAATAATTAAGTTTAGGTGCCAAACTTAATAATAAATTATTACTTATTTTACTACAAAAAACATAATTTTCTAAAATTTCATTTCTTTTTAATTTGGGAAAAATAATTTTCTCATAAGAGTTTTTTAAATTATGAGTTGGTATTTTATTTGTAACTCCAACAAGAGGCTCGTCATTTTTTACTTTATCAATTCTATTGGTTAATACTAAATTAAATTTTTTCAAAATTTTTTATTTTAAAATTAATGTAAATATTATATTCATAATTAATGATAACCAAATCTCTTAAGATCTATTTGACATAGTTTTTCTAATTTTTGGTTAGATTCCATGTAATGTTTTTTTAATAAATTTTTTTGATATTCAGAAATACTTATCAAGCCAACTTTTTTTTGTTTTGGTAAAAAAATTTTTTTTATAAAGTTTAATTTTGAATGATGATTTTTATATAATTTATTCTCTTTTAAAATTTTATGAATTTTAGTCAAATAAATATAGAATTTCGATATTTTTAAATCATTTAAATACCAAGATTTTGAACCATCGGTATTTATATGATTTTTATTTATAATTTCATTTTTTGTACGAAGATCTTCTAAAGATATTTCCATAAATTCTTCTATTTTCTTTAAGTAATTTTCATAATCAGTAGATAATTCTTCGTAAGGCAAAATTATAATTTTTTTTGGAGAAAAAATTTTTTTAATTTTAGCAACTAATTCATCATAAAAATAAATTTGTGATAAATTTTTATCTGTTAAAATTTTATCAATATAATTATTTAAACTGCCAAAATTTTGTTTTTGCCTATAATAATTATATGCAAAAGTTGGCGCGATTAGATCAGATTGATTTCTAATTGTTAAGATAAAATTTAAATTAATTACAAATTTCTCACTTAATTTGTCAATTATCTCTTTAAATAAGTAAATATTATAATCCCCAAAATAATTTATACGATCAAAAATTACTTCATCAGATAGTATTACTCTTCTGTTATTGCTAGATTCAATTATTTCTTGAATTTTAAAAATATACTTCTTTAAGTCATCCTGTAAATTAAAAGGGTAAATAGGATTAAGTGTATACTTTGGTCGAAAAACATTGTATTGCAAGCCTTTTAGTTCATCATCTGAAAAAACTTTTCCTAAATTAATAAAACCAATCTTTGAAAAAATTTTTTCCTGTAGGAAAGTTGTGCCAGTTTTTCCGTATCCTGGATGTATGAAAAATTCTATTTGTTTCACTATAATTTTCTTAATTTTGATAGAATTAATTTATTTAATTAAGATTAAATATTTATACGTTCAAATAGTGAACATAGTATGTGTCTTTTTACTTTTTATCAACAAAAAACTTAACTTTTTTAAATTAGTTGATATAGATCATTTTATGATTTCTATAATTGTTGTTTGCCATAATTATGGAAGATTTTTAGAAAAATGTGTTAAGAGCATTTTATCAAATGATAGAAAATTTATTAAAGAAATTTTAATCATCAATGATTCAAGTGAAGATAACACTCAAAATGTAGCTTATAAATTAAAGAAAAATAATCATTTTATAAGATACTTTAAAAAAAATTTTAGGTCTTTGAGCAAATCTACAAATTTTGGTGTAAAAAAATCTAAAAGTAAATGGATAACCAAAATTGATGCGGATGACTATATTTCAAAGAATTTTTTAAAAGTCTTTTACGAGGAACTTAAAAAGAAAAAATTAGAATTTATTTATGGAAATTTAATTGAAATAAATAGATTAAATAGAAAAACTAGATTAATAAATCAAAATTATTCAAAAAATAATATTATAAAATATCCAATGGGAAGTGGAACTATATTTAATAAATCTGTTTGGAAGTCAGTGGGTGGATTTGATGAAAAATTATTTTACCAAGATGATTATGACTTTTGGTTAAAACTAAGAAAAAAAAAATTTAAAATCGGATATATCAATAAAGCACATTATTTTTATAAAAAACATTCGAATAATATGTCAAGCAATCAAATTAAAAAAAATCTAACAAAAATTTATGTATTATTAAAAAATATTTTATGACTATTCTTGTAACAGGCTCATCGGGATTTATTGGATCAAATTTGGTAAAGTATTTACAAAAAAAGAAAAAAAAATTTGTTGGCATAGATAAGACAATTAACCCTTATTTTAAATTTAAAAATTTTATTAAAGTTGACTTAAAAAATAAAAGTAAAGTTGAAAAAATAATAAGAAAAAAAAATATTAAAAGTGTAATTCATCTTGCTGCTATACCTGGATTTGTTAATTGTCATAATTCACCTGAAGATGCATTTAAAAATAATATTGAAGCAACTTTTAATTTAATGTTGTCGTGTAAAAAGAACAATATTAAAAATTTTATATTTGCATCATCAATGGGTGTAGATAATTATTTAGATAACCCAAGTGTATATGGTTTATCTAAATATGTTTGTGAAAATATGGGAAGTACATTCAATAAAGTTTTTAATATGGATATCAAAGTTTGTAAAATTTCAAATGTTTTTGGACGGTATTCAAAACACAAGACTAGTTCAGTCCATGCCTTTATTAAAAATATTTTAAATAAAGAAGAAATAAAAATTCATAAAAAAGGGCTACAAAAAAGAGATTTTATTTTTGTAGATGATGTTTGTAAAAAACTAGTTTTATGCACTACAAACAAAATTAAATCTAAAGAGATATATATCAATACTAATAAATTCCTAAGAATTATAGATATGGCTTCATTACTAAGCAAAATATCCAAAAAAGATAGGAAACTTAAATTTATCAAAACTCCACCAGGTTACGATGATAAAATTTACAACAAACCTGTAATGAAAATTAAAAAAAGCTTTATAAAAAAATTGGAGATAACTTACAATTGGTATATGAGTAATCAAAATTATTAAAATGAAAATACTTATTCTAGGAGCTGACGGTTATCTTGGTTGGCCAACATCAATACATTTTGCAAATAATGGTCATGAAGTGTTTGCTGTAGACAACTTATCAAAAAGAAAAATAGAATTAGAGTATGGTGTAGAACCTCTTGAACGTATAAAACCGTTCAATGAAAGAGTAAAATCTTGGAATGCTAATCAAAAAAATAAAATACAATATTTGGTAGCTGATCTTTTAAATTATAAAGTACTGTATCAAATTTTAGAAAATTTTAAGCCAGAGGTAATAATTCATTACGCTGAACAACCTTCGGCTCCTTATTCAATGGCCTCAAGAGAGAAAGCAGTATTTACACAACATAATAATGTAATTGGTAATTTAAATTTACTTTTTGCAATGAAAAAATTTTGTCCTGATAGTCATCTAATTAAATTAGGTACGTTAGGTGAGTATGGTACACCTAATATAGATATCGAGGAAGGATGGCTTAATATTGAACATAATGGAAGAAAGGATAGAGTTTTATATCCTAAAAAACCAGGAAGCTTTTATCACCTGTCTAAAGTTCATGACAGCGCTAATATTGAGTTTGCTTGCAGAATATGGGGAATTAAATGTACAGATTTAAACCAAGGATTTGTTTATGGTTTAACAACTAATGAAATTGCTCTTGATCCTGAAAATCTAGCTACATCCTTTCATTATGACGCTATATTTGGGACTATTGTAAACAGATTTATTACCCAGATTGCTTGCGGTAGAGATATGACAGTTTATGGAAAAGGAAACCAGAAAAGAGGTTTCCTAAATTTAATTGATACAATAAAATGTGTAAGCATTGCTTGTTTAAACCCACCAAAGAATGGTGAGTTTAGAGTCTTTAATCAATTTACTGAGTTTTGCTCTTTAAATGATATAGCAGATAAAATAAAAAATTATGCATCAATTAATAAAATTAATGCAAAAATTTCACATATTAATAATCCTAGAGTTGAAGAAGAAGATCATTATTATAACCCTAAAAATACTTCGTTAATTTCTCTAGGGTTAAAACCTACTTTTCTTGATAATACAGAAATAGATAAAATTTATAAAAAAGTGAAAAATAATCAAAATCAAATAAATTTGGATACTTTAAACCCTGAAATTAATTGGAAAATATAAGACACTAAATTTTCAATGTTAAAAAAAAATAAACCATACGTAATAGCTGAAGTTGGAAGTAATCATTTAGGAAAAGAAAAACTATCTATAAGATCAATAAAGCTTGCAAAAAAAGCTGGAGCTGATTGTGTTAAATTTCAATTATTTGACGAAAATAATTTAGTTAATAATAAATTGAAAATTTATAAACATGTTGTTGATAAAAAATTAAGATACCAATACGAAAGGTTTAAAAAAGTTAAAATTTCTATTGAACAAGTAAAAAAATTCTCAAAATTAGCAAAAAAAATTAAAATTGATTTCTGCGTAACACCATTTGATCATTTATATGTTCAAAAAATTAAGAAATATGTCTCATTTTTTAAAGTTGCTTCTGGAGATATCAATAATCTAGAACTATTAAAAGCAATTTCTAAAACAAAAAAAAATGTTGTTATATCCTCGGGGATGGCAAATTTAAAAGAGATCAAAACTGCCTTAAGTTTTTTTCCTAAAAAAAAAGTTACATTATTACACTGTATATCCAACTATCCGACTCCAGAAAAAGATGCAAATTTAATTAATATTAAATATTTAAGAAAAAAATTTAATGTAAATACAGGTTATTCAGATCATGTTCCGGGCGTAGACGTAGCTGCAAAATCAGTTTTTTTTGGTGCAAAAATTATTGAAAAACATTTCATGCCTACAAGATCTAAGCAAGCAGGAGACTACAAATTGTCAGTAGATTACAAAGGTCTTGTAGAATTAATAAACCTAATCAATCAAAACTTGAAAATAATTGGTGAAAAAAGAGTTAATGAATTTAATTGTGAAAAATATGGTAAAAAAACATTAAGAAGAAGTATCTATTTTGCTAATGATCTTAAAAAAGGCACAAAAATAAAAAAAGAAAATTTAATTTTTTTAAGACCACTAGAAATTAAAGGTTTAAAAATTGAGAATTATTCAAAAATAATTGGAAAAAAAGTTAAACATAACGTTACTAAACACCAATTAGTTCAAAAAAAAAATTTAAATTAGTGAAAAATATTAAATGTGTAATTGAAGCAAGGATGGGGTCAAAGAGACTACCAGGTAAATCTATGAAATTAATTAATGATAAATTTAGATTAATAGATTTTGTGATTTTGAATGCTCTTAATTCAAAAAATTTAAATAAAAAAAATATTTTTATTTTAACTTCAGAGAATAAAAATAATTTAAAATTAATAAAATATTTAAAAAAACAATATAATCTTAATATTATTATTGGATCAGAATTAAATGTATTTAGTAGATACAAAATATTTGATGACAATAGAGATTATTCTATACTTAGATTAACAGGGGACAATCCATTGATTGATCCACTATTAATTGATGTTTTTATAAATAAATTTAAAGAGTTAAAGGTCGATTACCTTACTACACGAGGTATGTGTCATTCAAAAAAATGGAGGATTAAAAGTGACTTTCCAAAAGGAATATCTTTAGAAATTTTTTCTTCAAAGAAATTATTTAAAAGCAGAAATAATTTTAATAAATCAAACTATCAGTTTCCAACTTGGTTTTTTTTCAATAAAAAATATGATTTAAAAATAAAAAAATTTTGTTCTTTTGGAAATATAAAAAAACTCAAAAAGAATATATCCTTTACTATAGATACATTAAACGATTTATCAAATGTCAAAAAATTTATCAAAGTAAACAAATGTGAGCCAGGAAAAAACAATTTTATCAATTTTTGTAATTCATTGTAAAAATAGTTGTACAAATTAAAAAATAAGCACTAATATGTTCAAATTATGAACGACGACACCAATCTTAAACAAGAGCATTTTAATATTTTAAGAAAATTAAAAAATAAACCAGACTCTTCACAAAGAGAGTTAGCTGAAGAATTAGGGCTAAGCTTGGGAAAACTAAATTATTGTCTTAAAGCCCTTAAATCAAAAGGGTTAATTAAAGTAAAAAATTTTAGAAAGAATCCAAATAAAATTAATTACCTTTATATATTAACGCCAAAAGGAATTTCTGAAAAAACAAAGTTAACTATTAATTTCATGAAAATAAAACTAAGAGAATATGAAAAATTAAAAAAAGAATTGAAAGAAAAATAATTACTCAAATTTTATGAAATTTAAAATGATGAAATGGGCTAAAATCTTATTCCCTATTAATAGAAGTATCACAGGTGAGGGTTTAAGAGAAACAATAAAATTTATAAAAAATAATGTTAATAGTAACTTTAAAAATTTTAAAATAAAAAGTAATAAAAAAATTTATGATTGGAAAGTACCTTTAGAATGGAAAATTTCCGAGGCTTACATAAAAGAAGTTGGAGGAAAAAAAATTTGTGATTTTAAAAATAATAATCTTCATGTGCTTGGATATTCAACTAATATAAATAAAGTATTAACTTCTAAGGAATTAAAGAAAAATATTTTCTATTTAAAAAAAAAACCTAAAGCTATTCCTTATTTTACATCTTACTATAAAAAAAAATGGGGATTTTGCTTATCCTTTAATCAATTTAAAAAATTAAATAACAAAAAAAAATATCATGTTCTGATAAAAAGTAAGCATTTTAAAGGTAATTTAGACTATACAGAATTGTTAATTAAAGGAAAAAGTAAAAAAGAAATTATGGTTATTTCTTATATATGTCATCCATCAATGGCAAATAATGAACTTTCGGGTCCATTAATTGTCATGGGTTTATCTAAAATTTTAAAACCAGATAATTATTCTGTAAGACTTGTTTTAATTCCAGAAACTATAGGGGCTGTAGCCTATATAAATAAAAATTACAATAGACTTAAAAATAACCTGGTCGCTGGATTTAATTTAAGTTGTGTTGGGGATGGAGGTCCATTTACATTAATTTCTTCGAAAGAAAAAAATACTTATGCAGATAAAATTGCGAAAAGAGTTTTGTCTAAAACAAAGAAATTAAAAGTAGAGTCATTTTTGAAAAGAGGAAGTAATGAGAGACAGTTCGGATGTCAAAATTTAAATTTTCCATTTGTAACTATTTGTAGAACAAGATTTGGAGATTATAAAGAATATCATACTTCAGAAGATAATTTAAATATTATAAACGAAGAAAATTTAAAAAGTACTTTAAATCAGATTTCACTAATTATTAAAGAAATTCAAAATAATAAAATTTATATTAAGAACATGAAATGTGAACCTTTTTTTTCAAAATATAATCTTGTCAGATCTACAAGAAAAAGAGCAAACAAAATAGAACGTAATATTTTTACTTTAGCTGCCTATGTCGATAAAAATTATGATGAAGTTGAGTTAGCAAAGACTTTAAATATTTCAAAAAATAAAGTTATTGAAAATTTAAAAATACTAAAAAATAAAAAAATAATTAAAATTTATAAATGAATATTAATAATAAATTTAAAAATAAAGTAGAAAAATCAGTTAAAAAACTTTTAATAAAAAAATCTAGTACTTTATATATTGCAGGCAATATTTATAATTTTGGTATAGATAAAAAAGATGTTTATAAATTTTGTGATATTTTATTGAATTCTATACAAAATAAAATTGGTAAAAAAGGAAATATAGTGGTTCCAACAGCAACACTAAATTTTGCCAATACTAATAAAATTTATGATCCAATTAAAACCAAATCTTATATGATGGGTATATTTTCTGAATATATTAGAAGCAAAAAAAATAGTTTCCGATCATCTCACCCATTATGGTCTTTTTCAGGCATTGGTAGTGAAGTAAGAAATATATTAGGAAAAACGTCTTATTCTGCATATGGTGATGGATCGGTGTTTGAAAATTTATTAAATTTTAACACATATTTTGTTAGTTTGGGTGAGCCAAACACATCTATAGGAATGATACATTACGTTGAAAATTTAATTGGAGTGCCATACAGGTACAATAAAGAAATTTGGGTAAATGTTAAAAGTAGAAATAAAATTTTAAAAAAATATTGTTTATTAGGTGTAAGGTTTAAATCAAAAAATATGATTTCAGATAATAACGTTAAAATTATAAAAAAATTAAAAGCAATGAACACTTTTAAAAAAATTAAATTCAATAAAGGTTACATATATATTTGTAAATATAAAACAATAGTAGAAAATTTAAGAAACATAATTATGAAAAATCCAAGAATTTGGCTTAAAAACAATAATGTAGCTCAAATAAAATATTTTAAGCATTAATGAATTCTCGAGGTATTAAAAGAAAAATTATTGAAAATTTAACTGATAAAAAATTTTATATATCAGATGGAAATACAAAACTTTATGGAAATTTAATAAAGAAAATTATTTTTGAAAAAATAAAAATAATTAAAAAAAAAAATTTAAAAGGTAATACAATCGCAATTTTAAAGAATAAATGTGGAATAATTTACTGGGTTAATCTAATTGTAGCGTATTTGTGTAATTTCACAATTTATCCAGAAATTAAGTCGACTAAAATTTCTAAATATTACAATAATATAATTATTTTTGATGGGGAAAATATATATTTTAAAAAGAAAAAATATAAAAAAAAAACTCATTTAAATAAATTTGATATTATTTTTTCATCCTCAGGTTCTACAGGACAACCAAAATTAATTTTACAAACATTCAGCTCATTATTAAAAAATACAACTTTTGTCTTAGATAAAATAAAATTCAAAAAAAATAAAAATTTTATGATGTGTATTCCATATATGTACACAAGCGCTATTTGTCATTTTTTTGCATGTATTATTAGTGGTACAAATTTTTATGCGATAGAAAAAACAATATTTCCCTCAGACTTAAAAGAAAAATTGATAAAAAATAATATTAATTATTTTGGTGGTCCACCAATTCACTCTAAATGGATTATTGATTTCCTAAATAAAAAATTACCCAATTTGAAAAAACTGATATCCTCTGGAGATTTTTTATCTGAAGAAACAATCAACAAATTTCTAAAAAAAGAAAATAAATTAGATTTTTTTTATATGTATGGAATATCAGAAGTCGGTGGAAGGTTTTGCATAAATAAAATTCAAAAAAATAAGTATAAATATTCAGTTGGCAAACCACTAAAGTACATGAAAATTGTTAACAGAGAAAATGATCAAAAAGAGATTATACTTAAATCTAAGAATTTATTTTATGGCTATTATACAAAAGATAAGTTTTTAAAGCATAAAAGTAATTATTATTCAACAGGAGATGTTGGAACTGTTAAAAATGGAAATTTATTTTTATCAGGTAGAATTTCTGAAATATTTAAGTCCTCTGGGGTCATGGTTTATCCTCAATTTATTTATAAAGAATTAATTAAAACTAAATGGTTTAATGAAGTTTTTATTTTTAAAGGTTACATAAAAGATTATGGAAATGTTCCCTTTTGTGCATTTTCTTCTAAAAAAAAAATTTCTTCTGAACAAATTATAAAATATCTTAAAAACAAAATACCAAATGAACAAATTCCAAAAAAAATAAAACAAGTTTCAAAATTTCCTAGATTGGGAAATAATAAGATTGACAAACAGTCTATTATTAATAGTTTTTAACGATGCTACAAAAAAAATTAGAATCTTTTATAAGAAAAAAAATAAATAAAAAATTTTCTAAAAATACAAACTTAATTACCAGTGAGATTTTAGACTCATATTCTATAATTGAACTTGTTTCTTATATAGAGGATGATTTGAAACTCAAATGTCCAATGAATAAAATAAGTAGTGCAAATTTTAATAATTTGACTCTGATAGAAAAATTTGTGAAAAAATATAATAAAAAAGTTATTTAGATGACTTTTTTCTATTTAAATGTTCCTCTAAACTAATTTCGTATCCAACTGGCTTATACTCAACTTTACTTTTATCATTTTTAACTTTTTTAGCTGTATTGCAAAATTCTATGAATTGTCTTTTTATATTTTCAAAATTTATATAAGCATTTG
>MDSZ01074994.1_pt1 | contig 32910 bp, 42 predicted proteins | sample 811201 | NCBI WGS metagenome assembly MDSZ01 (sample SAMN05326647, study PRJNA326480) | marine metagenome | isolation source: seawater | place: Indian Ocean: North | collected 2010 | reverse complement strand
TACCCATGGGTGAGATACATGTGTGGTCTCAATTCCAGCAGTTATTCCAATATTGTATTTACCAACAGGTTGAAATTCATTTGGCACTGTTACTTGAATCCATATATCTGGTTGCTTAGGTAAATTTCCAAAATGTAAAAGACTTGCAATATCCTTGTCTTCTTCTCCAAGAGCATTCATAGGGCATGAACCCCATCTTTGACTAAGTACCTTTATGTCATACTTGTCCATTGCTATCAAACTTCTTAATAAATCTCTTGAGTGATCACCGTATCCTGAACGTGTTGCAACTGGTGCACTCATAACTAATAATGGTTTCATTTATTTCTCCTAAAAATTATGTCCTACTGGGTATTCTGGTAATTTAGCTTGTGTATCAATTATTGAAAATCTCTTTCTAGGTGTCCAATTTTTCCAACAACCTTCCATAGACCTTTCAAATGCATTACACATTTCTTTTGCTGTAAATCCATTTTTAATTGCCCAGTCTCTTCCTTTCAAACCTCTAACTGACAATTCCTTTGTTCCTAATTTGTATGCTTTTTCAATCTGGTCTGTTACATCAGGAATACTACACCTAGAATCATAAATGTATGGTGTAAGTGGTGAACCTTGTAAATTTATTTGTGGCCAAACAACAAACGACCACTCACCATGATTTTTATATCGCCCATTACTATTACTTGGCCAATCTGATGTAAAATCTTCTAGTTTCAAATATTCACCATCATCTTTAATTATACCAACTTGGTCTTGCAATCCACCAATACAATTTACAAGTACTGGTGTTCCTGACATTATTGATTCCATACAACTTAATCCAAATCCTTCAGCTGAACTAATATTTGCTCCTAAATCTGAAATGTTATATAAATAGTTTAATTGTTTTGTTGTTAATTTTGCTTCACTAAATATTACATTATAGTTTGGTAATAAATTATCTTTTACAGCCTGTAAATCAGTACCTGCATCATCAACCTTATTTGTATGTAACAATAAATAACATTCATTAGCATCTTCCTTAGATAGTCTATCGCAAAATAGCTTAAATGCCAACATTAAGTCAGAAGTTGCTTTTCTTCTAATATTTCTGCTATTGTACATTACAACAAATCCTGGTGTTTTACCACCAAATAAAGTATTTTCAAATTTTACCAATTCGTTAAATTCTGGATGTTTTTCATCAATAGGATAATATTGGTCTGTTGATATACCATGTTGTACATATGTTAAATCCCAATCAGTACGTGGCTTATTTTGACAAACATTCCTATTAATATTAACGGTTTGTTTTGATATTCCCATTAATAAATCACATGATTCATAGAATGGTTCATTCCAATGTGGGTATGGTAAATCGTCCCAAATATTTAAGTAACCTAAAGGAATTGATTGACGTATTTCATGTTCCATCTGATATAGCCATTGCCAAAATCTTGGGTCTGTGAAATGAATTATTGCATCTGGTTTTTCTTGTGACATTATATGCCTAACAATTTCTTGTGTACCATAACCCGAACTCGGGTATATTTTTACTGATGCATCATTTACACCAGTTTCTTCTCTTACTTGCTGACTTACATCTAAAAGTTTTCCATCATCTGGGTGTTTTACTGCTCCACCTAGTTGAACCCAATCATATCTATCTACAGTTCCATAAACTAAATTCTTTGATACTGTTCCAACGCCTGAATGTAATCTTAGGTCATCAGAAAGTAAAAGTATTTTTTTCTTTTTTGGTCTATTTGGGTCTACGCTTCTTAATTTTGGTAATTTAATGTCCATAACCTCTTTCCTTAATAATCTATAAATTTTTGCCTAATAGTGTGGTTTCTAAAATTTTCTGTCTAAATGTTTTATCTGTTAAATATAAGTGAATTGCTCGATTTGTAATTTTTTGAAAATTAAGATTATCTTGTATTCCTTTAATCTTAAAATCTCGATGCAACTCTTCAGAAATTTTAACAGATGTTAATTTAAGTTTATCCTTTGTCATCTTATTATCTCCTTTATATATGAATATACATATATAAATATAATCATAAAATTAAAAACTAATGAATAATGACAACTTTTTTGCGAAATTTTCTTGCTTCAAAAATTGTATATTCAGTCCCTTTACTTTCTTCACCTTTTGGAATAAATGCTATTAAGTAATCAACATATCTTGCCAAAATAGTGTTTCTTGTAAAATAATTTTTTGTTTTATATGGTTTATTGTACCAATTTTCTGACATAATTGAATACAATGTTTTTTGTGTATGAGCTGGGTTGACTTCTCTATATTCACAACCTAACTCTAATGCATACTTCTTAACATACTTGTCGGCACCGTGTTGTCCACCACCACTAACAACAATTAACCTATCACCAAATCTTTTAGATAAGTCAAATACTGTTTGCTTAATCTTTCTTTTATTCTCGTATGTATTGCTACCGACAATTCCTATTTTCATTATTTTCTAGTCCTATTTGGTCTATAACTGTACCAAGCTCTTTCGTGAAAATAATAGAGCACCATCTTTGTAATTAATTCAAGTGCACCTACCTTTAATCCAATCATAGGGTCTCCACTAACAAGCCAACCTAATGCCATTGTGTCTAATGTACCAACTACTCTCCACGTTATTGTTTTTACAATATGTCTTCTTCTTGCTGCCCACTTATTTCTTGTCACTTTAACAATCCCTCCTTTCGCATTTGCTTTCTAATTTTAGTTGCTGATATCTTTTCAACTTGTGTTGGTGGTACATGTTCAATGATTTCATATCCAACACCTCTACCATAATTAACAGATTCTATATCTGGTATGATTACTACCTTTATACTTCCATTTGCAATTTCATTTGCAAATCTTTTATTTAAGTTTTGTTCAACTTCTTGTGGTGTCCAAGGTTGATTTTCATTTGGCTCAACATCCCTAATTGCTATACAGATATTTTTACCTTCTTTTATTCGCTGGTCTATTAACCATTGGTGACCATCATGCCAAGGTTGCCACCTTCCTATAAACATAGAGTATTTCATATTCCTTTATCTCTTTGTAAATTTAATGCTATTGCTCTTTCACCAGGCTTATTGGGATCCATATCATTAATAAGATATCTTGGTCCCCGCTCAATCCCCATTATTAATCTATCAAATGGTATACTATTGTTTACCAATTCTTTGATAGTATGTTCTCTCATATCTTCAGGTCTAGCTGTTGTTAAAATTATCATATGACCATCATCATACCATTCATTTAGTTTATCAACTGTTGACATAATTGGTTCAGCGTCTGAAGTTGTATATGTTTCAAATTTTCTATACTTAAATATTGTTCCATCAATATCACAAAAGTATGTATGCTTCTTTTTTACATTGAATGATATTTTATCTAAACACTTATCAATAGAAATATTTGTTGTGTCCATATCAATAAAATCTTCTGTAGGTTTTTCATAATCTTTTGCAAAGTAGTCTTCTCTTCCTCTAGTTTCAGTTGTGTGTACATATATTTCAGTTACATCATTTGTTGCTTTTAATGAATCTCTCATTTCCTTATATGGGGCAACAACTGACACAACAACTGTTAAACCTTTATTATCTAAAAACCTACATAAATCCAATACCGATTGTATATTCTTTGTTCTACCAGCTGGGCTGTAGTCAAAGTTTTGGAATAAATCTCTTAAACCATCACCATCAATATGAATACAATTATCACTACATTTTTGTATCATAGCTTTAGCCAATGTTGTCTTTCCAGCACCTGGCTGGCCTGTAAACCAATATATCATAAAGTAATCCTTTTATCTTTAGGGCATAATTCATAATTTGTCTTAAATGGGCACCACTTACAATTTTTATTTTTTTCACCCTTTGTTGCTGGGTAATTACCTTGTAAGTTATGCTTACCATCAGCAGTAAATGCTTCTGATATAAATTTTGCCAAATTTTTGTTTGTTTTATTAATACTAGGTTTTCCTGATGCTGGAGAATATGTTTGTATCCTTCTTTGTGGAAAATCTAAATTTTCATAAAGTTTTCTTTTGACTATAAAATATTCAATATCAATATCACTAATATCTGTTCCATATTGTTTTGCAAAATATTCTTTATAAATTCTAAGTTGGTCACCATTTTCTTTCTTTTGTGATGGCCTCCAACCCATTGTACTGGTTTTAATATCTATGATTTTAATTTTATTGTGTTCTCTAATTACTAAGTCAATAAAGCCAGTCATCATTATATTTGAGTTTACTTCAGTTTCATGAAAAATTGGCATTTCTATTCCAACCAATTCACAATTCTTTTTACTAAAATATGCACCTCTTTTTTTCTTTAGATAATCAATTATTTCAACACCATCCCAATAAAATTCCATCATCTGGTCTTGGTTTGAAAAATGCTTCCCATCAAACTCAGCAAGTGTTTCTTTATAGTTGTGTTGCATTCTTTCTTTAAGCATTTTGTGAAGGTCTAAACTATCAGCTGCTTTTATTGAATCGCTATACATTACTTCAAGATAATGTTGAATTACTTCGTGCATTGATGTACCAAATGTTAAATAAATAGACGGTTCAAATTCTCTATGCTTGTCTATGTAATTTAATTTCCATTGGTGTGGGCAAGTTTTATACATATTGAACTGGCTGTAAGAAATAGTCTTCTTACCCATCATTCTTGCTTTTATTGCCAAATCTTTAGGTGATTTTATTTTCATCTATATAATATAACCAATTTTTATGAACTATTAAAATTTATTTAGAGTTATTTTCAATAAGTTTATCTAAATATTGTTTTGCTTTTAATAAGTCTTCCATTCCATTTTTGTGTCGCCATCTTGTAACATACTTAATAATGTTTCCCTCAAAAAAATCAAGCTTTTGAGAGTAAGCATAATCCCACATTTCTATTCCTGTAGTATAATGCTTTGGATGTTTAACATTATCCGCCAAGATTAAATGTTCCCTTACTATCTTTCTTGTCTGCTTGTTTAGGTAAAAGCTCGTCATTAACATGACCACAACTACTACACTCAAACACAGGCATTGGTAAAAAACTTTTCTTTCCACTTGGCGACATTACGGCTGAAACACGTTTTAATAATACAACTTGAATAAATGTAGGATTTCCACAATTTTCACAAACAACATCATCCATGTCATTTAGATTTATATTTACCTTACCTTCATTCATTTTTAGACCTTTTTGTTCTCTCATTATCCTATCCCGAATCCTCCTCCCATCATTGGTGGCTCTTTACCTTCTTCCTCTGGGAGTTTATTAATTACACATTCTGTTGTTAAAATTGTACCTGAAACTGATACTGCTTTTTCAAGAGCAACTCTAGTAACTTTATTAGGGTCAACAATTCCAGCCTTATACATATCAACAACTTCTTCGTTTCTTGCATCAAATCCTGCAAAATCATAATCAGATGTTGTACATACATTATTCCATATTACATCTGGGTTTAATCCTGCATTTTCCATGATTGCATTAAATGGTGCTCTACATGCAGATTTTACAATATCAAAACCAATTTGTTGGTCTTTATTCAAACCTTCTGAACTAATATTTTCACAAGCTAATCTTAGAGCTACACCACCACCTGGTACAATACCTTCATCAATTGCAGCACGAGTTGCAGCTAGGGCATCTTCTACTCTATATTTCTTTTCTTTAAGCTCAATTTCTGATTGTGCACCAATATTTAAGATAGCAACACCACCAGTCATTTTTCCAAGTCTTTCTTGAAGTGATTCTATTTCGTAACTTGAATCTGAAGTATCTATCTGGTCCTTTATTTCAGTTGCACGTGCCAAGACAGCTTCTGAATCTCCACCACCATCAACAATTGTTGTATTTTTACCAGTTATACTAATTAGCTTTGCCGAACCAAACATATCAGGTGTTACCTTTTCAAGCTTCATACCTTTTGTTGTTGAAATTACAGTACCTCCAGTTAAAACCGCAATATCTTGTAACATTGCATTTCTCTTATCACCAAATCCAGGTGCCTTAACAGCTGCAACTTTACACGTTCCTCTTGCTTTATTAACAATAAGTCCTGCTAGTGCTTCACCATCAACATCTTCAGCAATAATTACTAATGGTTTATCAGCCTGTATTGCCATTTCTAATGGTTTAACAATTGACTTTAGACTAGATATTCTCTTATCATATAAAAGAACCCATGCATTCTCCAATTGACACATCATTTTTTCATTTGAGTTTACAAAATATGGAGATAGGTAACCTCTATCAAATTGTAGGCCTTCAACAACCTCTAAATTTGTCTCTGAAGACTTTCCTTCTTCAACAGTAATTACACCTTCACGACCTACTTTATCCATTGCTTCAGAAATAAGATTACCAATTTCAGTATCATTATTTGCAGAGATTCTTGCAACTTGTTGAATTTCAGTTTCAGATTCTATTTGCTTACTAATTTCACTTAAATTTTTACGAATGTTTTCAACTGCCTTGTCCATTCCTCTCTTAACCTCTACTGGGTTTGAATTGTTTGAAACACTAAGACCATTTTTAATAATACTATGTGCCAAAACTGTTGCAGTTGTTGTTCCATCACCAGCTTCATCATTTACTTGCTTGGCAACTTCTTTGACCATTTGTGCACCTGCATTTTCAATAGAATCAGGTAATTCAACTTCTTCAGCAACTGTTACTCCATCCTTTGTTGAAACATATTCACCAAAATCTTTTTCAATTACAACATTTCTACCTTTAGGACCTAATGTGGTTTTTACCGCATCACATAATGTATCAATTCCAGAATACAATCCGTCTTTTGCATTTTTATCAAATGATATTTTTTTTGGACCTGTTTTCATTTTATTTCTCCTTAATAATAACTAATAATTCTTTTTCACGAATGACCAAGTAGTCTTCACCGTCAACTTCAATCTTCTTTGCACCATACTTTGGGTACATAACTGTATCACCTACTTTACACTGCATACTACCAATTTGTCCAGAAGATAATACTTCACCTGGACCAACTGAACATACAGTACCTAACATGGTTTCTTCTTGAGCAATATCTGGAAGGATAACTCCTCCTGATGTCATTTCATCTGGGTCAATTGCTTTTAATACGACTCTATCGCCTATTGGATTTAATTTTTCCATTGTAACCTCCATTTATTATGTGTATATTAATAACCTTTTTGTATATATAAATATACTTCTTAACTAACTAAACTCTCATATTGCTGCAATAAATTATCAACATTTCCAATCAATTTGAATTCTTCTAATTGTTCTAAAACTTGTTTTGAAAAATATGTTTCATAATCTATTTCAAATATTTCTTTTCTATCATCTATTAAGTGTAAATCTTCTTCATTCAAACATATTGCAGTTTGTCGTTCTCTAATCTTAATATCGTCTTCACAATTACTCTTTATATAAAATAGATATGGTGCATCTAGGTTTGTAATAGTTGTACCTAACTTTTCATTAGCCCACAATGCAGCCTTTAAGTGTTGAGGTTTATTCTTTAAGTACTGATTAAATCTCTTAGTAAACTTTTTAGATATTCCAATATCTTTGTAGTTTATTGTCTCTATTTTTTTTCTTAATTGAGTTAAATGTTCTATTTTTAGATTGTCACGTATTGCCATTTCAGTGACAACATTCAATGCTTTCTTTAGAAATTCTGGTGCATCTTTTCTAATAATGTTCATTCCTCTAATGTACTTTTTACCAGTATCTCTTATTATTGCATAATACCTTTTCTTTGATTCACCAAAATAAATGTATTCTAAATCATATTCAAATTTAAGGTCCATCATCATATATTCATCTGAAACCTTAGGATTGTATTTTGCAACAAATTCGTTTCTTAAGTCATCGTTAAATGTAACTAATTTGTCTTTCATTTGATTTTCAGTGCAACCATTTGACTTTACAAATATACTATCAGTGTCACCATATAAAACTTTATGTTCTTGATTAAATTTTAATGTTGCAAATTTTAATGCTTGTCTTGCAAAGAAAGTAATAGCATCGGCACATTCTGGCTTATATAATCTAAAGAAGTTAAATCCCATTGCTCCATAAGCTGAGTTAAGAACTAGTTTATATGCCCACTGTCTTTTGTCCATTGCAACAGCTTCATCACCAGTATATTTACCTTGACCTAAACCTTTATTTATTTCAACTCTTTGTAAAAATAATTTCTTTAGAATTTTAGGCAATAGTCCTACCTTATATGAATGGCCATAAAATAAATACCTTCCACCAAATAATGTTTCGTCTTCACCTGTATCAATAAAGTCAGTATCTTCTTCTTTTAGCTTGTCAACAATTTCTTGAATATTCATACCCATATTGTCACACTGTTCTTTTGAACAAATAAATGTTTCTGGACTTATGTTAAATGACATAATACTTGTAGGATAAAGTGAAGTGTAATCCATAACAGTAACATCTTTATGTCTGCCAGGTTCAGTTGGGTTAAACACTATTGCACCTGCATAATTTTTTCTAGGACGAGTTATTCTGTTGGGAAATATAATTTTATTGTGATTATCCTTTAAGATATAACTATCAACTACAACTGATTTGAAAAAGCACATTGGCATTTGTTCTACACCACTAATTGACTGGAGAGTACAATATAAATCAAACAACTGTATCTTTTCATCTATTTCTTTAAGTATCTGTACATCACGTATACCATATTTTATGAAACCATCAAAATTAGTTAGCCAATCTTTCCAAGTAACTTCAGTGAGTTTTTCCATTTCACCTTCACCAAGTATTTCTTTTGATGCTGTTGCCAATTTCCAATTAGGAAGATTGTAGTTCATATCCTGCAATGCTTCCATCATATCAACATGGTCTAATCCTCTTATGTTGATTCTCCAATAATCACCTTTCTTTTTCATGTAAATATCTTTAACTGGAGATATATCTTCATAAGGTAATCCTAATTTTTTACACCTATTAATAATGTATGGCATATCAAAACCAGAACAGAACCATCCAGTTAAAACGTCACAGTGACTAACATTTAGAAGATTGATGAAACCCATAATCACGTCTTCTTCAGTTTTACACATAACATATGTTGTTCCATCTTCAGTATACATTTTTGGCTGTTCATATTCCTCAGTTAATTCTGGGTGCCATGCAAATACAAAATATGATTTCTTTTCTGTTGAGTAACACTGAATTGATGTAATTGGTTGTTCAGCACGTTCTGGCTTATTACTATCTGGGTTTTCCAAATCAACATGACACTCAATATCATAATACATTTTATGTCTTTTGTCTGACCATTCTAGGTTTTTATCTAACATAAACTTAAACTCTGGAGAAACATCTGCTTCATATGTTTTCATACCAAACTTTCTAGATATTTCATTACGATTTTTTATTGAATTGTAATAAACTCTATTAACCTTTTCCCCATAAAAGCTATCATAAAATTGAGTGTCACTAAAGTCTAATCCATTGACTCCCATAATGTCTTCAATGTTATCGGCTGAATAATAGAAGTAGTCTCTTACCTTGTCAACCTTTGTGACAAACTTTCCATCTTCATCATAACCAAATTGATAAATGTTCCACATTCCTTTGTCGAACCTTGATGTAATACGTGATATTTTGAATTTATTCATATAGTATAATATAACTAATTTTTTTGATATATAAAAATTATTTGGGTGGTAAATGAGAATCGAACTCACAACCTTTGGAACCACAATCCAGTGCTCTAACCTATTGAGCTATTACCACCATTTATTTTGCAAATCCACAATAAACTAAACCACCTCCCATTGAAGCAAGACACATAAAGAATCCCATTTCATTTAGTGGGTCTGCAAAGTCTATGTAATTTAATATTTCACCAGTGCCTGTCATATATGCAAGATATAGACAAACTATTCCACTTAAAACTAATAATGCGTTGTTGATAAAATTTTTCATATTGTAACCATTTTGATTTATATAATAAATATAACTATTTTTTCCTAATTAATGCTATGTTTTTTATAAAGTTATTAACAAATTAATGTTAAATACTTATTTCACTATCTAACTTAATTCCTGGTAATCTAACTGACCAAATCTTTCTAATGATAGGTCTTCCATATTCTCCATCACCATCTTCATCTTCATAAAGATCAAGTTCTGCAAATATTCCTTCACCATTTAATAGTTCAACCATAGCTTCACCATGAGCTTGCATTGCAACTCTAATATATGGTTCTGTCCATCTAGTTGTGTTACCATTAGTATCTGTTGATGAACATGATGTCCATCTATAATCATATTGAAATCCAGGTATTAATGTATTAGCTACACTTCTTACATGTTGAAGCCATTCAGCAATATCAACCCATTGTTCCATTTCTTCGGAATAAACCATTCCTTCTGTCATTTCATTTTTCATATTTATTTATTTTTTAATATTGCTTTTAATATCATGTTTATAAGTTTAACAGTAGCATCCAAACAATAGCAATCGTTTCTGTGATCCTTAGTGATAGTAACTAAACCTCTCTTAATCATTCTATTCATAAGACCAACAGAGCCCCATTTCCATTTACCAGTTTCATAATGAATACCAGGAAGGAATCCTCCAGTATCAGCTTTAGTAAAATAAGATGGATAAGAAGTATATCCTTGTACAACTAAAGATTGAAAAAATCTTGGATTGTGATATAGGAAAGAATTAAGGAATTCATTGATTTCATAATTTTTTGAAAGTTTTACCGAAGTAGGTATAGAAATAGTATTATTCATAGTATATAGTATTATCAATTATTTATATATAAATATAACTAGAATTATTGGGAAAAAAAAATTTTTTCACAGTTATTTTCACAAAAAAATGAAAAAAGTTATTAACAAGGATTGTTTACATAGTATTCTATGAGATTTATTATCTTTTCTGCATCAGAATCATCACATTGCTTATAACTCTTTCCCATTTTACTTTTAATTCTTTCAAAAACATGTGCATATGAATTTCTACCTTTTGGGTGAAAGCGGTGAGGCGGTAATTTACCTTTTAGTTCATCACCTGCCTTTATAGCCGCTTCATATATTATTTTTTGAACTTCTGGTGACATATTAAAATAATGATGTTTGTAATGATTCTTGTACAATCTTTTGATTTGTATTATCTTGTTTTACAAAGAAACCATCAGCAGTTGGCAATTCACCATTTATATATTTTACAACTTGTTCGGTCATATCTCTTGCAGTACATGTAGGTACATTTTGTGCAATATGATTTACTTGCTTTACATCTTCAATTGCAAAGTCATGAGGTAAACCCATTAAGTGTAAAAATTCTCTAACATTCAAATATCTATTTTCTGTTGGGTGTACACCATTAAACATGTTTCTACCAATTAATGCATTAAATGATTTACTAAAAATATGAGGTGAACTATCCCAATACCCTAATCCCATTGACCTCTTTTTAAGTACATGCTCCAACATACTAATAAATGTATTTGTTCCATTCTTTTTACTAAAGCCTGCTTCTGGGTAATACTTTTTTAACCAGTCAATACATTCATGTACAAGGTCATATTTTTCAAGGTATTGGTATAATGTTCCATGACTAAACCATTCAACAAATTCTTTATGAGTTTTACCTTCTCTTTCAAGAATAAACTGATATGGCTTAAAGTGGTCAGTCACGGTTCCTGGTACCATAAACATATCTTGGCAGCTAGCATTTTTAGGTACTTCAGCTAAATAATCTGCTAATGTTTTACAGTCTTTTTTATACCAATCAAATATAGGTGGCTTAGTACCTTTCCAAAAAAAGTAAAAAGTTCTCATTCTTCTTTGTGGTATACCATGTAATTCTGTATTTGTTTTAATCATAGAAAAACTATAGTCATATTCCTTTCCTATAGCCTTTAACTTTTCAACAACACCTTCACCAAGTTTTGTAAATAGACCTGGTGCATTTTCTCCCCATAAAACTTTTGGTTTATAGTTTTCTAAAATTACACGTGTTGACTTATACATCCATTCATTTTGAGCTGCATCACTACCTCTCTTATTTATACTTCCTTCTATTGCAGAAGAGTTTAACATCGACAATCCTGCACAAGGACATACACTATTTACAAAATCAAGGTTTCCTAAGTTTGGAATATTTCCCTCATCTAAAGTGTGATATGGTACATCTGGCCAGTGTCTCCTAATATGACTTTCATTTGATGAAAATGCATTGTATGTTAAGTGTGCAACTGGTTCATTTTTTGTTATTTTGCTACAACCTATTGCACTACCACCAATAAGTGGTATTATTGTTGCCCATTTTATTTCGCTCATATTCTAACTCCTATATTTGTATTCTCTAATGATTTGTTTACGATGTCATATACAAATGAACCATCTGTAACATTTTTAATTAAATTATTCTGTAATAAGTTAACCAACTGTATTCTTTTTTCTGGAACATCATCTAAAAATTTCATTTTATCATAGAAATCTTGAGGACTTGAAACTCTACAAAAATGATTAAGTGGTAAAACATTTCCTTGTGTATCATATGTTGGATGAAAAAATGGAACAACACCCATCATAAGTACTTCGGCATATTTACTTGTTACCCAGTCAGGACCAATTGGTACTACTAAAGTATACCGTGTATCTCTAAACTTTGCATCTATTTCAGCTGGTGTAACATATCCCTTAAATTGTGGGTAACCATCTGTAAAGTGTTCTTTCCATTTGCCATATATTTCAACTTCTTGGTCTGTATCACGGTCAAGAATCCATTCCTTAATTGCATCAAATCTTTTATCCTTTGTGGCTTGTCCAGTTACACTTTGCATTGCCACAATTGTAAACTTTGTATTTCTAGTTGTACTAGGTTCTACAATCTCTTCATCTACAAGATTAAGTTTTTCAATTCCACTATATCTTACATTAATTGTTTTGTCCTCAAATTCAGCATCATTTCTATATTCCTTTAAGCTGTGCCAAATACTTGTTGTATTATATTGTGCAATTATCTCCTTTGGATAATTTACAGTGTCCTTTGCCTTAAACATTGGTTTTGTATATCTAGGATCCGTACATATCATATACCAAGGAAGGTTTGATTTATTTAGATAATGTACAATTGGTGAAGAATAATTATATGTCATACCTAAAAGTTTTACCTTTGAGCTAGGGTCTCTTACACCATCCAAGAAATTAGGTATAACATTATTTGTCATGTATCCTGGTCCAATAAATCCTAAACCAAAATCAGGTTTTGTTTCGTCATGGTTTAGATATTCATCTAGCTTTTGGTAATTTAGAGTTAACTGCATATCTTGACCCTTGTCTGGTCTTATGTCTTTAGGGTCTAACTCATCATAAACATATCTTAAAACTCCACGTGGGTCATATTCTTGCTTTTCAAACATATCAAGTTTTCCCCAATCACTCTTTTGAATAATAAGTACTTCACCAATTTTTGGATTAGCACATAGTGATTTTATTAACTTGTAATATTCATTTGTACCATCTGCACGTTTAAGATTCTTTTTTACAAATTTAATTGCACCACCTAATACAAAGATAGCGACTTTAATGTTTTCAGTTTTCATTGATAAATTCCTCATTTATTAAGTTCATAGCTCTTAGCCAAAATGCTTTACATCTTTCTGGGTTATCTTGGTGAAAAGGTATACAAGTTAAAAATAACATTATTGCCAATCTTTTAACATTTCCCATATCATAACCATAACCATTTAGTTTGATTAACATATTAACTAATATCTTTTTTTGTTTTTCTTCATCCCAGTGTAAAATTACTTTATTGTTTTCAATGTGATATCTTCCAGATACTATCATCATATACCCACAATACCAATCATGTAATAGTTTACCCATATCATATTGTGAATCACCAGAAAACTTTGACATTCCAAAATAACCTCTTGGGTCAAGTAACTTAATTCTACCATTGTGACTATTGAATAACATATTTCCTAAATGTAAATCACCATGAATTCTATCACTCCATTTAGTTGTTTGTAATAGTTTTAGGCCTGATTGTTTTATGAAAGTTTTTGCAATATCTATTTCCGTAAAGTCCTGGTACATTTCACTATCCAATCTATCCATGTTTTTTTGAATATACATTTCATAACAATCTGCAAGATTTTCTTTTCCTGGTTTGTGAAAGACTTTGTGATATATATCAAGTATTGAATTTGTAACACCTATCCATGTATCGGCATTCATTCTCTCATATAACCAAACTTCATTAAGTGGAGTTCCTGCTTCCCATGACATTTTCATTTCACCATGTTGTGAATCCAAAATTTGTGGTACAAATAATCGCTGAGTATCATTTAATGTATTAAACCAGTTCTTTTCTTTCTCTATCTTAAGTGCTTTATCACCAGTTGCCTTTTTAGTAATTGTACCTAAAAATGTATCTATCTCAAGTGTATTGAACTCCCTAGATGAACCTTGCATTAGACGGGCCGTTGATTCATAATAGGTTTTTAATTCACCACAATCATACCATTCCTTTGTATTTAATAGCTCAAATTTAGGTATATAAGTAAGATATTCTGAAAGAAGTGCAGCTATTTGATGTTCACCTTTATGTTGAGGTTGGTTCATTCCTTTACTAATAGAATCATTAAACCACTTTCTATTGTTAAAATAATATAGACCAATAAGTGCAGAATCTGTAGGTACATCATTATCAGGTTTATCATAAAATGTTTTACCATCTCTATCAACAAGACACCATCTGGATTTTTGTTCAATCTTTGATACGCCTAAAAATCCTGGACTATTAAAATCTAACTTGTCACGACAAATAGTATCACCTAGCCAAATAAGTACTGAATTGTCTTTCTTTGTTGATTTTTTCCAACCAACCTCTATTGCATGGAGTGGCCCTTTTGGATTTTTTTGTTCAACAAACTTAAATGTATTTTCAACAAATGAATATGTAGATTTAACAAAGTCACTAATATCATGTAGTTTATTTTCAACAATGATTATTTCATTTACATTATTATATTTTAATAACTCATCTATAATATATGAAATAATAGGTTTACCACAAACAGGTATCATTGCCTTTGACATGTTACTTGAAAGTGGCCTCATTCTTGTGGCTAAACCAGCTGCTGGTATTATTACTGTTGTATTCATGTTAGTCATCTGTTGTCATTGTTGATGGACCTTTTGTTTTGTAAGTACCTAAATGTACTGGTTCACAATCTGTTTTTTTAACTGCACATATGTCGTCTGCTTGACTACCTGACAAAAATCTTGCAGTATAGTATTCACCAAAATCATTTATTACTTCAAACACATCACCTGGTTTATACTTTGAATATTGATATTCATTATTACTGGCATTGGCTCTAATTATCATAACTATCTCAATTAATATGGAAGGTCTAAATTTATATCCTTTATTCCTTCGGTATTTCTTTTAAGGTTTATTGCAAATGCAGTTGCATTTCTTCCATCTGTTTTCATATCATTTATTAGGTATCTTACACCACCACCAAATCCCATTATCAATTGGTCATAAACTATTCCAGCCTCAGCAAGTTGTCTTTCAGTTTGTTTTCTCATACATGCTTTTCTACCAGTTGTTAAGATTATATTATAACCTTTTCTTTCCCACTCTAATAATTTTTCAATTGTTCCAGGTATTACTTCCATCTTATTATATGGTGATGTTGCTTCTGATGGTGCCATGTGTTTTACAAGTGTACCATCTATATCACAAAATATTGTTTTAGGTCTATTATCCATTACTTTGTCCCAGTACTTCCAAATCCTCCATCACCTCTTGAAGATTCTGATTCATATAAGTTGTCTTCTTCTACCAATTCTACTTTTGGGTCACCTAAAGGCAATAAAACAAATTGAACTATTTTATCACCAGGATGTATATCAGTTTCACAATCACCAACATTTGTAAGATTAATATGAACTTCTCCTTGATAGCCACAGTCAACTACACATGCACCAACATGTAAAGATTTTTTAACCGCAACTCCAGATTTATTAAACGCAACCAATGCAAAGCCTTCAGGTACATTTACCTTTATGCCTGATGGAATAAGACAAGAATCTCCTGGTGATAGTGTAAATTCTTTTGTGTCTTCAGGTACAAAAAAATCTATTCCTGCATCTGTACTATTTGCTCTTGTTGGCGTTTTTACTTCTCTTACTTTTGATATTTTCATTTAACTGTCTCCTCTTTTTCCTTTGCTTTTACATCACATTCAGCTAATACTTTTTCAATTATTCTTTTACTTGATGTAGAAAGTTCTCCATATTCCAATTTACTTAATGCATTTTGCAAAGCAACTTTAACCCAAGTCTTTTTATATGTAGGGTTCCACTTTTTTACTATTTTTCTAGCCATTTTTCTTTTCCTTTATATAGTTGTCCAACCCGCCTAAATATGCAACTGCATCTAGGAGATTATCTTCTCTATAGTTATATGAGTGTCTTGATAATTTTAGTGCAACTAGTGCAGCATACATGTCTTCTGCTACAAAGTCCTTTCCTGTCATGCCACTTGCAATTTTAGCTGCTCTCTCCATACCTTCACTAAATGGTCCGTATTGTCTTTCCTTTTCCTCAGAACGATTATTAATTATCCCGTCTGCTCTTTTGAGTATTGATTCTTTCTTTTTCATTCAAATAAACTTTTACTAATATCATTTGCGTATTCACCAATCTCTTTCTTTGTCATATCTTTAGTTGGTAAATACAATTTAGCTTGTTGTATATAATCTAATGTTATATGTTCTTTTAATTTATAATACTTTCCATAGTATTCAGCATCTATATCTTCTACTAAAACATTAGCGGCCATTTCATTATGCATTTCATATAAATGTAAACTACCTGCATGATGATAGTATGAACCAAGTTCTAAATCTGGATATACTATTTTTAATTCATTATACATTAATTGCTGAAATAAACAAAATATAAAAATATCATTTGACATTCCAAAAATAATATCATTACTTCTCATACTTACACCCATATGAAGTTTATTATTTCTTATAAAAAACTGTAAGTATTGTGTACACGGTATATCATTTGGATTTTTTGTTTTGTGATATGGTTGTCCTATAACAAATGTTGCACGTCGACTATCTTTATCCTTTGTTAATTCATTTACAGACCAGTTCCATTGATTTCCAAAAACATAACAACCATAATTTGATTCAACATTATCTTCATTGTCCTTTATGTTTAACCAAATTCTTGCAAATTTACCAATGTTATTTGCATTTGGATTTCTTGACAAATACCAAAGAAATTCTGCTATTGTATATGTTTCATTAAATTTTCTACTTGGCCACCAAATACCTAAATTTGTTGGGTTGTCAATAATAAAACTTCTAAACAATACTTCTTTTTGATTTGTTCCACGACTTTGTACTGTGTGAGTTTGATTCACTATGTTTTGTAATTCCCAGTAAAAGGCTTCATGTAAACCATAATATCTACCTGACTCCGTTTTGGGTACTGACCAATATTTTCTCATAATGTATAACCTGTTTATTTTATTTATCTATAATATAACAAAAATTATTGGGATATAAAAATATTTTTAGATATTTTTTTGTCATCAATATAATATTCTCTAAGTTCATTACAACGCATAATCACTTTACCTAAACTCATTCCTAAATCCCATTGTGCATATATGCCTAATAAGTCAAATTTTTTGAATGAATTTAATCTAAGATTGTCAATAATTTGTATTGAACTATTTGATTCTATAACTTTATTTTCATCAATAGATTTTTCATGTATTTTTCTCATTGCACTATATATTACATTTTCCCCATAGTACATTTTTTTATAATATGGTTTTCCTATACTATATACAACATCAAAAATTTGGTTTATACCATCTACTTCAGAATGTTTACAAATGTACTGATAGCTATCAACATATTCACTAACATCACTTTTTAGTAATCTTAAATCATGGCACCATAATACTTTATCATAACTATCTAATTCATCAATATTTGATAATGTTGATTTTACATTTACCCTTTCTTGTAAAACTGATTTTAATAAGTTCAAACTTTCAAGAGGAGGTAAGTTATTTATTGATATGTAATTTACCTTATACGATAAATTATCAGTATAACTTTTTTCAACAACTGATTTACCTCTTGTATGTATACACCAGATATTTACAAATGTGTCATCAAATTTTGCAGAGGTTTTACCACGATTATCAAAGCAACACTTAAATGACTTTATTGAAAAGTCCAAACTCAAAAAATTTAATATATCAATTATAGATGCAGTTGTTGGAATATATGTATACTCCTCAACCATCTCAGATTCATGGTTGTAAAAATCCAAATCACTAAATATGTGAGATGCAAGTAATGCTGTTAAATTATTTCCAACTATACATTTCATTATTCTACAACTTCAACTACAAAATATTTTAGACTTCTGTATTTCATGTCACTCATTGCGTTACACAATAGGTATTGTACATTTCTTTCAAGTGAATTGTGGCCATCAGAAGAAACTATAACTTCTTTCTTAGCAGGGTCCCTATTTAACTTAACAGGTTGAGAAAATGTAATTTTTACTTTTTTCATTTGTAACGATTTAATATTTCTAATGTATCTTTCCAGTTTGATACTTCATGTATATTTACTGATAGATTGTTTTCTTCATTTAATATTGACAATTGATTGACTATTGGATAATCATTTCCACCTGGTTTGCACTTATCACCAAAAAATGTTATTGGCCCAATTACATCACTTAACACTTGTGATTTATTTTGACCAATTGGGTAAATGTCTATTGATATTTGTCCACCTACAGTTGCTTCTAATTCTGGAAATCTTTCTTCTATTATTTTACAAAAAGTGTTTCTTTCTTTATTTCTACAATCCCAATCATAATATTCATCCCTTGCTTCTTGTGGACAGTTTCGACCAATAGAACTAAAATTAACCAATCCAATTCTTTCTTCAATGTGATTATCAAATTGTCTTGGACAATCTGACCACTTAACAAACTCTAACAATAATTTTTTAAGTTCAAGGTTTAAGAAAAAATCTTTTTGTTCAATTAATTTTCCATTTTCATACACAGCATTTCCACAAGATTGATATGCTCGTGTAACATTTGTCCAAATCTTTTCACCAACTTGTTCTATTGTTTTATCCTTGTCTGAACCTGTAACTAAATAAACATTTTTATTTTTCATCCAATCTAAGAAAAACTTTTCAAAGTCAGGATCTATTTTTAACCTACTTGGGGTTAATGTTCCATCTACATCAAATAAATAATTCATAAGCAACTAAAATACCTTTCTCCTCTATCACATAATATAGTAATAGCATGTTTTTTATCATTATCACGTAACCATTGAAATGCCGCTTTAACATTTGCACCTGCACTTATTCCAACAAATAGGCCATACTTTAATGCCAAATGCCTAGCAACCTTTTTTGCACAATTTGTATGAACAGTTATAATATCGGTTATTTTGTTTAAGTCAACTAAGAACTTACTACCATCACCTATTCCTTGTATACCATGTAGGCCTGGTTGCATACCACTCATAACAGCACTCTCTTCTGGTTCAACTGCAACTAATGATATGCCTGGAAATTGTTCTTGTAAATATTTTCCTGCTCCCATTATAGTTCCGCCTGTACCTGTTCCAGCAACAAATGCTTGAGGCCAATAATGTTCATTAGAATTTGAACTCCTATATTGTTTATTTATTTCAGGACCTGTTGTTTTATAATGAACTTCCATATTTAATGGATTGTGAAACTGATTGCAATTAAACCAACCCTCAGTCTTTGCCAATTCATCTCTAACTGTAATGGCTTCATCAAAGTCACCAGCATCAACCTCTATTAATTCAGCGCCGTAAAACTTTAACATTTGTTTACGTTCATCAGACATATTGCACGGCATAACAATTTTCATTCTATAACCACGTTCGGCTGCTAACATAGAAAAAGCAATTCCAGTATTACCTGAAGTTGCCTCTATTAGTGTATCACCTTTTTTGATTAATCTATTTTGTTCTGCATTGTTTAATATGTATGTTGCCATTCTATCCTTGACACTTCCGCCAGGATTCATAAATTCACACTTACACCATACTGTATAACCTGCTATACTAATTGGAATTAAAGGAGTGTTGCCTACATAACCACTTAATAAGTTCATTACTTTTTAATCCATATATCCATCTCCGCAGGTGTTGGATATTTTAATCGTCTTCCACAAATTAAACATTCCCACATTGCAGAGTTAGTTTCATCCATTTTTATTTCTTTGTTTTCATGTTTACAATTGTCTTGTATTTTAGACAATTCATTTTGTTTAGCTTTAATTTCATCTTGCAGAATTTTCACTTTGTGATTTTGTTTTTTCATAAGGGCAATGTCTACATCCGTTTTTACAACAGTAACCTCGGCTTAAATGGTAATCTTCTGTCATTACCATTTGTCCATTTTCCCAATAATAATCTTTGGCTGATGTTTTGTTAATATACTCTTTAAGGTATAACTCTTCTATCCAACCTTTATGTAATCTCACAGCTGCCTCCTGCACATGCCAACTCTCCAGATAAATTAGTATTATCTTCAACCTCTACAACATTTGATAAATCAACTTCAGTTAAAGTTTTCATCATTTCATTATATGTATTTTTATCTATATCTTCAAATGGTGCTTGTGTATATGTACCACCATCATAAGGTAATACTGATAACCCATTATAGTGTTTTCTATTTGTCCACATCCATTCACCTGCTAATTCCCAGTCTTCTTCTTTAAGTGAAACTGTTGCTGATACGTTATGAGTGTTTGAACCCTTACGGTGTCCTGATTTTACCCATTCAGTTGCAACTCTCTTAACTCTATCTAATAATTGAAAAGGTGATTCTGTTCTAAGTATAGAACCTTCTGGTGCCTTTTGTGGTACCTGAATAACCGCCGTGTCATGTGGTCTAAAATATTCATCTTCAACTAACACTGGGTGGTTTTCTTTTAGGTAATTATATATTGATTCATTTTTACCAACCCTTATTCTTCTAACATAATAATCATTATGCCATGCATGAATACCGCTGCTTGTTCCAAGAACCAAACTTGTTGTACCTGCAGGTTTTACAGTTGTTGTTCTTGCAGATTTGTTTACACCTATGAGTTTTGCAACTCTTGAATTTTCTCGTTTAACTTTGTCAGCAGCTTGTTTCATATCATATCCAAGTACTGTGCCACTACCAATTCCTGTCATACTTACACCAATAAGTGCTTCTCTTTCAGTTGTTTCTCTCCAAATATCTCTAAGATAATGGAATGATGTATAACCTGCTTGAAGTGTTCCAATAAATGCAGCAGCCTTAACTCTCTCATTTAAGTCTTCCTGGTCTGTAATATCACTTGCATTTACTTCACATAGATTACAAAACTGAAATGGTCTTAGTGCAATTTCACAACAAGGATTAGTTCCCCAATCTTTGTCATTATTAAAGTAAATACCTGGTTCACCTGCACCTGATAATTCAACTCTTTTCCAAAGGTCCATAAAAAATTCCTTTGTAATTTTGTGTCTCATAAGACATGCTGAATTGTTTGCTCTACCTCTTTGTGGATTTAATTCCCACCAATTGCCTGATTTACAAGCAATCATTTGGTCATCATCTGCACTAAACAAACTAATTAATGCAGCCCTTCTAATACCACCTGCCAATACAGCATCAGCAATATGGCACACAATATCATGAGCTTCTAATGTTGAAAGTTTTTCACCAGATTCTTTTTGTTCTAATATTCCTTTAACTTTCAATATACATTCTTTTAATGGCTGTGGTCCTGGTGCTTTACCACCTGATGTAACTAACATTGCACCTTTTGGTCTAATATCTGAAAAGTCAAATTCTATTCTACTTCCACCACCATTCATATAAGACTTCATAAGAACCTTGATTGCGTCAGCCCAGCCTTCTATACTATCACCAATTAAAAATCTCTTTTTTCTTTTTGGATATGGCTTTTGTATCATTGGTAATTTTTCTACATGGTGTTTTTGAACTGAATATCCAACACCAGTACCTCCTAATAGCAAAAACATTGTTTCACTAAATGCATCTATAGAGTCTATAGGTAAATATGCACAATTATATATTCTATTTGGTGATATTTCAATTGGTTTACCTCCAAATTGTAAAGACCTCATGGATGGAAGTATTTTTTTATCATATACAAACTTATACTTTTCTTCAATTTCTTCTTTTAACTGTGGATATTTTTTAATATGCATGTTTTTGTTACGTGTAACCAATTCTTCCCACGTTTCTCTCCTTCCAAGTTCTGGAATAAACTTGGCGTACTTCATATGTACTGTTATGTTTGATAAAATCTGATTAGATACTTCCATTTCTTCTTTCCTCTTTACTTTATAGAACAATTACTGAAAAAAATAACCGGCTAATTGCCAGTCTGTAATAAATATCAAAATATATTTATATAAAGTCAACTTTTGTTGTCTTTATCAAGTTCTTTGTACTTATTTTTCAACATTTTTCTTAAATATTCATTATGATTATTCATATCCTTTTGTGTCTCTTGACCTTGTACAGAATTAGATTCAAATATTTGCATTTGTCCATTTGACATATTTGCTTTACTTGGAAATGTAATTCCATCTGGGCCAAATCTATTTTTAATTACGTGCCATCTTCCTGTTCCGGCTAGCTTATCTTCTATTTTCCTACTTAATGAAACAACAAAATCTGCTGTCATTATTTTACTATATGATTCTGCAATTTTCTCTGCACCAATAATGTCCTCTTCTAATGCTGACCTATTTGCTTGTGATGCGGTCCAAACCGGAATTTCATGTTCACCAGCTAATCCTCTTAAGTCTTCATAAATGTTGCCTAGCATATGTCGTACTTCTCGGCCTCCACTTATATCTCTTAAAAGGTCAGCATAATCAACAATCACTAAATCCGGTTTGAAACCTTGCACCCTACATTTTTCAATATGTGCACCAATAGTTGAAACTGATGCAGATTTTGTTGGATACTGTTTGATGATTAAATCACCTTTCATATTACCAACAGTTTTCTTAACTTCTTCAATATTAAATTTCAAATCTTGTGCAGCTATTCCTGTAAATACACTATCATATCTTAATCCTACATATGCTTCATTTAGCTCTAGCGTATAATGTATAACATTCAAACCTGCCTTTGCTGCATTTGCTCCAACATTTACCAATGCCCATGACTTACCAATACCTGCAGGTGCAACAAATACTCCAAGTTCACCTTTTCCTAAACCTCCATCTGCTATATCATCTATTACATCCCAGCCTGTTGTAATTGTATTTCTTACACTATCTTCATACCTTGAGTCTACTTCATCTTTATATTCATGACCAACATCTTTCTCAACACCGGCTTTCATTGCAGCATCAACTTTAGACTTAATTCCATCAAAATCATTAAACTTCAATAGTTCAACAGAATCCATAATTGCAGATTTAATACATTGATTTTTACAAAAGTCTAATGTTTGTTGTTTTACAAAATCCAAATCAGAAGCTTCCAAATTTCTATATGCTTCTTTTAATGTATCAACTACAGTTTGCTTAAGAAGTTCACTTTCTATTTCAGCAACCTTCACCTTCATAACCTCTAACGTTGGTGGAGATTTATATTCATTAAAGTAATTTTGAATTTCTTTTACAATAAAAAAGTTTGCTTCATTTTCAAACATTTTAGGTTCTAGAATATCAGTGATTTGTTGAAGAAAAGCTTTATCTGTAAATAATGAAGCTATTAACTTTATCTGAAATAAATTTCCGTAATCTGATATTCTACTTGTCATGTGTCATTCCTGCATAAGAGTCTAATGGTAAAAACACTTGCTTTAACCATAAGTCTGGATTTTTAATTGAACCATTTATTTTGTCTTCTAATACCATTTTTTGAAATTCATATTTTACTAATCTTTGAATTGGAGACCTAACTGTGTCCATTATTTTTGTCTTAGCTGAACCTGAAATATCAACATCATTTAATTGCATTAATTTATAATTCATATTTAACAATTCTTTTGATTCAGAAATTGTTTTTAATATTTTATACTTGGAGTTCTTTTCTGTAAAATCAATTATTTCATCAATAGTTACTGTTCTATCCTCCGTTATTATGGGTATTCTATTTGCAATTGTTTTTCTACCTGCACCTCGTATTCCTGGAATATTATCAGATGCATCACCCTCAATTGTTCTATATAATAAAAAGTTATGAGATGGTATACCATACTCTTCCATTATTGTTTCCTTAAAATAAAACTTCTTTTTAGTTGGTGACCATACATGAACCTTGTCAGATACTAATTGTAAAAAATCCCTATCTGTAGACATAATAAACTTTTGACTATCAGGATATATTTGTTGTGAAATATATGCCATACTATCATCAGCCTCAATATTCTCAACACTTAAAACTGTAAGAGGTAATTGTTGCATATATTGTGCACATCTCATTAATTGTTGCTTCATAGACAAAGATTCATCTTCTAATGTATTATGATTTCCATGCCTAGTTAGTCTTGACCTAACTCTACGATTTGCTTTATATTCTGGAAATATTTTTCTTCTTCTTTGGCTACCACCTTTTCCATCAAAGCAAACAATAACTCGAGTTGGTTTAATATTTTTAATTGCATAGCCGATAGACATTAATGTGCCAGTTATTCCGCCAACATGTATACCATCATCATTTGTTACTGGGTTTGCTGCAAAGGCTCTAATAAATGTATTAAGTCCATCAACTATTAATATCCTATCGTTAGGATTTGAAGGGTTATCTTTATTCTCCTCCAATGTTTCTAGTATTGAAAAGTATCTGTTTTTTGACATATGCTATTATCTTTTATTTAGTATAAATATAACTAAAATATTTGGGATAAAAAAATATTTTTGGTAAAAAAAGCCCCTTCATTGTGAAACAAATCCAGGGCTCCAAGCTGACATAGTATATGTTTATAGTATCTCCAACAGTGACTATTAGAGAACAATTGGTATCAGCCACATATACCTTAATCATTAATTTTCTTTGGGGTCACTCAGCCAAAGGTAAATCACTTGTTAACAACATTGGTCGGTTAAATAAATCATTATAATAGTGAGGATTTTTAACCTTAACATCTTACGCCACGAGAAGGCTGTTGTTGTGTAAGACGAAGTAAAAGGTGGCGTTAACCACCAATTACTTATTCATAACCTATTATCCTTCTGGTACTGGTTCATTACTGATTTCAACATCATCAATTCCAAAATTATCAACTTTGTAATTCATAATAATTGTATCTGCAATTTTATCATAAATTTCTGTTCTTAGTTCTTCATTGTTTTCCAATAATGAATTCCAATCTTTTGACATAAATTTATGGTCCTTTCCAGTTGCGTCTGTATATGTGTACCAACTACCACCTTGCTTTACAAGTTTATAGTCTTTTAGAACATGTAACCATCCACCAAAATCATCAATACCACTTTCAAAATAAATTTCAAATTGTGACTTTCTTAATGGTGGTCCCATTCTATTTTTTACAACTTGTGCAACGGTTTTAATACCCATAACTTGTTCTTGACCATCAACTCTTGCTTTGATTTGTCCCATTGGCTTAAGCCTTAGTCTACAACTGGAATGGAAAGCTACTGCCTTACCTCCAGATGTAGTCCAAGGATCACCAAACATAACCCCCATCTTTTGTCTAAGTTGGTTTGTAAATACGAGACAAATTCTCTGTCTTCCTATCATTTGAGTAATCTTACGCATAGCCTTTGATAAAATAATTGCTTTACTGGTTGCCCAGCCATCCTTTCCATAATCAGCTTCACTTTCAACTTTGGTTGTTGAACCAGCTAATGAATCTACAACTATAGTAACAAGCCTATCCTTGTCGCTTTCCCTAACTTTTGTGATGATGTTTTCCATAACCTCAAAAATTTCCTCAACAGTTTCCAATTGAATATATAACATATTTGCAACGTCGATTCCAATTGCCGTAGCAAATTCCTCATTCATTGCATTTTCTGTATCAATGTAAACTGCAAGTCCACCTTGTTTTTGTGTATTTGCAAGTAGGTGAGCAGCCATAAGACTTTTTCCACTACCTTCAAGACCAGTTATTTCAGTAATTCTACCAACTGGTATTCCACCATTTTTTCTGTTAGAAATTGCAAGGTCCAGCATAGATGACCCAGTACTAATCCACTCTGTCAAGTCAGTTGGTGTTTCTTCAGTACCGTCAAGAAAGTAAGCAACTTTATAGTCCTTAAATTTCTTATTAAGACTATCTGCTAACAAATTTGCTAAATCATCTCTCTTTGTAGTTACTTTCTTTGCCATATACTATCTCCTAGCTAAATAAATCGTCAAACGCTTTGTTAATATCATCAGATGATTTTACACCTTGACTTTCAACCTTTTGTGCAGTTGATTGTACTGGTGTATCAACTTGTGGAGCTCCACCTGTTTCACCATCTGGGTTTAACCATTCCTCTAATGCTTGCTTTAAGTCAGCGTATGAAACTTTTCTAAAAATTTCAAAAATATCTTTTTGACCATTTAGAATTTTTTCTGCAACATTCTTATCCTCTGTTGCAGCAGTTTGGTTTGGCTTAACTCTAATAGTAGTTTTACCAAAGCTATTACCTGCTTCTTCTGGTGTATGATATTCTACAACAACATCTCTTCCTGCACTTAAGTCAGTAATATCACCATAATCTGGGTCAGCGATAAAACTTAATAGTTCTTGGTAAACAGTTTTACCAAATCCCCAAAACTTAACACCTTCTGATTCCTTTCCTCTTACAAGAATAGGAACATAAGTTCTCATTTTTGGTTCTAACTTTCTTGACATTTGCCAATCATCCTTATTACCTGTAGCTTTTAACTTCTCAGCAAATTCTACAGCTGGGTCTGATTCACCAAATGTTACAGGTGATAAGTAGTTCTTTTTACCTAAATCATAATGGAAATACATTTCTAAAAATGGATTGTCCTTGTTGTGCTGATAAGGTACGATTCTAATTTGATTTTTTCCTGGTTCGGGTTTCCATAAGTTATCTTGTTTTCCCGTTTGTGTTTGAAGTTTGTTTAACTTCTGTCTGATTGCTTCTAAATCTAGTGCCATCTTTTTCTCCTTTTAATTATTATTTATCATTTTTAATGTTTTGCACTTCAATTCTAACATCTTGTGCAATGTTTTTAACTTCTTGCATAGCTTTTCTAACTCGTGTTCCTGCAGATTTATTTCCGTTATTGAATTTATCAATATCTGCTTGAGTAGAATTTACTAGGTCTTGAAGTTTTTCAAAAAGTTCCATTTTTTTCTCCTTGTTATTTTTTAGTTAATACTAATATAACAAATTTTCTGGATATAAAAAAATTATTTCCAAAAAATTTGCACTCCTATAATTAATACTGCCAATATAAGCGATACGAATGTTTTCACTGTAATTCCTTCACCCATAAACCACCATGTTAATAAAGCATATGAACTAATACCTAAAGCAAAACCTAAAAATCTACCAGGCCATAACAATCCATCAAAATACTCAAAAGAATATTTTGTTGCCAAAATAAAGACATAGGATATTATACTTCCCATACCTATTGATAAAATTATTGGATTTTTGTCGAACCATTTCCAAATGAATTGGCCGTTGGTTTGAAACCAGATGATTGATTGACCTATTAAGAATAATAGGACAGCTAAAGATAATTTACCCATAAACTTTTTAATTTTGTAGTTTTTAATTATTAATCTGTAATATACTAAATTTATTTGACAATAAAAAATTATTTACTATAAATATCAATTTTTAATTTTTATATGCACAATATCTAGAACTTTTGTATCTATTCTCTTAAGTTCATTATCTGCTGTTGTTAGTAATGAATTTCTATAGTTTTCCCATTCTACTTGATATGTTGTATCTAACACTCCATTGTTAACAGATTGAATTAATCTATTTAGTGCATTAATTGTATAAAGTGTATTTGTTTGTTTTTTTCTGTGTAATGATATTGTATTTTCTAATATTTGTGAATCTTCACCTTGTTCAACATTATATGTACACATTACTTCCCTATCATCACCAACATTTTCCAAAACAAATATTTTATTGTACAGTACATCATATGTATCAACAATTACATCAATTGTTTTGTGGTATCCTTTTCTTACTGAAAATGTACATAGTAGTTGTGTTTTCATTATATCTTCCCTAATACCAATCTTCCTGGTTTTATACTTCCACCTGATACTGAAAATGATAATGTGTCTTCACTCCCGGAACGTAAATCAACTTGAGTATACTGTGTACCGCTTTCACTTATTGAATGTAGTATCCACATTTTAACTGAAGTATGTCCTTTTCCTTTTTGTACTTTTGAATCAACAACAACTCCTGGTATATATTGTCCATCCTTTACAGCATCATTCATATCCATAGCCTTTAATCTATCTTCCCTAAATTCCTTACCGCTTTTTAGGTATTCATATGCCTTTCCGCTAGGTGGAACTCCATATACCTTAAATAGTGGAAGCTCAGTTCTACCAAAGTACATTTCTTTTTCCAACTCAACAAATTCCTCTAACACAGTAGAAACTTCCTTAACATTTCCAGCTTTACTTTTTAACATTGCAGTTAAATGTTCATATGCCATAAAATTTATCATTAACTTAAGTGCATATTTTGCACCATCACTTTCAGACTTAGGCACAGTTAGTACTGGACCTGAAGATTGTTTTGTACCATCTATTCCATCATTTGGAACATCTAATAATTTTTTTAATGTTTGCCATTCACCTGTTGCTTTAGAATGTAAGCTTTTTAATTCTGTCATATTTCCTTGCATTGCCAATTGGCCACATAGACTTGCATATCCAGAATAACTATACTTTTTAGGTGAAGACTTTGCCTCTTTAAGTTGTTTTGATGCAGACTTAAATCTTGACTTCATAAACTTATCTAGACTTGACGATGGTTTTGTTTTCTTTACGGATAAACTTTTAATCATAGTTTTACTAAATGATGATACTTTACTTTTTATTTTAGAAAATGCTGAAATAAATTTATCCTTAATGTAAGTTAGACCTTGTTTGAAATAGTCCTTTAGACCTTCATTTAGTAAAAACTCACTATTTCCATATTCTATAAATTCTTTTGTTAGCTGAAGTCTCCATGTGTCATTTGGTGATTTAGTACCATACATATCTCTAAAGCTTTTTACTATTCTACCTAGTTGTGCGCCACCATCTGACTTTTTATTACTTATTTGATAAAACTCATCACCTGATTCCGTTTTACATTTACCTGAACTATCAAATGTAACTTTATCCTTTGCAATGTTAGCAATCAATGTAGATGCTGGTGATTTTGTTATAATTGTATCTGCTGTGTTATCCTTAAATCCTTTTTTATCTAAATTATCATTCTTTTCACCAGCAGAATAATATTTACCTATACTTTTGTGAATAAAATTCCAACCTTTACAACCATGAACTGCTGCAAATTTTTGTACGCCTATTGCTAATTCCAATGCAGCAAGTAAATCCGGAAGTGCATTAAGTTTCCCCTTTAGTCCAGAGGCTCCACCTGATTCTGACCTAAGTGCACCTTCAAAGTCAGATATTGCAGCTTGTTGGTCAGCATCGGTTGCCTTTCCTGATGTTAACTTATTGTAGTGTTTTATAGCATCAAAGTATAAACCTGTACATGCAGCAGATTCTAAAGTGTTTTCATTCCAAGTTACATCTCCACCACTTTTTCCTTTTCCAACATTACCAAACATTTTTTTAAGTTTATTCTTTGAGCCTGTTATAGCATATGTTACACCTGTATCACTTGCCTTAATATAAACAGTATGGTCGGCTGACCCTCCAACATTTAGTTGTTTTGCATCTTTACTTTCAGGTTGTACAAAGAATGGACCTTTTGGTGGTGATTCACCAGCAGCTGTAAATAGTGCATCTGTATTTGTTACTGATATTAATTCTGTACCTACAGCCTTGTCCCAAACTGACGCTTCAGTTAGTAATTTTTCTTCTGAAATAATTTTTCCAATATTTACACAAAGTTTTTGAAATTCCTTTATAGGTTTATTTGGATCATTTACATTTGATAAATAGCTAGAAATAAAGTCATGCGAATAACCTTGAGACTTTAATACATCTTCTAATATTTGAAAATGATTTCTGTTCTTTGGGTCTGGGCAACCATCGTTTACCTTATAAGCCCAATCTCTAACTATACTATCTATGTTCATAAGCTATTCCTTTACAATATAAATATCAACTTACAACCTCAGATGTGAAGTTTTTCATATCTTGGTAAGTTTTACCATAATTTATACTAACCGGGTGGTTAAAGCAAGATTTTATATTGTCAAGTAAATTTTCATTTATATCTTCACAATCAAATAAAAAAGAATCATATGTTGATAATACTAATTTGATATTGTTTGTTTTTTGTAAATCTAATAATTTAGTAATTACTTTTGAATTGTTTTCAGTCTCAGCTGCTTGTACATAATAATTAAATAACTTATTTTTGTTTAAGTCTTCATAGTTTTTTGAATACAACCTTCTGTTAAATATTGGTGTTTCAATATATCCATTTGCTTTATAATCATTCCAAAGAATATTTATAAATTTTCGTATCATATTAAAATATTCTATTCCACTTAAATTATCAGGCACTCCACCATATAATACTCTAAATGACATTTCTTTTGATTGTTTATATTCATCTTTTGATATATTGTCTTTCTTAAAATATTGTTTTGCTAAATATTTATGAACTGAACTATTTGGAAATTCATATCCAATTATATCTGCTATAAGTCTTAAGTGATACGCATCAAAGTCAAATTCTATTAGTTTTCCATTTTTATATCTACTTGTAAAAATACTTCGTGTATCATCATCTTTATTTAATGCAGCAAAGTTTATTCCACCATGCCTATTACTTGGTCTACCAGTTGTTGTGTAAATATTATACTCGGTAAATATTTTATTGTCATAAACATTATATAGGTTACCTCCCTTAAATGTTTCATCAAAAATGTTTGAATTAATGTGTAATCCATTTTTCTCTATCAATGAAAAGTTTTTAATTAAAGAAGTATATTCACTATAATGTTTTGTATTTTCTTTTTCACTATCAATAAACGGTAACATTATGTCCTTTATGTTTTTACACATTTCATAATGCTTTAATATAGGAATATATTCATTAATATTTCTATACTTCCAATACTTACTTTGATAGTAAATATGAGCACTAGTAACACATTTAGACACATCTAATGAAGAGTTATTAACAAAATAATTAATCAAGTTAACATCCTTTATGTTTTTACACTGAAATAGATTATAGATGATTTTGCTATCAAAAACATAGGTTTTTGCACTACCTGATAGGTTAAACAAATTTATATCAAAATTCAAAAGTGAATCTTCTCCAGTAAATGGTATTATGTAATCTTTACTATCCGATATTGTGTATACATAAATTAAATGGATTCTATTGTTTAATGAATGCTTTGTTATGTCAGATAGTACAGGAATGACAATACTATCATTATCCTGTAATTTATCACAAATGTGAGAAAAGTCTTTTGAGGTTTCTATAATCATAACTAATTTTGTTTTAATATAACTAAAATAATTGACAATAAAAAATTATTAACTACTAAACTGTGTTAAGTCAGATAGGTAACTTTTTACTGATGGCACTATTTCACTAGCAATTTCAACTTCTTGTCTATTTTTGGATTCAGTAGTCATAGAAAAATCCAATAGTCCTTCAGTTTCCAACTTACGTGTTATATGCCATATTACTTCAACTTCTTGGTAAAGCCCAGATGCTAAGCCTGCTAATTTTTTTGGATATTCTCTTTCTGATGTTTCAAATATTTTATTGTAATCATTTCTTTTTGCAATAAAATATCTAACTATAAAACCTTCTTCAAAATCTTCATCTGATGGATTTGGCATATATGTAAATGGAAGTTTTGTTGTTTGTGAAACTGGAAGTGTTTCTTCTTGATATGCTATTTTATATCCAGTTATTAATGGATTGTCTTCAACTGAAACTAATCTTTCGTGTGGAGTATTTACATGAACCTTTCCAACCATTGCCCCTTTATCTGGGTGAATATGATAATATCCAATATAGTCTTCACCATTTAGTAGATATTCTCCACCAGGAGTATATAGTGCCTTCTGTATTCCATTTGAATTATATTCACTCATAATTATTTTCCAGCCTGTTTAGATAATCTCATCATTCCATCAATAGTTGTTTCCCAATCACCACCTTGAATTGTATGTCCAACCTTTGTAACCATAAATAGTGCAGATTTGGCATGCCTTCTAGGTAAAACATCTGGAAGTGCAAACGCATTACCCATGTATATTCCAGCAATGCCATCTGTAGTAAAACCAACATTAAATGGAAGTAGTGGTGAATAGTCTTCTTCAGTTGTATTTGTTTCTGAACTTTCTTCACCTGTTACACTAATATTTACAACTCTCATTTGTTGTTTATATCCACCGGCAATAGTTTTACTCAACGTTTTATCAACTACATTATCAAGTCCGTCCTTTGCCATTTCAAAGGCGTTTGTAGTATATTCACCGTATGCATTCCACATTGAAATCATCCATGTTTCATCAGCAGTTAATGTTGGGTCAACAGTGTCTTCTTTTTTTGCAGTTTCTGATACATATAGTCTATCTTGTATTCTTGCAGACTGAACAGCAAATTCTCCACCTGAACTATTACCTGCCTTTTCATCATCGTCTTTAAGTGCAGAT
>MDSZ01229310.1_pt1 | contig 32914 bp, 35 predicted proteins | sample 811201 | NCBI WGS metagenome assembly MDSZ01 (sample SAMN05326647, study PRJNA326480) | marine metagenome | isolation source: seawater | place: Indian Ocean: North | collected 2010 | reverse complement strand
TACCGACGAGTTCTTTTATCAACTTTATCTTCGTGAAGACAAAACACCTGAGTTTGAACCTGGCTCAGCCTGGGTTAACGCAATGAACGCAGCCGGCGGCGGTCAGCTGCCCGTTCTTTGGCGCATTGTACCTTATCGAGTTTGGGAGTCTCCATATAAGAGAGTTGAGCGCGAGGCTCGAGTCGGTGTTCACCCATTCGCTGAACCGGCGCGACAGTCGGTAGGCAATACAGTTTTGGTCGATGTTCTTACACCTCAGCCGAACAGTTCAGTCGGTGTCGGTTATCTTGCAGGCCAAATGGTCTTCGAGTCAAAGATTGCCGGTGGTCTTTTAGGCACGGGCGATGAGCGGCTTCTCAAAGTAGGTAGCGAGCTACGCTTATATCTAAGAGGTCAAACAACAACACACAAGAACGTCGATGGTCTTCGCGAGTATATGAACGCATATCCGCGCCAAGTCTTGTCAGTAAGACGTGTGATCGAAAGCAAGGTATCTAGTCAACAAGGGCACAGCGCCATATACCTTCCTGTCGGACCCGATCTATGCTCAACAAACGCATGGGTAAAAGAGGGCGATGAGTTCTACGTTCGACTCAATCACACTGTAGACCCTGAGCTTGACGCTTATGTGCGTAACAGTGTTGCGCCACTTCCGATCAAGCACCTAAGAGTTGACTTCGGAGAGGTTGAGTCTCCGACAGCAAATGATCTTCACACTCCTGGAAGAGACTTGTCCGGTGGCGGACAGATCGGTGTGGCGAGCGGCATTGCAACGGCGCAGCTTCTACCTAACATTAACACACGAAACCCAAGTTTCTTGCCGCCGTTTGTTTCAATCTCTCGATTAGTGTTTCCTACCGTCGCAGGTATGACGCTTGAGACTGAGCTGCTGACGGAGTTCGGCACGGAGTATACGCAGCGATTGATCTTGCCTGCTGACTCAACTTTTGTTCAGCTTAGTAATGACCTACGCAATGTTAACGCACGCTCACCCGAATACATACTCAACCTGTTTTATGCTCCTGGTTATCAGGTGATCGACGATCAGGTCTTTGGCTTGCGCTTGTTCTCTCATGCGAATGTCACAGCCGATCTCATTAAGCTCTATATGGTCGGAAGCAACCGGACGAGTTTATCAGTTGCGCCAATAGAAAGTCCTACGGTGAACAATGTATCATTCGGCTATACGCTTCCATACGTTAGCCCAGATCCATTCACCCCTCGAGAGCGCATAGACTATTACCCACTATATCTCGGAGAGCGCAACGTCTTACTGCTTTCGCTCATTGGTGATATAATCACAGTTGCAGGTGTCATACCGGAGGTGACTTCATTTTCATTTCAAGCATACGCAACTTATAGACAATCTTGGCGCAAGCTATTAGATGACAGACTAAGGAGAGTTAGATGAAGAAAGTAAACTTTGAGCCGAATGAGCGCGTTGACGCTCCTGATGCCAATGCGATTGGTGACGTAGCGAGTGAGCACGTCGATCGACTTGGTACGGCCTTGATTGATCAAAACAGCAGAGTGCTTGACGAGAGTCAACGAACAGCCGCACCGGCTAACGCTGGGATTACTGCAGCTCCTCCTGTAGTCTTAGGTCACTTTACCGTGAGGACATTCCCTGCTGAGACTCAGCCTTACTCGATCCTAATCACAGAGGTTCCTCGGCTCTTCTTCACAAGCGAAGCAACAAGTGATCTCGGCGCGCTCGGTGGTCTTAATGTAGAGTCTCCGCTTCTTGATCTAACTGACTTCTCTAGTCTCAACGCAGGTATGTCATTCTTTATCTACGGCCGGATCAAAGAGCTTGCTGGAGTCAAAGAGAACCGCGCTCGATGGCGCGCTGATCTCAACCCTCCTCGAGAAGAGGTTTATTTAGCCAACACTCGTCGCCTGCCTTACTTTGACGCAAGAGCTTCGGCAACCCTTCTTCCAGACTCTGAGGGGTGGTTTAAGATCGCCAAAGTGACGCGTACAAGTAGCTCGGCCGCCAATCTTACCGCTTTTGAGTTTGCACACATCTACACGGCTGCGTTCTCCGGCGCTGCAGGCATTAAGACAGGCTTTGGTGAGAGTACCGGAAACTCACTCTTGGCGCATAGCGTTATTCCCGTCTTCGGCAAAGGAATCACTCAGACGATCTCAGGTAGTGAGACTTTGATCGCCAATGCGGTCACGTCGCTTGCGCTGCCACTCAACCTGGTTGATCTTCTTGTCCACGGCGCTGCAAGAAGCCTGGCTACTGAGCAGGCGCAGCATGCGAGCGATTACACTCAAGCTCGAGCTCAAGGTGTAAATGGTTTAACGCCTGCACAGGCTAGCTTGATTAGCTACGCGTCAAAGGCGCTCTCTGATAACATCTTCATTAATGGAGTGACTGACGGCGATCTTGATCTCAACAACTCATCGCTTAGTACGCTTCTTAATCGACTCCTGTCGCTCGTCAAGAGTATGCAGCTCGGTACTGCTCTAACTACGAACTCTAGCCAAGAACCCGCTGATGTGGCAATCTCCGCCTGGAACACTCCGCTCTTCGCGCACGCTGAGTTAGGTAATATATCCTTAAGGAGTATACACTCTGCAATCTCCGTCGGGCTACATCGAGACGCGCCTGCTGAAGAACACCTGGACGCTGACGCAGCGTCGGTTGGTTTACCCGCCTTCGCATTCATGTCGCGCCTGGTGTTTAGGATCAAAACTGACATTCAAGCAGCACTCTCAGCAGCACGAACAATCAGACTGACCGGCTTCATTCGACAGCCTACTCGGCAGCTTGATCAACGCTACTTCGGTGGCGCAGTCGGTGGGAAAGGCGCGTCAACTTTACCGCGCTTTGGTGGCATTGCTGTTCGAGGTGAGCTACCTAATCTTATGCCTACAGTTCAAATGTTAGGTTCAAGACTCAGTGAAGACGAGACACTCAACTCTCGCTACGACTCCTATCATCGCAATCTGCTTGGAGAAGGCGCTTTCATTAGGAAGAGCTCCGGTGAGGGCGCTTGCTTCGCTTGGGTATCTTCAGGTTATGGCGGTTCAAATGTAGGTCGAGATGACAACGGGTACAGCTTGACCGTTGACTCTCTCAATATGACGGACCTTAACCTTGCTTATGAGCGACAGCTTCTCGCCGCTAATCCATCAGATACGAAGCTCATCGCATTTGATCCGATGGCGCACGCTGCGTGTCGACCATACGTCGGCAGCCATGGTGTACTCTACATCGCAGCAGGCGGTTTGACCTGGAGCAATAGCGAGTTTTGGATGTTCCGGAACCCGATAGATGTCGAGTCTGACAGCAACACAATCGAGCTACAAACAGCAGACACTCAAGGGATCTCAGGGTTTGAGGTTCCTTATGCCGGCGAGTTTATTGAGATTGTTCTACCTCCTGGTCTTGCACCAACTAAGCCGATCATCTTCAAAGACTGCTCATTCTTCAGAAACAACGGCGCTGACTATAACGTCACTGGTGGCCTGTCTCCGATGATCCGTGTTCGTAGCGCAGAAAATGAGCCTGTCAATCAACCTCGCTTGATCTTTGAGAACTGTACGTTCGTAGACTTTGACGCAATCAACAACGCTGTTCCGGCTACTGAGTCGATTGGCTTTGAGCACTCTCAAGCTCAAACAACGCGCCCTGACTTCTTTAAGTTTGATGACGCGGCCGAAGCTCACGTTGAGTTTAAGTCCTGCTTGTTCGCAACGAACGTCAGCCTGGGTGAGGCTCAGTACAGTGATTGCAGCTTCAGCGACAAGGCAACGGTGCGCTACACCGCGCACAGCCGAGACATCATACTTGACTTCGCGAAGCCAGCTACGATCGAGCGTCGCCACCTGGGCGAGAACATCGAAGCTGAAAACTTGAAGCTGCTCCCGATAGGTGTCGGCCTGGAGCAGGCAGGATCGCCTAACGTACAAACGAGTGATCAGCACTTATTTACTCGTCTTCGCAGCCAGGCAACAAACTACGCGAGCGACTCTCTAGGCAATGTAACCTATAAGGAGCTCAGCAGCAGCGAGCCATTCAGAGCGCACCCACTTGCAGCTCGAGAAGCGTTTTATGACGTGACCACTAACGTAGTGAATGGCTTTACTCGTCACGCTTATAACAGTGATCAAGACACGCTTCATGTGGTCAAGGTTGAGCAAGAGGACACTGACACAGGCATTGCAACCAAGCGAGCTGCTCTTGAAGCGCGCGGGTTTGTTCGTGTGTCAAAAGGCGGTGATCGTAATCTCATTCCTCTGCTCGGCTCGAGTGTTGAGCTAGATGTGAATACGCTATGGGACGGACAAGCTGGCGGTGTAAGTCAGATTGGCGCTGTCACGGTTCATCATGGTATCAAGTCGCGCTCAACGTCTGAGCTACTAAAGGATCCAAGCGGCACATATAACTACGCTGCTCCATATCGTCTGCCAGGCACCGCGCCCAACAATCGTCGGCCAAATGACAATCGAGTACAGGCGCTCAATCAGTTTTACGTTCGCACAAGAAACGCACTACGAGATGAGCACGGCTTAGTGATTGAAAGCTCTCTTGGTGTTGATGACGATCCAAACCGAAGCGGCTCTCGAGGTGTTCTGCGCGACCCCGTATTCGGTGGCCCGATGACCGGAGACAACTACGCTTCTAATGGCGATCAAGTTGCGATCAACGACTTCTTGGTTCCTACCTTTCTCCATGAAGCAGATGAGCGGTCATACGTTCAGGCGAGTACGGTCTACCTGGGTACTCCGAGCGATGAGAGTAGCTTACCTTCTGGGCGCAGCTACTTCGACGCGGTGAGCAGGCGAACCGCTAATCACATGAGGTTGACTCATGCGCTCGTCTTCGATCCTGGCATGAACAAGAACAGTGATGAGGGCGCGCTCGCTATGACACGCTTCTCTTACTACGTTCAAGTAGCCACAGGCTCCGGTCACACATACGCAGGCAACGTCCAGGCGCACGTCAACAACTTCAATGACATTCGGGACACATATCATACGCACCCGATCCAAACACATGATCCTGCGTCGACCTACGTTAACCACGCGCTCCACTTGGATATGTATAACAATCGGCACTCGCTTTCAGATGAAGACTTGAGCCTGCATGGAGAGCGCGTTGACAACAACTCATCAGTCATTCGGACTATACTAAATACTGCCGCTAATGATCTTCGTGGCTACATCGCTCTTGATCCATTCGGAGTCGCTCGACAAGATGATCAGCTTGCGTTCTCGCAAGGTGTGATTGGCGATATGATCAGAAGCGCCGTCGGCTATGGTACTGATTGGGATAAGTTTGTTCGATCTCCGTTCAAGCGCGCGTCAAAGAACGCTCTACCCGATGAGATACCAACGCTGCACTCAGGTGTCTTCGACACACTTGATATACGCAACTCTGAGCTCCGCTTCCGAACAGGTGTGGACATCAACCCGATGTTCTTATTCGATACAGTGCCTTCATTCAAGCTAGTGCGCTTCGGACACTTGCCTCTTTATCTGATCCACTGTACTCACTACTCGGCAGAGGGACAGCTCATCAGCGAGGGCTTCGTGCGAACGTCAGTAAGCATGGACGATTGGTGGGATGACTCTGCAGATGAGTTTAACGCAACGACGCAAGCGTTTATCCCTTGGGACGATAGCAACTCAATCTTCAAAGGTGGCTTCTGTATGAACGTGAGCATGGTTGACGCTCCATTCAACAACAAGAACCTACCTAACTTCTCACTAGGTTTTGAGTTCACTAGTGATGTGTCGTTTATTGGCTTCTAAGCGGCCTGTGTCGAGCTTTGTGTGCTTGACATGACCCATCGCTAGGGCTTAGCCCTAATCTTAACTCAGAGCACGTTTTAGAGCGTTATAGATTGCAACCGCTTCAAGGTCTTTGATCTTCGTTTGGTCATTGCGCTCAATCATGCGCTGAACAGCCCACGTCTTGACGAAAGTCTTTTGAGCGTTCGTCTCCGGACACATATAACCTCGTGCGTCTTTGAGTAGCGCCATGATCTCATCTACAGCGAAGCCACACTCAGCAAGCACACAGCCGGCGAATGAACCTGTTCGGCCAAGACCTCCTCGACAGTGAACACCGACCACATCGCCATTCCAAAGCGCACTAGCCGCCTCTTTGACATCACGCTCAAACGTATCATTATCCGGTGTGCTTCGGTCAGTCCAACCAACGTGTCGATAGTCAATACCATACTCAGCGCACTCAGTGAGAAGACCATCAGCTTTGTACTCAGTAAGCTCATATCCAGGCATGAGTCCGAAGAGAACGCTCATGTTATGATCACGCAGAACCGCAAGGTCTTTGTGTAGATCACGCTCATGGTCTCCGCTGATACCTTCGCCAACTTTACCTGGACAGATGAAGAGTCCAAGCGAGCCCTCGCCCACCTTGATGTAAGCAGGCTTCAGAGGATTGCTGTCAGAGGTCTTCTTTGGTCGAACGTACACGCTCTTCTTAGAGTATTGCTTGTAGCTCGGACCGTGAGAGCGCCAAGCGGTGTCGTGAGTCTTTGTGCCGTAGTGACTTGTGGTCTCAAAGAGACTGAGTTGACGTGAGTCTTCGTAGACTTGATCATCGTTAATCTCTCGCCAATAAGTCTCGCTCAACTTAACGTATTGGCCGTTCTCTTCGTGCCAAGCGTAGCCCTCTTCGAGCTTTGATTGATGATCAGCGTGAGAGGTGAAGCCTGTCTCAGTGTCATGCCAATCAAGGTCTTCATCAATCAGAACCTCATCATCGCTGTGCTTGGTCTGCATGATGTAGTAGTCATCATCATCAATCGGATCGACGTTGCAGTAATCGTCTTGAAGCGAGCTTGAGCCACGCGCTTCGGTGAGTGCCTCGTTGATCTCATCGTCTGAGATACCGTAAAGCTCTTTAGCAAGAGTGATGTCATCAGCGCATGAGGTGTCAATCTCAAGCCCTCTAACGCTAATCGTTGGGAAGTGTGTGTGGTTCATGTCATGCCTTTCGTCTAGCGACTCTTTGTCGCGATCTTTAGTCAAGTTATCGTAACTTTCTATCTATGTCAACAATAAAGTTTACTTTCTTATTCCTGACCTCTTCATTTTATTCTTAAGTGTCGGACTCCACGGTATTCGATGGCCGTATGATGGGAGTCTGCTGAGATCATGCGCCTGGCGCAGCGTCACTTGGCCTGCCTGTTTGACCGTCTTATTAAGCTCGCACCCGGCTGTGAGGTATGCGCTCATTACGCACGCGCATATATATATATAAAGGCTTTTGTGAATATGTCTATTTATCATATACTTAGCTCATGTGTTAAGTAGCTTCTAAACACCTTAGAGGCTGCGTTGTGTGAATATGTCTATTTATCATACACTTACAACGGAAGTCAACCTGTTTGTTTACCAGATCAATCAGCGTCGTTGTTTCCGATCGGGCACCCGAACATAGCCCAACCTCTGGCGAAGTCTGAGCTTGAAGAGTAAACTCGACCTAACCGGCCGTTCGGTAGTCTGATTTGATATGAAGGCCACCCTAGCTCTTTAGCGCAGAAAGTGACGGCGCGCGTGATCTTTTGTGCGTGAGCGACCTTATTATCAACTTGCGGTCCATCAGGGTTCTTAGCGCAATCCCAATGCTTTGCTGAGTACGTTGAGATCACACCGTCGTGCTGTGCGATGAAGCGAATAAGAGTGAGCAGATCATCGGTGTGTGTTTTATAAGCTCGTCGAGTCAAGTCCTCTTCAGTCCAAGAGAAGCCTCTGATTGATGGTGGCACAGCGCCAACGAACATCAGCACAACACGATTACCAATGCTTCGACGCAGATGACGCGCTCGGTTGATTGCTTGAACCGCTGTGGCCATTGTTCGGCCTTGGTAGCTCTCGTCAAGAGATACTCCGATGAGCGAAGCGTCTTGTTGAGCGTCGCCAAGATTGCCTCTTGGATCACCGCTCACCACCAATCCGTCAACGTCTTCAAACTCATTTGTGCCACGGTCATGTCTTCCGTAGTAGCCAAGCATCAACTTGATCTTTAACTCATCACACAGAGCGTCTGCGCGCGCCTTAACGGTAGTTGCATTAGGATATGAGGCGACACCTGAGAGCGCGTCATAGATCGGGCGGTGAGATAGGAACGCAAGCGTCACCTCTTCATCAACGCCTTTACAACCGCGAGAGCGCACCTCTGAAGCAAGGCGAGCTAAGACTGACTCTACTCGGTCAGCGCAAAACTGATCAACCTGACCATTGGCTACGCAGATTGAGCGAGAGAAGCCTTTATTATTAACATGGATAGCACTCGCCGGCGCAGCTCCTTGGACGATGATCTCCTCAAACTCAACGGTTCGATCAGTGATCGCTGATTTCCATTCACTCATAATATGAGAGCCGGTTGCGTCAAGCAGTAAGATCGGTGCGCTCGGCAGGCCCGATAAGCCTTTAACCTCTAAGTGCCAGGTGAACTTTGAACCAAGCACAAGGCTGACAGAGTTGGCTAAGAAGTGATTGCGATCTGCTTCGGGTTTCATGCACTCAATCAGACTAGCTCTCATGGCGATGAGCGCAGTAAAGGCGCTTTGAGATGGCAAGTAGCGGCTTAGGTTCCAACCGTTGCGAACCTGATTAGGCAGAGCCTTTGGAGGTCTAGGAGCGTCTTCATCAAAGCCTTGCATGAACGCGCCAAGCTCTGCAGGCGAAGCTGACATGAGCTTGAATAACTCATCGCCACAGATACGCACATCAAAGTCAATACCACCTTGCTTCTTGAATGTATTTGAGAGCGCGTCAGAAGCTACTTTATTGAAGTAAAACGCACCGGCCGGTGCGTCGGGATTATCTTGGTTCATCCATCGAGTCACTCGCTTCTGTGTTGAGTTGCATGAGAACATCGTCACAATGTCAGCTTGCGATGTATTGCTCGTTGTGATGATACCGCAATCCTCGTCGATGATGACTAGATCAGCAGATAGATTGCGCGCCATAGCATGTGATGTGAAGATCACCTCTCCACGAATAGGCTCCGGCATTTTCGATCCTTGGCAAGTATCAAACTGATCGCACAGAGACTTGGGGAAGCGTTTGACTCCACAGACTCCACGTCGACCAAGAACAGCAAACTCAGCTTCTACAGCGTCGCGATAATCACAGTAGTGCATTGCACCGTAAGCCATGCGCGCCGGAGTGTCAGGGAACATCATCGAAAAGGCTTTATACTTTTCTTCAGCGAGCGCGTTGCTTGGTGTAGCGAAGACTACTGATCTAAGCGGTGTCTTGGCTTCACCATTCGCCTTAATAGCGAGCTTGCCTAAAGCGATCTCAGCAGAGAGTCCAAGCGCAGCGTAGCTCTTGCCCGCGCCAGCGTCAACCTGGTAGATCACCATACCGCCACTGTTCGCCGCCTTGATTACTGCGCTACTCATCTTTGACCTAATGATTGGCATTGATACGTTGATCTCGACAGGCGCGTTTGCGATGACGTTTGCGGTCATTAAGCAACTAACTACATCAGCGATACTGCGATACTTGAGAAGATCATTTAGATCGCCCTCAGTGTTCATTGGAGCAGGTATCTTGGCAACGTATACACCGGCTCGGCCGACAAGCATTTGAGCGCAGTTGAGAGCGGTTCGCTCTCCGACTCCGATTGAGTCGCCAGGGAGTGGAGTGTCATTAACGTGAGGAACATACACTACTCTCGGTAGAACCGCTGAGCTCGCATTAAGAGCTTCGCTGATATACTTGGTGAGCGCAGTCATCGCAGTCACGTTATATGCGCCAAGAACAGCGCCATTCAAGTGTCCTGAGAGCGTCAACGCTTGCATGACCAAATAGTCGGGTCCACCTTCTACGATGTAAAGCGGCGCGCTCTTCGCTTGCTCTAATGCGTCGGGAATATGGCCAAACGTCATTAAGCCACCTGCGTATGATGACGTGCCGCCGGTGTCTTTAGAGTTGAGAACCATCGCCTTTGGCATGCCGTCAGTTGGGCTGTTTGGCAGGCCCCAACGACGAGACACGTTGACTACATCACCGTTAACGTCGCGTAGCGCAACGAGAAGCTGACGATTAACTTTGTTAGCTCGTCGAGCAATCGTACCATCACCAAATGACCAAGCCACATCATCGCTTGTCTCAGAGACAATCTTCGCAAGCGCAGACGGAAAGCTACGGCCGAAGTGAAGATAGTTAAAGACTTGCTCAACGCTCTCTTGCGCTGAGATGAGCGCGTTCCAACCTTGCTCTACGTTGATGTGAGGCTTGGCCGCCTTGCGTGGCTTGATCTTTGGTTTAACGAAGACCGGCTGATCATCGTCATCTCGAGGTGCCTCAGCGCCAAACGCTTTGTAAATGTCGAAGTAGAAACCCTTCTCGTTGCACTTGTAGCACCACCAAGTGCAAGGAGCGTCTTGCCAGCCGTGCGCTGTACGCTTAACTTTCTTAGCGTGAACATCGCCACAGTGTGGACAGATAAAGCGAACACGGCCGCTAGGCTCTCTTTTAGGACGAAGACCAAACATCTCAGCGGTCTCCGTCAGTGTGATATGTATCATGTACCTCTCCTTGAGGTTTGAGTTGTGCAGTAAGCACTACACAATAGACTACATGATCACCCTAGTGTCAACCTTTTGTTTTAAGTTTTGTGAATAACCTTTTACTTTGAGGGGTTAGACGGCTTCGATTTCACAAGTCGAGCAAACGCTACCTTGCAGATCAAATAGCTGATGACCACTGAGCAGGACTGCACGCTCATCTTCTGTACCTCGCTGAGAGTGTAGCCCGGGTGGTGATTGGGATCACCAAGCGCAGATCGGAGCGCCTTGACGAGAGTCTCAACAAAACTGACTTGCTTCTTAGAGCAACGCTTTGAAGCGAGCCACCGATTATTGGTCATTAGCTGACGATCCTTGTGCGCGCTGATCGACTTGATGATCTCAGTCTCAGAGTCCTTATTCACAGTCGCTAGATCGCCTGAAGCGATGAAGTGAACACCGCTTCCTAGACGAGTCTTGATCGAGTGAAAAGCCTGGTTCTGTTCATAGATGAGATAGTTCCAATGACCATCACTAGTGACTCGCACACCGCGCGTCTTGAACCAAACCACAGGAGAGCGGCCAAAGATGTCAAACTCGACGCTCTCAAAGCCTGCGACACGACAGGTGCTTGCCACCGGATCACCTAGAAGCTCTTCGTGTAGCTCTTCTGGACTCTTCTCTTTAACCTCCTTCTTCGGCTCGTCAAGTTTGCCCGAGCTGAGATCAGCTACAGTGATCAAGCTGTTCATCTTTGTTGTGCCTACACAGTCGAGGACTAGGCAATCCTTCTTGCCCTCGAACAGGCGCGTGCCACGGCCGACCATCTGAATGTATAGCACTTGACTCTTCGTCGGGCGCATAAGCGCAATACAGCTAGTACGCGGCGCGTCCCATCCCTCAGTCAACACTCCACAGTTGACGATAACCGGAAAGTCTCCGTCGCCAAAGCGTCGAAGTCGATCATCGCGCTCCTCTGCTGGAGTTTCACCGGACAGCCACTCTGCATTAACACCATGAGCGATAAACGTATTTGCAATGCTTTCAGCCGCCGCGACAGTCGGTGCGAAGCAGGCAGTTGAGCGCCCGTGCTCACCACCGCCATCAGTAAAAGGTCCTGCGTGTTGTAGCCACGCTTTGACGAACGTCTTGCGCTCCTCTTCATCGTCAACAACGCTAGCCAGGTCATCGAGATTGAAGTCTCCATGCGATGAGCGCACGCTGTTAAAGTCAACGCTGAGTTCTACTTGAACACCTCGAAGCGGTGTTAAGAAGCCTTCATCAATACCGCGTCGAATAGGCATGCTGTAGCTGATCTTGTTAACGATACCACCTAGACCTAGCTTGTCGCCACGAAACGGTGTAGCTGTGACTCCTAAGCCTTTAAAGCCCGGGTTCGCTTCTTTGAGAGCGGCGATCAGTCGCTTATAGCCTACAGCCGGCGCATGATGAAACTCATCAATGATGAGCAGATCAACCTCGCTTAGAGGTAGCTCAGGTAGGCGCTTTGGTGTGCAACTCTGTACGCTTGCGACGATGACGCGGCGATCAGTCTCTTTGGTCTTGCCTTGATAGATACCGATCTCTCCGTCAAGCGATGGTACGACAGCCATCATCTTATCGCGCGCTTGCGTCAACAACTCTTTTCGGTGTGCGACCACCATCACCTTGCGATTGCTCTCATCTTCGATGAAGCGTCCAACGGTTGCGCTGAATATGACGGTCTTGCCGAGTCCGGTTGCCAATGAGACCATCACAAACTGCTCGTCGCACCAATCCTTGTATATGGCCTCTATGGCCTCTTCTTGATAAGGTCTTAGCTTCAAGTGCTTGCTCCTTATTTGGGTTAGTGATTAGTAGAGACTACACAGTAGCTCATAGCATATAGGCTGTCAACTATTTATTTGACAATCCCTAAAATAGACAAAGGCGCTGTCCGCACTTGAACAACGCCTTCGATGATCGCTTAAGACGCAGCGCGTCTACGATGAGCTACTGAGCAGAGATCAGCTTCGGATCAGCCCCAACCACCACCACCGCCGCCTTGATTGTTGTTGCCCCAACCACCGCCACCACCGCTTTGCTGACCATTGCCCCAACCACCAGAGTTGCCACCACCGCTCTGCTGACCGTTGTTCCAGCCACCAGCGTTGCCACCACCGCTCTGCTGACCACCACCGCTCCAAGAGTTGCCACCGCTTTGCTGACCGCCACCGAAGTTGCCGCCGCCGCTCTGATCGCTTTGCTGACCACCACCAAGGAAAGTCACAGACTGCGCTCGAATGTCAGTGAACCAACGCTCTTGTCCGTCCTTTTCTGACTTGCTGTACTCAATCTCACCCTCGATAGCCACTGAACGGCCTTTGCTGAGGTATTGACCGCAGGTCTGCGCTTGATTACCCCATACGCTGATGTTATGCCACTGAGTCTTCTCTTGAAGCTCACCATTCTTATCCTTGTACTTGCGGCTCGTTGCGACGCGTAGCTTGCACTTTGGTGTGCCGTTAACGTCAGTCAGCTCAGGGTCTGCGCCCAGGTTGCCGATAAGGATCACTTTATTTAATGAGGCCATGTAGCCCTCCTGTTTCGTTGTCGCCTTAGCAGGCGAGGTCAAGTTAAATGCTCACGTTAAGTGAGAGGTCAAACTACGCTAAAAGCGCAGAATAGTCAAGAGTTATTTGAACACTGTCAACTTTAGCGATTACTTAGTTGCGTTAACTGAGTAGACACGAAAGCCCATATCACGAAGCTCAATAAGCTGAGAGAATGACTCAGCAAGCCACTGAATAGCGTATTGATTGCCATCCACTTTGACAGTCTCTCTGCCACAGCCGGACTGAAAAGAGAAGCTCAAGAGCTTTCCATCAAAACGAAGCTCGACATCGCTCTGATGAACGTCAGCGAAGCCAAGCTCTGCTTTGTTCGCAAGTACGTTGGCTGCGTTCATTGCGTCAGCTTTGTTCTGTACGTTAAAGTTGATCTGACGGTGCTTGCGACGGCCTGCGCCGTCTCGAGGCTCGCGCCACTTGGCTGCGATGATTGATGTTCCCATGGTTGACTCCTTGGTCAAGTGTATTGAAGAATGTGATCTCGGTGATCACTGTGAAGTGTACTGTAAACATTAAACGCTTGTGCGTCAAGTTTCGTTACGACATTTTCAATCTTTTATTTTACAAGCCAAGGCGATCGATCACGCGGCTTGTTTCTTAACATCGTTGGCTTGAGCAGCACAAGTCGATCCCTGGCGCGCGTGATCGCTGTGTAGAGCGTTCGGCCTGCTTCGTGCTGTAGAGCTTCGGTCTTGTCTCTTCGGTTCGGATAGATACCATCAGAAGCGCCATAGACAATCACCGTGTCGTACTCTAAGCCTTTGGCCTGGTGAACAGTTGTGACTGTCTTCCTTGGGTTTGACTGAGCTTTTGACAACCGCATGGATCGACTCAGCAGATCATCTACATCAGATACCTCTTCATTCGCCTTAGCAAGAAGCGGTGAATACCCACCGCCAAACTCAGTCCAGGCTTGCTCAAGATAGCTTAGGTGCTTGACGTTTCCAAGGCCTTGCCATGCCGGAAGATCATCTCCTAAGAAGTCATCAACAATCTCTGCTAATGTTCTCGACACCTCAGATTGATATGTGGCTATGGCTAGAGGAGCGATCTCACCGGTGCGCTCAAATACAGAGCCTTTTGGCGCAAGCTCACGATAGCACGCTATTGACTCAAGATCGCTTATGCTCATCGTACCTCGAGCAATCACCTCTGCAAGTCCGATGAGCGCGCGGTTCTGAGGTAGCTTGAGAGACAAAGTTGTATCAACCGACTCGCACAGGTTGAGCTTGATCAGATGTTCTCTGAACAGCGCAACGTCAGCCCAGGTTCTACAGAGCAGAGCGCAGCTCTCAGAGCTCGCAAACTCAAAGGCGATCTCATCGAGTGTCTGCTTAGGCACGCTCTCGTTGTACTGTGCGTCGCATAACATCTCAAACTCAAGCTCAACAACCTCACCTTCGGTGTCGCGCTCAACCGCTTGAGTCACATCAGAACAGCCGCCGGCGCTTGAGATGTTTGCTCTCACTTGGTTGGCTAGCTCAACAATGCGTCGCGCTGATCTAAAGTTAGATGTTAAGTCATAGCGCGCGCCTTTGAGAGCTTCGCCGGATTGAAAACCCATCTGCTCCTGGCGCTTGCTCAAGAAACCGAAGATCGCCTGAGCGTCATCTTGGCAGATGAACGTCGAGACTCCTTGATCAGCCAGGCTGTTAATGAAACGGCGATGACTGTGCGGTAAGTCTTGGGCTTCATCTACGATGAGATGACTTATTCGATCAACGACAACGCTTGCACCGTCAGCTAACATCTCAACGAGATCATCTTGAGTGATGTAGTTAGCTCTTCTCATCTCTTGGCGCGCGAGTCGTGTCTTATCAGTGAGCTTGGTCGGCTCGTTGAGGTCTGCTCCAAGTCCAAGACGCAGCGACTTGAGCGTGATCTTCTTTGGCTTGAGCGAGTCTCGCACAGACTTGATGATCATCTCGACTTGCTCGTCTTCGACCAAGCGCCAAAGCTCCGGAGCATAGCCGAGCCAACCTCGCTTGTTCAGCAGATCAAAGCCAGGTTTATCAGCTTCTTCGCGAAGCACTTTTAGAGCGAAGCTGTTTAGCGTTCCGATGAATAAGCCCTCGAGCACGGCTGAGTTGAGTTTTGCGTTGAGTCGCTCTCTCATCTCGTCAGCGGCTGCGTTTGTGTATGTGATCACTTTGATCTTACCTGGCTCTTCACCGGCTCGAAGCAGGCTTGCGATCTTCTCTGTGATTGTAAACGTCTTGCCCGATCCGGCGCTTGCTGTCACTAAGATGTGCTTGTCTGTCGCGCTCAGTGCGCGTTGTAAGTCGCTCATTTGCTTTACTCCGCTCTTGGGTTAGTGTGGTCCTCGACCAAGTTCAATACCTTCTCAAGCAGAGCTTCATCGTCTGAGATAAGATCAAGCGCGGTCTTTGGAATACGCTTGGCGAGCTTGAACAGATCATAAGTAGTCAAGCTCAGTGTCTCAGCCATCTTGAAGATGAGATCATCGCTTGGCTTAGTCTCGAAGCCATTCTCAAGTCGTGATAGATAAGTCGGACTGATACCAAGCTGTCGAGCAGTCTCTCTGAGTCCGAGTCCTTGCTCATTACGAGCGCATTTGATCAGCGCGCCTAGTGGAGTGTTTGTTTGTTCTTGTGTTGCGGTCATTTTGACTCTCGCTTTCTTTAGTGAGCGATACTGTTTCGTATGCTTTCACCACGAAAAGCGACTCTGACGGATCAGGTCGCTTGTAGCGCGCGTCATAGACGCGTGAGTCAGTTTACGCTCAAGAGAGCGTGCGTGTGGCGCTCATCTTAGTGATAAACAACCTCATGCTTGGTGAGGTGGCTGACGAGAGTTGCGATGTTATCGTTAGAAGACTCGCCGTCGTAGATGACTTGCTCAAAGTCAAGAGTGATCGGAGTGTCGCCCACAAACTCGCCGTCTTGATTGATACGACCAACGCTGTACTTGTTGTCAACGATACGGATCTTGGCGGCGCCCTCTCCACTCTTATTGATTGCGAAGACACGAACACCGCTCTTTGATGGACGAACAGCAACGATGTGATCTTGACAAAGCTCATTGATCATCATTGGCGTGAGAGGATCGGTGCCGTTGATCTTCGTGAGCATGAAGCCATGCGCTGACGGAAGCTCGCAACCGCCCTCAGTGAAAGCCGCATTGAAGATTGAAACGTAAGCGTCTGCGAGAGTCTCATGCGAGTGCTTCTCAGAAGCGTTGCCACTTGTGTGCTGAAGCTGAGTTGTGATGGTGTAGTCGCTGTTATCCTCATTGATCAGAGCGCGTGTGATGAACGCAAACTCTTGATCGGGTGAAACGAGAGCGATACGCAGGCCGGTCTTCGATGGTCGAACGGCGACTTGGCCGAGAAGACAGAGAGCGGTGATGTAGTTAGTGAGAGACTCTGATTGAGTCGGTAGGGTGAGTTCGTTACTCATTTGTGATCTCCATGATCGGGTTGTTGGTGATGTAGTGAACACTATACACTAAACACTCGGCTGTCAACTTTATTTTGAACAAAGTGGTAAATATATTTTACAGCACCTCTCAAGTATCGGTTATATCAACACTTTTCAGCAGCGTAAATAAACGAAAAGGCCGGCGCTCCCCAGCGTCGACCTAATCGAATATGTGCCCCTCAGCACCTGTGGCTCCTCCTACAAAGAACCTCGCTTCTCGACCTTAGCTCTTCGCTCAATCTTGAAGCCTATGCCTATGATGATTGCCTCGTCATCAGTAGCGTCACTTATACAAACACATCAGCTCCAAGTTTTGTGACAAGAAAAGTGAGAAAAGTTGAAAAAACTTTTGCGAGCCTTCGCGCGCGTGAGGTGCGCTACGCATGAATGCGAGCCGGCGAGCTGCTCGCCAGGAGCGCCAGGCGCAGCGCGCGCTGCGTTATTTTGTCTTCACGAAGACACTTTTGATGTCCCGGCGACATCGCCAGGCGCAGCGTCGCAACCTGGCGCTTGCCTTTGGGCAGCTTGGCCTGTCAGCGCGGCTTAGGCAGTCGATAGATGACCCAAGTCATCTGAGTCTGTGGGTAGTGATAAATCTCCTCCTCTCGGTCAAACTCGACTGCCTCTTGCGCCTCTTCAAGCGTATCAAAGACAACTTTGCCCTTGTATCGTACATTGCCCTTTCGGTTAGTTGAGTATGACTTATTCTCGTCAATCCATAGTGCAATCCATGCCATGTGGCTTGTCCTTATCTTAGTGTGAGTTTGCGTTGCGATTAGCGCGCGCTCGGTTAGCGATGAAGCTGATCACTGAGCTTGCGATCTCAAACTTATCAATCGGCTCTGAGATCACCTTAGCGACCTTGACAGCGCCAAGAGCAAGCTCTTCTACTTGAGTGATCGCACCGCGCGCTTGTGGCGCGTTCTGAGGCTTCTCGTCGAGAGTGATGGGTCTTAGGTTATAGCAAGTAGGTGAGCGGTCTGTGACGCACATAGTGATGATCTCCTTGATCTGATGTTAGTTGTGATAGCCATACTTGATGAGCTTGGCGCTCGGCATAGAGAGCCAAGTCTTATCGTTAAAGTGAATGGTGAAGTTGATGACGTTAAAGAGGACGCGCACAACGTCAGCTTCAGTGTGAGTGGTGTTGTTCTCTTTGTTGAGGTCAGAGAGAAGACGGTCAAAGTCTATGTTCATGGAAGTTGCGATGATCATGTTAAGTCTCTGTGATGATTGATTAGAGGTAGATGTAAAGAGCGATCAAGCCGGCGATACCGAAGTATTTGATGACGAGTCCGATAACTCGGATAACGAAGAGAAGAGGTAGCGCAACGATTGTCAGTGCGATTGTGAGGATTGCTGAGACTGGACGTGAGATCTGATAGAGAAGAGCGAGAAGCTCGCTGTAGATGAAGATTGAAAACTCTTTGATGAGGTTGATCATTGTCTTGCTTTCGTGTTTGGCTCAGTGCCGAAGTTTGTTGATTGAGGCTCAGTGCCTCGGTGTGTTTAGTTTCTACTATACATCTTATGATGAGGTCAACTTTTATTTTGACTTATTTTGATCACAGCCTGTAAGTCGCTGTTTTGTCGGCACTTTCTTCTCTAGTCTTAGACGTAGTAGATAGCGACGAAGAGCTTGCGAGCTTGACCATAAAGCCAATCAAAACCATTCACCAAGCCGATGATCGGATAGAGCACAATCATCATGCAGACGATGATGACGAGCAAGAGCTTGCTGAAGATGTAGTTGATCGCCTTGAAGATCGAGCCGATGACTGAGAAGATTGAGTTGATGACTGTGAAGATCATGCTGATTGCTTTCTTGGTGTTCGGCTCATTGCCGAGTTGAGTTGTTAGGTTGATCGCTCAACCTGTTTAGAAGTTACTACACACTCAGCTATTAGGTCAACTTTTATTTTGACTATTTGAAGGCCGATTGCTCTAAGTTGCTGAAACCTCTACACTTTTCGTGCGAAAATATTTTCAACAAGCGCATAAAATAAGAGGCCACCGCAACGATTGCGATGACCTCGAAGCTCGCTTCAAGCTGTCAAACCCTATTCAGAAGCGATCAGCTATATATAACGAAGCGCAGATGACCGGACGGACATGGCGAGCAGCTCCAGGCGCCAGGTCGCAGCTCGATCCCGCAGCTCGATCCCGGATCCAGGCTGCACCGGGTGATAAAATCTGTCTTCACGAAGACACTTTTGATGTCATCTCGCAGCGCCTGGCGCAGCACCTGGCGAGCGTCGCAGCGCCGGCTGCGTCGCAGCTTTAGCTGCGTGGCGCGCAGCTCTCGTACAGTCGAGCGAAGAGCAATCTCATTGCTCGCTCCGCGGTGGCAGGCACAACTCCATTTCCAAGCAATCGCAGCTCGTCTGTTCGATTGTCAAGGGAGTTATACAGCTCGGCATAACCCAACCAATCGGCAAGCCCATGAGAGCTTCCACCCATCGCGGAGAGAGCTTCCCGTGATCCGTTGGGTCCGTGAATAACACTTGGCCATGCAAGCCAATCTGCTTGCCCACTTTCACACGTCGCTGATACGTCTGAAGCGACGCTATCATCTCCTTGGCTAGAGGAGTTGTCCACTGTGGAGCTGTCAGTGGTGGAGTCTCCATCTCCACCTTTGCTATCTGCGCTGATATGCTGTCCTGATGACCGTGATCGGTCAGTTCGATCAGCTTCTGTTTGTCTTGATAGTGCGCTCGGCCCACTTCGCTCAGAGTCGGTGTGCGCCACTTCTTCTCCAAATAATAAGCCTGTAGATTGAGCGTCAGCGTTCGGTGTTGCTTGTTCTCTCGATACGCTCTGCCCTCGCCCTCCCAAGGCTCTCCGGTCTTGGTCATTAGGTTCTTCTCCGGTGAGCCGCTCGCGCTCGTCATCGGAGTTATCCAAAGCGGTTCCTGCGCTACTCGGTCCGGCAACAAGTTCTTCCTCGGTGTCAGGCCCTTCCAATCCCTCGCTACCGGAGTTGGCCAAGGAAGGCCTGGTTTCAATGAATGAGCCTCTTGAGACTCTGTTTGGTTCCCAAGCATACTGCTCAATCCCTCTGGGAGCAGGTGCTGCGAGTCGCAAGTGTCCAGGCTCGCAGCAATCCAGGTCACTTCCTCTCCGCTCTGCTGTGCTCTCGAGCATACTACTGACGCTATCCCAACCTTGCCTGTCGAGGTCAGCTCGGACACCAAGAATGAAGAGACGCTTTCGCTGATGGGCGCACCCGACCTCTGCCGCGCTGAAAAGAGAGCTCGTTGTTCTATAACCCAATCGTTCCAACTCTCTATGTATGTGGAGCAAAACAGGGGTGCCTTCCTCGTCACTCCACTCATCACTTTGGAGTGAAGCGGTGAGGATGCCTTCGACGTTTTCAAAGAAAACAATGGGAGGCCTGCCAAGTCGCTCGATCCCGTCGCAGATGTATGGGAAAAGATGTCGAGGGTCTTGATCTCCTGCTCGCTTCCCGGCTGCGCTGAATGGCTGACAAGGGAAGCCTCCAGAGAGGATGTCCACTCGGCCACTAAAGAGTTCCCAAGGCATGGTTTTAAGGTCCGTCCATATAGGGCAGTTGTCCAAGAGTCCGGCTTCAATCTTTTGGACCAGGTTGTACTGAGGGAAGGCTTCGATCTCCACAAAACAGACTGTTCGAGTCGCTCCGAGAGCTGCGTTAAGTCCGAGGTCAATCCCTCCGTAGCCTGCGCAGAGTGATATATGGGTGAGTTCTTTGGTATGATCCACATGGTGTCCTTATCGCTGAGAGAGTCTGCTTAGAGCGAGACTGAGTTAACAGAATACGCTACTAAGCTACACGATAAAACCAAGAGGTGTCAACCATTTAGCAGTCGGTGAGAAAATAAATAATAAATAAGGTTGACATTGTTTGATCTAATGTTTACTGTCATCTCAACACTAAACATCACGGAGCGAACATGAAGCTACTTGTTACATACCACGAAGCCGGTGCAGGCGACACGATAGTAAAGTTTGTCACGCACCCTCACATCATCGACGCACTTGAGTATGCAAGAGAGACCGGCGCGACAGTCGGACTCATCAGCAACGCAGGCAAGTTTTCACCACTCACCGAAGAGCAAGCCGACCAGATGGTCGAGAAATACTACGCACAGAATGGAGCACAGCAATGAGCGACACTGACACCAACAAGAACATCTTCTCTTTTCCCGTCACTACACATCACGAACCGCAACGCATTAGCGATCTGCTGATCAACGCAAATGAGACCGGCGCAACGAGCTATTGGTGCGCTATCGTCGTGCGACACAACTTTGATGACGCTGACGCTATGTATGACGTTGAGCGAGATGACTTTCATTGGAGCGTCGTTGATCATGGTGATGATGGTGAGACTTATCACATCAATCAAGCTGATGTTCTCATGGGACTTATGAAGTTTGCTCACAACGCACCGCGCCATTACGCTGATTGGATCAAAGAGAATGATGACTGTATCACCTGCGACGTGTTTCTTCAGTACATCGTGTTCGGTGAGATCAAGTACAGCTAATCAGTAGCTATCACACACAACGGCTCAACGAGAGCCACACAGTAAAGGAATAAGATATGAGTATCTATGTAAAACGAAACGGACACAAAGTTGCTCCGGCTGAGCTCCTCGAAGAGCTAAACAATGAAGAGGTCAGTCTCAAAGACTTGCAGGAAAGCGAGTGGAGCTTTGGTGTACTTGAGACTAAGCTAACGCTCTGTTATGGAGATGGTCTTGACTGCGAGTATGAGCCACATGAGCTTGACTGCGAGACTGATTGGCTTGAGGTTCAACGAAAGCGCGAGTGGCACGTCAAATGGCACATGCTCAGATATAATGAGAATAATGAGATTGAGCTGCCAGAGCCTTGGTTCGCTGACACTGTAGACCTTAAGCGACCAGAAAAGCAGGCGTTTAAAGCGTGGGTTTCCTGGTCCGGTGGCCACAGCCTTGATGATCTGCTGTGTTGTATTGATGACGGTCCCCTCTCAGAAGACCTCATCAATCTGATTGAAGCTATTCAAGACCTCATCGACGGTATCGTACGCTAAGGAGATAACGATGTTTAATGTACCAGACGATTGGAATATGTATTACAGCAAGTGCAGTGAGTGCGGAGATCGCACACACGCTTCAGAGGGTCATGCCTGTTCGTGCGACCATGAGAGCGAAGAAGAGACAGCGCAGTTTCTTGAGTCTTATGGCTACAGCGCCGAGCTTGAAGATGGACACCCTGTGGCGATCATCACAGTCTATCCTGCTGTCGAGCAAGATGAGCCGGTCAAAGAGACTCGCCACAAGCTCGCTTTCACAGCGTCAGATCGCTTAAACTATAAGTGGGTATTCAGAGAGTTGCCACAGAGTCAGCGAGAGCAACTTAAAGACTCCTGGCGCGCATTCTTCACTAATCCTTGGATGACTATCGACGAGATTAAGCGCAAGTACGTCTACCCAAACGCACCAAAGCACGGGTCATTTTCAGCGTCGATCAAATAAAGTTTAAATAAATGTGTCCGAAAGTGTTGACTAGAAGAGTTATGTATAGTAGAAACTAAACAAGAAGCAATGAGCTTCACTACTAAACCTCTTCTCTCGGAGACAACAAATGAACTACAGATCCTCTAAAGCACCACGCGGATCATATCTAAGTCACATCGCCGGCCAAATCCCAATGCCGCTGATCAAGATCGGTTTGAGCTACGCAGGCACATCTCTTGAGCAAACTGAACATGCTCTGCAATACTGCACAGCGAAGACCGTTGATGATGGCTTCCATGACTTTGTTGACGGTGGCGCAGGCCCCTTGGTCGACATTTACAACGTACTCAACTATGTTAAGCGCCGCCCTACAGACTTGGCGCTTGATCTAAGCGTTCTCAATCATCTTGAGTCAACACCGCTCAAAGAGGAGATCACAATCCCTGAGATTGACAAGGGCATGGTTTGGATCGACATCTCACGTTGGAACATGAAGATCAATCCAGATCGCACCGGCCAAGCTGGCTCAATAGAGACAATCAAAGGTATTCTCTTGGTCAAGGTCGATGAGACCATGCACAAGTGGGGCTACAATCCTGTATCGGGTCTTGCTAAAGAGAAGTTTGGTGGCGATCAGAAGCCAACGCATTGGGCATACGTTCACGCAACGAATAACTACTATTACGCTTATCCACTGTCTGACGTGCTATCATTCGGTGAGCTTGCAGTACATGAGCAACGTGATGGCAAGGATCCATACATGGGCTACTCAAAGGCGATGGCGCTTGGACTCACCGCGTTTGAGATGATCAAGAATGGTATGTTTGAGCGAGACTCAACACAGTACGCTGATCAGCGCCTACCTCTTGGTAAGAAGAAGATCAAAGCTAAGGGCAAGAAGAAGGCGCGCTTTGAGCATAAGTATCGTGAGTTCCGTACCACATACTTTCGCCACATCGACTGTGAGCCAAAGCAAGGTGAGCGTCAAGCGTCAAGCGTACACTACACTCCTCGTGATGTGCGCTCTCACTATAAAGAGCGTTGGGTTACAGCGGAGTACGTTGAGTCTCATAATGTACTTGATGATGATATACTTGAGATTGAAGATCGCACACGCGCCTATAAGAGCGGAGTGGCGACCAAGACTTGGGTTAAGATCAAGCTGTGGTACAACTGCTCAGGTGGCGTTGTTTTAGAGACTACAGAGCCTACTCTAGAGACTGAGTTCTACCGAGCATAAACAAGCGCGACAAAGTGTGATCAAAGCACACTAAGTGGCGCGAGAATATGCGAGATCATCTCAACGGTCCAACCGTTGCCGAGCATACGCAGACGTTGCGTCTTACTGACGTGATTAGTGTAGTCAGCCGGCACAGTTTGGAGCTTCTCACATTCACGCGGAGTGAGCAGTCGATAGTGATCACCATCTTTAATCACAGTCGCGCCGTTAGCTTGTGCGCCTTTGTGCGAGCTCGCCAAGATACACTGAGCTTTGTCAGTCAGGAGCCGTCTGTTCTTTATTGCTCGAGGGCGCTCTGCTGTGACAGCCGATAGTGGCTTTCCGGTCCCTGGCTCGTAAACGTCTTTGATGTAGAGTCCTCGATCAGCCGGTCTACTTTGATTAGGAATGTTAGTCCAATACAGCCTTGATCTGTTCTGCGCTGAGACCAGGTTTGAGTTTAATAGCACCGGCTTTTGCTTCACGTCTCGAGTGATCACATCAATATGCTCGCTCTTCATAGACACATTCTCGAGCAAGAACCACCGGCTATCATACTCGCGCATGATCTCTAAGAACACATAATAGAGCTTGCTCTTCGCATGATCAAAGCCGTCTCCATGCTCTTTGTTTGAGTTTGCTGATGAGAAGCCTTGGCATGGCGAGCCAGCGAGTATGAGGTCAGGTTTTGGAATGTCCCAGGTTCGCCATTTGGTCACATCGCCTAAATGCACCACATCGGGCCAGTTTGCTTTGGAGACCTTGATTGCGTGCTCATCTATCTCTGACGCATAATACTCTGTTACAGGTACACCTGCGCGCTCAAGAGCAAGTCTGCCACAGCTCATACCGTCAAAGAGGCTGAGTACAATCATGTGTCCACCTCAACAACACTGACTTTGTGCTCCTTGAGGTACTCAAGGCCTTCTACGTTGCGAACGTAGTTGGTCATGTAGACGCAGCGAATGTCAGCGTGATGGATCATCTTAGCGCAGCTCAAACACGGCGCGCCGTTCACGATGATCGACTTTCCTTTGGTCGCGACACCTTCGGCCGCTGCGTTCAAGATGGCGTTCGCTTCCGCATGGTGGCAGCCGGTTTCCGTGCGCTGCCCGGAGGGAATACATTGATCTTCACGAAGACAGTTTTCACCGCCGCACAGCTGCGCCGGGCCTTTCGGGGGGCCGTTCCAACCTTCGGCCAGGTTTCGGTTCGACTCCTCGTCAAAGATGATTGCGCCAAACTGCGCTCGAGGACAAGGTGAGTTTGTGGAAAGCAGCGTCACCTGCTTAACGAACCGGTTAAGATGTTTAGCTCTCATCTTCTTCTCCAAACAATCGATCCCACCAAGGAGCGATGTCCCACTTGGTTTTCTTCAAGTGATGATGACCAACGATTGGCGAGTCTCCAATCTGGCTCAAAGACTCGTCAGCCTCTACGATGTAGCTGTTCGAGTCGATCTCTGTAAAGTCTTCAGCCACATAGATGAGCTGATAAAGAAAGTCTCGAGTGACGCGCTCGATCTCTGGGTCAAGAGAGAGTACCTTGCGCGGGCCGCGTGAAGACGGATTGTCGATCTGATTAACGTCGTACTGATCATCATCTTCGTAATACTTGCGCCATCGCGTCGCTGCCTGCTGACATACGTCAACACCGATACTACCATCATTCGCGGTGCCTGCGTGCCAGGCTTTGTGCGATAGGTCGAGCAGCTGATACACAACAACTTCACCTAAACCATCATAGCCGATTGCAAAGTGCGAGCTGACCTTGCGAACCGGACTTAGACACACAGCGTGAAAGTGCTTTGGGTTCAAACCGCCCCAATGTACCACAACTCGATTGATCGGCTTCTTGCGCCGGCTAAAGTGACCACGACGATGAAGATCAAGACCGTCTGCGTGCTCAAAGGTCTTCACCTTATAGTTGTCTGTATCGAGCTTGTAGCGCCGCCCCTCATAGACGATAAAGCTATCTTCCAGGGTGATCGGATCAGCTGCTTCGAGCAGAGCGGTATAAGTTTGGCGACCAAACTTTCCGTCGGGCAGCAGGCCAAGATTAACCTGGAGCTTAACAACCGCTCGAGCAAACAGGTCGCTCCCGCAGTCACGCTCAAACAGATCATTGCAAGCTCCATCAATGCGAAGCGAGCTTGGGAGACTTTGTGCGCCAAGTAGCGCAGGCACGTTGCGTCTATTGAACGGAACGGCATTTGTTATCGTTTTGTGGACACCTTCTGACATATTATTTTACCTTTATTGTATAATCGGGCTCAGGCTTTCCGCGCTGATAGACTAGCAGAAATACGCTGTCATTCTCGCGCTTCAGTGTCATTTTCACGCAGCCGGCGCAGTTAAGCAAGGCTAGGACTTCAGATAAGTTGATCTCAGACGAGCTGGCTAGCTCGCTGATCCGTCTGTAGAGGTTGACAGTTGCGGTGACTTTGGCGAATATAGCTTTGACCATAATAAGGCTCCAAGGAGGATCAAATGATTTTAGTTGCCGTAGAGGGTATCATAGGCGCAGGCAAGACTACGCTTGCTGAAAAGCTCGAAAGCCGCATTAATGCAAGCGGCCGAGCGCGCGCAATACTTGTGACCGAACCTACTCAAGAGGACTCGCCCTGGCTTAAGAGATACTACGAAGACCAAAAGCGATGGGCTTTTCATACACAGCTTGCCATGCTCATCGGCCGAGCGCAGATGGTGCGATGGGCCGTGAAGAGTGAAGCTATCGCTGACATTGTAATCTTCGACAGATCGATCATCGGAGATCGAATGTTCGCATACGCTAATCATCAGCTTGGCTACATGAGCGACGATGAGATGAACCTTTACGCCACGACTCATGCTATGCTGATTGATCGCACTTATCAGTCCTCGCCTATCGACTGCGTTCTCCACGTCAAGACTGATGTCTCTGACGCAATGAGCGGCATCATCGAGCGCAATAGAGCAGGCGAAAGCGGTGTGACTCCGGAGTATCAAAAGCTACTCTCCGAAGGCCTTAACAGTCTTCTGACTGATCTGACGTGTCGACTTCTTGAGGTTGAGCGTCTGCCTCTAGGAGAAGCGTATGATCTTCAGGTTGATCGCCTGGCAGATCATCTATGCGATCAGCTACACCAACACCAAGAATAGACTCAGCCTCTTCTTGAGTGGCCAATCCGAGCATAACCAACTCAGCAGCTTCAAGTCGATCTAACGGAATGATGTTACAGTAGACGAGCTTGACTACAGCGTCGAGCGCGCCGTAAGCAACAAGGCTGATCCAACCGCGCTCACTGAAGCGATTAAGCCACCGACGCTGCGCTTCACTTGCGCCTTTAAATGGCTGATCTCGATAGTCTGCTGCAGTCTCCTTTGGCTGCTCGCTTTGACGCTTCAGCTCCAGGGCGACACCAACAAAAGACTTGACCTGGCCGTCGATCTCCATGTGCGCATGATCAATGATCAGCAGGTCAGGTACACCGGCTTTGACACCTTGCTTCTTAAGCGCCATCGCTGTGCGCTTTGCTCGTAGACCGCCATTAGGCACAGCAAAGTAGGTTACACCTTTTCCGTCTAACCACTTGCATAGTTGGATCTGCTCTTGCGCTTCTGATGGAAAGGACTTAGCGCGCGCCTTTCGTTTACTAGGCATCCTCTTGCTCCTCTACTCCGTTAAGAAAGTTGTTGATGTGCTCACGCAGCTCTTGTTGCTCGCGGTCAAGGTCAGTCTCTTCAAACCTATCTGACTTGAACAGCAGATCACTCTCTTCGTTAAGACTGTGTACTCGGCGCAAGAGCTCAAGCGCGCGTGACTCACGACGATCAGGTTCGGTCATCTTGACAATATCTGACGGTGCAACTTCAAGTGCTTCTGCAACTTCGACGAGTTTCTTAAATGTGATAGAACTCGCAAGCTCAATCTTGGAGAGCGAAGCCTTGCTTGTGCCGACTCGCTCACCTACCTCTTTAAGCGTCATGCCCTTAAGCTGTCGCATTGCTCTGATAGCCTCGCCTATCTTCATGGTCTTTTCCTCTCTTTTGTGTTGACTGAGTATCGCTTTTGCGCTACAACTATGAGTGACCTTAACCGAAAGGATTGAATATGTCAACAAGACATGCACAACCAGCTCATCATGGGCTACTACCAGATCAAGTCGTTTATCTTCGTCAACCCATTTGGCGCGGCGCCGTTCGCCAAGACCCTAAGGTCGCCAAGGGTAATCCATACATCAGCGGAGAGTACATTATCGGCCAACTTAATCGAGCCTTTGGCTTTGATGGTTGGGATGTAACTATCATTAAAATGGACGAAGCAGAGGTTGACGCAAGCGGTGGACGCTTCAAGGCAACTTATGCTTGCACAGTTGAGCTTACTGTATACGCAGGCTCTCGTATCATCAAGCGTCATGGTGTTGGCGCTCACGCAATGGTCTCTCGTAATCTCGTTGATGTCATCGCCAATGGGCAGGCGGCAGCGTACACGAAGGCAATCAAGAGCGCAGCGATCACGTTCGGCTCTCAGTTCGGACTCAACACTGTTCGTGGTGGTCGAGGTTGGCAGAACAACACTGTTAATGATCACCCTGTACCACCTAATCTCGGTCTTGAGGATTGGCGCACAGCCTGGCTTCAGCAAGAGATTGGTTCTCAAGCAGGCGCTGAAGATTATCAAGGTCAGCCGGCCGGTGCAGCGCAACCGAAGCAAGCCTCTGCAAAGTACAAGTACCCACTTCAGAACCTCATCAAAGACGATGATAACGGTGGCCCGACACTTGAGCAGTTGCGACAGGTGTCAGACAAGCTCGCTATTCCAAACAGCGATGACAGTACGAGAGAGGCGCTCATCGCTGCAATCAAGTCTTCTTGCTCGACTGATCTTGCAAAGACTCGACAGGCTCTCGATGAGGTGCTGACGTGAAGATAAAGCGACTTAAGATCAACAACCTCAAAGCGTTTGAGTCAAGAGAGTTTGATCTCTCTCAGCTTGTAGCTATCTGTGGTCGAAATGGTCGAGGTAAAAGCACCGTGCTCAACGCTATCAACTTTCTGCTTGGCAATGGAGTTGAGGGCGAAAAGGTAGATGGTCGAAACTTGCTTGCGCTTGTGCCAAACTGTGGACAGTCGCTCTCAGTTGTAGCTGAGATTGAGTACAACGGAGTGACTGCAGAGGTCGAGCGTCGAAGAGAGCCGACTAGCAACGGTCTAGGCCGAAGCAAGATTAGAGTCAGCGTACCTGATGGAGTTGATGATACTCCGTGGCGCATGGCGCTTGAGGGCAAGCTCGCGAGTGTATCTCATGTGCATGAGTGGCTGTCTCTTGGCAAGAACGCACTTCGATCTATGATCGCTTCTCTCGCAGACACTCAAACACCTATGCCACCGAAGATACAGGAGCGCATTAATCAGCAAACACCTGCTGAGCCGACGCTGACAAGCGCCTTAGATCGACTTGCTGCAAGTCTCAAAGTTGAGCTGCTCCAGGCAAAGCGAGAGTTAAAGGCGCTCAGCCAAACGATGGAACAGCGCATGGCTATGCCGACAGGCTCAGCCGAAGAGCTTAACGCTCTTACTCAAAAGCAACGAGATGTGACCACCAAGAAGACCGATCTGCAAACAGAGCTATCTGAGGTACAACAACTCATCTCGCATAAGCGCGGTGAGCTTTCAACGTACAATCAGACCGGTGAGCTACCTACTGACTTTGATCTCATCGAAGCAGAGAAGATCGCCAATCCTGAGTGGTTAAAAGGCATTTGGAGCGAAGCTCAAGAAGCCGGCGCTGCTCGAGACAAGTTGCGCTCTGAGCTGCGCGATCTTCGTGACCTGGCGACTCAAGAAGATGTCTGCTCAAAATGTGGCCAAAAGCTACCTCACGGTACAGAGAAGCCAGAGCATATTGACTTCTTGGTGATGTCAAAGGCCGAAGAGCTAGACGAAGCTCAAGCGCACTTGGCTGAGTTGAACGCAAAAGGATTGTCAGCGACAGAGCATCAAAGCAAGGTTCGCGGCCAAATACACGCTTACAAGTGCCGAGAGGATAAAGCTCGATTAGAGCAAGAGATCGCTTCTCTTGAGATTGTCTGCGCTGAGAAGACTCAGGCATATCAAGAGATAGAAGAGAAGCACCTTGACGTGTATAGGCGAGTGATTGACATGCAGAACGCAATGGCCACCGCTCGGCTGTTCGTTGAGGGCGAGCAAGAGATGAGCCGGCTGACTGCTCTCATCGAGGAGTTGTCCGGTTTGTATGAGCAGACACAAGGTATCATCGCAAGCATGGCTCGCTTCGGTAAAGCTGCGCTTGAGAACCGGATCAAGAGCTACTACTCAGCGCAGCTCGGAGAGCCTTGCGTCAACCTTGATGAGGGTAAGATCGGATTGTCTCGAGGAGATATGTTCTATGCCGGCCAGGCACTCAGCGGCGCTGAACGTGATCTGCTCGCTACAGCAATCGACTGCGCTGTCAAAGACCTCAACAACACACCGAAGATTATCTTGCTCGAAGCTGACTCCGTTGATCCAGAAAACTTGAAGATGACCCTAAGCAGAGTTCAAGAGCGACTCGACGCAGGCGAGATTGATCAAGCGATCCTGGCTACATGGTATGATGTGAGCGAGTTGAATGTCACCGGAACGCTAGTGATAAAACTCTAAGAGTCTACGCATGCGTGCATGCATGCGCGCGTATATATTAATATATAGGCTTTTGTGATTATGCAGCAATGGCGCGCACTTAGAACGGACAAAACTCACCCAAAAGTGCAGTTTAGACACTCTGAGCGCAGCCTTTGTGAAACTCTATATAGAACAAGCACTTAGAACGGACAGCGCATAAAATCGCTGCAAACTCAACTTTATAGTTGACTCGCAAGTCTACCTTTGATAAGACTAAGTATACCTTTCAACAAACTTCCAACGAGGAACACACGATGAGTACCAAGTCTCCATTCGTACAGTCGCCACTCAGCGGCATTCACTTTGTAACTCAGGCATGCATTCATCTACAGCAGACTGAACGCTTCGCCGACAACACCAACTCATTCATCAAGACTGAGGTCAACCCACTCGCAAACACCATCTATTGGTCGATCAAGCGCAAGAGTGGTCGAGGACACGCGCTTCGCATTCAGCACATCTATGCTCCTATGGCGCTGACCTACGTTGAGAGCGAGGGAGTGTTGATCAATCTTGAGAGTGATATTTTCGCCTTGAAGAGTCCACAAGAGGCGGCTGATCTCATCACCATGAAGCTCCAGGAGGTGGCCGGTGAGCGATAATCAAGACATCATCACAGCAGAGAATGGTGTTGTCGAGGTTGTTACTCAACACCGCGCCAACGGCATTGAGACTCAAGAGCATGAAGAGAAGCAGATCACAGCGATTGCAGTAAGCGATCAACCTCTCGCCTCAGTCAGCGCCACAGGCTCGCAGACGTTCAATCTTGGCAACTATGAGAGCAAGCGTATCGCTGTAAGCGTCACTCTGCCGTGCGCTCCAAGTGAGATCAATCAAGCGTTCGACAGCGCGTTTAACATCATCAACTATCAGATGAACATTCGAGCTCATCGCTGACCTCGTTGATCTCAGAGATCACCGCTGACGCAAACTTCGCAAGCTCACCTCTGTACTGAGCTTTGAGCTTAATGCCAGAGGCAATGTTCGCTGAATAGAAAGCGTCAGTGTCGATAAGCTGACCAAGGCCGGTGTCTTCAAAGCGAAGACCGGTATCAACTTGCTGATGATCACCTAAGACGATTAGCTGACATGTATCGCTTGCTCGACTTATCATCGAGAGTAGGCTGTGTGAGCTAGTGTTTTGAGCTTCATCAATGATGATGATTGAGCGATCAAACTGCATACCGCGCGCAAGCTCGAGTGGCATAAAGGTCAACCGGCCCTCTTCTTCAAACTGATAGATATGATTATCAGCTTCGCTTCCAAGTATGCGTCTGAGCGATACCAGGAAGCTCTCAACGTATGGTGCCATCTTATCTCTGATGTCACCGGTGATCGCAGCTATTGCCTGCGACTTTCCGCCGATCAACACCGTAGGCTTACAGCAGACGATGTTATATTCCTTTCTGAATAACATTTGCAGCGCATAGGATAAGGCCAAAGTTGTCTTACCGCAGCCGGCGCTTCCGAGTCCGACAAAGAGCTTTGTGTGTTGTAGCGTAGCCATCATACACGTCTGCTCCGCGTCCTTTGGCTTAATGCCCTGATAGTTTATGTCCTTACCCCTGACAAGCTCAAGCGTTGCGCCTTGACCTCGCCACCAGGCGAGAGCTGACTTGCCCTCACTCGTTAAGATGAAGAACAAACTATCCTCATCTAGTTCACCGACTTCTGTCGTGGAAATACTACCTGTCTTATAGAGTCGATCTATGACTCTGCTATTAACATCAAGACTCTTTATATCTAAGCTCATGTGTCCTCCTGTAGACTGTGCTTTAAGTTTCTCATGTAACTGAAAACTTTGCACCGTTGACTCTGCAGCAGGAAAGCTCTTGGTTTACAAAGAGCGATACTTATGCTACAAGAATGATTACACCTATCGGATCAAGGAGATCACAATGTCCAAATACGAAAGCCGAAATCCAGGCTATCCAAACGCCAACCGACTCACAAATGTTATGTGCTTTGAGGTACTTACGACTACATGGCCTAATGATGGTATGCCGTCGAGAGAAGCGCAACTTGGTAAGACAATGAATGAGTTGCGAAGACAATATAAAATGTCTCAACCCGACGAGATTGTCGGTATCTCAATCTCAAGCGTATCGTTTGATGAAGAGCTTGAGATCGCCACACCCAAAGTTATTCCCGTTGAGACAAAGCTCAGTGCGGTGAGTGATCAGACCCTCGATCAGCTTATGATGAGCCGGGAGTCTTATAATGCAATGTCCATGTCGCTATCGGACGCGATGTGGCAGATGAGAACCTTTGGCGCACACACAGACTCGCTACCTGTCTGGGCTTGTTGGGGCGACTTTCCGTCAAGGAAGATCAGAAGAGACTGCGAGCGCGTAAAAGTGCGCCACCCGTTCTCAAGCAGAATGATCAACACAAAAGTGATCGCAGCGCTCGCTGTAGGTCTTGGTGTTGACCTGTCTATGTCTCAGATTATTGATGAGGTTGATCTTAGCCCATACATCAGTGATCACATCATCATGGACTTCAGCGAGGGAGACCGGAACATCATTAACAACACGTTTGTTTCTGCGGCCGTTCTTGCGTGGTGCCTAAGATGAGTAAACCGGTAAGCATGGGGTGCGGTGTCTGCGTCAGCACTAATCTTGATCTTCGTGAAGAGCTTTTAGCCAGGCACACTGAGCTTGGGCCGTATGATGAACATATCGAGCTTGTTTATGATCAGAAGAGCCGACAGGTGCTTATACCTAAGGGTACACCCGAAGCCTGTACGCTGATCACTCGCTTCGTCAGCGCAAGTATATTTGAACATCACACTCAGCAAGTACGTTTCATTCGACGTGGCACCAATCAATACGTTAGGACTACTCCGCTATGATCCAGAAGACTCTCCCGATCTTTGGTGATAGCATTGAGAACGGCGGGCCTTTACCCGTCGGGATCGAGCAGGTAAAAGCGAGCCTGGCTAACGGCGCGCCGCTCGACGTTGCCTTGAAGAGCGGAGGGTTCACG
>MDSZ01213708.1_pt1 | contig 32942 bp, 5 predicted proteins | sample 811201 | NCBI WGS metagenome assembly MDSZ01 (sample SAMN05326647, study PRJNA326480) | marine metagenome | isolation source: seawater | place: Indian Ocean: North | collected 2010 | reverse complement strand
GCAGTCACCAAAGAATGTTGGAAGGGTTGTTTCTGATATACAGAGACAGCTAAAGGGTAGCGGGTTAAATACTGTAAATATAAAAGTAAAAGCCGACCCTAGATCAATGGCTCAAACTAACAGACAGCTTCAAAATGTTAGTAAAAATTCTAGAGCAGCAGCTAAAGATATTGGTACTCTTAACAGGAGTCTTCAAGAGGCTACCAGAAGATTTAGTGTTATTACGCTGGCTACTGGTAGTTTACTTTCTTTTGTAACAGGTTTTAAAAATGCTACAAAAGCTGCTATTGAGTTTGAGCGCGAGCTTGTAAAAATATCCCAAGTCACGGGCAAAAGCGTACAGCAGCTTCAAGGATTGACAAAAGAGGTAACTAGACTTTCTACTGCCTTTGGTGTCTCTTCTGCCGATTTGCTTAACGTGTCTCGTACATTGGCTCAGGCCGGTTTTAATGCAGAGAAGACTCGTAAATCTTTGGACATTCTTGCAAAGACCACTCTTGCTGCTACGTTTGACAATATTCAAGATACTACCGAAGGTGCTATCGCGCTTCTTCGTCAGTTTGGAGATGAGGCTAAACGTACAGGTGGGGATGTTGCTTTTCTAGAAAAAAGTCTAAGTGCTATCAATAGTGTATCTAAGAAATTTGCTGTTGAGTCTGGAGACTTGATTACAGTTATTCGTAGAGTTGGTGGTGTGTTTTCTAGTGCGGGCGGTAGTATAAATGAATTAATTGCATTGTTCACTAGTGTTCGTGCCACCACCAGAGAAAGTGCCGAGACTATCGCTACTGGTCTTCGTACAATCTTTACACGTATCCAGCGTGTAGAAACTATAAATCAATTAAAAGCTTTAAATATTCAACTTCAAGATAGCCAAGGTCAATTCGTTGGTGCTTTTGAAGCGGTGAGAAGATTATCTCAAGGCTTATCGGGTTTAAATCCTAGAGACTTTAGATTCAATCAAATAGTTGAACAGCTTGGTGGATTTCGTCAAATAGGTAAAGTTATTCCACTTATTCAGCAATTCGCCACGGCGCAAAAGGCTCTTAATGTAGCCCAAGGTGCTAGTGGTTCTGTAGCTAAAGATGCGCAGACTGCACAACAAAGTTTAGCAGTGCAAATACAAAAGGTTAGGGAAGAATTTTCAGCCTTGATTCGTAGATTTACTGATACTGGCCCGTTCAATAGTATTGCGACTGGTGCGTTAAAAATAGCTAGCGCTATGATAAAAGTTACTGAGGCAGTAGAGCCGCTACTTCCTTTGCTGACCACTATGTTTGGATTGAAAATAGGTAGAGCTTTAGCTCCGGGTCTTGGTAGGCTGGCGGGCATTAGCCGTAGCGGAACCGGCGGCGGTGCTGGATTTAGTAGATTCAACAGAGGTGGAATGGTTCCGGGCAGTGGCAATCGCGATACTGTACCAGCCATGCTCACTCCGGGGGAGTTCGTTATAAGAAAGAGTAGCGTTAAAAAGCTTGGTGCTTCAAGACTTTCCGCTATGAACTCAGGAGCCTATGCTAAATATCAGGGCGGAACAAAAAAGGGAGGAGCTAACAAAAAAGATATACAACCAGAGAATCCGTTGGAGTCTTGGCAAAAGTCCAAAAAAACTCAATTGGCTCATATAGGATCTCAGCAACCATTAACAAATTCTCAAATTAAAAATGTTTTAAGAAATATAGACTCTGGTAGAGCTACGGGCGCGGCACTATCTAACACTGTTAAGGGCGTTTTAGGAACTAAAAGTTTATCTAACCTGTCTTCAAAACAAATATCAGAAGTTAAAAAAAGAATAAAGCCATTTAGTATAATGCCACTTTTAATGAGCATTCCCGCCAAAACAAACCAAGCTTTAAAAAGTACGGGCGAAGGTTCTATTAAGAGTGGTCTTGCTGGTTGGATAACCCAAAATCCAAGCGCGCTAACTAAAAAAGGCAGAAGATCTTCTGTTTCCATAAACGCTAAAGATATAGCATCTGGGAATTTAAATAATTTTGCTAGTAGTGTTGGTTCTGCTGTTTCTACTCTGCCTAAAAAAGTTCTTAAAGATTTTGATGTTGAGAATATTAAAGATGATATATTTGGACTTTTAACCCCAGAAAAACAAAGTAAGATATTAGGCGTTAGAGACATATTATTTAGAACTCCGGGGCAGAAAAGATCACAAGGAAGACTAGAATCTAAGTCTAAAAGTATTTTTAGAAATTTTGCACTTGGTGGTCTTGCGACAAAAAACAGAATGGGTTTTGCTATACTTGACCCAGACCAAGGCGGTGCAGATCTAGATGCAAAAGTTACCCGCGCACAAGTCAGAGGCGCTGTTTCCGGCACAGACGCCCAAAGAAAAGCTCTAGATAAAGAATTATCTTGGAGCAGTAAGAATTATAAAGTTACTAGACAAGGGCTTCCCGCAAAAACTTCACAAAAATTTTACGACACCATAGCACAAGAGGCCGCTAATGGTGTTGCCGTTGCCGCAAATTCACTAAGCAATAGCTTGGGGCTTGGTTCTGTTTCAGTGCCAGAAGACGCTAAACAAACAATGGCTGCTGTTATTAAAAAATCCGGCTCTCAAATGGGAGTTCTTTTTGAAGATGTATTAAGGGTTATGGACAGCGGGGGTCCGTTTAGTCCTGCGCCCAAAGGTGCGCCGTTTGACTTTAGAGGAGGTTTACAAGGACGCCTAAAAAGCACTTACAGTAAAATGCCATCTAGTTTTGTTGATGCTAGAACTAGCTACGCAAGATCAACCGCTTCTGCCGCTCAAGGTAAAATTATAGGTGAGCTTGCAGAAGAATATATGTTTAGGTCCGGTTCTGGTACTTATAAATCTGCAACAAGACAAAAAAGGGGTCCATCTGCGTCCGAAGCGTCTGCGGCAGAAAAAAGAAGAGCAAAACAACAGGCTAGAATGGCAAAGGCGAGAGAAAGGGCTGGCTTTGCAAAAGGTGGCGCTGCTACCGATACTATTCCGGCACTTCTAACTCCGGGAGAATTTGTTTTCAATGCAAAAGCCGCAAAGAGCATCGGCCATGCTAATCTTGATCGTATGAATAAGAGGGGTATACAGGGATTTGCTAGGGGTGGTTCTGTTGGTGAAAGGTTTAGTAATGCTAGGGCGGGTGCTGCTTCTTCTCTTGCGGCTATAGACCCTATAGCACAAAGCGCACAAAACTTTGTTTTCTTGGGTGCTAGTGTAGCAGCCGTCACAACTCAATTAAGTGGCATGGAAGATGCAACCAAAAAAGCCTTTAATGAAACAGCAGCTTTTGCTACCGGTATTATTGGTATTGGTTCAACTTTAATATCTAGTTTTTCTGCTATGGCGGCGTCTAAAAGTGCTGAAAAATTTGCTACAGATCAAAACACAACAGCGACCCTCGAAAATACGGTTGCTACAAAAACTTCCAGTGTGGCTAAAAAAGCAGAAGCGGGCATGGGTACTGTTGGTAAGTCTTTAGCTGCCTTGGGTATAGGCATAACGGCAGCCGCCACTGTGTTTACATTTTTCTCTGCTAAAGCTAGGGCAAACGCTGATCAGATTGCTAAGGCTACAAATGAATCTTTACAAAAATTAAAATCTGGAAGTGATCAGAATGTAGCTGATATAAAAGCTGGATACAGAAAAGAGGCAGCCGCAAGAGCAGAGGCTGCTAAGTTCACTTTAAACCCAACCAAGTCCGGTGGTGCGCTTAATCTTGCTGGCGCTGCTGGCGGGGCGTTGGCTGGAGGAAAAGCGGGCGCTTTTGTTGGTTCTTTCTTTGGTCCCGGTATAGGCACTGCGATAGGTGGCGCTATTGGCGCTGCTATCGGCGGCACTGCTGGCGCTTTTGGTATGAAGGCTTTTCAAAACAATGAAGCTGCTATTAAAGCAGAAACAGAAGCTAGAAACAGAGAAATTAAAGCTATTGATCAATCTATTGATTCTATAGCGTTACTTGGTAAAGCCTCAAGGCAGGCCAGTAAGATTGAGTCACAAATAGCCGCTGCTCCGGGGCTTTCTGCGCAAGAAGTTGCATCAAGAAGGTTGATATCTTTAGATCAACTTGGTGACGTTAGAGGTAGAGCGCGACTTAATGAAGCCTCTGCTGATGCTCAGTTTATTAGGCAGCGTGTCGCAACAGCCACTGGCAAACCAGCTTCGCAACTTAACGAAGAAGATTTTAAATCTGTTGATGAATCTGGGGCGTTGTTTAGTAAGTATAAAGTATTACAGGAGGAAGCTGCTTCTGCCCAACAAAATCTTAATGATAGAGTGAAAATATCTGCCACTAATCTGGATGCTTTGACTAGCACCCTAGATGGCAATAAAACTTTTGATGAACTTATAGCTGAAGGTGGTCAGTTTGCAAAATCTCTAAAAGCTAGACAAGACGCCGTTAGAGATGCTGGCTTGGCTGAAAGAGATGCTGCCGCTAGAGCAGTTACTGCGGCAGAAGAGCGTACTAAAATACAAGGACAGAGCGCAGCAGATCAAGCAAAATCAATACTAGCCCTTGAAGAAGCAAAGGCTAATGAACGGCGTGTGATAGAAAATACCGCTAGAGCCTATAACGATGTGGAAAAATCTGCTAGAGGGGTAGTCGATGGTTTAAATGAACAAGCAGAGGCTTTGGCAAAAAGTAAAGCGGCTCAGGCTGCCGTGGATGCAGAAGTGCGGAACCTTAGCAAAACTAGTGAAATGTTAGACGCTTCGCTACTTAGTGTTGCAAATCAAGCTAAGGCTGTAGATCGGTTTGTAGCAGTATTAGAAAATAGAACATCTAAGATTGAAGCTTCCAGAGTTGATGAAATTGATGACATTACCGCTATAGGTGATATAAACAAATTTGCTAAACAGGTTAGGGAAGTTTCAGCAAAGGGTGGCGATGCTACTGCTCGGATAGGCGAAAGTTTAATACAAAGCGCCGCGATAATGAAGCGGGGTCAAGACGCACTTCTTGGGTTTGACTCTAGAAATCTTGATGAAACTTTTGATTTTGAAAAATTAATCAGAGATGCTACAGGGCTAGACAAAACATCAACCCCCGGCGGCGCAGGCGTTTTTAGTGAAATAGTTGAAAATTTACAAGAACTTTCTGCAAAGGGTGCTTTAAGTCAAGAAGATGTAAAATCTGTCTTCGCTCCTTTGGCTCAAGTGGCACAAAAACAAGCTGATCTAGTTGGAAAATTAACAGACAGAGAACAGGCGGGGATTGATCTCTATCAACAAAAATTAGACGCTCTTGATGCAGTAAGAGCAAAAGAGCTAGAGATAAGAAAAGCCCAAGTAGATGCGCTACAGAGATCCGCAGACTTGAATGTTCGTGCCGCTAACTTGTTGGCTAAGAGTATAGACCCTAATGCTTTGGGTATTGATCCTGCCGCTATTCAGCAAAAACTTGCAGATCAAGCCGCTCAAATGTCTCTTGATGATTTAGATTTGGGCTTACAGGCTGGTAACGCTAGACAGATCGCTAGATTTAGAAAACAAGCACAAAATAATCTTCTTAAATTATCTCAAGACGAAAATGTTACAGCTAAACAAAGAATGTCTATGGAGCGAAGGTTTATAAGAATTATAGACGTAACCGGCAAAGAGCTTGAAAGGCTTGGCGATCAAAGCGGTAAAGCTGGAATCTTGATGGGCGAAATGGAAAAGAACATTAGCGCCATAGAAAAAGAAAGAGCGGCCAGAGAGCAAATTACAGGTGTTATAGAAGAGTTTGTTATTGGCGGCCCAGAGGAAAGGGGCAGTCTTGTTTCTGCTGCAAATGGCATTAGGCAAGCTTTTGCTACTGGCACTTTGCAGATGCAAACACCAGACCAAAGAAAAGCTACTGTGGGTCTTCTTGATAGGCTTGGAGATGTAAAACTTTTCGGAAACATAACCGGAAAAGAAATCAAAAAACAACTTATCTTTAAAGATGCCATAAGGCTTGGATTACCACCACAACTAGCAGACGCTATAGCAAACGGCACAACCACAGAAGAAAAATTAATACAAGCAAATAGAGATCTTGCAAATCAAATACAACTTTTGACTATGCAAATGTTTATGGCTACTATGGCTATGCAGGCAAATGCTAATGTTGGCGATGCTGCTGTTGCGATGGCTGCTGCGAAGGGTGGGCCAGTTTATAAAAACACTGGCGGCACAATATTTAAACCAAGAGGAACTGACACTGTTCCTGCCATGTTGACTCCGGGCGAATTTGTAATTAGAAAATCATCAGTAGATAAAATTGGGGCTGGCAATCTTGCTGCACTAAACGATGGCGATGCTGCTGTGGTAAGGTCTAAGGGTGGGCCTATATATCGTGCTGGTGGTGGTCCTGTTAATTATCTTAATAATGGAGGTCAGGGTAAAACAACCGAAGAGCTTTTGATGGCTCAGTATGGTATTAAAACACAGTCTAAAGGCGACTTTAATAAATACTTTAAAGGCTTAGATATGCGTGTTGCTAGAGCGCATAAAGAAACTAGCGTTGGCGATATAACGCAAAACATGGTGCGCGGTCTGAGCATGGGCGATCCTACGGGGCTTTTAGATGTTGGAAATATTGCCATAAGCGCAGGAAGAATTGCTGCGTTTGGAGATACTACTGGAGACTTGCGAAAAAGTATGGGTATGGATGCTGCGTTTGCAGCCACGTCTATAGTTGGTGGTCGTGCAATCGCTGCGGGTGTTGGAGCGGCGAAGCGCGCCAGAGCAGCAAAAGCGGCAGCAGGAGCCACCAAATTTACCAAAATGTCAGGAACAGTTATTGCAAAAGATGGCGTCAAAGCTGCTGCAAATACTGTTGATCCTATGATGGCTCAAGCTCAAAAATTTGCTGGAAAAGATATTAGCGCTTTATCTCTTCATATTACCGAAAAAACGGGTCGTAAAGCTACGGAAGCGGGTAAGAGACTACGCTATAGTAGAAGATTTAAAAATGATATATCTTTTACGGGTAAAACAGGAACGGGTCGCCCTTTTGTTTCAGCAGCAGAAATCGAAAAGGCGATTGCAGTACAGCAGGCTGGGCTAAGTAGAACTATTCCTAGAAATAGGCGTATTTTTTCTGGCACTCAGATAGGCGCTGGACGAACAAGTGCCGTTAGCGCAGCGACCAGAAGCGCAGATGAGACTGATAGGCTAATTAATATGGGGCTTGCACAGCCTTACAAAGAATTTGCTGAAAGTGCGCAATTTGCTAGGAACATGAGGGCAGTAAAACCAGCAGCAGCGTCTAATGCAGCAAAAGTCGGACCACAAAATTTAAACAGGGGGTTAGAGGCATTAAGCGGTGTTGCACAGGGTGTAACAAAACCAGCTTTTTCAAGAGGCAGAGTTTTGGCCGAGGCGGGTAGTAAAATAAAAAATGTAGGAAGAGGAGGTGCTGGTCGCGGTCCAGATCTTTTCAATCGCGGTGTAGAAAATTTAGCATCTAAAATCGGAGGAAAAATTGGCGCTGGATTTAGACAACTTTTCAGCAAGCCTTCAACTCCTGCAAATCTTGGAAAACAATTTAAAGAATTTTTGAGTGGTGGTGGCGCTATTCTCGCGGCTAAACCTGCACTTGTGGCATCGGTTATGCAGCAATTTCAAGACTCTGGAGGCGTAATTACCCCAGATATTGCAGCCGCTGCCAATGGTGTCATAGCTTTAGGAGAACAGCAGGCTCAACAAAAGGCAGAAAGAGAATATCTTTCCAGCGTTGATGAAAGTCTTAAAAAAGAAGTACAAGCAGAAATAGATGCAAGCCCTTGGCTTTTTGAGGATCAGCCACAGCAAGCGGGTTTAGGAAGAGATGAAAGATTTACTTCTCAGCTTAGGGCTTTTTCTTCAACCAACGAAGGGGCTATTCAGGCGGCTACAGAAAGAATGCTAGGAGCAGTTCCAAATAGAGGTCGTTCAGGCGGTAGAAAAGATGCACGATTAGCTGTAGAGTTAGAAAACAGAAGACAAAAGCTAGACATTGGCGGGTTAGACGCACAAGGTAGACAAAAAGAACTTGTAAAACAAATACTTATAAAACAAGAAAAAGAAAAAAGAGCAGCAGAAGAAAAAAGATTGAGCGCTGCACGTATGGAAAAGTTTCGAGAAGAGCAGGCTATAGCGCAGCAGAAAGAGGCCAAAAGAAGAGGGGACTTTGAAAGTCTTATGGCTAGCGCTGCCACAGCTAGAAAAGCAGGGAAAGGCAGAATTGAGGCTAATCAAACCGCTAGAACCGATAGAATAACAAAGCTAGAACAAGACATAGAAGCTGGAAAACAACGCAGGGAAGCAGCAAAAAAAGAAGAGCAAAAGATTCAAAAAAGCGGCGGGCCGATGGGAGTTCGTACATTTATTGATAGATACAACGAAGAATATGGGGGCGAACTTGAACGTCTTTATGCAGACAATCCGCGAAAGGTCCAGCAATTAATAACTGCAAAATATCAAGATTATAGACAAGCGCTTAGAGAAGGTGTTACAAATTATCGAACAACTGGACCTGACGATACAAGCTTAAAATATCGAAAGAAATCTAGGGAGGATATGGGTCTTTCTACTGATATTTTTTATGCTAATGGCGGTCCTGTTTATCGCTTCTTTGGTGGTGGCATAGGCTATGCTAGAGGCGGCTACAATCTAGACCCTACTATGGGTGCTGCTAGAAGACAAATGGCTATGGGCAACCAGTTTTTGAATCAAAGATATCAAGCTGGTATGAATTTTATGAATCAAACTAGAAACAGGGCTTTATCTTACAACATAAGTCGCCCCGGATTCCAAAACTTTGCTGGTGGTATGAGTTTAAGGGCCAGAAAGCCATCCACACTATATCCATTTTATGCAGATGGCAAACGCGCTCCTTTGGTGGGGGATCGTGAAGTTCAAAAATTCAATAGCATACTTAGAAGAAATGGGCCACAAATCGCATTGAGATACGTTTTTGGTGGGGATAAAGAAATTCCTCGCGGAGCTTACATTGGACCAGAAGGCGCGGGCGACAAGAAAAAGACAGAAGAATTAACGCCAGAACAGATGAATCAACGCATGATGCAAATGATGATGAGACAGCTACAAAGAATGGAAGCAAGGGAAATGCAGCAACAGCAACAACAGGGCGGCTTTGGTATTCGCAATATCAGAAGGGCCGCTGGTGGAGGCGTTCCGGGCGGCGACACTGTTCCTGCTATGCTAACTCCCGGCGAGTTTGTTATGAGTGCTGGTGCAGTCAGGCAGCATGGCGTAGGAACCATGCGAGCATTGAACCGTGGTCAAGTTCCGGGCTTCAATCGTGGCGGCATGGTGGGCGGCGTACAATACAGACAAAATGGTGGCGGTATCATGGGAATGGCGGCCCAAGCTTTGGGTATAGATACATCAGAAATAAGTTCAACGTTTGATAATTTTGTTGGCAATTTCTCTGGTGTACTAGATAATATTACAACAGCGTTTTCACCAATTACTTCTGCTATACAAAATTTAGCTAATATATTTGGAGGCTCTGAAGGCATCAAGATGAATCACGTACACACCGTGACGATAGCTGCCGGAAGTGCTGAAAGCAAGTTGGACTCTCAAACAATAGATCAAATCGCGAAACTGGCGGCAGATTACGTAAAACCAATGTTACCAGATGGAAACGACTTTAACGTGGCATAGGATAAAATGACAAAAAAAGATAAACAACTTTCTTTAAATATAAAGACAGACGAAAATAAAAAAGCCATGCCTCTTGGTATCAAGAGTAGTATTGATGGTATAAATCATTTTACCAATTGGGATAATATAGTTAGTTCTATAGATGAAACAGGATTACGAACTGATTCAAATGATATAAATAAAAGAGGGTTTCAAACAAAAAGTTATAAAGATAAAGTAATCCGAAATGGATCTACTGATAAAAATTTTCAAGAGGGCGATGCTTTTGGCACATCTTATGCTTTTGAAGATTCTTGGGAAATCAACAAAATAAAAATATTAGATGACTTAGCTTTTGTTGCGGAAGATGAGTATACAGACTTTCAAAAAATGACGATATCAACCGGTCAAACACAAGCTTTTCAATATTTTGTAGAAAGAGATTTTGTTGGTATTAAGGATAGCGAGTTAGAGGAAGACGATGATCAAGATGATGATGAACCAGCATTAATAACTCCGGGATATTCTAGTTGGACTGCTAGCGGCGCATATACTGCTCATATGCCATTCACGCCCGGAAGCGGCGGTGCTGGACCATATGCTGGCGGGTTCACTATAAAATATACCCCCAGCAGCAACAAATGGGAAGTCAACGGAACCATTCCAAGCACTGGAGGCTGGGGTGGCGATTTTGCCGGTAGTGCAACTTATGATGCTTGTGAAGGCGGCAGCGCAACTAATCTAGATATCACTATCTCAGGAAGTCACTATTGTACCGCGACATCTGCTACCGAAACTTATACTGGATATGTTAGGCTTAACATAAGCCCCGGCAATAACGCCGATGAATCTACTTGTTCTGCTGCCATAACTATAAATAGCGTAACGTGGGGAAGCACTCAGTATGGTTCTAGCGGAGGTTGTCATATTAGCTATTCCAATAGTAGCATTGCTTATAATGGTTATACGCCGCCTGTTTTTGAAGATCCTGAGCCTGATCCACCCCCGTCAGATAGAAGTTGTAGAATTCAAAGAAGGTTAGGAAGTTTGGTTGTTGATTTTGACATTACCAGTGAGCTTTTCCGTTCGGTAGCTGGAGGCACAATTCCAATTCAGGGCGTACTTTCTTCAGGCGAAGATAACGAAGGAGAAAGTGAAACGAAGTATGCAAGCCCTCTTTCTGGGGATTATGAACATATGTACGTTCGCATGAAAGCGAACGGCGTTAGAGCAGGCGCTGTTACCGGAACTAATAAGGACCAAAAGGCTGATTTTGATATATATTATTCATTTGGTGGATTTCTTGCAAATGATTTTAGTGACCTTAATGTTTTTAGAAGAGGAGAAGAATCAGGCACTGATGATTTAACGCTTTCGGGTATTGACTTTAAAAGTAAAAATATTTCTCCAGACAGAAAATTACGAGAAACCAGACAAAAAGTAGTTGACTCAATGGGAACATATTCTCCTGTTCCACGCAATAATAACAGAGATCCTTTATCGAACCTTAGCCTTAATTATAGTAAGTTACAAGCTCCAGCGTATCCTGATTGGGCCACGGCTAATTGGTTCAATGCTAATGACGGTAGATATTATGGTAAATATTGGGCGTTTGCTCATTACGCCTTTGGAAATATTTCCAAAGAAGAATTAATAAACTGGGATAAACAAGAAAGAACCTTTGCACCCGCTGCCAATCTTCCTTTAATGGGGGGCGTTAGTGATACTGGTAGCTACTTTTTTTTAGGTCCAAATCAGCTTGGAACACATCCTAGGCAGGGCCAAAGTACGGACGGTGTTACTAATATTCAAGTCCCTGTTTTTCAACAATGTTTAATCAACGGCCACAGTGCGCTGCCTAACCCAGACGAGGGTGAAACTAGAGGCAACAGAGCGGCGGGATCTTATGTTCATCAAGGAGGTTTTCCTGATGGGGTAAATCGTGTCGTCATGCCTAGATCGACGGCTGATGATGGTGGGCTTGGGCATGATGTTCCGAACTCGGCAAGTGGAAAAGCTGTTTGGGGTGGTCATTATTACTTGCTCTTTAGTCAAGATCAAGATGGGCAACATACCATTCCTCAAATAACTGGTATTCAATTTGAGCAATGCCTTAATAGTGTTAACCATATAGGTAGCCATTCGGGTGAAATGAAACGTTTCACAAAAAATGCAAACGATGGAACTACTGTAGACACTATGATTGTTGAATTCGATGATCCTGATTTTCCCAAGGAATCCGCACAGCTAAGAAGATCCTACATTGATGTAGAACTTGAACTTATAAAAATATTACCAGTTAGAAAGTGTGGAAAGGTAGATATATACAAAAGAAAATCTGGCACATTTAGTTCAGTATTTACAAACGGCGTAATTGGCAGTAGTAATCATGGACTTCAAGACGGTGATGTTATAGAAATTTCTGGCGCCCTTTATGATACGCTTCCGACTGGATCAAATGATGTCCATCCCTTGAATGGAAAATTTGCTGTGGGAGTTGTTAGCGAACATATATTTTCTATTAAAGACGCTCCTTCTAATAGTATTTTAAGTAACCTTCGTGGAGAAATGACTTGGCGATCCATTTCTAATAGTCAGGTTGGAAAAGGTCTTGAAGGATGGAAATATGAGGGTACTATTTTTTCTCCTACTGGAAAAAATGGATATAGCAATAATGTTGGGATGGGCGGGCTTACTCAGCAGAGTGATCGCGTTAATAAATTAGCGGATTCTTCATATTTTTTCACAACGGAAAGTCATGAAAGAACCTTCGATCAAACCGGAGATGTTACTGGGCAAGAAGCTTTCAACCGTGGTTTATATGGAAGCTGGTCGGATTTGCTTATTCGAGATCCTCAAAAATTTATAGATAGTTTTTTAGAAACTCCAGTAAAACAAAGAATTCTAGGTGAAAACATAGGTAACAGTGCAATATTTAGCAACCCCAATTGTCATCTTGGCATAGGTGCGCAGCAAATTTATCCATATGTTCCAGAAATTGGTCGGAATAAACCACAAGAAAACTATTTCGGAGGTAGATTTGGGTGCGATATAGATGTAACGTTTTCTAGATCCTCTGGTTCTACAAAGTATTACACGTTGGTAGTTGGAGAAAGGGGTTCTGACGTTTCCGTTGATCTTTTCGGTCTTAGGAAGGGTTTGTGTGTGGCAGAAGAAGATAAGATTAAGTTTGTAGATACTAAAAGATTAATTCCTGAATATTTACCATATGGAAAAACGCATGTAATTGAAATAGGGGTAGATTCAAATAATAGCATAGGCGTTGCCCATGATGGCGATCCGCTCGTAATTCACGTAGATACCCTTTTTGGTGGCGGCAACGGAATTAGAAAAGGTAGACAACCAAGAGGCAATGACTTATTAGACCAAACAGAAAGAAATCCTTGGACTGATTTTGAGTTTGCTATGAGAAATTCCTATAATGGCGGAATAGCTCACTGGGGGATAACTGAACTTTCTTTAGATGAAGTTTTACAATACGAAGAAGAATATTTAGGAAATTATTTAAATCCAAGGAGTAGAGGTTCTAGATCTAGATACTTTAAGTCTGGATACTGGGAAAGACATGCTGTAGTCCACTGGGATGGTGTAAACATTCCAAATATTTACACCTTTAGAAACGGTCAAATAGATGGAGAATTCTTACACCCTTTACAAAGAGATTTTGGAGTTAACGGGCTATCTCGTCCACTATTGGAAAAAGGAAAACCGGGAAATTTTGACAATGATATTAGAACAGAAAAAATAACCACCAGTTATTTTGGAATTAAAGCACTGAATGGACAAGGTATAGATAGATTTAACGAAAAGAATATCAAAGGACGTGATGGGTATTGGAGTATTTTCCCTTGGGTTGATAGCTACGGTAAAGCTGTTTCAGTAAGTGCAAACAATAATTTAAAAGGTTTAACCAGCGGCTATCTTGGTTTTGGTGTTTTATCAGCCTCTACAAGCAAAGCAAATAGAACTTTTAAATTAGATGAAACAAAACTACCACAAATTTCCTATCCCAATGTCACTAGCATAAAAAATAAAAGCCCGCAAATAGGTCAATTAAATTTAGTTTACTTACAAACAACATTTGGCACCTATGATCAGGTTGGATATACTCAAATTTGCGCAGGGGGCGCAAACGGATTTCCATCTAAAGGATTTTCGAGAGCTAATGATCTTAGCTCTGGATTTACAGGCACGAAAGCTGGGGATAACATTAAAGAAGTTTTGGCTTCTTGTCATTTGTCATATTCTGATGTTATTTTAGAAAAAGATAGAATTGTATTTTCAGAACAATGCCTCGCAGAAAATAGATCAATTATTCATTTTCTTAATTTTGATCCTGCTGCTACAGATCCTGTATCAAAAGATCACACTATTAGCAAATCATTTAATTTTCCTAGAAACTCTGGCCCAGAGCGGCCCGGTTTTCGAGACACGGCTTGGAATGTCGGAGATGGGTTTGGTTCTACTTTTAAATTGCAAGGAGATACGCTACTAACAAACGCAACAGATACGTTTGATGAATTTGGCAATACTATACAGCCCCCAGATCCTAACGGTAGATATTATAGATCCGCTGGATCAAATGCTAAAAGTAGTGTGCTTTTTGGTGTTGATCAGGTGTTTGTTTATGAAAAGTTTAAAGAAGTTTTTGAATTTTCTCAAAAGTTAACCGCTACTACTTTCAAATCAAATACCGGTAATCCAAAATCAAGAAGTAGGTTGGGATATTCTAAATATCGAAGGGCCGTAGATGATATTATAATTCCCTTGGTCGCTATGGGTTACGATAACAAACCCGGAAGATTTGGATGGAATATAAGTCTGGCAGGAAGATATGATATAGTAGACAGTAAAATAGTTTTACAAGACCCGGAAAATGTAACAGTTTTTGATAGAGACTTTAGCGAAACAGGGTCTATGAGTGGAAGAGGTTTTGAAATAAGTCCTGAAGCTGATTCTGCCAAAATTGAAAAGTTTGATCTTGAAAATACTTCTACCTTAACTTATGAAGATGTTAGTAATAATCTTGAACATAAATGTAGAATAAATATATTAAACTACCTTCCTGCTGGACGAACAGCTAAATACTCATCATTACCAGAACAAGCCTTGATTATGAATTATAATCTAGAAGGTGATGATGATTTTTATGTTTCTTCTATAGAAGTAAATTTTAAATTAAAAGATTTGATACAAGATATAAAAACTACAGATAGAGTAGCTTTGAATGGAAGAGACTTAATTCCTAGAGTTATACTATATTCCAGAGATCCACAAGGGATAGTGACCAGAAACAGATCTACTGATTTATCTACTGGGGTTTCTCAATTTTATGGACTAGATGAAACTCGTAACACTAACAAATTTGGTGGATATATTGCGCCAGAAACATTTCCCGGAAATATTGGTTCTGAGATAGAGTTCGATAACACTAATAGCGCGTTTTATCGGTTAAAAAAAGAAGGATTTATGGGCCAGCATAGAGGCGGTGCGCAAGATTTATTCTTTTATGGTACGCTTTCGGGTTCTACTCCTAGAACTGCGCAAGAGGTTTTTGCAGGCAATCCACAGAGAACAACTCTTCCATACACTTATGGTGGTGCTACCAACTTGGCGGATTTTAAAGACGGCTGTAGCTGGATAGCTCCTGATGTTTATCATAAGTTTACTGAAGAAGAATTAGATAGTATAGAACCTTACGCTAATATATTTAAACCAACACAACAGCCGGATGGATCTTATTCTGTTACTATATCCCCTAGCACTTTGAAACATTTTGGTGATACTAGTATTGGTCTTGATCACTTTATAGACAAGGAAAGGGGCGGTATATGGTTAGGTTTTGTTTTAACAAATGTAGACAGTTTTGATATAAATCGAGGCACTATTAGATATGAAGAGCTAGCTACCGGTAAGCAAACTTTTTTCAAACAAGGCTATTCGCCAGTAGACAATAATGATAGCTCATCTCCCGATGACAATATTGGTCCTTTTAGATATATTTTGCCTCCCAATACTGATAACGCAGCAAGGGGAAGTCTGGATATGTCGCGTTGGTTTAATGCTAGATACCCTTATTGTAAAGTTGGTGTTTATCCCGGTATTGATAAGCAGGGAGCTAAGACCGTAATGAAGAGTGGAAGGGGAAAAGCGAAACCAAAATCTTTATCTTGCTTTGCAGAGGCTACTGTTGTTAATCCAAAGGTTGTAATTTCTGGATTTGTTACAGAAGGAAGAAGATATAAAGCTAGTTTTACAAGCAGTGCTGTAATTCGATTAAAGGATGATTATACTACGGTTAGACAATACTCTAGAGATAAAGACATTCATCCTAAGTCTGTTGTAGCTATTGGTAAATCTAAAACTTCTGCGAATACTCCAGATGCAACAAATGGATCTTTTGCAAGTTCTTATCAGATAATTTCTTCCTTTAGAGGTCAGTCTCTCAACGAAAATAATCGTTTTGAAAAAGGTAATATACTTTCAAGCTTTGACGTTCAGCGTCCTGAGTTTTTAAGTCTGACCATAGCTGGTGAACAAACAAAGGATGGAATCTCTAGTCTGTTTTTTCCTGCTCCAGTAGGTGTTGTTGCTAGTGGGGCAAGTCTTATATTTTCTCCTGTAATTGAGAAACAACAAAACCTTACTCCGCTTTTTGCTGGTCAAAGAGAATCTAAATTAGCACAGCCTTTGTTTATGAAAGTAGACATTGCTGAAAATGATTTTACTCTTAATATTCATGAAATTCAACCATCTTCCATAATACCTTTAAGGCTAAGTGTAATTGATGCTTCTGGTGGTATTAATTTTAATTTTGCACCACCCACAACCGGTTCTTCTCCGTTGTTTACGCAAGGTCCGTTTACTAACAGCGGACTCACTACCCTTACTGCTGTTGGTTCGGCATTTTTAGATGAAGGAGCATCTCTTATGGCTAGTGGTGCTTTCAAGTCTTCGGGACTTGCACCACTCCATACCGTGGCTTCTATTACTAAAAATAATCCGATAACTCTTGCTATGAACCTTCCTCAAAGTGGCTCCATACCGCTTTATATAAGAAAAGATTTTGACGCTAGTGGTCAGGCTCCATTAACAATATTTGATAAAGCTCCACATTCTGGAAACTTAAATTTGTTTACCGGAACGCAATTCGATGTGCTTAATAAAGATTTAAATTTACTTATTGATGTTCCTCTTATGGGTACTGGTCAAGTTCCGCTTCAGATGGAAGGATTTGCTCTCACTGCCGATTCTAATAGAAACTCTAACACCGCATTTCTTTCTAAGCTTCCTGATGGACAATTTGATAAGGGCGACATTAATGGCGAATTTAATGAAGACTTGATATCAAAAATTTCTTCTTCTAAAACTGTTTTGTCAAACTCTGCGTTAGGTAATGCTGTAAATGAAAACTTTTATGATAGAAATAGAAGTGAGGCTGTTGATAGGATGACACCTCTTCAAGTTGAAACAAATTACAACCACACCTTTGCTGCTCAAAAAAATGTCGGAAATATGACTACTCCCCAAGCAAATAAAAGAGGCACTTCCGACCCTGCTTGGAACTTGGCTTACGGATCTAGAGAAAGAAGTAGTAGAGCATTAGACGCTAGAGTATTGCGCACTGAAGGTCAAAGAAGTGGTATTCAAGGAAGTCGGGAAATAATTAAAAAGTTTTACACAAATGACACAGTTGCTGGTTACGATAGATTTAATTCATTTACAACGTATTTAGATTTTACAGAAAGAGATTTTTATGACACAAATGATAAGGTCTTAGTAAAAGCCGGTTTGATGGGCAAGACAAACCGTAGTAATAGTAGTAATGTTATAGAAATATCTATATATGATATTGATGATGATGGTAATTTATCCCAAAGAGGAGAGGGTGGTCTAGATGGTATTCTTAGATTTTCTCCTTGCAGTATACCCCTTAAAGATACTGGAAAGCCGTTTGAAAGAAATGAAGAATTAGAAGGAGTTAAATTTTTAAACCTTCGCGGTACTAATAATTTAGATGCTGATATTGGTGGCGTTACGGATTCGTTTTGGCCTATTAGACAAGAAATATTTAACGCAATAAAATCTGATTTCACGGATAAAATAAAATCTGAAGATCCAAATAACCAGTCTCCTCACACTGCCGAATTTAGAGATGGTCAAGTTGAAATTTTAGACTTAAAAGTTTCTAGTGGCGGTATGTGCGCTATATCATTTAGATCGCTTTCAAAATACAGATTATTTTACAAAGACGGTCCTGAATCATCATTTACTCAAACATTTACTAAAAGGGAAAACTATAACCACGTTATCACTTCTGTTTTAGTTTTTGATATAGCTTCTTTCTTGAAATCAAGACGATTAGGCTTGCCTACATTCCAACAGAATTATAACTTTGGTTCATCACTATCGGGGGCGACTCAGGTTAATGATAATTATTACCACAGGGTTATGCCTAAGGAAGAAAATAAGCAAACACAGGCCGGAACACGTTCATTTTCTGTGAACCGCAGAAGTTCACCTTACAGTGCTTCTTCTATAGCCTTTGATTATGATGACCTATACGTAAATGTTCAAGACGGATTTAGCAACTTGGGAGTAGAGGGGGTTATTAAACTTAGAAGAAGTTATAATTATAGGATATCTGGCATTTCTTGGTTTGGTAAAGATGATTTTATTGGGTTTGATAGATTTAATACAGGAACCGCTGCTCAAAGAGCGTCTAGGACAACAGATTCACATTACTATAATAGCTACAATAACAAAAGATATATTGTAGATGCGTCAGAAGGTTACAATAAGACATTCTTTGGTGGTAAGATAAAAATATTTGAAGAATATGAATCAAACAAAAGCGTCATGTTGGTAGGCGCTATGTTGTTTGACCCTTATGTTCTTCAAGATTTATCTAAACACTCTTACAGACTAAATCCTTATGGGGCTGTTTACATATACAAAAAAGATAAAGATCAAGATAAATGGGATTATCATGGCGCGGTATATAGTAAGGGCTATACTTCCGAAAATATAAAATCTAATCTTTCTGATTTTGATCTTTCTAGTACTAGATTTCATGATCGTCGCGTTAGTTTATTTGGATATGACTTTGATTATAGTGAAGGTGTATTGTTTGTTTCAGAGCCGGGAGGAAGCACTACCACAGAAAGTGCTAAGGCTACCGTAAACCCTGCAAACATTTATGCTTTTGACATTTCTTCTACTCCAACCTTGATCAAAACTTACAACGCTTCTGATATTAGTATTAATTCTTCTTCTTTAGCGACAGGAGATAACGTTGGAACTCATATTGCTGCTTTTGGTCGTCAAGATATATTTAGTTTTTCTGATGCGGCGCTAGAATATATTGATAGAAAACAATACTCTCGACGGATTGGGAATCGGGGCTGGGACGCTTCTCTTGGAAGCATTCGATTTAAAGGAGAAAGTTTAATACATAATTTTAGAAACAATTCTTCTTTTGGATTTGGTTCTAGTATTTCTGATGAAACTTTAGAGTATAGTCGCGAGAACGCGCTAAATGAATTAAGACCTTACTTTACAAGTTTCTTAAAAAGGGGCGGTTATCCAGAAACCAGTTATATTATGAATGTTTGGTCTAGAATTTTGTCTATCAAAAAGATTTCATCTAAAAATAAAGACAGACTTTTAGTTGTTAGAAAGTTTTCGTTTAGACTTAACGATCATACGCTATATAAAAATAACGCTTTTAATGTAGTAAAACTACAAGTGGTTGATTTAGAAAGAGATGTTAACGGGCCATTATTTATAAAGGCTGCTAGTGCAGAAAATAATTTAGCTCCACTTTATAATCTTGCTCCGGGTCCAAGCGGTAAATTTGACTTGGCTATTAAACCTATTGATTATTGTAGCGGTTTAGCTCCTTTATTCTTAGATAATAGAACTTCCTTTAATGATATGTCTTTGCATACTCCAAGAGTTAGCGATGACGGCAATATTTTCTTACCTTTTGCAATGAACGCTTTTGCGCCCACAGCCTCCGGCGACTTTAAGTTATTCTTAAAGCACCAGTATATAACAGCTACCCCAGATTTGTTTATGCCTGTTATTGGCGTTGAAAATTCTGGAATATCTTTAGCTGCTCAAGGTTCTTTTGGAGAAGGTGTTTCTGCTAGTCCTAGCTTGGTTATAAACAGGCATATTCCCGGAATACCTGAAAGCGGATTACTTGGGCTGTTCCTAAACCAAAAAGACTTTAATGCCACTTCATTGTTTGAGGCGGGTGGTCCATCTAATCCAGATATGGATTTGGTTATAGGTACTTTCGTTGTTGGTTCCGGTATTAACCAAGCGCCTTTAATGGTCAAAACTTTCATACCTCCTATTGGTCCGGGGGGCGGGTTTGTTGGAAGTGGCCTTGCTCCACTGGCTATGGCAGGAAACAATGACGCAGGTATATTCTTCAAGAGAAATAATAACATTTCTTTAGTGCTTCCCGCAAACGCTATGGCAAACTCAGGAAATGTGTTATTTATTGAGAAGGCTTATGGTGGCATTTCTCCACTATACATTGACTCCAGAATAAGTTCTGGAAATGTTCCTACTTATGTAACCGGTGCTGGATTGGAAGCGAGTGGAATTTCTTTGATAACAAAAGCTCCAGTGACAGGAAACTTTAACATATTCACAAGAGGATGGTTTGATTAATGATACTTTATACAGCAAATCAAAAAGCAGAAACTAGATTAGTTATAGGCGGCGTGTCTTCCCTTACCACTGGCGTAAAGGGTCTTGTGGGGCCGATGCCAAGATACTCTATAAATAGAGAAAATTTATCTACTGGTGATGGAACTTTTATGGGTACTAAATTTACCATAAATGTAACTGGTACGGCACTTATAAACTCTGTAGATAATAATCAGGATATAACTATAAAGGGTCAAAGACAAAGCCGTGTTATGGGCGAAGCTTTGACATCTTTACAAATGTTAAGAGAAGAATTTCCAAATCAGGGGACTGGCAAGCTTGAAATAAGCGCTTATGGCGGTCTACCGAATATAATAACCTTTAATGATGCTAAATTACTTAGCGTTGATTTACCAGAACAAACAGAAGAAAGTGCTGGTGTTCAAACTTTAGAATACTCTTTTGTTTTTGAAGCATATGAAGAAGCTTCTCAAAACACCAATACTGGCTCTAGCGGTAGTCCGGTTAAGCCTGATTACAAATTGTCTTCCGTAGATGAAAGCTGGGAATTGTCTGAGAACGATGCCTTTTTTTATGAATTTGATATTCCTACAAAAGAAAACGACACTCTTCGTAAAACATATACTCTTACTCACACGGTTTCTGCTACAGGTCTAAAAAAATATTCTTCTCCGGGGGTTATTGATACTGATGGAGAAGCATTTAGGCAGGCGGTTCTATGGGTAAAAACTAGGCTTGTTAGTGATCCCAGAGTTGAAATAACCAAAGATTTAATGGGAGATGATACATTTTTTCAAAGTAAGTTTCTTCCTATAGAAATGAATATGCCCGGAAAACCTGATGAGCTTGGTTTTAACCTTGTGGGAGGAACACCAGCCTACAAAGCTTATAATCATACTAGGAGTGTTTCTTCTGACCAAAGCGTAGGAAGCTACAGCGTTACAGATACTTGGGTTATATCTCAAGAAAGTTTTGAGTCTACTCATAGTTTAGAGTTTAATTTTGAGGGTGGCGTTAGTGGTGAAGGCGCTGTTGTAACTGCAAATGCTACATTCCAAGGGTTATCTACTATAGATTATTCGAGTGGCGAATCATCAAAAACCGATAAATATGCAGGTGCTTTAAAAGCTTTTGGAATTATTAAACCTTTAATACCTGATTTAGCGGAACAAGTATATATTGATTCTCAGGGTGAATATGCCCTTAGAAAAGATTTTAAACTCAATGAAAGCGTAGCACATAACAAAGTGGCGGGAACTGTTACTTATAGCGTAACTTTTAATGACTATGATCCCCCTAAGATAACTGATGCCGTGTCGGAAAACGTTTCAGTTAACTATAATAATGATAAGGGAGAACAAAAGCTAATAGCAGCTTTGCAGGTTATAGGAAGGGCGAATGGTCCAATAATTCAAGATATAGGCACTACACCAATAAGCAGTAGAACAATTACTGTAGACGCTGTGATGAAAAGAGGGTCTGCCAAGCCTGATGGCACGGCTGCAATAGAGCCGTACAGACCTTTAGGAAATGTTTATTTAACAACTTCTACAGAGTCTTGGAATCCTAACACTAGGGCTTACAACAAATCAGAAACTTGGGAATATAATCAAGATGGAGGAGAATAAAATTGGCTTCTATAATATGGCAACCTAATTTCGACAGCCCTTTTGTCTATGGAGATCTTATTGAGGAATCAATATTTTCTGCTAGAGCTATTTATCAAGATGCTGATGGTGATGATTACTCTCCAAAAGGTACGTATACTTATGCCTATAGCGGAGTGGAAAGTGGAACTCTTGATGCTGGTAAGAAGCTGCCCGCTGGAGATTATACCCTGACTGTTACGTTTGATCCCGAAGATGACGCTTTGGGAGCAAATATAAACACGACAGCTTCTTTAACGGTAGAAAAGGCTACTCCTGTTGTTAATTGGAATAATCCGCCTAATATAAAATATACTTATGATGGCACTGGACCTAAATTATCTGATCAGCAGCTTAATGCGATAGCCGATGTTGCGGGGACTTTTAATTATACTCCCGCTAAAGACACAGAGCTAAATGCAGGAACACAAACGGTTACTGCCACCTTCACGCCTTCAGATACTGATAATTATAATTCTTTACCAATTAGTGGAAATAAATTAGAAATTGTATTTGAAGTTCTAAAGGGTGATATTCAGATTGATTGGGAACTTTTTGAAAACGGTATTTATAAAGAAATACTTAAAAAAGATGAACCCACAGAAAAAATACCATATAAGTTAAATTTTCCAGATGCTAAAGCGTTTAGCTTGGGAACAGAAGTTCCCGGCACTTTTGCATATAGTCCCGATAAAGGTACTGAACTTACAGAATCTACAGAGATAACCGCTACTTTTACTCCAAGTAACGCGAGCAACTGGAATGGCGCCGAGGTAACTTTACCTTTTACTGTACATAAAGTTGTCAGCGGTCCAGATATCCCACCTTTTATGTTTGGATGTTACGTGCAAAGTGTTAGTGCTTCTGTTGGCTGGGGCGGAACTAGTAGCACCTGTAGTTTGAGACTAGTGGAAGATCCTAGAAACGACTACGTTTGGACTCCTCCTGATGTTGGTGCTGCCTGTTATTTTAAGTACAAAGGATTCTTTTTTGGTGGTGTATTTGTAAGATGGTCTTATTCTGAGTCTACTAGCGGAAGATATTATGATATTGTCTTAGAGTCACCAGCAAAGCTGCTAGACGGTGTTCAAGTGATAATGGATGGCTTTGAAGGCACAGAGTATAATTTTGATTTTGGAAACGAATATAATAGATTTAGACCTTCTAGCCAAAACCCAAATATTACCACAGAAGTAAATAATGCATATAACGCTTTGGGGCATTTTGAAAATCATAGTTTTACATTTGAAGGAAGAAGAGGTATTTTTGGAGCAGCGGATACAAATAGCGTAGGCTTTCCCGCCAACAAACTTTTAGACACTATAGAAATCTTATCTTGTCCAGATGAAAATCCTACTGCTGCATTTGCTCACAAATGTAATTTTGGTAGTCAGGAGTATTATAAAATAGATTTAAGTGAAATTAAAAATATAGCGCCACAATACTATAGAATTTCAGGTGTCACACAAAGTATAAATGGAATAGTTTCAGATGTTACAGAGCTTATGCAACATGACTATTTTGTGACTTTAGAGCCAGACCCCGAAAAAGGAAAACTTTTAGCCCCGGTGGGAGGAGAAGAAGGGGACGAGGGTGGCGGCCTGATAGAAAATCCTAATATCAAAATAAAAGCACTAAGCAAAGGTGATCAGCCAAATGGTGGACTTATAAGATCTTTAGTAAACAACTTTAAAGAACGAGAAGTTTTGATATCTTCTTCTGTTGGTCAAGAGCTACAGGACGACACAACACAAAAGCTTGTCATAGGAGGTCCGGGAAGTAGGCTTGTTACAAGACGAATTATTAACGCTTATCCTATATGGGCTAAGAAAAACGATAGTAAATATATTTTTGATTTTGGGCAAAATACTACTGGATTAAGCTACCTTGATAACAATCGAATTCCTGTATGGGTAGATCCTTTTAACTTTTTTTCTGATTATGACGCTACGGTTTTTGAATTAAGAATGGCGCAGGATAGACAGTCTTGGCAAACTTTTAAGGTTTTTGAATCGGTTGCTAATGGAACATACCGCGATCCAAAAAAATCTCCTTGGTGTGTTGGTATAGATATTGATGTCAATACCCTGAACGCTTTGGCGGCTGGAGATAGAGGTGCTTTAAGTTTAGCCTCCACCTCTTTGACTACTGGCGGTAAATCTTTTAATACTAATTTTAGTGATAATTTTATTGCTCAAGCACAGGAGTACACAAACAAAATATATGCGGCAGTTCAAAATACTGCGACAAATTTTTACGGTAGAAGATTTGCAATTCCGATGCCCACAGAACCGGGGGGAATTGACAATAATATAAGATTTATACAAGAAGATCAAAAGTATGAAACCTCTTGGGAAGCGGTAGATTCTGCTTTTGATCCTGCAAATAGATTTAGTGATGTTGCATTTTTTGATCCTAACGGAAGAACTAAAACATACGTAGAATGGACTTACAGCAACCTTAGAGATTTTAGTGTTCTTGGTTCAACATACGCCGGTTATACTGGTAATATGTTTAATCAAAACGAGGACAGGCTTGAAAACATAGGCCGAGGGGTTGCTAGCACCGCATGTGCTATAGAAAAGAGCGCATACTTTTTTGAAGGTTTGATTCCCGGTACTCCTTTTGTTGTTATGGATGCTGGTACGCAAATTAAACAATATGATAGTAAAACAACTGATGATTTTGGTTTGACAGTTTTGGCGCAATATTTTTTCAATATATACATACCACCAGAAAATTATATTGGACCCGGAAAACCTTCTACCCAAATAAAGATACCTCCTAATATCGTTCCTCCCCACTCTTTTGGAATTGCGCAACAGAGTAGTAGGTATGTGTGGGGTCCGTGGAGGGGTGGCAACCTAAAAGGCAAAACTGAAGTTATAGTAGACGAAAGTCTAGTTCCAGAAAGTTTTGGAAGTGCCGAAGGTATGAATCAGGCTGGTATATCTTTAGCAGATGTGGGAAATGCAGAAATGTCTGCTAGTGAAACCGGCTACGTAGAAATTGCAGAGTTTCCCTCCTATAATATAGCAGAAAGATTTGCCGGTGCTGGCCCTTATGTTTCTGATATGTCTTTTACGATTGATACTAGTGGATTTAAAACTACTTACAAATTTAATACTTGGACACCTCAGTTTGGCAGGCTTGCAAAATATAACATAGATAGAATAGCTAGAATAAATAAAGCTAGTATAGAGCTTGCGCAAAGAGAAAGGGCCAAAGTTACAAAAAGGCCATTTTCGCCGCCACCTCGTCCTCCCGGAGCAAGCCAACTTATTTCCAGACTACAGACCAACAGAACCAATGCTGGATTTAGTTTAGGTCAAATGTTTACTCAAAACAATCATATTGAAGCATCTATGGTTGATCTAGGGGATGCCACAGCTTTGTCCTCTACAAGTGATGATAAATACAAAAAATCCGCAGGATGTACAGAAGATCAAAAATGGTCAGGGTATCAAACAAGAAAAGATAAGAGTACTTATGATCCGATAACCAGTAGCGATAGAGTTATGCCAGCGATATCTATGACTTTTGTTAGTAATGAAGATGATAATAATAAAGGCATACTTCCAAATTCAGAAGATTTAGATCCTTACTTTTCTACTGCTATATACAAAGAAGACAATGACGATGGTACTCAGGTAAATAGAAACTTAGATTATGTTGCTGCTATTGTAGATGTTAATAATCAAAAGCCAGAAGATATATCGTTTAAAAAACTTCAAGATAATAGTTATGCCGGTAACATAACAGAAGTTAGGTCTATGAATGCTTTAAAAGGGCCGCCTGTGCTTTCTGGCTGGGGTTATGACATAGCATACAATCCTGTTCCTGCGGGTGGGGCGCGAGATGGCTTAGATGCATCATTCAGTCCTCTTACGCTAGAAGACAGGAAGTATCTTCCTACCGGCCCTATGAGGCTTTTGTGGGACAATGAAAGGCGTATCTGGTCTGGTGGTCCAGAGATACTTTGCGGGACTTTGGCAACATCTATAACGCCAGCAAGCAGCCCGTTGGAGCCTAGCACTTTCACTGTTAACGTTTTAAGAAAAGTTCAAGGAAGCGGCAAGGGTAGTGGCGCGCTAGAAGATAGACAGGAAGTTATAACTTGCTACAACAGAGACACTATTCTTGCTGCTAGCGCTGGAGAAAATACTTGGGTTATGGTTATAAGAGTCAATTACGAATGGATACCCTTCTGGGTAAGCTGCGCATAAGGAAACAAAAATGGGAACACCTTGTAGATGTTGTGGAAAAGTTGTTTGTACAAGTCAAGACATTCGTTTTGACCATGATAGATATAATTATAATGGTTCTATAGCTTTTATACATTTAGTACAAACTATTTCTCATAGTATTGATGGCGGGGAATATCAGCAACAATCTAGAGAGGAGTATTTCTTTCAAGACGCAGAACCTACTGCTTGTAATTTGACTGTTGAAAATGAGGCCACTCTTACCGATCCGGGCGGTATGCCATCAAGTCCTCCCACTAGGGTTAAGACAGTTACCAGTATCGTAAGAAAGTTTGCTTTAAGATATAGTATTAACGATGTTTATGATTGGGGCAAATCTAACAGGGCGGATCACGATTTTATAAATAGTATTTTTATCAGGGCTGGAAATGAAGATTGCGATTCTTTTGGTAGTGTCCCCGTTGGGCCGTTAGATGTTCCCGGACTAGAACCCAAACAGGTAGATGCGGACGGTAGATTATACATAGCTTCTGGTAGAAACATAGATTTACAAAGTATGCAAGATTGGAATAATCTAGCAAGCGGGAAACCTTCTTATGATTTTAGTTGCGAAAATCAAGATGAAATTTTCATAGAAAAAGAAGATATAAATGAAAACAACGAATACTATATTTTAGTAGAATGTCCTGAGCCTTCTGACAAGATAGCTAGGTGGGGCAGATGGTTTGATATAACAAAAAGAGCATTTATAGAGTTAAGAAGAATTACAGATGTAGGTGCGTCTTCCGCATCATATGCGGCAGGATTTTCTCTTGAAAAATGTCAAGACCAACCTGTGTTACAAGATCATAGCATTTCTAAAAAAGAAGATTTAGATGATTGGCACACTTTATTTACAAGAACTGCCGATGGAACTTATGTATCTAACAACACATACATGGACAAAGAATTTAATTTTGGAGATTTTTTCAAAACAGATTGGCAGGGTAATACATCGGGCTACATACCAGATAAGTTTTTTGCTTTTTGTGGAGAGTTGCAGGTTGGATTTTTAAATCCTAATGGCGGCACTTATTTAGATTTACTTTACAAAGTAGATTATGATAGACAGGCTGACTATGCTATGCCTGTTAGCTTTCCCACTCACTGTTCAGGGCCAGATGATGACAGATTTACAAGCGGCGGCGTTAGTTCTGAATTCACAGACCCATTAAATCCTGCATTTGGCAGTGATAAGATAACAATAACAAAATCAAAATCAGAACTAGGACAAGCTCCAACGGATTTTTTTCCCAACATCCTTGCCCCTCCCGGCAGGAACCGGCATTCCGTTGTTGGAGAATATGTAGCAGATTTATACGAATTTACTCCTCCGTACAATAATAATGTTTTAAGATTTAAGTATAATGTGGTAGGTGGTGAAGATAGGTTTAATGGCGATGATTATATTCTTACGGAAGTTGTAACAGATTATTCTAACTGTGAAGATATAAAGTTTTTAAAAAAACAACTGATCGACAACACTTGGGTTGATATAGACCCCATAGGGGATCGCAGATGCCCTACTCCAGAGGACTATTTTAAAACAACTGATACTTATAAAGCCGGTCTTTATGGCGAATCGTCCGGCAGACTTAAAGAGCCACTTAGACAGTCTTTCGGTGGTATTAATGGGATGTTTATAAGACCTTGTGTAATAGAGTCCAGTATGGCGATGATTGTTTCTGATGGCCCAGAAAGAAATATGTTTGATACAGACGTAGTAAAAAAATATAGATACGTGCCACACTATGGCGATTATGCACCCGCTCAATTCAGATTTATAATTCGCAATCACGAATTTTATCCATATAAGCTAAAGTTTAATGACGTAAATGACGCTTGTCCTAAAGAGTGCGTACCTACAGAACATATTCCAGAGTGGCAATTGTTGGAAAGTTCTTTTAGCTGCGCAGGAAGCCCAGCGGTTATAAATACAATAGAATATGGTACAGGTGGTGGCTTGGGGCTAAACAATAATGCAAATGTTTTTTCTTGTTGTACTAGTATAGTTAGCCACAAGCAGCTAAGATCTTGCGGCGGTAAGTATGCGATTAACACCTCATATGCTATGAGGGTTGCAAATTATGTAGCTAGTGAGCCTAGTGTGTGGGATTATCAGGGTCAAGGTAAATGTAGTTATCCTAAGTGCGAGTTACACAGAGAAGAAGATCAATTAGCGATTGGTGTTTCGGACAGGCTTAACAGAACGCCTTGTCGTAGCGATATTACAAGTATCGATGACATTGCAAGACTGGAATCTGAAACGGTCGGGATTTCTGATGTTTGTATTGACGGCAATTTCATAGACAACTCCCCGGGTTGCGCCTCAAGGGTTAATTTGGGCATGGCTCAGTCTATCGGGTATGGATTATGGACCAATGCGGCGGGGTTTGGTTTTACAACACCCGAAAGCAATCCAAATATGTTCGATGTAGTTACTGTCAGTGACATGGGATCGCCAACAACAGTAACGGTTGAAGGTTCTAACGGTTATCTTGATGTCCATAGGCTTTATAGTGAAACTGAATATTTGATGAATTCGCTGGAATTTGTTCGCGGCGAGCCACCCATAATGACGGGTTCAAACCGTGATATTAATGGGACATTTGCAATGGATGCTATAGAGCAAACTACTGGGCAATTGGAATACGCAAAGACGTGTACAAGTCAAAGTTTGGATGTGGAAGGATTTGAAATAGAAAACGAATTTGAAGAAGGGCATAACATATGCATACTTGAAGTAAGTTTTGGTACAACTTTTAGTTTAGATAAAGAAGTTCAAAAGGATAAATCTGATGGTTTTAATGCTAGACAACAGTCTGACGTTGTTTTACAAGACCCGGACTGCGGCGAGGGCTTGAGATGGAGAGTCAATACTGATGATATTGGCGTTTATGAGACTCTTTTTGATTATGATCAGGATGAAGACGTTTCACATGCCTGTTTTTTCTATGAAAAGGGCCAGCTAGATTTAGTTTATCAAGATTTTGTTCCTGCGATAGAATTTGAAGACGGTATTGAAGGTGGGGCCAGAATGAGGGATATTGCCACATGTGTAGGTAAATATCTTGCGACTCTTGAGGCTGATGAACAATTTGATTATTGGTATGAGCTTGCCAATGATGTAACATTAGCTCTTCAGCCGGAAGATGATAATTATTCTGAAACTGAAATTAGATCTGATGAAGCCAATATAGAGGTTCTTGAAATACACAAAGAAGTTGGAGATTTGGTTAACCTTGGCGAAAAGGTTTTCACTATGAAAACTAGTGATGTTGATATTAGAAATGAGTTTGGAGCCGGTAATGTTAATGAGATATTTAAGCAAGTGGGTGATGACGTTAAAGCTGGTGATGTTATAATGACAACTTTATTTGGACAAGATACAATCAGGGAAGTCCTTGCTCCGGAAGATGGAGAGATAACGGCAATAAATGTAAGTGATGGTGATCCTATTATTGGTCGGCAAGTGTTAGCAACTATGATGGCAAAAAAAACAATAGCGTCACCCGTCAAAGGCGCTATTAAAAGAATAGAAGTTGAAGTTGGAGATATTGTTTTTAAAACACAGTTTATGGCCTCGGTTGTTAATACAGTCACTTTTCCAAAAGGAAGTTACGTAAAAGTTACCCCGGAAGGTAAATTTTATGGACCATTTGAAAATCATTCAATGTATAAAAACGAAAATCACTATGAAGTTAAAGATGTAGCAAGAATCGGGGTAGATGGTGTATGGGCAAAGGGTAAACCGGCAGAAGGCAAAATAAATGTAATTTCTGATAATGCTGGTATTCCTAACGAGATAAAACACGAAGGAGAAGATGGTTATAAATTTACTTTTTATACTAGCGGAATTCCCAGTGCGCACGCTTATGATTACGGCGCAAAAGACGACCAATCTTCAGGAGTAGGAGATTCTCTTTCTGAGTTCTTTAGTGACGCATTTATTTCTGTTTTTGATGAGATTAGTAACACCATTGTTGAAAAACAGCCAATGGCTAATGACGGTGATATTACCAATGCTGGATTTTGCCCTATAGGAACATTGAATGGGGATGATGGAAATCAATATGGTGATGATGTTTATCGTGTGAGATTTAATCACCCCGCTCCTCAGTGGTGCCGAGCGCAGGGTTACGTCTTTGCTCCACCACTAAGCAGAACAAACCCGCCTCCTTGCGGATTTCATACTGAACAAAGAATAACTGGAGATAAAAATTACTATAAAACATCTAGTGGTACATTAGTAGAAAATACTACTAGTGTGGACGTTCCTCCTGTAAAAACCGCTGATCAACGTGACGGACTTTTGGCTCCTGCTCCCGTTATGATTGCCTGTTACAGTTCTGTGGCTACTATGCGCAACACGGGAACGAAAAGAAGTGGCTGTAGAAACGCTGAAGGAGATTTAAATTTTTGTGATCCTTGTTTAAAAGATGTGGAATGTAGCTATCAAGGAAACGTTTGCCCCGGTAACATGGATTATAAATTTATTTCAGTACCAGAAAAACAGCATATCGCATTTGGGGTTGGGCTATGGATGCCAATAAATGGCCCAAATCAGACTGTAGAATTCAAGACTTCTTCTAGAACTGGAGGAGATCCTTGGGACTACACATACAACCTTGGAGATAGTGCTGATGGTTCATATGGACAGACAGAAACTTATAGATGCATAGAATCGTTTGCTACTCTTGTTACCTTACCAAAAAGCATTTTTACGGGCTGTTTTGGTGGCGGAACAAATTCTGACTCCATCTTTCCAACGGATGCTTATGAAGTTAATAATAGTTGTCTTGTTTCCGTACCAGAAGGAGAAGATTGTCCTGAAGATCAGCGCAACGCTAATCTAGGTAGATACTATGATCAAGTAGGTAATTTGTTCGCTACTTATAGAAAGATAGTCTTAAAATCAGAATTTAATAAATGTGGTGATGATAGGCTTCCTAATTTAAATTATACTCACAAAGATTTAGTTGATACCTCGTCTGGTGAAAAAAAATTCTTCCCTCAAGCGGTTATAGCAAAAAGTGTGGAACTTAGTGAACACGATCTATCATTAGCTGATTTCGACATGACAGAAGAACAAAGACAAAAAATAAATGATAAACTATCAAAAATAGATAAAAAATTTATGAGAGGCGATGTTGACGCTCCTGAAAATATTAGCAGTGAAGGGCGGGTCAATGATCTCATTGGAGATGGTCACAACTTTAGGAAAGCGGCATTAGAAAGACCGGATGGCAACAAGGTAAATTGTAAACCTGAAAACTATATTCCAAACCTCCATGCTGAAAAATACGGAACCGTTGTTGATCACGGCGACATAGTGCAGGCTTTTTATGATGCCGTGAGTGACGCAGGATTATCAGTCCCACAAGATTTTCCTTGCGGGGATGTTGTATCCCAAGCAGAAAAAATATTAAATTCATTCTTATATGGCAATTCGCGATGTGTAGAAAGGATGCAGCGCGCTATAAGAAATGAGGGAGGCCGCCGAGTGGACCATGCCCCAAACTGGGGAAGAAGATTTGTAAATCCAGTAGAGTGTACTAATTTTGACATTATCAACGACCGTTGTCCAGAAGATCCTGAAAATGTTTGTACTCAAGTTGATGAAAACAAACCTGTTGCTGGTGCGTCTAGTGTAGAGTATGATATTTGTAAAGAACCACTTTCTAGATATAAGGAAGTTATGGGAATTGAAAATTATGAGGATGAAAGAAGAGACGTGAATGGACATTTACCCCTTGATTACGAGCCTCCGATAATGCCGCTTGCGCCAGAAATCAGCATTCAAGAAGCTCCCATACTTAAAGTAGAAATTACTAAGGAAATGTGTTCCTTGAAAAAATATTCTTTTACCATAGGAGATTGACGTGGTATTCCGGCCCCACCTAAGACAAATAGAAGAAATGAATAAATCTCAGCAAAAACAGCCTGAGCCAGAGCAGCAGCCTGAGCCAGAGCAGCAGCCTGAGCCAGAGCAGCAGCCTGAGCCAGAGCAGCAGTCACCAAGTATGATGCGAAAGGTTTCAAATTTTGCTAAAGCTTCTAGCAAATATGCTGCCAGCGGATTTAAAAAAGTATCAGCAGAAGTAAAAGAGGGAAGAATGGCGATTTGTAAAGGTTGTAGATTTATGGTTGGAGAAGAAGATGATCCCACTTGTAATCAGTGTGGCTGTCCCCTAAATATAAAAACTGGATGGGCCACAGAGTCATGCCCCATAGGAAAATGGTCTTCTACATTTGGACAATCTCAGTCCGGGGGTTGCGGCTCTTGTGGCAAGAAAAAAACCTAATTTTAGTATTAATTGTGTATCTTATATAGACAAACCTTTATCAAGGAGAATTAACAAATGGCAACTATAGATTTTCAGGTAAATTACAGTAACGCGATGGTTCCCGGAGAGGAAACGTTGTCGGGTTCTGGTCTTGGCTTTTTTGGAGCCACTGCCGGATCTTCTGTACAAATTGGTGCTTATCAAAGTAGCACCTTTGTTTCAAATGGTGACGGAAGCGCCACTGCTGGACAAACAAACAACTTAAAATATAGAACTTCCGTCTTCCCTAGCGGTCAATGTGTTGTCAATAGTGCGGGTTCAGACTTTAATGTGGGACTTAGCGGTGTTGTGAGCTATCAAACCACTCTTGGTATTAGATTTGGTCATACTACTGCGGTCAAAACGCAAAACTGTCAATTGAGAATCTATGACAGAACAAATATCAATTATCCTGCTAGTG
>MDSZ01038942.1_pt1 | contig 32947 bp, 29 predicted proteins | sample 811201 | NCBI WGS metagenome assembly MDSZ01 (sample SAMN05326647, study PRJNA326480) | marine metagenome | isolation source: seawater | place: Indian Ocean: North | collected 2010 | reverse complement strand
CCGCCTTATCGAGGCAAGGGTGAAACGGTGTGGTAAGAGCACACCGGATTTTTGGTAACAAAAATCGCATGGTAAACCCCACTGGGAGCAAGGCTAAATAGAGGTAACACTGCATTTAAAAGTTAAGTGCTAAAAACAGTCTTTAGTTAGTTACCTGGGTTAGCTGCTTGAGTATTTGTGTGAACAAATACCTAGATAAATGATATCTTTAATGACAGAACCCGGCTTACAGACTGTCTGGCTCAAAATTTTCATCTAATATATATGTTCCTGTTTTGTACTTAAGTACATGATTTCAACTATTATATTGACTATCATAATAAAAACCCATACCATCCCAAATAATCCCAATATGGAATATTATTTGGAAAAATGGAAATAAAATTAATTACTAAAAACAATGTTTTTATCCAGCTACGAAAACAAAATAGACAAAAAAGGGAGGGTGTCAGTGCCTGCTACCTTTAGATCAGATTTAAGCAGTCAGGGTTACAATGGTTTTATTACTTACCCATCTTTTAATTATAATGCATTAGAGGGTTGTTCTCAGGACAGAATCGAAAAGTTATCAAATACGATTGATACTTTAAATCCTTTTGAAGAAAAAAGAGATTACTTTGCAACTTCAATTTTATCTGAAAGCATTAATCTACAATTTGACACAGAAGGAAGAGTTTTAATTCCAGAAAAATTATTAAATTTTGCAAAAATTAAAGATAGTATTTTATTTGTTGGTTTAGGAAAAACATTTCAAATTTGGGATCCAAAATTATTTTCTAAATTTAAAACACAAGCCAGGAAGAAGGCTTATCAAAATAGATCAAATCTTAAATGGGAAAACAACTAAGGAGGAAGTATGACAATTAATATTGGCGGAGGAGAATTAAAAGAATTAAAACCAAGGATTTTAGTTCTAGGGGTTGGTGGAGCAGGAGGTAACGCAATTAATGCTATGATCGAGGCTGGAATGAAGGGTGTAGAATTTGTTGCGGTAAATACAGATGCTCAAGATTTAAAGATGAGCAAGGCGGATGCAAAAATCCAAATTGGCATGAATCTAACCAAGGGTCTGGGCGCAGGAGCAAAATATGATATTGGTCAAGCAGCAGCCGATGAATCTTTAAATGAAATTATAAGTTATATTCAAGGCAGCAATATGGTTTTTATTGCAGCCGGTATGGGTGGTGGCACAGGTACAGGGGCGTCACATGTGATAGCTAGAGCAGCTAGGGAATTAAATATCTTAACTGTGGGTGTAGCAACGCTTCCATTTCATTATGAAGGACCAAAAAGAATGAGAAGAGCAGAGATGGGATTGGAAGAACTTAAAAAACATTTAGATACAGTCATAGTTGTGCCTAATCAAAATTTGTTTAAGATTGCTAGTGAAAATACTGGGTTTGAAGAGTCCTTTGCTTTATCAAACGATGTTCTAAAACATGGTGTACAAAGTGTTACGGATTTGATGGTAAGACCCGGAATGATAAATTTGGATTTTGCCGATGTTGAAACAGTAATGAGCTCTATGGGCAAAGCAATGATGGGAACAGGAGAAGCTGAAGGTGAGAATAGGGCAATGGTAGCTACTGATATGGCTTTAAACAATCCTTTAATAGATGAATATTCTTTACAAGGGGCAAAAGGTTTACTTGTAAATATTACAGGAGGAAGCGATATAAAATTGTTTGAGGTAGATCAAGCCGTTAATAAAATTAGAGCTGAAGTTGATCCTGAAGCAGAATTAATATTTGGTGCAATTAAAGATGAAAATATGAATGGAAAAATGAGAGTATCAATAGTTGCAACCGCTTTGGATGGAAGCAAACCTGAAAATAAAACTGTATTAAATATGGTTAACAGAATCCATAATAGAAATACGGGATATTCAGAGGGTCTGTTCTCTAAAAATACTCATATTGAAACTAATGCAATAAGCTCTATTGACGGTGCAACAGCTTTAAAACTTGATGAAAAATTTGAGTATAACTCAGAAAAAAATTATCTCGATAAAGAAATTAAGAAGCCGAACATTAAAGAAAATGAGGAACAGATTGCAAACGATGTATCGATAGAGAGCGCTTCATATATAGAGAATAATAATATTGATACTATTAATATAGACAACAGCGATAATAAGTCAGAAGAAGAATTTACGCCTAAGCTTTTTGAAGAAAGCTCTTCTTTTGACTCAACAGACAACAATTCTTTTAATGAGACCACAGAAGAAGAAAATGCTGAAAAATTATTTAATCAAGAGGATGCTCAAAGCGATGATTTTGAAATTCCCGCTTTCTTAAGAAAACAAAAATTTTAATGATTAATATTAGAAAAAAATATGAATACTTCGAAAACATCTATGGAAATTTATCATTATCCAGTGATGTTAAAAGAGGTTATCAAAATCTGCAAACCTGAAAACGGTGGAACCTACCTAGACTGCACTTTTGGAGGGGGCGGTTATACAAAAGAAATCTTAAAATTTCCAAACACAAAAGTTTTTGCAATTGATAGAGATGATGCTTCAGAAAAAAAGGCTGATTTCTTTAAACTTAAATTCAAAGACAGATTTACTTTTTTTAAAAATAAGTTCAGCAACCTAGATAAAATAATTAAAAAAGATGAGATCGATGTTATAATTTTTGATTTAGGGATTTCCTCGATTCAGTTGAAAGATTTATCTAGAGGCTTTTCATTTAAGTCTCAGGATAAACTGAATATGTCAATGGGATTATCAGAATTGACCGCGGAAGATGTAGTAAACAAATGTGATGAAAAAATTTTAAAATTGATAATAAAATTCCTTGGTGAAGAAACAGAGTCCTCTAAAATTGTCAGAAATATAATTCATCAAAGAAAATTAAAAAAAATTTCACTAGTTAGTGATCTAGTAAAAATTATTGAAAATAGCAAAAAAAAAAATTATCAAAAAAATATAAATTTAAGCACTAAAACATTTCAGGCCATTAGAATGTTTGTGAATAAAGAGGTAACAGAATTGGTTTCTGCAATCATAAAAGCATCAGAATTAATAAAGCCAAGTGGAAAAATAGTTATTATAAGTTTCCATTCAATTGAAGATAAAATAGTAAAATTTTTTTTTAATAATTATTCGATTAATAAACCTAAACCTTCTAGGTATTTTCCAGAGGATGAAAGTACCGGGATAAATTTATTTGAGAATAATAGAAATTTTTTTCTAAAGCCCTCTATCAATGAAATCAAAAAAAACCCGTCCTCTAGATCTGCAAAATTAAGATATGTTGTGAGAAGTAAAGAAAAGTTTAAATACCCTAAAGACCTAATCTTAAAATTTAAAAAATATCTCGATATAGAAAAAATACATGTTTAAAAAAAAATTTATATTTTCAATAACTATTTTTATTTTCTTTATGTTGATTACATCATTTATTAAAAATCAAACAAGAGATGTCGAAAAAAAAATCTATAAAATTGATAATGAAATTTATAAGTTAAAAAAAGATTTGCATGAGATACAGCTAGATTTTTATTATTTATCCTCACCAGAAATACTATCACTTAAAATTGGTGAATTTTCAGAGGAAAATTATGTGGCTATGGATCATTCAAAAATTTATTTTGGTTTAGAGGAATTTTTATTGGAAAAATACAAATTAACAAAAACTGATAGTGAAAAAAAAATTAAAAAATAAAAAAAAAATAAACTTGAATCAAAAAAGTTTTCATTTTCAAGATTTTTTTGAGTCAAATGATATTAATAAAAGTATATTAAAGAATAATATTTCTGAAGATAGAATTTATGTATTATTTTTTTTCTTTGTTTGTTTAATCACTATTTTTTCTTTTAAAATAACTTTTATTTCAATTCAAGAGTCAAATTTTGTATTAAACAAAATTTCTAATCAACATTATTCTCCAATCCGAAGAGACATTGTTGATAGAAACGATATAGTTATATCAAGAAATATAAATTCATACCATGCTGCCGTAAAACCAAGTTTGGTAAAAGATAAAGAGAAATTTATAATAAATGCAAAACTTATTTTCAAAAATATATCTAAAGAAAAATTAAAAAAAAAATTGAATAAAGATAAATATTTTTATTTAAAAAAAGGTTTATCTGAAAATGAAAGGAAAAAATTATTGTCTTTAGGAGAAAAAGGGATAATTTTTGAACCCTATCAAACAAGAGTTTATCCTCAATCTAATCTCTACAGCCACATAATTGGTCAAGTAGATTATGATAATTATGGCCTATCGGGAGTAGAAAGATTTTTTGATAAGGATTTACGAAATCAGAAAAAAATAGACGAACCTCTTAAACTCACATTAGATACAAACATACAGTATATTATAAAAAGTGAACTTTTAAACTCAATGGAAGAATTTAAAGCTATAGGTGGCGCAGGTTTATTAATGAATGTTAATAACGGCGAATTGCTATCATTAGTTTCTTTGCCAGATTACAATATTAACTTACGAGAAAAAATATCTAATCAAAATTTCATGAATAAAATCACTAAAGGTGTATTTGAGCTTGGATCAGTTTTTAAAACATTTACAGTTGCATTAGCTTTAGAAGATGGTCATTTTGACTCTGACAGTCTCATTTCTAATATTCCAAAAAAAATTCAATGTTCGAAATATACTATTTCTGACATTAAAGAATTTCCAACTAGCTTAACTGTTGAAGAGATCTTAGTTCAATCTTCAAATATTGGAACCCTCTTAATAGCTAGAAAAATAGGAGAACAAAGTTTAAAAAATTTTTTAGAAAAATTAAATTTATTAGAAACTTTAGATTTTCAGGTTGATGAGGTTGGAACTCCTATTGGCTTTGATTGGAACAAATGTAAATTGGAGACAATTGCTTATGGCCATGGTATTACAACTACTCCACTTCAAGCAGCTACAGCCTATGCTTCACTTACTAATGGAGGTTATCTAATAGAACCAAATATTTTGAAGACAAGAAAAATTGATGAATATGAAAAAATTATTTCCAAGCAAACTAGCTATAAATTAAATAAGATTTTAAGAAAAGTAGTGACTAATGAAAATGGAACTGCAAGTTTAGCCGAAGTCGATGGTTTTCATGTCGGTGGTAAAACAGGTACCGCAAAAAAATATGGTAAAAAAGATGAAAACTTAAACACTTTCATTTCGGTATTTCCATCTGAAAGTCCAAAATATGTATTATTGATAATGTTAGATGAGCCTAAGGCTGCGCCACAAATTGAGTATGATTACAGAGGTACAAAAATTAAAAATATACACAGAAATGAGGCTGGTTGGAATGCTGCTTATGTTGCTGGCAAAATTATAAAAAAAATTGGACCTATTTTAGCCATAAATAATAAAGAATTTTACAACAAATATGTTGCTGAAAAAACTAATTAGAAACTGTCCTAAGGAGTTTGGTTTAATAAATATTAAAAATTTATCAAGTGATAGTCGTGAGACCAAAAAAGGAGACTTGTTTTTTGCATTGAAAGGAAAAAATTTTGATGGTGAAAAATTTATAGATGATGCAATTAATAAAGGAGCCAAAGCAGTTGTATGCTCAAAAAAAAATAAAAAAAGATATAAAATACCTTTAATTAAAACAAACAATATAAATCAACAATTAGTTTATGCCTGTAAAATTTTTTTTAACAAAAAACCAAAAAATATAGTTGCTGTAACCGGAACAAATGGAAAAAGCTCTGTAGCTGATTTCTTTTGTCAGATTTTAGATTTAAATAAAGTTCCTGTGGGCTCAATTGGAACGCTTGGTATTAAAACAGGTAAAAAGTTTAAGAAATCAAAACTAACTAGCCCAGATATAATTTCTTTACATAGACAACTAAGTTTTTTTAAAAAATTAAAAATTAATAATGTGATAATAGAAGCATCAAGCCATGGTCTTCACCAAGGAAGACTTGATGGTTTAAATATTAAGATAGCTATTTTTACAAATTTTTCACAAGACCATCTCGATTATCACAAAAATATGAAACATTACTTAAGATCAAAGCTTATCCTTATATCCAAATTATTAGATAAAAATAAAACAGTTATATCTGATAGTTCTCTGCCGATATTTAGAAAAATAACGAAGGTTACCAAAAAAAGGAATCAAAAAATAATTGATATAAATAATTATAAAATTTTTAATGAAAATATAAACACCAATCTTATTGGGGGTTTTCAAAAAAAAAATCTTTTAATGTCATTAATTGCATCAGAGGTTTGTGGCTTAAAAAAAACACAAATTATCAAAGCAACAAAAAAAATAAAAAATGTAGAGGGTAGACTTGAATTAATAAAAATTTTACCAAATAAAACTAAAATTTTTGTTGATTATGCTCATACCCCAGATGCTCTAAGTACAGTACTCAAATCACTTTTTGAAAAATATAAAAAAAAAATAACCCTCGTATTTGGTTGTGGGGGCGATAGAGATAAATCTAAAAGAAAATTAATGTCAAAAGTTGCTAGTAAATTTTGTGACAAAATGTTTATCACAGATGATAACCCAAGATTTGAGAACCCTCGAAAGATAAGAAATGAAATTATAAAAAATGTAAAAATTAAAAATTACAAGGAAGTCGGCAATAGAAAAAAAGCTATTAAAACTGCAATTCAATCTTGTGAACATAATGAAATTATTCTTATAGCTGGCAAAGGTCATGAGAATACCCAAGATTATGGAAATTTTATCTTGAATTTCTCAGACAAATCAATAGTCAAGAAAATAAATTTTTTAGGAAAGAAAAAAAATAAGAATTATGACCAAGTCTTTAATTCAAAAATTCTTGAAGAATTAAAATTACCGAAAAATATTTATTTTAAGGGAGTCTCAATTGACTCGAAAAATGTAAAAAAAAATAATTTATTTATTGCTATAAAAGGAAAATATAAAGATGGACATGATTTTGTTAATGAGGCTTTATCAAATAATTTAAATTATGCTGTCATATCAAAAAGTAAAAAATTATATAAGAAATCATATAGAAAAAAAATCATTAGATGCCCTAATACATTTAGCTTTCTAAACAATCTAGCTTTAAAAAAAAGAGATAAAACTTTAGCAAAAATTATAGGAATTACTGGAAGCGCAGGCAAAACGAGCTTGAAGACAATGTTAGGAGATATTTTAAAATGTTATGGGAAAACGCAATTTTCACCAAAATCTTATAATAATAATTTTGGTGTTCCCTTAAGTCTTGCAAATCTAGAAATCGACCACAACTTTGGAGTATTCGAAATAGGCATGAGTAAAAAAGGGGAGATAGACAGGCTTTCTAAAATAGTAAAACCTGAGATTGGAGTTATTACAAATATTGCAGAAGCTCACATTGAAAATTTTAAAAACATTAAAGGAATAGCAGAGGCTAAAAGTGAGATAATAAATAATATTAAAAAAAATGGATTTCTTATCATCAATAGAGATAATAGGTTTTATAAGTTCTTATTAAGAAAAGCCAAAAAAAATAAAATTAAAACTATTTCATTTGGAATATCAAAATTATCAGATATTTACCCTGTTAAAATTATTAACAAAAAAAATATTAAAACCATTGATCTCAAGATTTTTGAACAAAGACACACCTTTAAAATTAAAAATATTAATACTATGAATTTTTTAGCTACAATTTCAGTTTTAAAAGCTTTGAATTTAGATTTTTCAACTATAATGAAAAAATTAATAAATATCGGACCACCTGAAGGAAGAGGAAAACTTTACACTATCAACAGATTTAAAACCCAATTTAAACTTTTAGATGATAGCTATAATGCAAATCCTTTGTCAGTAAAAAATGCAATTCACAATTTTTCAAATTTAAGAAAAAATAATTTCAAAAAGTACTTATTATTGGGGGAAATGCTTGAATTGGGAAGTAGGTCAGATTTTTACCATAAAGATTTGTCAAAAGTGATCAATAATTCCGATATTGATAAATTATTTGTTTTTGGAAATATGACTTTAAATACTTATAAACATACTTTAAAAAAAAAAAGAGGTAATGTGTTGCAAAATTTAGATGATTTTGATGATGTCTTCAGAAACATTATTAAGAAAAATGATTATTTGCTTCTAAAAGGTTCTAATGCAACTGGTCTGAACTTTTTGGCAAAACAATTAATTAAAGGAAAAAATGTTATTTAATATTTTAACATCACTAGTAGACAATTACTCTTTTTTGAATGTTTTTAAGTATCTTACATTTAGAACTGGATTAGCAGTTATGACATCTTTAACTGTTGTTTTTATTATTGGGGGTCCTTTAATAAATTTGTTTGCTAAACATCAAATTTCTGGACCTATTCGTCAAGACGGACCCTACGATCACATTATAAAAAAATCTGGCACCCCTACAATGGGAGGTATAATTATAATTGTAGGAATACTGATAAGCACAATTTTCTGGGCTGACTTAAAAAATATTTACATATGGATAGTATTATTTGTTTGTGTTGCATTAGCTGCCTTAGGCTTCGTTGATGATTTACTTAAAATAAAGTTTGAAAATTCTAGGGGATTAAATCCGAAACTAAAAATTATTGGACAATTAACTATTAGTTGTGTCGCAATATTTTTTTTAGTTAGTTATTCTAATCATGAGTTTCTTTATAATTTATATTTGCCTTTTTTTAAAAATATAGTTTTAAATTTAGGATTATTTTTTATTCCATTTGCATTATTTGTAATAATAGGATCTTCTAATGCAGTAAACCTTACAGATGGATTAGATGGCTTAGCAACCGTACCAGTTATGCTAGTTGCTTTATCATTTACTTTAATTTCTTATTTAGTTGGGAATACGATATTTTCAGAATATTTACAGTTACAATATATACCCGATGTAGGAGAACTATCTATTTTTTGTGGTTCTATAGTTGGATCATGCTTAGGATTTTTATGGTACAACGCTCCACCTGCGAAAATATTTATGGGAGATACAGGATCTTTATCACTTGGTGGATCATTGGCATCTGTAGCAATAATTGTAAAGCATGAAATTGTCTTAGCAATAATTGGAGGGTTATTTGTGCTGGAAACAGTTTCAGTGATAATTCAAGTTATATCCTTTAAGCTTACGGGGAAAAGAGTTTTTATGATGGCCCCTATTCATCATCATTTTGAAAAAAAAGGCTGGGCTGAACCCACAATAGTAATACGATTTTGGATAATAGCAATAATTCTAGCTTTGATCGGTTTAGCTACTCTGAAATTGCGATAAAATGTTTTTTTCTAAAAAATTAAATAATAGTAACTTTAATCAAAATACTTTTTTTAAAAACAAAACATTTTTTGTTTATGGTTTGGGTTTAACTGGTCTTTCAGTAGTAAATTATTTTAAAAGTAAAAAAATAAATCACTTTATTTGGGATGATAATCCCTCTATTAGAAAAAAATTTAATATAAATAAAAATATTGTAAAATTAATCCCTCAAATATTAGAGTGTTCTGATTGGATAATTATAAGTCCAGGTATAGATATTGATAGAGCAATATTTAAGAAACAACTCTCAGAAAATTTAGCTAAGATTATAACAGATATTGATTTATTCTATATTTTGTACCCAAAAATTAAATCAATAGTCGTTACTGGCAGTAACGGCAAATCAACTACATGTAAAGCTATCGAGCATATTTTTAAAAATAAATTTGATGTAAAGTTAGGTGGCAATATAGGAAAACCTGCATTAAGTCTTAAAATAAAAAAAAATACGATAGCAGTACTTGAGGCCTCTTCCTATCACCTTTACTATTCCAAATTTATATCCCCAGATGATGCAATATTGCTAAATATTTCAAATGATCATTTAGATTGGCATAAAACAAAAAATAATTATTTAAATTCAAAGTTTAAAATATTTATTAATCAAAAAAAGAATAATAATGCTTATGTAAATAAAAAAAAATTTCAACAAAAATATCGTAACAGTAAACTTCAAGGTAATCTTACTCTTGTCTCATCTCAAAGTTTAAAGGAAATCAAAAATAAGATAAAAAATAGTTTTTTTACCACTAGTGCCAATATTGAAAATTTAAGCTTTATTTATGAGCTTTCGAAAAAATATAATATTAAAAAAAAATTATTTATAAGATATGCAAATTCTTTTAGTGGTTTAGAACATAGATATGAGAGCTTCTATTCCAAAAAAAATCTTAAATTTATAAATGACTCCAAGGCCACCAATTTTGAGTCAACTAAACAGGGTTTAGCTAACAATAAAAATATTTATTGGATAGTAGGTGGCCTTCCAAAAAAGGAAGATAATTTTGATCTCAAAGATGTAAAAAAAAATATTAAAAAAACATATATCATTGGAAAAAATATTCAATTTTTTAAAAGCAAGATTAAAGGTATAATTACTTTTTCTGTTTCAAAAACATTAGACAGGGCTGTTAATGATATCTTTAAAGATCTGAAAAAAGTTATTGATACCCATGAAAAATCTACTGTTTTGTTGAGTCCTGCAGCAGCCTCGTTTGATCAATTTAAAAATTTTAAAGAAAGAGGAATAAAATTTAAAAATTTAATAAAAGAAAATGCAAAAAAATATATTTAAAGATCAATTAAATGACTATTGGCGAAATATTGATAGGACAATATTTTTTAGTTTTATTTTACTTTTTTTCCTGGGCTTATTCTTTTCTTTTGCCTCAACATCCTCCCTGGCAGGTGAAAGACTGGATAAGAATAACTATTTTTTCTTTTATAAACATTTATTATTTGTTATTGCTGCATTATTTATTACTTTTTTTATTTCATTTTTCAAATTAGAAAATATAAGAAAATTTGAAACTCCAGCTTTTATTTTATTTTTTATACTACTATTTTTGATTCCATTTGTGGGCGTAGAAGTAAAAGGTTCGAAAAGATGGTTAGATCTCTATCTATTTAGATTACAACCCATTGAATTAGTAAAACCTTTTTTTATTTTGATATCTTCCAAAATTTTGACTTCTAACGAAATTAAAACACCTAACAAACAACATATAATTAGTTTCTTGTTATTAATTACAATTATAATTCTATTAATTAATCAGCCTGATCTAGGTCAGTCCGTACTGATCATTGGAACTTGGATTGCACTTGTTTTTATTTCTGGAATTAGTTTATTTTACATTTTTTTGTTGTTTTTCTCATTTACAGTTTCGTTAGTCGGTTTATTATTTCTTATACCTGAAAAATTTAATTATGTAATCTCAAGAATACTCACTTTTGTAGATCCTACTAAAGGTGATAGCTTCCAGTCACAAAAAGCTTTGGACGCAATTAAACTTGGTGGTTTAAAAGGACAAGGAATGGGAGAAGGAATTTTAAAAGAAAGTGTTCCGGAAGCACATACAGATTATGTCATTGCAGTAATTTCTGAAGAGTTTGGTTCAATTGTATCTGTATTCTTAATTTTCATATTCTTATATATAGTTTTTAAGATTATCAAAAAGACTGTGCTTGAAGGAAATAGATACATTAAAATTTCTTTATGTGGATTAGCTTCACTTTTAATTTTTCAGACATTTATTCACATAGGAGTTAATACGAGTTTATTACCTACTACTGGTATGACGCTTCCCTTTCTAAGTTACGGAGGGTCTTCATTATTCGGAAGCGCAATTTTAGCTGGTTTAATTATAAATTATACAAAAAAAAGGTTTGATGTAGATGAAATCTGAAAATAAAATATTAATTGCAACTGGAGGAACCGGGGGTCATATTTTTCCTGGTTATGGAATAGCAAAATTTTTATTTAAGAATAATTATTCTATTAATATTATTACAGATAAAAGAGGTTTAAAATATTTAAAAAAAACACATAATATAGAAGTTAAAGTAATTTCTTCAGATACAATCTTTTCAAAAAATTTTATTCTTAAAATTTTAAGTATTTTCAAAATTTTTTTTGCCATATTAGACTCTTTAATATATTTAAAAAAAATTAATCCGAAAATAGTTTTAGGAATGGGTGGATATTCATCCTTTCCTGTTTGTGCGGCATCTAAGATTTTAAAAATACCATTTATTATTTATGAAAATAATTTACAAATTGGCAAAGCCAATAAATATCTTCTTCCATTTGCTGAAAAAATTTTTGTTGCATATAGAGAACTTCGGGGTATTAAAAATAAATATCTCTATAAAGTGGTGAAGACCGGTAACATTGTTAGAGAGGAAATTTTTGAATTTAAGAGAAATCAAAATGAAAAAAAAGATATTTTAAAAATACTTGTGCTAGGCGGAAGTCAAGCGGCCAGATCTTTTGGTGAAATCCTCCCAAAAGTGTTCAAAAAATGTAATGATGAAAACATTAAATTGAATATTGTACAGCAATGTTTAGACAATCAAAAAATAGACATAGAAAATTTTTATACTTCTAATCAAATCACTTATAATTTATTTAATTTTTCTGATAATATTTTAAGTTATTATTCAAAAATAGACCTTGTTATTACTAGGGCTGGCTCATCTGTTTTAGCTGAATTACTTAACTGTAAAATTCCATTTATTTCAATTCCATTACCTGGTTCTGCCGATGAACACCAATATAAAAATGCAAAATTTTTTGAAGACAAAGGTTATGCTCTTCTTGTTGAAGAGGCAGAAATAGAGTCAAAATTATTTTCGTTGATTAAATCTTTGCATAGAGATAGGTCTTTATTAGATAAAATTATTGAAAAACAAAAAAACTACTCAGATAAAGATGCACTAAAAACAATTAAATTTGAAATTGAAAATATAATTTTATGAAAAAAATTGATTTTGGAAAAAAAGAAATTATTCATTTTATTGGAATTGGAGGCATAGGTATGAGCGGCTTAGCCCAAATTATGAAAATAATGGGATTTCATATTCAAGGAAGCGACAATAGTTTAAATAAAAATACTAATAACTGTAAAAGAATCGGCATCAAAATTTTCAAAAATCATTCAAAAAAAAATATTTATAATGCAACAATTATTGTTAAGTCATCCGCAATAAAATCAAACAATATAGAGTTGGCAGAGGGCCGAAAAAAAAAATTACCAATTTTTGAAAGAGCCGATATGTTAGCAAATATCGTATCTTTAAAAAAAAATATAGTTATATCGGGATCTCATGGAAAAACTACTACAACTTCATTAGTAGCAAAAATTTTATCAAGCTCAAATTTAGATCCGACTATTATAAACGGAGGAGTCATAAATTCGATTAAAAGTAATGCAAAATTTGGAAAAGGGGAGTGGGCAGTTTTAGAAGCAGACGAGTCGGACGGTAGTTTTTTGAAATTGCCTATTAATTATTCTGTAGTTACTAATATCGATAGTGAACATTTAGACTATTACCAAAATTATAAAAACTTAGAAAACTCATTTATTAAATTTATAAATAAAACACCACCGATTGGAAAATCAGTTATTTGCCTAGAAGATAAAAATATAAAAAAAATTATCAATAAAATTAAGACAAAAAATTTTATTACATATGGTTTGGAAAAAAAATGTAATTTCCAAATTTGTAATCTTAGATACTTTATAAATAAAACTTTATTTGATTTAAAAATCAATGATTTAAAAGAAAAAAAAACCGTAAAAAATATCAATTTAAATTTAATAGGCAAACATAATGTTTTAAATGCCACTGCAGCAATAGCTGTTTGTATGAATTTGGGAATTAAATTGAAAACTATTAAAAAATCGCTTTCAAACTTTTCAGGTGTTCAAAGGAGAATGACAAAAGTGTTATCAAAAAATAATGTTGAATTTTACGATGATTACGCCCATCATCCTACCGAGATTGCGTCAGTTTTAGCGTCAGTAAGAAATGTTTATAAAAAAAAGAAGATTATCTCAGTTTTTCAACCTCATAGATACTCAAGAATTAGGAGTTTGAAAAAACAATTTTCATTATCATTTAAAAATTCAGATATTGTAATCCTTTGTCCATTATACGCTGCTGGTGAAGTAAGAGACAAAACCTACAATCATAATTTATTTGCGAAATCGATAGCAAATAATTCAAAAACTCAAGTAATTTTAATTGAGGATGAAAAAGATTTGAAAAACTATTTTAGAAAAAATTTGATTAATAATGAACTTGTAGTTGGTATGGGTGCTGGATCAATATCAAAGTGGATGAGGAACCTTAGAGGAAACATATGATAAAAACTCTGAATGAAATTAAAAAAAAATTTGGAAAAAAAATATTAATTGGGGAAAAATTATCCAAGTACAGCTGGTTTAATCTGGGCGGACCTGCAGAAATTCTTTTTAAACCTCAAGATACGGAAGAGCTAAAATCTTTCTTAAAACTAGTTAATAATAAATTCAAATCTATTACCGTGCTAGGAGCAGGATCAAATACTTTGATAAGAGATGGTGGCGTTAATGGAGCAATAATCAAACTTAGTCCTAAATTTTCATTCATCAATAAAATTGACAATGAGACAATTGAGGTAGGTGCAGCAACTTTAGATAGAAGTGTATCAAATTATGCAACTGATAATTCAATTAGCGGTATGGAGTTTTTATCTTGTATTCCTGGCACTATCGGAGGCGCTATAAAAATGAACAGTGGTTGTTATGGCCATAGTATTTCTAAAATATTAACTTCAATAAAAGTAATTAATTACGAAGGAGAGGAGATGGAGATTAATAAAAATGAAATTAATTTTTTTTATAGAGGATGCAATTTGAAGCAAAACCTGATTATTCTCAGCGCTAAATTAAAAGGAATTCAAATAGATCAAAAAGTTGTAAGAGAGAAACAAGAAAGTTATATTTTAGAGAAAAAAAACTCTCAACCTAGCAAAGTAAAAACCTGCGGCAGTACTTTTAAGAATCCAGAGGGAAGAAGTGCTTGGAAATTAATTAAAGAAAGCGACTGTTCTGAAATATCAGTCGGTGATGCAAAAATATCTGAGAAGCATTGTAATTTTTTTATAAACGAAGGAAATGCTTCATCAAATGATATTGAAAAACTAATAGAAAAAGTAAAAAAAAAAGTTTTTGATAACACTGGAGTAAATTTAGAACTAGAATTAAAAATAATAGGTCAAAAATTAAATGGTTAAAAAGAAAAAAAAAAGAGTCTTAGTTGTTCTAGGCGGTACTTCTAGAGAAAGAGAAATAAGTATAAAAACTGGAAAAGCTTGTATAAAAGCTCTTAAAGCTCTTAAGTACAAAGTAAAAATATTTGATCCTAAAAAAAATAATTTTGGTGAGATAAATAAATCTCAAGTAGATATTATATTTAATGCATTACACGGAAGAGATGGTGAGGATGGAAATGCTCAAAGTTATTTTGAATATTTAAGAATACCATACACTCACTCAGGTGTTATTTCCTCTATAAATGCAATGGATAAATCCATTTCAAAAAAAATATTTAAAGAAAAAAAAATACTTACCCCGAATTATGTTGTTCTAAATTTTAACCAGAATACAAAAATAAGTCTAAATTTTATTATTAAAAAAAATAAATTTAAATATCCAATAGTAGTTAAACCAATTAATGAAGGCTCAAGTATAGGGGTAAGGATATGTAATAATTTTTCTCACCTAAACAGAGAAATTTACAAATTAAAGAAAGCTTATAATCAATTAATTATCGAAGAGTTTATTGGTGGCCAAGAAATACAAGTTGCTGTGATTAATGATAAACCAATAGGTGCAATCGAGCTTAGACCTTCTAGAAAATTTTATGATTACAAAGCAAAATATTATAAGTCAGCTAAGACCGCTCATATAATGCCAGCAAATTTAAGTAAAAAAAAATATAAAGAAGTTTTATTAATTGCAAAAAAGACTCATCGTTTTTTTAATTGTAGAGGTATTTCTAGAAGTGACTTTAAATTTTATAAGAATAAATTTTACCTGTTGGAAATCAATACTCAGCCTGGAATGACAAGTCTATCTTTAGTTCCTGAGATTGCTAAATATTATGGCATTTCATTTAATAATCTTGTGAGTAAAATTCTTAAAGATGCCGGGATTAATAAATGAACTCATACATAAGAATATTATGTCTTTTTTTAATTTTAGCAATGTTTACGACTTTTAATCCCAGATTAGAATTTACCAAAGACTCATACTTTTTTCCCATAAAAAATATATCTGTAGAGCAAAACTCAGCTATAAAAACAAGTCAAATTAAAAATGAACTTCAGGCAGTTAAAGGTAAGAATTTATTTTTTTTAAAAAGTATAGATATTGAAAAATTATTAGTAAAATTTAATTTCATATCAAGCTTTACTGTTAAAAAAATTTACCCCAATTCAATTAAAATTGTCATAATTGAAAAAAAACCATTAGCCCTTTTACAAAAAGGTAAAAAAAAATATTTCTTGTTGGAAAATGGCGAAACGATTAATTTTTTTGAAACGCAAAATTATAAAGACTTACCGCTTATAATTGGCAATGCAAAAAACTTCGATCGACTTTATTTCTCATTAAAAAAAATAAATTTCCCCATATCCGAAATAGAAAAATTTTTCTATTTTGAAATTGGCAGATGGGATATTATTTTAAATAATGACAGAATTATTAAACTGCCCCGAGAAAATGAAGAGACAAGTTTATCTAATTTTTTAAAGGTCTATAAAAACAAATCGTTCGATAAGTATAAAATATTTGACTACAGGATCAAGAATCAATTAATTTTAAACTAGTTGCATGGATATAGATAAACCCAACTTATTTATTGAGATTCAAAATTCATTTTTTTTGTTTTGTGTTACAGAATGTAATGAGAATCTAGATTTAAAAATCTCATCAATCAAAAAAGTAGAACTTGATAACAAGTTCGAGATTTCGAATATTATTTCATATTCAAATATTTTTAAATCTGAAATTAAAAAAATTGAAGATAAAATAAATTTTACTTTTGACAAAATAAATTTAATATACAGATCTGACAATCTTAAATGTATCAACATTTCCGGCTCAAAAAATTTAGCCGGATCTCAGCTGTTAGAAGAAGATATCTCCTTTATACTTAATAATCTTAAAAAAGAGGTATCAGACAATAACCCTAATTTTAATATAATTCATATTTTTAACTCAAAATTTAATTTAGACAATAATGAAATAATTAATTTACCGATTGGTTTAAATGGAGAACATTATAATCATCATTTATCGTTTTATCTGTTACCTAAAAATGAAATAAAAAATTTAAAAACTGTTTTTAGTAAGTGTAGTTTACAAATTAATAAAATTATTATGAAATCATTTATCGAATCTGTTTGTGAGTTTAAGAAAAAATCTTCAAATGAAAACTTTTTTCAAATATTAATAGAAAAAGATAAAAGTTATATTAGCTTATTTGAAAACTCATCTTTAATTTTTTTAGAAAATTTTGAATTTGGTACAGATATAATAAAAAAGGATTTATCGAAAATGTGTAAATTTAATATTGATGAAATAGATAAAATTTTAAATGAAATTAATTTTGATGCTTATAATGGCCGAGAAGATGGAGAGTACTTAGGAAAAGAATATTTTACTAAAAACTCATATAGAAAAATTAGCATTGATCATATAAAAGATATTTTTTTATCTAGAATAAACGAAATCATTAATATTATTTATAATGAAAATTCAAATTTAAAATTTCTGGTTTCTGAAGAAAAAAAAGTTTTTTGTTATATAAAAGATCCAAGTATCTTTAATAGTTTAAAAGGACATTTTAATAAAAGTTTTTTAAAAAAAGATAATGTATTCCTTAAAATAGCCCAAGATGAACATGAAAAATCTTTTTTGACCTCCGCGGAGATAATCACTAATGGCTGGGAAAAAGAGGCAATACCAATAATACAAACAAAAAAATCAATAATTTCAAAGATATTCTCGGTTTTTTTCAAATAGTTTGTTTGTATTTTTTTGAAACATTAGTTGTTTTAATTTTGAGCTGATTTTTGGCTATAAAACATGATGTTTAATTTTAACCAAAATACTTTATTGGAGCCAATTTCTTTTTCAGGTGTAGGTCTCCACACCGGAAAATTAGCTAAAGTAAATATTTATCCTGCAGAGGCAAATAGTGGAATTGTTTTTAAAAGAATTGATATAAAAGATAAAAATTTAATCAAAGCTAATTTTAAAAATGTTTCATCAGCAAAACTTTGTACGACGCTTACAAATCAATTTGGAGTATCAGTTTCTACCGTAGAACATTTAATGGCAGCTTTTTATATATCAGGAGTTGATAATGCAATTGTGGAAATTGATCAAGAGGAGATTCCAATAATGGATGGATCTTCAAAAGATTTTGTAAAGATGATCAAAACTCAAGGATTAAATAAGCAGTCACAAAAAAGAAAAATTATTAAAATTTTAAAAAAAGTTGAATTAGAAAAAGATGGAAAAAAAATTTCTATAGAACCAGACCATAGCGGTTTATCAGTTAATTTTAAATTAAACTTTCAAAATAAATTAATAGGAAATCAGTCTAATGAAATTAAATTTTATGAAAAAAGCTTAGAAGAAGTTTACTCATCAAGAACATTTTGTTTATTTGAAGATATAGAAAATATTAAAAAAAACGGCTTAGCTAAAGGCGGGTCACTTGAAAACGCTGTCGTAGTTAAAGGGGAAAAAGTTTTGAACGAAGGTGGATTAAGAAATAAAAAAGAATTCGTTAATCATAAAATTTTAGACCTGGCAGGAGACTTTTTACTTTCTGGTTATAGAATATTCGGACAAGTAAAATGTTCGGAAGGTGGACACCAATTATCTAACTTATTTTTGAACAAAATTTTTTCTGATTATTCTAATTTTGATGAGGTTGACTTAGGAAATTTAAATCAAGCAAATCAAAAATTCAAATTACCTGAAAATAAAATAGCGGTAAACGCATAAAAAATTTATTAAAATTTACCTGATTAAAAATTTTTGGTATGACTTTAAGTATAATGTATCAAAAAATTTTAATTATTATCTTATGTTTGTTCGTTTTTGAATGTTCAAAGAAGGACCCTGAAATTTCAAAACCAAGCGAAAGGGAAAAAGCTTTAGCTATTTATGCCGAAGGAGTTAAAGCATTAAATGAAAGAGATTTCTTTTTTGCTGCTAAGAAATTTAGTGAGGCAGAACTTATACTTCCAACTGTTGAGGCTTCCGCAAAAGCTTCTTTGCTGACTAGTTATTGTTATTATACAATTAATTTTTATGATGAAGCTCTAGAAAACTTAGAAAGATATATTTCAAAATACCGAGCAGATGAAAATATTCCATACGCACATTATTTAATCACATTATCATATTACGAACAGATACTTGATGAAAAAAAAGATATTGACCCTTTAGTTATTACAAAAGAAAAAATAGAATTCTTTTTAAAAAATTTTCCGGACACTGAATACGCATTGGATTTGAAATTTAAAATGGATTTAGTGAACAATCAATTTGCCGCTAAAGAACTTTATATTGCCAAATATTATATTAAAAATCAAAAATGGACACCTGCAATAAATAGATTAAGAGTTATAGTTGATAAATATGAGACAACGATTTTTGTTGAGGAAGCTCTTCATCGATTGGTAGAAATTTATTACAAACTTGGTTTAGAAGACGAAGCTAAAGCAGCAGCAGCAATTTTAGGCTATAATTACAATTCAAGTGAATGGTATAAACAATCTTACAAAGTGATAAATAAAAAATACAAATTTCCAAAAAAAGAGAATCTCAAAAAGGACGACAATTTAATTAAAAGAACTTTGAAGAAATTACTTAATAAATGAAAAATCAAAAAGAAAAAATCGTAAAGATTTTCAAAGAAAAAATTAATTTATTAGAGAAATATAATTTAGCATATTTTAATAAAGATAATCCTTTAATATCTGATGCAGAATATGATTCTTTAAAAGATGACTTAATTAAACTAGAGGATAAATATAAGTTTTTAAAAAATATTAAATCTGTCAAAAAATTAGTAGGCGCAAAACCTTCAAATAAATTTAAGAAAATTCAACATCTTACTCCAATGCTATCGCTATCTAATGCTTTTGAGGAAGAGGATATGAAAGATTTTTTGGGTAAAGTTAATAACTTTCTTAATATGAATAACCCGAACTTGGATTTATTTTCAGAACCAAAAATTGATGGTATCTCTGCAACTTTAATATATGAAGATGGAAAGCTTTCTAAAGGTTTATCAAGAGGAGACGGAATAACAGGAGAAGATATTTTACAAAATTTAAATACAATTAAAGAGATTCCAAAAAAAATAAATGACTCCAACGCCCCAAGTCTTTTGGAGATAAGAGGTGAGGTCTATATTGGAAAAAAAGATTTTGAAAAAATAAAAAATAATTTTGCAAACCCAAGAAATGCTGCTGGCGGATCATTAAGGCAAAAGGACCCTATAGAGACTGCAAAAATCCCTCTTAAATTCTTTGCATATGGTTTTGGAGTTATTGAGCCTAATAATTTTAAAACTCAGCAAGAATTTATGAAAAAATTATCTGATTGGGGTTTCCCTGTAAATCCGTTAAATAAAAAATTGTCTACACTAAAAAATGTCGAACTGGAACATGAAGCCATCGAACGCTTAAGATCATCATTAGATTATGATATTGATGGATTGGTTTTTAAGATAAACGATTTACTATTGCAAAAAAGACTTGGCAATACCTCTAATTCACCAAGATGGGCAATAGCGTACAAATTTTCATCAGAGAAAGCAATTACAAAAATTAAAAATATCTTAATTCAAGTTGGAAGAACAGGAGCAATTACGCCAGTTGCAAAAGTAGAGCCCGTTACAGTTGGTGGAGTTGTGGTTTCAAACGCAACACTGCATAATGAGGATGAGATAATAAGAAAAGACATAAGGATAGGAGATACGGTAATAATTCAAAGAGCGGGCGATGTTATACCACAAGTCTTATCAGTTGACCTCACAAAAAGGTTAAAAAATAGCAAAAAATTTATATTTCCCGACAAATGTTTATGTGGTGCAAAAACTAAAAAAGAGTTTAATAAAACAACTAATAAAGAAGACGCAGTAAGACGATGCACAAAAGGTTATGATTGTAATTTTATTTCAAAAGAAAAAATTAAACATTTAGTATCTAAAGAAGCTTTAAATATAGATGGTTTAGGCAAAAAGGTAATCGAACAATTTTGGTCTCTAAAGTTAATAAAATCACCTTCAGATGTGTTTAAATTAAATTATGAAAAAATAAGAGAATTAGAGGGATGGGGAGAGCTATCGATTAATAATCTAAAGAAAGCAATAGAGAAATCAAAAAAAATTTCACTCGACAGATTCATATTTTCAATAGGTATAAGACATATTGGCCAAGAAAATGCTAAAATATTATCTATTTATTTTTACTCAATAAAAAATTTTTCTAATTTGTTCAATTCATCAAAAAGAAATGATATTTTGTACAACTTAGCAGATCAAGATGGCATAGGTGAAACTCAAGTAAAATCCATCAATAGTTTTTTTTCAAATCAAAAAAATATTAATGTGGTAAAGTCGCTGATAGAGGTTTTAAACATTGGTAATTTTACAAAGTCGAAAAAACAAGGAAAACTTAGTAATAAAAATATAATGTTCACTGGAAAGTTTGAGAAATTGAGCAGATCAGAAGCAAAAGCAATTACTGAAGAAAATGGTGGAAATGTTTTAGGAACAGTTTCTAAAAAATTAGATTTTCTAGTTGTAGGAAACACAAAACCAACAAAGAAAAAAGTAGAGAAAGCAAAGGAACTTAAAATAAAGATTATTAATGAAAACGATTGGTATAAATTTTTAAAGATTTGAACACATTTCTTTAAAATGTCCAATTTCATCTTTTTTCATAAATTTTTTAAATTTAGAATAAATTCTAGCATGGTACTTATTAACCCAATCTATTTCTTTCTTAATAAGTAGTTTTTTATTTATCAAATTTTTATCTAACGGTACCATCGTTAAGTTTTTAAAATAAAAAGTACTTTTTTTCTTTTGAACGGTAATTAAATTTTCAATTCTTATACCGAATTTATTTTTTTCATAATAACCAGGTTCATTTGAAATAATCATACCTTTTTTTAAAATCTCATTATTGTATTTTGAAAATGCTTGTGGCCCCTCGTGAACATTTAGGAAATAGCCAACACCATGACCAGTTCCATGCGGATAATCTAATTTAATCTGTTTAAGAGGTTTGCGGGCCACTCTATCAATATCAGATCCAATTGAATTTTTTTTCAGTTTAAATAAGGCTACTGCAATATGGCCTTTAAGCACTCTAGTATAAATATTTTTTATCCTATTATTTTTATTATTTAAAGAAATTGTTCTTGTAACATCTGTTGTTCCAAAACTATATTGACCTCCAGAATCTACTAAGTAAATATCACCTTTTTTAAGTGATCTATTACTTAATGAAGTTGCTCTATAATGAATTATAGCTCCATTAGGCCCAGAACCAGAAATTGTAGGAAAACTTGAAAACTTAAAACTTTTATTTTCTTTTCTGAAAGAATATAATTTTTTTTGGGCAGATATCTCTGTAATTTTTTTTCTAAAATAATTCTTTTTTACCCAAATCAAAAATTTTGTGAGAGCTACACCATCCAATAAGTGTGATTTAAATGTATTTTTGATTTCTGTATTATTTTTTATTGCCTTTAAACGGTAAATTAAATTACTTTTTTCTAAAATAAAATTGTTTTCTTTTAAAATATTTTGAAAGTAAAGAGAGCAGGTTTTGTTATCTATTTCAATTTTTTTATTATTAATATTTTTAAAAAAATCATCCAAAAGTTTAATATCAATTATCTTCAAAAAATTGTATTTTTTTTTAAATTTTTTATCTATTTTTCTTAAATCAGCAAAAAAAAATAAATTTTTTTCGTTGTCTATCAATAGGTATGAGTTTGTTAATGGAGAAAATTTAGAGTCAAAACCTCTAATATTTAATGTCCAAGATACATTTTCTGGAGCAGAAACAAACATAAGGTCGATTTTTTTTAATCTTAAATATTTTTTTACTAAACTTATTTTTGACTTAACATTTTGACCTACATTTTTTTTACTCAATATAAAATATTTTTTAGGAGAAATTTTTTTTTGAGTCGGTTTTATTTTATCTATTAAATTTTCTTTAATTGGCAAAAGAGTGATTTTTTTTTTAAAAAAATGGTTCAAACTTGTTTGTGTATGTAGCTTTGGGTCAAAACCAATTTTATATTTTGATAGTTCTTTAATTTTATGAGGAAATGATCTGGGGATTGTTTTAATTAAAAAATTCTTACCAGATTGAATTTGAGCTTGAGTGGTATACCTCCCATCTACAAATAAAAAATTTTTCTTTTTTGTCACTAAAGCATATCCAAACGAGCCAGAAAAATTTGAAATAAACTTAAGATTATCCTTGTCTTCTTGAACATATTCACCAAAAAATTCATCATTCTTTGGTACTAAATATCCGTCAATCTTACTTTTTTTAAGTAGTTTTTTTAATTTTGTTATTTTTTCCATTTAATCATTTTATTTTTTTTTAATCTTTCCCATCCAGGACTTCTAAAAGACTCATCTAAATCAATTCCTAAATCTTGATTAAATTCAAAATCATCTTTATTTGACTCCTTTAAATTTTCATTTTTTTCTATATTTTCATCTGGTAATTCATTGATAAACCTTGATGGCAACGCATCCATCCAGTCACCATGATATGATCTTCTCATAGCAAAAGATAAAAAAACTTCTTTTTTTGCTCTAGTAATCCCTACATAAGCAAGCCTTCTTTCTTCTTCTAAGGCAAAATCTCCTTTTTCCTCTAGAGATTTTTGATGCGGAAATATTCCTTCCTCCCATCCCGGTAAAAAAACAACATCATATTCCAAACCTTTGGCTGCGTGCATAGTCATTAAATTTACTTTTTCACCTTGCCACTCTTGATCTATAGAAGTGGCTAAAGCAACATGTTCTAAAAAACTTTGTAAATTATCGTAGTCTTGCATTGCTCTTAAAAGCTCTTTTATATTCTCAATTCTATTTTCATTTTCAAGAATTTTTTTATTTTTTAATGTCGCTGAGTAACCAGATTCATCTAAAATTGTTTTTAATAAATCATAATGCTTAATTTGTGTTGATTCAGATCTCCATTTTCGTATTAACCTTAAAAATATAGTCAAAGTGCTTTTAATTTTTGGTTTAAATAAACCAAGCTCAAGCATTTTTAAAGCGGAATCTTCTAAACACAATTTATTCTTGTTGGAATGTTCGTAAATCTGATTGATGGTTGTCTCTCCTATACCTCTTTTAGGACTTGATATAGCTCTTTCAAATGCAAGATCATCATTTTTTTGATGAATTATTCTTAAATAAGAAATTGCATCCTTAATTTCAGCTCTCTCATAAAACTTTATCCCTCCAAGCACCCTATAACCTATATTCACTTTTAAAAATCGCTCTTCAAACTCTCTTGTTTGATAAATCGCTCTAACTAATATTGAAACATTGTTAAGAGAATAATTTTTTTTTATCTGATTTTCTATTATGTCGCTTATTCCTTCTGCTTCATCCCTACCAGTGCCATAACAATTTAATTTTACTAACTCTCCTTGATTACTAGAGGACCAAAGTTTTTTACCTAGTCTATCCGAGTTGTTTGATATTAAACTGGAAGCTGTTCCCAAAATATTTTTTGTAGATCGATAGTTTTGCTCCAATTTATATGTTTTACAATTTTGGTAGATTTTATTAAAATTTAAAAAATTTTTTATTTCAGCTCCTCTCCAGCTATATATTGATTGATCATCATCTCCTACACAACAAATATTTTGCTTATCATTAACTAATAAATTAAGCCACTTATTTTGAATAAAATTTGTATCTTGAAATTCGTCAACTAAAATATATTTAAAATTATTTTTATAAATATCTTTTATATCTTTGTGTTCTTCAAATAATTTTACACTGTAGAGCATGAGATCTCCGAAATCAAAAGCATTTAAATCTTTAGTTTTTGATTGATATATTTCATAAATCTTTTGTATTTTTTTTTTCTATAAGACCATTAACTTTAATTAAATCTCTTGGTAACAATCCTTTATTTTTCCATTTATCAATTACTGCAAGAATTAATTGAGGGGAGAATTTTTTAATATCAATATTTTCAGATTCACAAATTCTTCTAATTAATTTTTTCTGATCATCTGTATCTAAAATTGTAAAGTTACTTTTAAAACCAATCGCCTCAGCATGCCTTCTTAAAAATTTAACACTAACTGAGTGAAAAGTTCCTAACCAAGGTATTGCGCTTGATTGACCTTTTACGAATTCAAGAACTCTATTTTGCATTTCTCTTGCAGCTTTATTTGTAAAGGTCACACAAAGTATTTGATTTGGCCAAGCCTTTTTCTGACTTATAATATATGCAAGTTTTGTAGTGAGGACTCTTGTTTTCCCTGATCCAGCTCCAGCAACAATCAAATTTGGTCCATCTGTATCTAGGACAGCGTTCTTTTGCTCTTTGTTTAATTTATCAAGTAATTTATTAATATTATTCATATTCAGAAGTTTTTACTTATACACTAGTTAAAGAGAGAAAAAAAATGATTAATAAAATTTTAATTAATAACTTGCCCAAAAAAATTAAAAAAATTATACAATTTTTTTTCCAAATCAAAAGCTTGTTAATAATTTTTTCAATATCAGTTTCTTTTTATTTCTTAATACCAAAATTTTTTAATTTTGATGGAAAGTTTGAGCTTATAAATAATCACTTAATTAAACAATACCAGATTGATATAATTGAGTATGATAGGGTAAAATATAAAATTTTTCCTAGTCCAAGGTTGGAAGTTTTAAAACCAAAAATTTCTGTGAATGAAAATCTAAATGGTGATACAGAAAAAGTCATTATTTTTATAAAAGTTTTAAATCTTTATAATTCTGATTTTTTTAATTTTAAAAAAATTTATCTTAGCGTTTCAAATTTTGAATTAGATATAAAGAAATATGAAAAATTATTAATTTTTTTGAACAATCTAGAAAAAAAAATCGTCTTTAAAAATTTACATCTTACTGTCACTGATAATAGTCAAACCATTTTTTCTATTAAAAATTTAAATTTCAATAACATAAATCTTTCAAAATTAAAATTTGACGGATTTGTTTTAAATAACAGATTTTCAGGAAGCTTTGTTAAAAACAAAAAAAATAAGTTAAATGTAAGTTTTCCAGAAATAGGATCTAATTTAGAAATTTTTTTCGAAGATCAGTCAAGTTTTGAAAATTTGGTTGGATTAGCTAGAATAACAATTCTTAATACAAAATTTTCATTTAATTTTGGTTATTCTGAAAAATTAGAAATAAAAAATTCAATCTTAATAAATAAATTTATAAGAACATCCTATGATGGTAAAATTATTTTTGAACCTTTTTTTTACTCTGACTTAAATTTTGATATTCAAAAATTTATTTATAATAGCAAAAAAATAGAAAATTTCTTTAGATTATTTGGTGAAAATAAAAACGTAATTAAACGACTAAATGGAGATTATAAAATAAATTTTGACAATAGTAGTTTTTTCAAAAAAAAAATTAATAAATTCGATATTAACTTAAATTTAAACAATGGAGAAATTAAAATTAAAAATTTTTTTCTATTATCAGGCGAGGATTATTTAAAATTTAACGGTAGGATTTCTGATTTAGACGGTTCAAATAGATTATTTTTTGAGAGCGAAATATTTATAAAAAATATAAAAGAATTTTATAAAAAATTTGATATTGAAGGAGATTTTAATGAAAGCCAAGCAGGTGTATTGATTGAAGGTTATTTTAATTTAGATTCTAGTAAGGTTTATTACTCAAAAATAAGTTTTAATAATAAAAATGTCTCAGAAAAGAAAAAAAAATCTTTAAAAATTAAAACGGAAAATATAATTAAAAATCAAGTTTTAAATATTTTCAAATTTTTAACTATTAGAGAATTTTTAATTTCCTTATAACTATTATTTTGGCATTGTCATTTTTAACGGATTCATGACTTTGTCATACTCTTTTTCAGTTAAAATTCTAGCTTTTAAAATTTCATCTTTTAATGTAGTCCCATTTCGATGAGCTTTTTTTGCTATAGAAGCTGCTTTGTCATAACCAATCTTGGGAGCTAGAGCTGTAACTGACATAAGGGAATTATCTAACAAAGATTTTATTCTCTTTTTATCTGCCTTAATACCTCTAACACAATAATTCGCAAAAGTTTTCGATGAGTCTGCCATAATTTCAATAGATTGCAAAATGTTATGGATGATTAAAGGTTTAAATACATTTAACTCAAAATGTCCGTGTGAGCCGGCCATAGTAATTCCATTATGATTACCGATTACTTTGACACAAACCATTGTGACCGCTTCAGATTGAGTTGGGTTTACTTTTCCTGGCATTATGGATGATCCTGGCTCGTTTGATGGTAAAATCAATTCTCCATATCCAGCTCTTGGACCGGAACCTAAAAATCTTATATCGTTTGCAATTTTCATTAAGCACACTGCCGTGGTGTTCATCGTACCAGAAAAATTTACGATAGAATCATGAGAAGCAAGAGCAGCAAACTTGTTTGGTGCCACCACAAAAGGAAGCTTAGTTATTTTTTTAATCTCTTTTACTATCTTTTTATCAAAATTTTTTCTTGTATTGAGACCAGTTCCTACAGCAGTACCTCCTTGAGCTAAACAATAAATTTCTTTCAAAGCTCTTTCAACTCTTTCGATGCATTTTTTTAATTGAGATTGATAACCTGAAAATTCTTGACCTAGAGTAATTGGAGTTGCGTCTTGAAGATGCGTTCTTCCTACTTTGACTATATTTTTAAATTTTTTAACTTTTTTCCCCAATTCTTTTTCTAGTAATCTTAAAGAGGGTAATAATTTTTCATTGGCCTTTTTTGCAATCGCGATATGCATTGCTGTTGGGAATACATCATTTGTTGACTGAGATTTATTAACATGATCATTTGGATGAACAGGTTTTTTAGAACCCATAATTCCTCCCATCATTTGAATAGCTCTGTTAGCTATGACTTCATTAACATTCATATTTGTTTGAGTTCCAGAGCCTGTTTGCCAAACCTTAAGTGGAAAGTGGCTATCTAATTTTCCTTTTATAATTTCTTCTGAAGCCTTAATAATATATTTACTAATTTTTTTATCTAAATCTTTATTTCTAGTATTTACTATTGCCGCAGCTTTTTTAACGACAGCGATAGAGTGAATAACAACTGGTCTGACTAAAAAATCTCCAATATTAAAATATTTATTAGACCTCTCTGTAGATGCACCCCAATATTTGTCTGAAGGAACCTTAATTTTCCCTATGCTATCAAATTCATTTCTGTATTTCATGGGTATACATAACTTATATTATTAATATATAAATAAATCAAAATGTATATTTAAATAATTTTTATGAGTAATTTTCAAAAAGTAAAAAAATTTATGAGAACTTTTGGACAAAAGGTTGAGAAATCAAGCAAATTCCCAAATGCCAAGATTGCTAAATTGAGATGTGAATTAATTAAAGAGGAGCTTAATGAGTTAAAACAAGCAGTTAATTCAAAAAATTTGGTTGAAGTGGCGGATGCATTAACTGATTTGTTATATGTTACATATGGAGCCGGACATTCTTTTGGGATAAATCTAGATAAATGTTTTAAAGAAGTGCACAAATCTAATATGAGTAAGTTAGGTAGAGATGGTAGACCAATTTATAACGAACTCGGTAAAGTAATGAAGGGGCCCAATTTTAAGAAACCAAATTTAAAAAAAATTATAATAAAAAATTAAATTAAAACTCTTTTACAATTTCAATAGTTTGTATGTCCAATTAGCAACTAATTTTAACGATTTAAATGATTTATTTTAACAAGTGTATTAAAATTTTTTATTCTCAAATTAATCGTCCTTAAAAACTTTAATTAAATATTTTTTTTTCCTATATTTAAAAAAGCTTGGAAAACGATTATTATCACTTACTCTCAATAAATTAAACTGAGACTTGATAGACTTGTTTATGTTAAGCTGGCTATCATCAATATTTCTTTTTTTATTAAAATTGGTTTTACCTTTTTGTTTTTTGGATTGAACCTTTGGGTATTTTATTAAAAACTTTCTTATAAGGTTTATTATAGATTTTGCTTGTTTTTCTCTTAGCTCCTCATACAACTCGGTTCCATCCAATCTAAATTTATTCATCAGATAAATATTTCCTGAGTCTACTTTTTCTTTAGCCTCAATAAGAGAATTGTAAATTATTTTTTTATTTTTTAGCACTTGATATGTTAAAGGAGCGAAACCTCTATCTTTTGGCAATTTACTTGAATGAACAACAAGATTTAATTTATTTTTTATCAAGAATGACGAAGGTAATATTTTTGTATAGGATAATATGAAAACTATATCTTTATTTTTTATATTTCTATAATTTTTACTTATAGAGAATTTATATCTTTTGTTATTTTTAAAATTAAATTTTTTAAGATAAGACTCAAACCAATTATTCTCAATATCTACTAAAAAAGTTACGCTTCGCTTCATTTTAATTTGCTAAATTGTAAAAGTTTATTAATTATATAAATTTGATCTTTTCTTGTCAGACTAAAATACATAGGTAACGAAATTGAGTTTCTGTAAAATTTCAGCGCTCCATTATAATTCTTAATTTTATTTTTTTTATAAAAACTAAATTTAAAAATTGGAATATAATGATATTGAGGAAAAATACCTCTAGCATTTAGATAAGAAAAAAGTTTTTCTTTAGTTGATCTTAAAAGCTTGAAATTGATCGATAAAAGAAAAAAATGATAAGAATTTCCTTTGTTTGAGTTATCCTCAAATTTAAATACTTTTTTATATGGATCTAATTTTTTTTTATAAAAGTCGAATATTTGTTTTCTTTTTTTTTGAAAGATCTTGATTTTTTTTAACTGGCTTAATCCAAGTGAACAATTAATATCACTTAATCTGTAATTGAAACCCAACTCTTTAATATCGTAACTCCAATATTTCTTTTTTCGAATAATTCCGTGGCTTCTTATCAACTTTATTTTTTGAGCATATGACTTATTATTGGTTGTTACCGCTCCACCTTCTCCTGTTGTTATTGTCTTAACAGGATGAAAAGAAAATACACATAAATCAGAATGTTCGCATGAACCAATATGAAATTGTTTTTTTTTTGAGGTATACCTCCCCCCAATAGCATGACAAGCATCTTCAATAATACTAAAGTTAAATCTTTTCTTTAATCTGTAAAATTCTGTAGTATTTTTTATATAACCGCCAAGATACATTGTAACAACAGCTTTAATTTTTTTTAATTTATTATTCCTAATACAATCAATTAAATTTTTTGGTGTCATTTGACCACTGATAGGATCAACATCAGTTAAGTAGATTTTAGCTCCGAGTAAAGAGGCAACTCTGTAGGAAGAGATAAAATTTATTGATGGCATAATCACAATATCATTTTTTTTCAGATTAATTGCCAAAAAAGCCAGATGTAATCCAGCAGTTCCACTATTACAAGATAAAGCATACTTAACCTTTAAAGTTTCGGACAATTTATTTTCAAATTTTAAAACTTGTTTTCCAGTTGTAATAAATTTTTCTCTAAGAGATTTTTTTACAGAATTTATATCTCTTTGATCAATAAATTGCTTTCCGTACAATATTTTATTCTTCATAAAAATTTTATCTTATATCTTTTAATTTAAGCGGACTTCCTTTATATAAATTCTTTTTTGCTTTTTTACCAATTATCCTATCGTAAAACTTTGGCTCCAAACCAAAACCAGGTCTGATTCTTCTTATATTTTTTTTATTGAATTTTTCATTTTTTCTTATATTTTCTGTTACGAAAATTGATCTTCTAAAAATCTTACTTTTTGACTCTGTCTTATTCCTATAAAAATATTTTTTTCCTAAAAGGTCATATGTTTTTTTCATAGCTTTTTTAAATTCTTTTATTTTTTTTCCTTTTAATGAAAACTTTATATCCAACCCTTTTTTTTGTCCGTCTAAAGCTATATGTTTTTCAATTACTTCCGCGCCCGCTCCTATTGATGCTATAGCAATACTATTATCAGTTGAATGATCAGATAAACCGATCCTGCATTTAAATCTTTCTTTCAAAATTTTTATATTATTTAAGTTAAAGTCACTATTTTTTGCAGGATAATTACTTACGCAATAAAGTAGTGTGATATCTTTTGCCCCAGACCTTTTTGCAGTTTTTACTGTTAAATCAATTTCATCCATTGACGCCATACCAGTGGATATAATTATAGGTTTTCTTGTTGAGGCAACCTTTTTAATCAATGGTAAATCTGTCATTTCAAAAGATGCGATTTTATACATTGGACATTTTAATTTTTCTAAAATATTAACCGCAGTTTCATCAAACGGAGTACTAAAAATTGTTATCCCAATTTTTTTTGCAAATTTAAATAATTCTTTATGCCATGAAATTGGAGTACGAGCCTCATTATAAAGATCCCAAAGACAATAACCTTTCCATAAACCTTTTTGGACCCTAAAATATTTTTTTTTTGATTTAATGGTCATAGAGTCAGCTGTAAAAGTTTGAAGCTTGACGGCATCAGCCCCATTGGTCTTTGCGCATCTGATTAACTTTTTTGCAATCGAAATTTTACCGCAATGATTAGCTGAAATTTCAGCAATGAAGTAAGGAGAGTTAATTTTCATTTATTTTATTTTAACTTGTAAATTTTTTTGGCAATTGCTGAAATTCGTTTATCATCACCAACTATATCTTTTAAAATTCTTGCTGTGGTTCTATAATCCAATGATAAAGATAATCTTAATAAATCCATCCAGTTTTTGTTATTTCTTGATCGAATTCTTTGAATTTGACTAACTAATTTAAGAGCTTTTTTTACTTTTTTACTATTTTTTTCCATAATTTTTTTTTAGCAATATAATTATATTTTTAATGAGCATAATTCAATGTATTATAATCTTTATGATTTGGGTATTGACTGGAATAGCGTTAGGCTTAGTTTTTTACTTAATGGACAAGTATATTTTCTAGGCTTAATTTTAGATAATAGGCTGTAATTTAAATAAAGAATATTAAATCTTGAGTTTTCCTGATTTCAGGTTTTTTTACTATTGCAAATTTTTAATTATTTCTTGCTTTTATTAGTCAAAAGCTATTTTTTGTCTAACGCTTTTTTAATTTGTTTACCAATTATCTCTCCTAATAAAGGAGGGACTGCATTTCCTATTTGCAGATTTTTACTTGTCTTACTTCCGAAAAAAATAAAATTATCTGGAAATCCCTGTAATCTTGCACCTTCTCTTGTAGATAACGCTCTATTCTGAAAAGGGTGAATACATCTCGTAGAAGAAGGAGTTCCAAAATTTCTTGTTATAGTAGGAGAGGGTTTTGTTGGATCTATTCTTGCATATACATTATTAAAATAATTTTTTGGTCTTAATTTTTTTGGTAAATCATTAATATCTCCTTTTGGAGGAATAAGGCTAATAATTTTTTGCATTTTTTTTCCATAATTAGAGCAATTATGTTCAGTTAAAATACTCACATTGCCTCTCATTCTCTTCTGAAAACTATTTTTTGGCTCAGAAAAATATTTTATTTTTTTTTCACCAACATTTAATTTTGGTAAATCGGATATAGCAGACATAACAGTTAAATATTTATCCTCAAATAAATTCTTTTCTTTAGATTTCATTTTTTGAGGAAATTGAAAAGAATATTCTTTTAAAATTCCTACAATTATAGTTCTCTTTCTAAATTGTGGTAATCCAAAATCTGCTGCATTTAAAACTTCAGAAAAAACTTTATAACCTATACTCTCAAGCTCATTGATAAGAGTTACATAGGCTTGACCGTTATATAAAGACTTGAAACCAGCAACATTTTCAAAAATAACTGCTTTAGGAGCAGTTTCATTAACTGCTCTTAAAAATTCCCAAAACAAAGAATTTCTTTTATCTTTTTTATTT
>MDSZ01056026.1_pt1 | contig 32951 bp, 20 predicted proteins | sample 811201 | NCBI WGS metagenome assembly MDSZ01 (sample SAMN05326647, study PRJNA326480) | marine metagenome | isolation source: seawater | place: Indian Ocean: North | collected 2010 | reverse complement strand
TATCCTCTCCTCACACCACGACCTCGTGGACCTCGCCTGCCGCTGCGAATCGTTTTGGACAATCAGGCAAGGCTGCCTGTGTCGAGCCAACTCGTACAATCATCTCATGAGGCTCCTGTCTTGGTCGCTACGGGCCCAGATGCTTCTTCTGATCGGATTGACACTCTTCGAAATGCTGGCTGTGAAGTGTGGGTTGCACCCACAGTTGAAAAACAAGATCAACTTAATGCGCTTCTTGAGGAATTAGGCCGTCGTAAACACACACATCTTCTTGTGGAAGGTGGCCCACAGGTCCTCGAGAGTTTTTTTGATGCTCATCTTGTTGATGAAGTCTGGACATTCATTGCACCGCGAATCATCGGCAGTGATACCCAAGAGCATTCTGATCTGCCCAGTTTCACCAAGACTCCACCAATCCATATCGAGCATATCGATCATCCAGGTGGTGACATTCTCTTGAGAGGTTGCACACACACCTAGGGCACCACCTTCACGTTGGCTATGCACCATAGACGTAACTCGGTACTACGGCATGTCACGAATAACATTTCGCCAATGTGTTACGGTAGCATCGGGCTTCGCATGCATCTCCGCGACTGCAACTTGAAGTGACTTCGCAGCCTCAAGAATAGCAACAACCTGATCAAGAACTTCATTGAACTGATCATCTTCTGCAGTTCCATCGAGCGTAGACTCAGGATCGACACGGCCCTCTCGTTGTACAACCGAGCCGTAACGAGCCCAATAAACAACCCATGGCTGTAGAAAATCAATCAATCCAGACACATTGAGTGCCGCTGCTGCTGCAAGTGGCTCTTCAAACTTTGAAAGCTGTGAACCTGTCTCCAATGGCGACTTCACAAGCAATCTTTCTGCCTGACGAGGCACTAACGTCAACACGGCAACATCCTCTCCGAGAGCAATCGACGGCTGAATCTGACTATCAAGACCACTCTTTTCAATGGACCACGACCAGATTGTGCCTCCTCCAACGTCTTTGGTGATTGGTTCTGCAATACGATAGCCATCTGGAACGGAATCAGGATTCATTTCACGAACCGCATCAACCAGTTCATCACTCAAAGCAAATAAGTCATTCATGCCTTCACGAAAGAGGGCCGCATTTTCGATACCAAACACAATCGATGGTTCCAGAAGTGGAAGGGCCTTGTCACTTTTTGGCAACAAGGTTGTGAGCCGAGAAACCGTACTCTTCCCATCAAGTACAAAACCTGCCTGCCCACCTTTCATTGCTGGTCTAAATGTTCGCCTAATGATGTCAACAAATTTCTGCCCAACTGGCAAAAGGTGTTTTTTAAGCTTTGCAGCCTGTTCCTCTGCATCGCCACCCATTGTGGGCACAATGTGTTCCAGAGCGAATTGCTGAACCATATCAGCCCATGTGACAAGGTCATCAAACGAATATGTATCTCGCACACGAAAGACAATAGCGGCAACAGGCGAACCACCGACGTGCTCGAGAAGATCTAGTTGTTTTGAACCATCGAGGGGCTTATTCCGTGACCAATCCCAGACATACCCCTCATAGCCTTGCTCTGAGAGAAAGGAATACGACATCCAAGGCCCAGGAACAGGCATCCACTCCTCATATTTCTCAGCAACCGTGGCTATCATCGCACGCGCCTCAGCAGTTGCGTCTTCAGACAGATCGAGTTTCGAAGACAATCCTTCGACGAGGTCAACAAGTTGCTCAACATCCTTTTTTGAAGCCCCCAAAGCCTCAGCCATCTCCTGGCTCACATAGGAGACCGCCGTAATATTTTTCCCCTTATCCGACTCAAGTGGCTTCATCGGCTCCTTGCCAAATAGGCCTTTATTAAAGCCACCATCTGAGATCACGAGTTGCTCGAGATGACTTGTGGAATCGCCAATGGAAAGCAATACGTAGTCATCAACAACACCGATAGCGACCACGATTTCGGTATCCTCTACGGCACCAAGAATCGTGTCGGCGTTGTCAGCAGTTTCGCTTCCTCCACCTTCGAGTCGCTGCCTCAGTGAGGCATAGTCTGGCTTATAGGTGAACGTAATAAACTCACCTCCAGCGATTGTTCGACGTTCAACGGCATCCGCCAACGAGGGATCCATCATGGCAAGTGACTGAAGGCCTGTTTCAACACGTTTGAGTTGTGTCACTGCAGCATCGGTCATCGTGGTATGGAAACCCCAGACAAGATCTGGCAATACGATAAGCTCCTTGTTTTCAGCGAGCGTTTCGAAAACCATTTCAGCGAGGATATCACTGACCTCGCCTTGAAATTGACTTTGTGACATTGCTGCAATATTTGCCGCCTGCTGTGTTTGCTGAAGTTTTCGAAACAGCACGGCAAGTTTTGTCCATGATTTGTCTCCATAGACAAATGTTTCTGTCGCAACCATATCCGCCAGGAGATCTAATGCCTGTTTATTTTCGGGCATCTGACGCAATGCATTTGCTATGGACATCGGATTCCCCGGTGTTGCATTTTGCTGCTCCAACGAGTCAAAAAACTTTTTGACTGCCGGGAGTTTCTTGATGGCAGCAAAAGCATTACTCGAAATAAGTGCTTCGTACTGTTCACGAAGTCGCAATGTAGATGAAACAAATGCAACATCTTCCGGGATCATCGAGAGGCCCGTCTCGGATATATCTGCCGCATGGGCTTTGCCCAACTGGTTATATGAGGCAAAGAGCAGTCCAGTCGCGAGGAAGAATATCGTCAAACATCGATGAAAAGCCATTAGAACAATCCTTTTGATTATGGGCCTTTGAGTGAACGAAAACGGCAGCTCACAGTTCAACCAATTGGTCTAAGCCAACGTGTACAAAAAAGTCTGTGGTCATCCTTTCGTAGATCATACTAGGATATTCGATATTCACGTTTTTGGGGAGAACCCCTTTTGATCATTAAATCAACTCGAATCATCGACACCTTTGCAGAAGCATTCAGGCTGCGGTTCAGCCGCTTTATCGTAACTGCCCATGATGAATATTGGCTTGATGCAGCGATCTCAGCCGCCTGTGGCTACGGTACAAGCGTCATCGGCTGCGATGCAGAAGTGGGGGTTGAACAACGACTCTCGGAAACGGACACCCCTGATGGCCGAGTAGGAGCAGCTATTCTTGCCTTTGGATTCTCGGAAGAGGCCCTTGGAAAAGCACTCACAAATCGTGCATCCCAATGCCTGCTTACATGTCCAACAGTAAGCATCTTTGATGGCCTCCCTGCTGCAGAAACACGAAGCCCCTTTGGAAGCCATATCCGTTATTTTGGTGATGGCTTCGAAAAGTCCAAAGTCATTGATGATCGGCGATTCTGGCGGATACCAGTGATGGATGGAGAGTTTTTTGTAGAAGAAACGGTTGGCATCGAGAAAGGGATAGGCGGAGGCAATTTCATTATTCAAGGTGCCTCCTTGGCAGCGACACTTGATGCGGCTCGTCTGGCTGTCGATAGCATTGCTGCGTTACCTGGAACAATTACTCCCTTTCCTGGAGGAGTCGTACGGTCAGGGAGTAAGGTCGGTTCTCGGTACAAAGGGTTGAAAGCATCCACAAATGATTCCTTTTGCCCTGGATTGGTTGGCAGAACAGACACAGAACTTGTCGAGAGTGCTGTATGTGCACTCGAAATAGTGATTGACGGCACAGATGAGCAAACAATCTCTTCAGCCATGAAATTGGGTATTGAGGCCGCGGCTCAACCTGGCATACCAGCCATCTCGGCAGGCAATTATGGTGGAAAACTAGGTAAATTTCATTTGCACCTTCACCAGATTCTCAACGCTTCCTAAACGGCCTTTTCACTGGTCGTCGAACGACCGGAGTGATCTTTCAGAGAGGAGTCCCGATGTGGTACTTCCCCCGGTAATAAGGAATTGTGTCCACGTCCAGTGAGGATGGTGTCATGGCAGACAGTGAACGAGTATCACGACAGGAATTGGTCGTCCCCCCAAGACAGTCAAACTTTTCGATCATCGTGGGAGCCTGCGTGTGTGCGTGTGCCGGTTTTGGTCTCGTGTGGAAACTGGGAATAGGCCGGTCAACGCACCCTGACCAACATCCTGTCGGCACGGCCACAACGCAGCTTGAGGCACCTCCTGCTCAGCCAAATGAAGTTTGGCAAGCCTCCCCAAAGGAAACTGAGGCCGATACTGATCGATATCAAAATCGCCCAGTCTCCTTTGAATCAACCGAGGAGATTGTCCCTGCAGGGAGAAATGAACAACCACTCTCTCGTTTCTCCACGCCTACTGATCTTGAACCGCTTCCAGAATCGAATAGCAATGATCTTTTGCCAGTTGAAGAATCTGTTGAGGGCTCCGACACAACCACGTTCCCCCAATCAACGCAAGCGGTACCACCGGATGACGATGTCAGTGTGATGACAGCTCCTGATTTGGAAACTGAAGGCAAATCAGAACCAGATGTCACCACGCCATCCAATGACACTGTTACCGAAAAAGATGAGGTGGACTCTGTGCCTTCCGGAAGTGTTCCTTCAAATACAGATTTAGATCAAATACCGCCCACTCTTCCACCATCCATTGCCAACACCGATGTAGAACCCCCTGCATCACCCTCAACGACTGCATCACCAGAAGAGACGGCTTCGACAGGGACAACCGATAGTGATGAATCTGCCACTAAAAAAAATCCTTTCATCGCAGAATCTTCGACCATCACCGATCCGCAGGAAACAGAGACGGGGCCTTCTAATAGCCAAACAGAATCATTTCCTGCTGATGACACAACTGATAACGCAACCATTACAGAAACCAAATCCGGTCTTTCGGAATCGACAGAATTAAATCGTCCATCACAAGATCAACCACTGACAAATGCATTTGCAGCGCAATCACAGCCTCAACCACAAAACACACCATCCCTCTCATCCAATACATCATTACTCGGACCACAAAGTCTCACAGGCCCTCAAGTTGCCTCTCCGTTTGAATCTAGCAGCACTATCCAACCCAACCAGAAAACATCTTCTGGAACAGGACCCATTGGAGGTGGCAAACCCGGGTCTTCACAGTTGGAGGGTGTTCAAACTCCCCAAGTCACCGTGGAGAAGCGTGGCCCACGAGATATTCAAGTTGGAAAACCTGTGCGATACGAAATACACATTCGCAACGTGGGCACTGCTGTCGCGAATAATGTGATGATTCACGACACAATCCCTACGGGCACTCATTTGATTGCTACCACTCCTCCAGCGTCTCCCGATCCCATGAGCGCGGATATCAACAGTGGTGGTCTCATCTGGCATATCGGAAAACTGGAACCTGGAGCGAGTACCAAGGTTGCCATGGAAGTGATGCCTGAAGCAGAAGGTGAAATTGGGAGTGTTGCCAGCGTGACATTCCGTGCAGAGGCAACCATGCGATCACGGGCAACCAGACCCGCTCTGAGCGTGTCAGCCTCACCACCGGAACCGGTTCTCATTGGTGAGGATATAACTGCTGAAATTCTTGTTTCCAACCCAGGAACAGGAACCTCCACCGGGATCATAATCGTTGGAACACTCCCCGAAGGCGTTCAACACCCTGCTGGAAGTGAACTCGAATTTGATGTCGGTCGTTTGGATCCCGGAGAAAGTCGCACCATTGACCTTGCCCTGAAGTCGGCTTCACCAGGCGTTCATGCCATGACTGTTGTTGCACGTGCTGATGGACAACTTAAAGCGGAAACGTCTATCCCATTAGAAATCACTGCTCCAATGCTTGAACTTGCAGCAGATATGCCAGGGCGGCGTTATTTACAACGACCTGCAGTCTGTAAAATCACCATGCATAACACAGGTACTGCGCCAGCGATGGATGTGGAACTCGCTTCCCAACTTCCACCTGGCATGAAATTTGTTCGAGCCAATAACACTGGATTTTACGACGAACGCCACCACCGTGTGCTTTGGAGTCTAGAAGAATTACCGGCAGGAAAAACAGGCACAGTCGAAATGGTCGTCATGCCAGTTGCTCTTGGACCACAGAAAATGATCACAGCAGCCCGGAATCCTGCTGGACTCTCAGATCAGATTGCCAATCAAATTGAGGTTGAAGGCCTCGCGAGCCTCGCTTTTCAAATTACCGACAGTGAAGATCCTATTGAAGTCGGAGGGCAGACGGAATATGTCATCCGAGTTGGCAATCAAGGTACGAAGCCTGCTAGTGGCGTTCGACTCCAGGCAACGTTGCTAGGAGACCTTGAACCCCTCGACGCGCGTGGTCCAGCTGGACACCGTATCGAAAATCTCACTGTCATCTTTGACCCGTTGACAACCCTCGTACCAACTGAGGAAGCCATCTATAAAATCCAGATTCGCGGACAACGCGCAGGGGATCATCGCATCCAGGTTCAACTGACGAGCGACGAGCACACAACTCCGATCACCAAGGAAGAAGTTACTCGCGTGTACGCTGATCGCTAACACATTTTTTAGCGAAGCACTGCTCCCACTCGCTTGGCACACTCGTCAAGTATGGATGTCATGATGCGACTCGCTTCCTCACCAGAAAGCGTTCCCTCAGAGCTTCGCAAGCGAAGTGCTACGACGACACTTTTCTTCCCTTCCCCAAGCCGTTCCACATCGTGCCAAACCTGCACAAGACGGCACTGTTCGAGTAGCCCTTCCGCCGCAGCATGAATAGCTGCTGAAATATCGGCCCAGGAGATCTCGTCACTCACAACCAGATTGATGTCCCTCTCCACAGCCGGAAAGTCACTCGGACGAACAATCTTTCGTTCTTCAGAAATTGCAAAATCGAGAAGGTCAATTCGAAGTTCAACCACCGAGACCGGGCCACTCTGTGAAAACATTTTCAATGACTTCTCGCTTACCTCCCCAAGTACACCAACACGTACCGGCAGATCCTCAGGACGGTGCAGAACCACCTCCGCTGCCCTTCCACACTCGAGGAGCTCGGTTTGGATGGGTCGATATTCTATAGAAGAACGCTGACCGTTTTCTTGATCAACAACGCCTATTCGAAGTTTTTTGAATATCTCTTCTGCAAGCCCTTTTGCACGAAAATAATCGCCTTCCGTCGCAAGCGATGCCAGAAGTGGTTCTTCAGCAGGCGATTGACTTCGAGGAGCCTCATTGTTTTCAGAAGGAGATGGAAGGTATGCATGAGCAATCTCAAAAAGCTCTGCGTGCGGTGCACCGACTGATAACGATGCAAGGCGTGCATCTAACAAACTTGGGAGAAGTGTCCGACGCAGCCGGTCAGCACCTCGAATGAGTGCAGGACGACAAACGAAGGGTGGCAATGCTGTCCAGGGGCTTTCGACAACTTCAAACGCTTCTGTCACAACACTTCGAGTCATCGCTTCACAGAAACCGGCAGCAACCAACACCTCCGCAACAGCCCGAGTAGCTCGCTCCGTACAAGACAATTCAACAGGCCTTGCAGATATCGCCTGATCTTCAGGAACCTTGTCATAGCCCTCAATTCTGGCAACTTCTTCGATAAGGTCGATCTCTCTATATGCATCCCTTCGCCACGTCGGGGCCAGCCAGCGAGACGCTTCGGCATGACTCTCTTCCGAGATAAATCCCAAATCCTGCAGAATTTTCTTTTGCCGAGCCAAAGGAACATCGATGCCGAGCACCTGTTCCACACGGTGATGACGGAAGTCGATGGATGCTGGTGAACAGGCCAACGTTCCTGCCTCGACAATGCCACTTGAGAGAGTGCCACCAGCTATCTCAAGTATCAAGGCTGCCGCACGGAGACTTGCCCACTCAACAGCAGCAGGATCCGGACCTCGCTCGAACCGATAGGAAGAACCACTCGCCAGCACCAGTCCACGGGCTGCTGCGCGTACAGCTAGTGGGGCAAATTGTGCAGACTCCAGAAAAACATCTGTTGTTGAATCACTAATTTCTGAATCTGCTCCTCCCATCACACCTGCGAGGGCAATCGGCCTCTCTGTATCAGCAATGACACACATTTCCTCTGTCAGCGAATATGTCTTGTGATTGATTGCAAGAAATTCTTCGTCTTTCTTTGCACGTCGCACGATGATGTGAGAATCATGTACTTTATCAAGATCAAATGCATGGAGTGGTTGGCCACATTCCAGCATCACATAATTTGTAATATCGACAACATTATTGACGCTTGTCACTCCAACAGTTGCAAGTTTGTCGATGAGCCACTGTGGACTCGGGCCAATCTTCACACCACGAATGACTCGACCACAGTAGTACGGACACATATCAGATGCGGTAAGGCTGATCGAAACACTACTACTCGCAGAAGGCTCCTCTTCACGAGGCTGAGGATCCGGGATAGCAAGCCCACTGCCGAATAAGACTGCCAGTTCACGAGCAACTCCAATATGCCCAAGCCAGTCTGGACGGTTGCTCGTAACCTCTATTTCAATTGCTTCATCACCCCCGTGGGTGGATGTCGACTCATGGTTCAGCCCAGCCATTAACAGTCGTTCCACAACCTCTTCTGTCGGAGCATCAAGGTGAACGTAATCTGCCAACCAGTTTCGAGAAAGAATCATTGCGGCTCAGAATTGCTGAAGGAATCGAACGTCGTTACGATAAAAATCGCGTATATCAGCTACACCATATTTACGAGCAGCAATCCGCTCGACACCAAGTCCAAAGGCAAAACCTGTCACTGCATCGGGATCATAGCCAACCGCCTCCAATACGGCGGGATCGACCATGCCAGCGCCACCCATTTCAATCCATCGTCCCCCCCACTCCATATCAACTTCGACGCTTGGTTCGGTAAAAGGGAAAAATGAGGGGCGAAAGCGTACCTTCACATCACCCCCGAGAAAACTTGATGCAAAAAACCGAAGAACGCTCTTGAGATGAGCCATGGTCGTTCCTGACTCAACAAGAAGTCCTTCAACCTGATGAAACATTGGATAGTGCGTTGCATCCGCAGTGTCTGGTCGATAGACACGGCCAAGGGAAACGATTCTGAGCGGTGGCTTTCTTTCCTCCATCACTCGAATTTGAACTGTGCTGGTTTGAGAGCGGAGAAGAAGTGGATCGCTCCCCTGTGCAACAGCCAGATAGAAGTTATCCAAAGGATCTCGGGCTGGGTGCTCACTAGGAATCGCCAGTGCCTCAAAATTATGCCACTGATCTTCAACCTCAGGACCTGTCACACTTTCAAAACCAAGCCGTGACATAATCTCCTGAACACGACGAATAGTCTGCGTAATAGGATGGAGATGACCAAATCTAAATGCCTGACCAGGTAACGTTATATCCACGGCCTCAATGGTGGACTCTTCACGAAGCAATCGTTCTTGAGCCGACGACAAAAGGTTCGTAATAGCTTTTTTTAACTCATTGAAATGACGACCTGCTGCAGGCTTATCAGCCGATGAAAGTCCTCCGAGCATTTTCTGAATGGCTTTCAAGCGACCACTACGCGCACCAAGAAACTCAACACGAGCCGCTTCAACAGATGACGCGTCAGAAGCATCATCAAGCGTGGCTGAAGCCTCATTTTGGAGGGCATTAATTTTCGCCAGAAATGCATCGAGTGAAACGTCTGCCACGAACGAGACTCCCTTCAAAGAAGTCAGCTCGCAGTCACGGGCTCAGGCAAACCTAGGCCTTGTCGAACATTTTCTACAACAGCATCAAAGCCAGTTGGATCAAGAACCGCCATCTCAGACAGCGTTCGCCGGTCGAGTTCACAACCGATCTTCTCCAAGCCAGCAATAAACTGACTATAACGGAGTCCACGTTGACGACAGGCAGCATTGATTCGAATGATCCACAGACGACGAAATTCTCTCTTCTTTCGACGACGATCACGTCGGGCAAAAACTCCAGCTCGAATAACAGACTCTTTCGCTGTGCGAAGCAGTTTTCTTCGCCCACCGACAGAGCCCTTCACTCGCTTGAACAAACGTTTTTTTGCACGGTGGCGTGGAACGGCACTTTTTGTACGCATATCTCGATGCTTTCTGACAATGATGTAGGAATCCATTAATTTCGCCCAGCAGGCGAAAAATGCAAGACCCGAGACGTCCCAGAGGGTAAGAACGCACTGTTTTCCTTGTACATAGTGCCTTCAGCCCCCACAAAACATAAGAAATCGACGAAAAGCTCTGAAAATCATTGCTGCTCTTCATGCTTTTCACGACGGTGCTTCGGGCTCTGAACAATCCACCTGCCTGTTCGATTATGGGAGGGCAGAGCAGTGAACTTCTAACGTCTTGTGTTCAACCTCGATGAACCTCTGAAGAAGTTGACCACTCGCTCTACCCGTGAGAAAATCGTGCAGGGCAAGCCTGCAGTGAGTCGCGTAGCTCATGACAGCTTGAGGAAACGAGCAATGAAATTTTTTCAAGCTACTCATTCCGTCTTACTCGCAAGTCTTGTTTGCACTTCTTTTATTCAAGCGGCCACCGCAAGTCTCCCAGAGCAGAATGATCTTTTTGAGGTCAAGATCCGACCGCTGCTCGTAACTCACTGCATCCGATGCCATGGAGAAACGAAGCAAGAGGCAAGCCTGAAACTGAGTACACACGATGGTGTACTCAAAGGTGGTGAATCCGGACCCATTATCGTACCCGGTCAACCACTCAAAAGTCGCTTGCTTGAAGCCCTACGCTATGAGTCACTGGAAATGCCCCCGTCTGGTCAGCTTGATGATCATGTTATTCAAGCCGTAGAGCATTGGATTCTTCGCGGTGCTCCTTGGCCAGAAAACGTTGTACTGGTTCCTGCCAATCCAATCACTGCGAAAGACCACGATTGGTGGTGCTATCAGCCCGTTACTCAACCCCAGATTCCATCCCTCTCAGAACCTGTCGAGGAATGGTGCCAGAACGAGATTGATTATTTTGTTAAGGCCAAACTTATTTCGCAAAAAATCTCTCCATCTCCTCGAGCATCTTCCTTGACGCTTTTGAGAAGAATTCATTATGCCATCACTGGTCTTCCTCCAGACGATCATATTCTTGTCTCCACCAAGAACGGCACAACGCTCCAAGATCCGGAAGCAGTCACACAGCTTGTGGACGATCTGCTGGATCAGCAGTCCTACGGAGAGCATCAAGCTCGCTTCTGGCTTGATCTTGTTCGATATGCTGATTCAGATGGCTACCGCGCTGATCACAAACGTCCCCAAGCAAAGCAGTATCGTGATTACATTATTGCATCGTTCAATAATGATAAGCCGTATGATCGTTTCGTCATGGAACAACTTGCCGGAGATGAGATTGATCCCGGTAATCGTGATGCGGTTATTGGAACGATGTTTCTGCGTCACTGGATTTATGAGTGGAACCAGCGCGATGTTGAGGGACAGTGGGAAAAAATACTTGATGATCTGACAGAGACCACTGCAGATGTCTTTCTTGCCCAAAGCATTCGTTGCGCACGATGCCATGACCACAAATTTGATCCACTGTTGCAGAAAGACTACTACAGGCTTCGATCTTTCTTTGCTGCTTTTCTACCGAACGAATCACGACCAATTGCAGATCTCGACGTCCTAGCAAAACATGTCGAACAACAGCAGCTTTGGGAACGCGCAACAGCCAGCATTCGACGTCGTCTCGACACGATTGAGCGCCCACTCCTCCTCAAGCACGCCACGGGACAGAAACCCGAAATGTTTCCTCCCAAGATCCAGGCCATGCTTGCCAAAAACCCGATGGATCGCACGCCGTATGAACACCAGATCGTTGCCATGGCATCACGACAATTTGAATTGCATCCTGAAAAGCTGGAAGAATTCCTTGAGAAAGATGCGCAGGAACAACGCCAACAACTCCTGAAAACGCTCTCATCCTATGACCGTCTCAAGCCCGAGCCCCTGCCCACGCAGGCTTTTGTTGCCAGTGACGTCGGTACGGTTGCCCCGGCCATGTTCATACCAGAATCATCAGCGTCATCGCCTATCAATCCTGGCTTTCCGACACTCTTCTCTCCCGCTGCAGCAGTGATTACACCAACACCACGTGTGTTATCGACTACCGGCCGACGGACCGCACTGGCCCGCTGGATCGCAAATACTTCAAACCCACTCACAGCACGGGTACTGGTCAATCGGATCTGGCAACAGCACTTTGGCAGAGGTTTATCTGCATCAACAAACGATCTGGGGCATCTCGGAGTTGCACCAAGTCATCCTGACCTTCTCGACTGGCTTGCCACGTGGTTTATGAAAGAAGGATGGAGCATCAAGAAGCTCCATCGACTCATTCTGACATCTGCAACATACCACCAGACATCGAACCGAAAGCCTGACAAACATATCGCAACTATTGATTCCGACAACACCTTGTTGTGGCGAATGAATCCGCGTCGTCTTTCCGGAGAAGAATTTATGGATTCTGTCCTGAATGCATCGGGGCTTATTTCACCGAATTCGTCAAAACAGCGAGCAATCTACAGGCCTGTTCTTCGTAATAAGCCCGATCCTATTCTAGCCGCCCTCGACCTCCCTGATCGAGTTCAGCCTGCTGGCAAACGGCATCAAACAACAACGCCCACACAAGCCTTGCTCTTTTCAAATGGAAACTGGCTTCAGGACCAAACCCAAAACATCACCCGAACATTGCGATCTACTTCCGACATCGAATTCATTAATACATTGCATTGTCGACTTTTCAGCAGACCACCATCCAAAAATGAAATGGTCGAATCGAAAAACTTTATTCGGGCTTACGAAACACTGGTTTCTCCTCAACCGCGCCACCTGGAAGACACGCATCTTGATGTTATGCCGGCCCTTCAGGAAGCGTCACAAACACCCGCTGTTCGTTTTGGATCGGAAGCGGATCTTTCTATTCATTTCGATACTACTGACAACCTCCCAACATCTCATTTTACGGTTCAGGCACACATTCTCCTCCGTTCGCTCTTCAAGGATGCAAAGGTGCGGGTCATTGCATCAACATGGACTGGTGATCCCAAACAGCCTGGATGGTCATTCGGCATCACCTCAACAAAGAGCCGCTATAAACCTCGAAATCTCATTCTTCAACTTGTTGGGAAAACAGATGACGGAGAAAATATTCATTACGAAGTCATTCCGTCGAATCTCCATCTTGAACTCAATCAACCTTATTTTGTTGCTGTGAGTGTGGATCTTGCTGACCGTTCAGAAAATGGCATCACATTCTTTCTTCGCAAGCTCGGCAAGAATAATCCTGCATCCCAAAAAGCCCATGTACCTCATGAGGTCACTCGATTCATTCAAACTGGCCAGCCCCTCAGGCTCGGTCGTCGTGGCGATGCACATCGGTGGGATGGCCTTATCGCCGACTTCAAGCTGAGTGCTGCCACACTGTCTGAACATGACATTGCATCTGAGACGCATCGTAATCCTGTCCTTCATTGGCAGTTTCGTAACGCCACAGCAATCGGGCAGGATATATCCGGACAAAACAATCATGCCGTAGTCGATCACGATACACACCAGCAACTTCCCCCCCATGATCAGGCACGAGCTGCTCTTCTCCATGCTTTTTTCAATACAAATGAAGTCCTGTACATTGATTAGGCGGGTATGACATGACACACGTTTCAAGACGCCAGATGCTTTCTGAGGCCGGAGCTGGGTTTGGGGCGATTGCACTAGCAGGCCTTCTGAATAAACCATCACGTGCCGACAGCGTTAACAGAAATAATCCTTTAGCTCCAAAACCTCCTCACATTCTTGGTCGAGCGAAAAGTGTTGTTTTTCTCTTCATGGAGGGTGGTCCCAGCCATATTGATCTCTTCGACCCAAAACCGGCTCTTGAGAAATTAGCTGGCAAGTCTGTGCCTGAAAGCTTTGGCAGAGTGATCACAGCAATGGGCGAGTTTGATTCTCCAATTCTTCCATCCAAGCGAGTATGGAAGCAGCATGGAGAAAGTGGACTGTGGATGAGCGATTGGTTGCCTCACTTGTCATCAGTTGCTGATGAACTTGCGGTTATTCGCTCTTGTTGGACAAATGGCATTAATCACTCCGGAGGAGTGTGCCAAATGAATACTGGTATTCAATTTGCCGGCAGACCATCCCTCGGCAGTTGGGTCACGTACGGGCTTGGCACGGAGAACGAAAACCTCCCGGCTTTTGTTGTAATGCGAGATCGCGAAGCCATGGTGGTCAATGGACCAAGAAGTTGGGGAAGTGGCTTCATGCCGGCTGTGTATCAGGGAACACCACTCGAGGTTGAAGGTGCACCGTTTCCAAATCTTATTCCCCCAGACGGCATAAGCGCACAACAACAAAAGCTTTCGCTCGATTTCCTTCAACGACGGAACCACGCCCATCAAATTGACCGTGATGACAACAGTGAACTCGATGCACGCATTCGTTCCTATGAACTTGCCTTTCAGATGCAAGCAGACGCTCCAGAAGCTGTTGACCTTTCTCAAGAAACATCAGAAACAAAATCACTCTATGGACTCGATGGAAAAGAGACTGCTCCATTTGCCCGAAACTGCCTACTTGCCCGTAGACTTGTCGAACGAGGGGTCCGCTTTATTCAGTGCTATCATGGTGCCGGAAGCAAATGGGATGCACATAAGGGAATCGAGGCAAACCATTCAAAGATGTGTCGTGAAATGGACAAACCTGTAACTGGTCTTCTCACTGACCTCAAACGACGTGGACTACTGGATGACACACTTGTTGTCTGGGGAGGTGAATTTGGTCGGACCCCCATGAGTGAGAAAGGCGACGGTCGAGACCATAATCCGAGTGGTTTCACCATGTGGATGGCGGGTGGTGGAGTTCGTGCAGGAACAGTCCATGGCGCGACCGACGAAATTGGTCTCCACGCCATCGAAAATCGTCTTCATGTGCATGATCTCCACGCCACAATTCTATCGTTGCTCGGCCTCGATCATACGAAGGTGATTTACTCGCATTCGGGAAGGCCCGAACGTGTCGATGCCAACGAAGGGCATGTGTATCAATCGATTGCTCAGCCAGCATAAGTTTTCAGATCATGAACAGAGTCACTTTTTGATTCACATGCCGACACGCACTTTTCCCATCACACGTTCGCAAGAATAATTTTGTATTGATAGTGGGAAGAATCAGGATCCAGCGTCTCAGCAATCATCAGTTTTTGTTCTTCAGGACTCTTTCGTGCGAGCAGTCGATCTTTTTTATTCAGTGGATGATCTGGAAAATACATCTGAGTAATCAGTTCTAAGAAGCCGCGTTTGGTTACCTTGAAGTGGATGTGTGGCGGGCGGTCCCAGTTTGAAGATGCAGGATAACTCCCCGGCATGACTGTTCGAAAACGAAATCCTCCTTGTCCCCCACTGAGAACTGTTGCCCACCCCTGAAAATTGGGATCAATGGGTGCTGGATTTGAATCATGTGGATGTGCGTAACGACCTGCTGCATTTGCCTGCCAAATTTCAACAGTCGCATCTTCGATCGGCTGACCGTTCTCATCGACAACGGTGCCAGAAACCTCTATCACCTTTCCCTTTGCAGCATCGCGTCGTCCGTCAACATGGGTCAGGTCAAAGTCTTTATCTTTCTGTGGCGTGATCGGGTAGAACGGACCCTCAATCTCTCTTGGTGTTGGCGGCACATGAGGCGTGTCGGCACGTACAAACTGTTGGTGAATCCAACTCCCCGCACTTCCAAAGAGACCCATTGTGAGCAATTGTCGTCGCTTTGTATTTGTCATGATAAGACTCCTTACACGACATATGAACGATCTTCTCAGAATGTAATCTTATGCATCAACTCACCAACTGTAAAACACAGAAACTCTATGAGAGATCGATCGCTCTCAACACTCATTCAACCCGGAACACGTTCCCGCTCCATTGTCTGTCATAGAAGCGTACCAGCCCCTCTGTCACGGGAATCACACACATCAGTCGCCAGATACTCATAACAGCAGAGCAATACACGACGCCTGAATCGACGCACGCACAAAGAGGATGGAAAACCTGGTTGGTTTATTCTGGGAACAAACGAGTTGAGAGATATCGCTCACCAAGATCAGGGAGGACAACCACAACCATTTTCCCTTTGTTTTCTGCACGCTTGGCTACCTCAAGGGCAGCAGCCGCAGCAGCACCACAACTGATACCACACATCAGTCCTTCACGCTTGGCCATCTGGCGGGCTGTCTCTATTGCATCATCATCATCCACTTTCACAACTTCATCAATGATGTCGAGATTGAGAATCTCAGGAATAAAACCGGCGCCAATGCCCTGAATGGTATGACGACCTGGCTTAATTGGTTCACCAGCAAGTTTCTGGGAAATAACAGGGCTATTTGCAGGCTCAACGGCTATCACCTTGATGTTGGGATTTTTGGCCTTCAAGGTCTCACCACAACCGGTAATGGTACCGCCTGTTCCGACGCCACAGACAATGATGTCAACCTGCCCATCAGTATCAGCCCATATCTCTTCAGCAGTTGTTTTGCGATGGACATCTGGATTCGCTGGGTTCTTGAACTGCTGCGGCATAAAGTATTGTGAACTGGAACCTGTAATCTCTTCAGCATGACGAACAGCACCTGGCATGCCTTCTGCAGCAGGTGTGAGCACAAGTTCAGCACCCAACGCCTTGAGCATACGTCTTCGCTCAAGACTCATGCTTTCTGGCATGGTGACACGAAGTGTGTAGCCACGTGCTGCACAAACATAGGCAAGGCCAATGCCCGTGTTACCACTGGTTGGCTCGATCACAGTGGTCTCTGGTCCAATCTGTCCGTCCTGCTCTGCTGCATCAATCATGGCGCAGGCAATACGATCCTTCACACTCCAAAGAGGATTCATGTTTTCGATTTTGCCAATGACACTCGCTACACACCCCTCAGTGACTCGTCGAAGCCGAACTAACGGAGTCCGTCCAATGCACTGGGTAATGTCGTCTCGTATGCCTGCTGGCACGGTGGATTGAGCCATGATTTCTAAACCTCCGGAGATGGAATATCCGTTATTATCGGCACACTTGTCCAGAAACTGAACCCGAGAACCAGATCATGACGCTCGATCTGCTTTCCCAGAACGGCTCTCCTTCGCCAATCCAATAACCAGCAATGTCACACAATCGCAAGGGGATTGCGCCGTTCCTCTAAAGTACCACGGGTGACTCCGACCCGATTACTCGACTGAAGGGATGTCCACACATCACGTCCGGTTATTCTTCCCGCCAGCAAATCACGATAGGCAGTGATAATTGTTCGAATGTCTGCATTCGACTCGTTGAGTAACTCAACTCTAAGGCTCCCAACACCTTCTCGAATGAGATCGGGCACGGCTTCAGCAGCACTTTGGGATATTGCATTGAACAACGTATTTCGACAACCAACGTCAGCAGTCAGGAGATGATCAACGCCAATCCGATCGCGAAGCTCTACAACATGCTCATCACATGGACGACCGCAATTATGTTTATTTGTTCCAGGGGAAAGGACATTACAAAAAACACAATGCTCCATATGAAAAAGAGGCATATGCTGGTGAATAACAACTTCTAGTCTTTCTTGCTGTGTTGAAGTGACTAAAGTAAGCAACTGATCGCGATTGCAATCGTACGATGCCGTTACTCGCGCCAAGCCTTCCTCGTGAAAAAAATTGGCAGAATGCCCATTTGTAATATTGAGCGAGTAATCTCCCACCATGGGTAGATGCCTTTCACGAAAAAATGATATTGCTCCATAGTTTCGTACAAGAATGCCATCCGGCTGTACCTTGGCTAACAGATGAAAGACACCAAGCTCACCCGGCTTCTGGATCCGTGGAGTCGCCAAGAAGATACTGGCTTGCACCGATCGAGCCATTGACACGGCATCCCGGTACTGCCGAATATCAGAAAAATCAACGTAGATATTTCGTTCGCCAAGATTGATCACAGACTCTAACTGCGATAAAGAACGAGCCAATACATGGAGCTTGGGAGATGATTTTCTTTCATGGGCTGTGGGTACACCCGATTGAGACTCGGAGTCACCATGTGGCGTGACGACGCCTGGATCATTCAGCACAACTTCTCTTGTCCGTTGCTGTCTGACCCCTGCCTTCAGTTGACAAACAAGCTCTTTCCGGACAGCGCCTAGAATGCTGAAGGGAAGCATCGCATGGCCTTGGATATCTGCCGTCATCTGCCGCAGTACAAACCCTGTTCCACCAAGACGGCCAAACTGCTTATTGAGTACATCGAGGCTCAGCGGATGCTTTTTCGCTTCTTTTGCAACGTCACACGAGTGTATCTCACTCTCTACACCTGAGTCTGTTGTCGCTTTGAGGATGAGAGGACTTCCAACTGCAACCTGCACATGCATATCGACAGGCTGACAACGAATTGGCTTGTCATGCGTGAATGTTTTCCGAAGCTTTGCCGTGAGTTGAGGATCATCTGTCTTCCATACCGTCTGCCCCGCCCTGATTCGGTTTAGAGAAAAACTCTCACGAGAAAACGTTAGTTCAACATGACCAGTGGTGACTGCGTCTTTACGAGATACCCCGGACTGAAAAACTTCGTAGACACGCCCCCCCTCTGCTTCATCACTGTTTTTCCCACATTCAAATGCGACTCCGTCACCTCGTTTCACGCCCCGAATAAGTCCATCTGCCAACTCTATTTGAACAGAATCCCGATGCACGTTGACCACCCTGCCAAGTCGAACACCCCGCTTCGCGCTCGTCAGTGCCGGCACAAGCATTTTGTGATCACACCCTTCCAGCCATCCATTCGAAAAGCCACGAGAAAAGGACAGTTCCATCGCTTCAATGTCATCCTGATTCAATGAGCTATCCCGTGATGCGACAGCATCATCAATAACTCGGCGATAATGGCTGGTAATATTCGCAACATACTCTGGGGTCTTCAGTCGACCCTCAATCTTGAACGATGCGATACCTGCCTCAATCAGTTTGGGAATCAGCGCATGCGCTGCCAGATCCTGAGGAGAAAGAAGATACTTTTTGTTGCCAAGGTCCATGTGCCTGCCATCACAAACAAGCTCATACGGAAGACGACAGGCCTGGGCACATTGGCCGCGATTGGCACTCCGACCGCCAAGTGACTCACTGGTCAGGCATTGCCCGGAATATGCAACACACAATGCACCATGCACAAACACCTCCAGCGGCATGGTTGTGCCCTTACGAATTGACAGAATCTCTTCGAGCGATAATTCACGAGCAAGCACCACTCTCTGCATGTTAAGTGCATGTGCCAGACGCACAGTTTCTGCACTCGTCAACGTCATCTGAGTGGAGCCATGAATTGGCAGATCTGGACACACCGTCCGAATCATGCGAGCGGCCCCCACATCCTGAACAAGAACAGCATCAACACCAGCTGCATCACAGGCCTTCACAACCTGCTCAAATTCTGAGAGTTCATCACTAAACACAAGAACATTCAGTGTGACATACCCTTTGAGGCCGCGATCATGCAGCATCTCCATCACATGGGGCAACTCGGTAATCCGAAAGTTTGCTGCTCGTGCTCGGGCATTAAATCCACAGTCCAGGCCGAAGTAGACTGCATCAGCACCGTTTTCTATTGCGGCACGAATACACTCCTTGTTGCCAGCAGGAGCAAGTAATTCTGGAGTGGTTGCCATAAAACGAAGATCACTCGCTGTACTATTCCTGATCGCCTCGCAATTTTGCTAACACCGAATAGTCTTCGAGTGTTGTCGTATCGCCAACCGCCTCTCTACCAGCTGCAATGTCTCGTAGTAACCGACGCATAATCTTGCCACTCCGAGTCTTTGGGAGCGCATTGGTAAAATGGATGTCATCTGGCGATGCAATCGCACCAATTTGCTGACGAACATGTTTTCTCAATGTGTCTTTCAGAGCGTCTGATGGCTCCTCCTCTCGAAGGGTAACAAACACTGCAACGGCCTCTCCCTTGACATCATGAGGACGCCCGACTGCAGCTGCTTCTGCAACAACGGGATGACTGACCAACGCACTCTCGATTTCTATTGTTGAGAGTCGATGGCCTGCCACGTTGAGCACATCATCGATACGTCCCATGATCCAATAGTAACCATCCGAGTCCTGACGCGCGTTATCTCCCGCAAGATACTTGCCTGGCACTTTTTCCCAATAGGTTTCAACAAATCGTTCCTCATCTCCCCAAATACCCCGCAACATCCCGGGCCATGGTCGAGTCATGACGAGCCATCCACCTTCTCCTTGCTCGACAGGTGTTCCGGCAGCATCCACTATTTCTGGATAGACACCAGGTAACGGAAGCGTACAACTGCCCGGCTTCGTGGGCGTACAGCCGGGGAGCGGACTCATCATGATGCCCCCAGTTTCGGTTTGCCACCACGTATCGACGATGGGGCACCGAGTACCACCGATGACCTCGTGATACCACATCCATGCCTCGGGATTGATACCTTCGCCCACGGTTCCCAACAGTCTGAGACTCGAAAGATCACGACCCTCAATATGCTGCATGCCCCACTTCATAAAAGCCCTAATAGCTGTCGGCGCTGTGTAGAAAATCGATGGTTTTTCCTGCTCAATAATCTGCCAGAATCGTCCTTCATTAGGAGCGTTTGGGGCACCTTCATAAATGAGAATACTCGAACCAGCAGCAAGCGGTCCGTAGGTCACGTAACTGTGACCAGTGATCCATCCACAGTCTGCCGTACACCAGAAAAGATCGCTGTCACGAATATCAAAGACCCACTCCGTTGTCGTCTTTGCCCAGAGAATATATCCACCAGTTGTGTGCTTGATACCTTTTGGCTTTCCTGTCGAACCACTCGTGTAGAGAATGAACAGGGGCGACTCAGAATCCATTGGGACTGCAGGTGTGTCAGCAGGCATTCCTTCTATCAGATCATGCCACCAGATGTCGCGCCCATCCACCATGTCGACCGGTTGTCCTGTTCGCCGGAGGACGATCACATGCTTGACAGTTGATGATTCATGCGCCGACGACGACAGCGCATTGTCCACATTCTCTTTGAGCGGTAATTGCGTTCCACGACGCCATCCGCCGTCAGCCGTTATGACAGCGACCGCCTGAGCGTCCTGATTTCGATCAGCAATCGCTTCGCTTGAAAATCCACCAAAGATGACAGAGTGCACAGCACCGATACGTGCGCATGCGAGCATGGCAATAACCAGTTCTGGTGTCATCGGCATGTATATGGAAACAACCTGACCGGGCTTGATGCCGATTTTTTGCAGCCCTGCAGCGACCCGACACACTTCAGCATGAAGCTGGGAATACGTAAATTCACGTCGCTCACCTTCAGGCTCACCGACCCACACAAGTGCTTTTTTATCTCCTTTGCCTGAAGCAATATGATGATCCAGGCAGCATTCAGAAACATTGATTTGCCCATCAACAAACCACTTTGCATGAGGAGGATGCCAGTCAAGCACCTTCGAGTACGGTGCGGTCCATGGGAGTACTTTTGCTCGGGAATCCCAAAAACCTTCAAGGTCTTCCTTCGCCTCATCGTAAATCTTTTGATACTCCTCCAGGGAGCTGATTCTCGCTTGACGAGCAAACTCTGCCGATGGTGGGAAGACACGATCTTCCTGCATCACACTGGAAACTTTCCCAGTAACATTTTCTGACGCACTCATGAATGCTCCCCTCCTTCAAAACAGTCAAACGTTTGCCAACACAAAGAGAATGTACTTTCTGTCATGTAGCAGACCATGCTCCTGTCAGATGAGCAATCCCTGCTGCTGGTGCACCAACAAAGCACCCATGGCTCATACGCACATGTCATGAAAGCATCACATCATCAAGAAGTGACTCGATACGTCCAAATACTTCCACAATCTCATCAGCATCTGGAAGAAGGGTGACGCGGAAATAATTACGATAAGGCACATTAAAACTTGACCCTGGAGCGACCAGTACGTGCCTCTGCTGAAGCAGTTCAAGTGCAAACACTTCATCATCAAATGCCTCCATGCCACCAGGCAATCGTTCTGCATGCACCCGAATAAAACCATACATGGCACCTTGTGGTGGAATGATGGATAAGTATTTGCTTGCACCAACAGCATCAAGGACTGCCCGACGGCTTGCATGGAGTCGCCCACCTGATCGAGTCAGATCCAGAATAGACTGGTGGCCTCCCAAGGCTGTCTGGACGGCATATTGTCCCGGCACATTAGAACACAACCGTAGTGACGCAAGCATGTCGACGGCATCAATGAAGTCACGGGCATGCTCGCGCTCACCTGAGAAGACGAGCCATCCAACACGGAGCCCACACGCACGATAGACTTTACTCAAACCACTGAATGTGAGACACAGACCATGCCGAGCCACAGTGGCTGCCGGAACAAATTCATTTTCGTCGTACACCATCTCATCATAGATTTCATCAGCACATAAAAGGAGATGATGTTTTTCGGCAATGTCAGCAAACGCCTGAATGGTTTCACGAGGATAGGTCGCACCTGTCGGATTGTTTGGATTGATAAGAACAAGGGCTCGGGTCTTGTTCGTAATAAGTGATTCAATCTCACTTGGATCAGGTACAAAGTCACGTTCTGGTCGACAGGGATAGTGCACTGCCTTCCCACCATGAATCACAACTGCTGCCGTCCAGAGCGGGTAGTCTGGGCTTGGCACAAGGACCTCATCTCCAGGATTGAGAAGTGCACGCATGGCAAGCATGATCAGCTCTGAGACGCCATTACCAATGAACACATCATCTGCCGTGACGTCCATCACATCACGGTTCTGCTGCTGCATGACCACAGCCTCTCGTGCAGGAAAAATACCTTTTTGATGCGAATATGGATCGGCCTGATGCAGGTTTTCCACAATAGCAACCCGCATCGATCCAGGCATACGAAAGCCAAATAGCCCTGGATTCCCGATGTTGAGTTTGATGATGTCATGACCTTCTTTTTCGAGCTGTTCGGCACGACGCGCAAGTGCACCACGGATCTCATATTTGACTCCGTGCAAATGCTCAGAAGCTCTTAAGGACGGGAGGCTCATGACACAACGACAAGCAATCTTTATGGTTTTCGGGTGGCAAACGGATCCTTCGAAACACCCTCAACCCTACCACGTGATTCAACAATTACCGATCCGACAGCATTCAGCAGTATTTGAGCCCTTTTTTCTAGGTGCTCTCACGCATGTGCTACATGCCAGTGTGCCATGCAGCCTCCGTCAGAGGGCCTGACTCATCGAGCACCCAGTCCGATCTTTTTGAAATCGTCGGGTGCCAAATCACGTTCGATGAGTGATCCCTTCGTCCCCACGACGCAGCCGCGAAAAGAGCTGGCGATAATTCTGTGGACTGACTGAAAAGACACCCTTCCTGTCAGCAAGGGGCGTCTCGTGAATATCCTCCTCGATAATAATCATGTCAGAGTCATCAACATCTGTGGCCTGAGGGGAGGAATCAACAACGTCTTTCGATTCTTGCAACGTGGGCTCCTGCTCAAAACAATTTAATTTATTCGCCATGGCAGCTCCTTCTCGACTAGCAACGTGACCGTGACGACTAAAATCATCTGGCCCTTGCATCAATACACGTTCAACACGATGCCCTGCATCAAAAAATTCTTCAAATGGATCACTCGAAGGGTCAAACACAAATTCAACATCTGGACCATTAATGGGATCAATATCCTGATCAGCTCGAGGACGAACCATGATTGGCTCAGGGTCTGGCTCAGAATCCGGCTCCGTTCTTTTCTCCTCTGTCATTGAGCCACGATCCACAGGTTCCGTCGCAGGCACCTCAGCAAACGCTTGTTCTTCAAATGCTTCATCAAAATCACCAAATTCGATCACTCCTGCTCCTTCCGCTCCTGCAAGAGGCTCGATATCAGCGCTTGAGAATACGTCCTGATGCGTCTCCAGATCATCTACTCTCTCAGATACACTTTCTTCATTCTCAACACCCAACGGATCCGTCATGCAGTTTGTATCAGCTCCTTCTGCATGAGAGAGCGCCGATGGTGGTGGCAGCCGTTGGATATCCTTCCAAGCGGCAGCTATATCAGCGGCAGAGGCCATCTCGCGACCGTCTTCAGAGGCAATCACCAGTGACTGATCACACAGTTGATTCATGAGCCTTGGCACACCATCACATGCTGAATAGACAGCATTATCACATCCCTTTTCAAAAAGGGCTTCCCAGGTTTTCCCAGCGACTTTTGCCTGGGTTCGCAGATATTCCATGGTTTCACCATGATCGAGAGGCTCCAGATAGTGGCGGGTTGCAATTCGCTGCGCAACGCTTTCCATTCTGCTGGCACCGAGCATCTCCTCCAATTCAGACGTGCCTACCAAGGTAACGTGGACTGCTGGCAACGGAGTTGGCACGGTGGTCAGAAGCCGTAATTCCTCAAGGAGTCGTGTGGGGAGCGTGTGTGCTTCATCAACGAGGATCACCAACCCTGAACCCGTCGATGCCAGACCTTTTACTCTTTCCACAATGTTGATTCTCAGTTCACCCTCATCCAGGCCACGATATGGCTCACCGATATCTGCGAGAACAGACTGCCACAACGCCCTTCGTGTACAAATGCGAGCACCGGAAAGAATGGCAACTTCAAAATCATCTCGGAGATTTTCCCCAAGCTTTGCCAGAAGAAGTGATTTGCCCGTACCGGCTGAACCCACCACCAGACCAATACCTTCTCCCCTTCGCACTGATCGCTCAAGCGCCTGCAAGGCTGCATCCATATCCCGAGCCGGGTGATAGAAGTCAATTCGTGGAGCAGCCATGAAAGGGCGGCTGGAAGGATGCCGGCGAGAGATTTGCATCAGTTTCGCAGTTCCATTAAGAAGTCGGCCCACACGGGCGACAGATCAACCCGCTACGGAGAATGTTTCGACATCCTGAGCTCCTTTCCTGCACCATCTAACGGCGGCGTAAACTTTCACGATTCGGAAAAACACCACTACCGAGACGGGTCATACCAATTCTATCGAACACAGCGGCCTCTCAGGCCTGCTTCATGTAGGATCTCGAGTACCATTGAGAACCTGCAAAAGGAAGAAAGAATGTTTCAAGTAAAGATATGCGGCGTAACCTCTCCCAAAGATGCCTGTCTGGCTGCAGTCGCGGGAGCTGACTGCATTGGGCTCAATTTTGTACCCGGTTCTCCACGATGCATTTCGGCAGAAACGGCTCACACCATACGAACGTCTCTACCTGCCGGCGTGAACGTCGTAGGTGTCTTTGCTGGGGCTTCGAGCGATGTGATCCATCACATTGTTTCATCGGTTGGCCTTGATGCCGTGCAGCTGCATGGCCACCTCAGCAAGGAATCCTCTGACCAATCCTTTGTCGATACACCCGAACTCTGTCATCAGCTCAAACCCATTCCTGTCATTCGTGCAATTCGACTGAATCCATCGTCTCAGTCGAACGATTGTCTTGCCGCGGCAAGACAATGGCTTGATGCTGCAATGAAACTGGGGCATCCACCTGTCATGGCTATTGTTGACGCACCTGTTTCGCGTGAAACAACGTCTGGAGAACTGGGAGGAACAGGAGCCATGGTTGACTGGACAACTGTCTCAAAAAGCAAGCCACTGAGTGTACCAATGGCTCTGGCTGGAGGGCTCACGGCCGAAAATGTGGCAACAGCCATCCGTACAAGTGGACTCAGGGCAGTTGATACGGCAAGCGGCGTAGAATCGTCTCCGGGTCAAAAAGATGAAGAAAAACTCTTCCGTTTTGTGCATGCAGCACGCCTTGCTCTTCAGAATGACTAGCCCGTGGGTCTGTATTCTCCCACGTGTATCCAACTTTGAACTTTGCGATTCCCCTTTCGCCGCTAAGATTGTAGAAAAGTGACACCTATATTTGGTTCGTAGTCGTTTGACTGTTTTTCCCACGTTTGAGGAGGATGCCGTGGCCCAAGTTGATACCCGCCTTCCATATAAGGTTGCTGACCTCTCACTGGCTGAATGGGGCCGGAAAGAAATTATTCTGGCTGAAAATGAAATGCCTGGGCTGATGGCTTTGCGAGAAAAGTACGGTCAATCCAAGCCTCTTGCTGGAGCACGGATTGCAGGGTGCCTCCACATGACAATTCAAACTGCCGTACTGATCGAAACCCTTGTGGAACTGGGGGCAGAAGTAACGTGGAGCAGTTGCAACATTTTCAGTACCCAAGATCATGCTGCCGCAGCGATCGCCGCAGCCGGCATCCCCGTTTTCGCCTGGAAGGGTGAAACCGAAGAGGAATTCGAGTGGTGTATTGAGCAGACGCTGATGTTTCCTTCAGGGAAGCCGCTGAACATGATTCTCGATGATGGTGGGGATCTGACGGCCATGGTTCATGAAAAGTTTCCAGAGCTTCTCGCCAATATTCATGGCGTGAGTGAAGAAACCACAGCCGGCATTCACCGTTTGGAAGTCCTCAATAAAACGGGTGCTCTTCAGGTGCCAGCGATCAATGTCAACGACAGTGCTACAAAAAGCAAATTTGACAATCTTTACGGTTGTCGGGAATCTCTGGCCGACGGTGTCAAACGAGCAACAGACATCATGCTGGCTGGTAAGGTGGCTGTTGTCTGTGGTTATGGCGACGTTGGGAAAGGCTGTGCTGCGAGCCTGAAAAGCTATGGCTGTCGTGTCATCGTGACTGAGATCGATCCGATCAATGCCCTACAAGCTGCGATGGAAGGATTCGAGGTCGTGACGATGGAAGATGCCTGCAAGGAAGGCTGTCTATTTGTCACAACAACAGGCAATAAAGACATTATCCTTGGTGATCACATCAAGCACATGCCAAACGATGCGATCCTCTGCAACATTGGCCATTTTGACACTGAAATTGATGTCGCCTGGCTCGAAGAGCAGGTCGCCAATGGCAGTGTCACCAAGGATGAAATCAAAGCCGCAGATATTGGGGCTGTTGATCGATACACCTTCAAGGATACCGGTCGGAGCGTGATCATCCTGGCAAAGGGTCGACTGGTCAATCTTGGATGTGCAACGGGCCATCCAAGTTTTGTCATGAGCACATCCTTTACCAATCAGGTCCTTGCTCAGATGGAGTTGTGGTCAAGTCGTGACTCCGGTCAATATGCGGTTGACGTTCACATGCTTCCCAAGAAACTTGATGAGGAAGTTGCTCGTCTACATCTTGAAAAACTTGGGGTCAAACTCACGACGCTGACTCAAGAACAGGCTGATTACATTAACGTACCGGTTGAAGGCCCATATAAGCCTGATTACTACCGCTACTAAATTCCCCGAGCAACGACACTTTGATACGTCCGGGGGATGTCGCGCAGGCGGCATCCCCCGCTTTCGTTTCACATGAAACGTTTCTTCCTACGCGTGTGTAAGATGCGTATTCGCACACACCGCCCCCTTATCTTTGAACCGGATTGCCATGCCAACTGTCATCCCATTTCGTGGTCTGCGCTATGACCCATTGCATGTCGGCAACTTGTCTCAGGTGATCACACCACCGTATGACGACATCGATTCATCGCTTCAGGATCAATGCTATGAGCAACATCCGGCAAACGTCATTCGACTGGAGTGCAACCGGGATGAACCAGGGGATAATGCACACTCCAACAAATACACCCGGGCCGCGAGATTTCTTCGACAATGGCAGAAAGAGGGCGTTCTCATTCAGGAGCCCACAGCCGCTTTCTACGTCTACCATCAGGAATTCCAAACTGATGGCCGTACCCGCCTGCGGTCGGGTTTTCTTGCCCGCGTTCGACTGGAACCGTTTGGCGCCGGATCGGTTTACCCACATGAAGAAACAACAGATTCGGCCAAACAGGATCGGCTTCTGCTGACGCGAGCCTGTATGACAAATATCAGCCCTGTGCTTGGACTCTATCCAGATCCCCAGGGGGATGTGCAGTCACTGCTCGATGAAGCGATTAAGGGTCAACCGCATATCGAAGCTACGGATGCCCAGGGCGTTCGTGGGATGCTGTGGCCGGTCACTGACGAAACACTTTCTGCAAAGGTCAGTGGACTCATTGGCCCTCACCCAACGTTTATTGCCGATGGGCATAATCGATACGAAACCGCCTGCAATTACCGGGATGAGGTCGCCACATGCTGGACGAAGGAGCACAATGGCCAGCCGTTCCCTGCAGATCATCCTGCCAATTATGTGCTCATGATGCTTGTACGATTGACGGACCCAGGCCTGATGGTCATGCCCAGCCACCGGCTCTTTACTGAAGCTATTGTTCCAACGGCTGTGGATCTTCACGACAGACTGAGTGGATGTTTTCAGATGCGAACACTCTGGAAAGGACCGGAAGCTGCCAAGCAGGTGTGGTCAGAAATGGAATTCGATGACCAACAAGGCACACTCGGCATCTACACTGCCGGCGACAGGGCCTGGACACTGATTCGGTTGAATGACCATGGACAGGCTCGGATGGAACAACTTGCCTCGACCTACAGTCCGACGTGGCGGGCATTAGGGGTGTCCATTTTGCACCACCTTCTTGTCGGAGACCTGCTGGCTGGGAAACCGAATGCTCCACCTCCACAATATGTCCATCAGCTGACAGATGTTGTGGATGGGATTGGTTCAGGCCAGTGTCAGATGGCTGCGCTTGTCATGCCTCCCACGATTGGTGATATCAGAACCGTGAGTGATGCCGGCGAACGCATGCCGACCAAAAGCACCTACTTTTTCCCAAAATTGACAAGCGGAATCGTGCTCAATCCGCTGACCTGAGTTTCACGTGAAACGGGCAAAATGGGGTAACTGCGCAAGTCTGGCGGTTTCACGTGAAACAGTCCCCATGCCGATCCGAATCGTGCCGATATTCCGAAAGCACGTGTTGTGCGCACGTGACCAACAATAAGGAATGTGCGCGTGGGAAGGATTTTGTGTGTAGCGAATCAGAAGGGGGGAGTCGGCAAGACCACGACCGCATCAAATCTTGCGGCAGGTCTGGCTCACGGAGGTATGCAAACACTTCTGCTTGATCTCGATCCTCAATGCAATGCCACAACTGGCCTCGGTGCCAGTCCGGCAGACGTTCACCCGTTGGTTTCAGATGCACCCATCTCAGAGTCACTGGTCGCCACAAACATCTCCAACCTCACGCTCCTGCCTGGGAGTCGCAGTGTTCGTGATGTAGAACGAATCGCCCAGCAAGCGAGAAGCGGGTCAATGGTTTTGGAGAGTCATCTTGTTGGAGGGTTGAAGGCATGGGACTACTGTCTGATTGACTGCCCTCCCTCAGTCGGCGAACTGACTCGTACCGCACTGGCAGGTAGCACCGAAGTCATCATGCCCATTCAGTGTGAGTACTTTGCGCTTGAGGGGCTCACTCAAATGATTGAGGTGATTCGTGATGTCATGCATGCCAAGCCAGGACGCCTGGCATTCGGAGGCATCGTCCTGACCATGCACGATGCTGATCTTGAGTTGACATTGGAAGTTGAAGATGAGGTTCGTGACTTTTTTGGGGAAATTGTATTTGAGACTGTCATTCCTCGTGATGTGGCTGTGTCAGAGGCCCCGAGTCACTCGATGAGTGTGCTCGACTATGCACCGCGTTCACGAGGGGCGCGGGCCTATACCGAGTTGGTTATGGAGGTATGTGACTGTGAGTAGAGAACGACGTTTAGGACGGGGTTTGGAAGCGCTGCTGGGACGGGCCGGCATGGAGACAGCATCTGCTCCGGCAACAGACGGCTCAGCAGCTGTCGCATCTGCTCCTCAGAAAACCTCTGAACTTTCGGGAGCCGCTCGACTGATTCTGCATGAGCCAGATGAAATTGAGCAGGCAGCTTCATCACTTCCTGCCAATGAAATCTCGGAAACGCTGATTGATGCCAACCCGTATCAACCACGTAGCCACATTGATGATGCTGATCTTGCCGAACTGGCAGACAGTCTTCGTGAGCATGGGCTCGTTCAACCCATTGTTGTTCGGGCCACCGGGGAACGGTATCAATTAATTGCTGGCCAACGTCGTCTGGCCGCGGCCCGTCGACTCGACTGGAAAAAGGTCCTTGTTCGTGTCTTGGATGTTGATGACCGACAAATGTCTGAGATTGCGATTGTTGAAAATCTTCAACGTCGTGACCTCGATGCTCTCGAAAAGGCCAACAGCTTTAAGCAGTATCTTTCAACCTGGAAGTGCACACAGGAAGAACTCGCCAAGCGTTTGTCTGTCGATCGATCCACCGTCGCCAATCTCATCCGGCTGCTTGAGCTTCCAGAACCCGTTCAACAGCGACTTCGTGATGGTGCCATTTCCATGGGGCATGCTCGCGCATTATTACCACTTGGAGATGAGCAAGAACAGGAACGACTGGTACATCGCATTGTCAGTGAAGGCCTTTCAGTTCGTGCCATTGAGTCCGAAATCAAGGAACTCCTGCGTGCTGAAGAGGCTGCCGAAATTGGAGATGGTGAACCGATTGTTCGGCTCGATGCTGCAGAATCCCCTGTCAAAAAAGGACCACGAAAACCGGGGCGGCCGGCAGCTCGACGTGCCAGCCAGATTGTCGCTGTTGAAAATCAGTTACGACGAGCACTTGGAACGAAGGTCGTCGTCCATGCAAATAGCAAGGGAGCGGGCAGAATTGTGATTCCGTTCGGCAATCTGGACGAGTTCCAGAGGCTGCTTGAACACATCACGGAATGATCAAAGAGCCGACTCGTTGAGAGACCAGTAGCAGAAGGATCAAACTGTCGATACACTTTCTATCCTCCGGGGCGTAGCTCAGCCTGGCAGAGCGCTTGGTTTGGGACCAAGAAGTCGGAGGTTCGAATCCTCTCGCCCCGACTCTTTTCGAAAGAGCCTTCTTTCATGGAAGGCTGCTTGTGGAATCGTTTCCAATATCGTCGTCGTTGATGTTCCAGGCGATGGCTGACGCATAATCTCCAGAAACAGCCCATCCGATATCATGCTGATATCCGGTTTTGCTGATTGGGCAACTTCAGCATATTTTGCCAAAAACCATCAAAATAACCGGGGTTAAGGCCATGAATAATATGTTGAGCAAAACCTTATGTTGGGGTACCTTGGTAGAAATTTTATTTTAACGATATTTCTATCAATCCAATGTTTCAGGGGAAATATGGCCTCGTCTCGTCGTTCCCGTCGTCGCCTTCAGCAACAATCTCGTCGCCGTCATCGCATGAGGCTTGAGTCGCTTGAGAAGCGATACCCGCTTGACGCTGCGCCGTTGTTAGATCCTTCTGCATCTCCCCTTCTTCATTCAGTTGTTGAAGACGTTGGTATGCCTGATGGTGCTGTTGGCACACTTGTCTCGGCGCTCATTGATAATGGGGGTGCACTGAGTAACTACTATGACGCAAATGGGGATTTGCCTGCTATTGCGATTACGGATGTCAACCTTGGTGGTGGCACGCTGCATTACTCACTTGACAACGGCACAAGCTGGTCTGATGTGGGTGCTGTTTCGGCAGACTCAGCCCGTGTGCTTCATGCGGATACTGATACCCGTCTGGCGTTTACGCCAGCAACAGATTTCAATGGTTCAATAAGCGATGTCATCACGATCAAGGCATGGGATCGTGGTGACGGACACAGTAATGGAACAAGCGGTGTAGATGTACGACAAGGTGTGATTGACAGCTTCAGTACAGGGGGCTTACCTCAAGCTGTGGCAATCTCACCTGATGGCAACACGGTGTATGCCGCAGCCGATAACGGTGGCCTGAAAATCATCGATGCGGGAAATCTCTCCCCGCATTCGACCTATAGTTCAGCTACGTTGGTAAAAGGCATCACACTATCTCAAGACGGCAACACTGCATACATCGCTGTTTATAGTGAAGGCATTCATGTTCTGAACGTGAGTGATCCTGCAAACCCAGAGTTCCTTGGTGGCTATGATACTGCTGGCAATGCACAGAAAATACTTCTTTCAGACGATGGAAATACTGCGTACGTTGCAGATCTTGATGGTGGGGTCCAGATTCTCAACGTATCAGACCCAGGCAACATAACTCCGTACGGTACAGGTACAGGTGCAGGTAGATATGACACTGATGGCATTGCCCATGACTTAGCGCTTTCCCCTGATGGGAACCACTTATATGTCGCTGACTTTACCAATGGTGTTCTCGCACTGGATGTCTCAACTCCTGGATCACCGTCGCTTGAAACGACAGATACTTCGAGTCCTTTTGCGTTTGGGATTACAGTTTCAGATGATGGCTCACATCTTTTTGTTGCGGACAGCTACAATGGTTTGAAGTCATATGCTATAGGTGGTACAGGTGACTCCCTTACTCTTGCATCCACCCATAACACTTCTGGGAATGCGCGTGGTGTTGTTCTTTCAAGTAATGGTGCCGTTGCGTACGTTGCAGATGATACATCTGGCCTCCAGGTAATCTCAGTCAGCGATCCAGCTGTTCTCACTCTGATTACAACATTCGATACGCCTGGCATGGCGTATGGGAGTGTGGTGGATTCAACGTCGGATAATATCTATGTCGCCGACTATTTTACGGGCCTGCAGGTCATTCAGCACCTTGATGCGTTCTCGGTTGATACAGACACAGTGAGCATTGATGTCTCGCCGGTGAACGACGCTGGTTCCTTCTCTGGTGACACCTCAGGCACAGGCTTAGAAGACGCTGGCTCTATTACCGGCACACTTGCCTTTACTGATGCCATCGATGGTGACTCTGCTCTCACCTTTGCTGTGAGCTCAGACGCTAGCAACGGTACGGCTTCCATCGATGCCGCCGGTGCCTGGACATACGCACCGAATGAGCACTTCAACGGAGCTGATGCTTTTACTGTCACCGTTACCGATGACGACGGCCATGAAGAAACACAGGTCATTAACCTGACTGTTGACCCAGATAATGATGCTGGTGCTTTCTCTGGTGACACCTCTGGCACAGGTTTAGAAGACGCTGGCTCTATCACCGGAACGCTTGCCTTTACTGATGCCATCGATGGCGACTCTGCTCCGAACTACACCGTCACATCAGCAGCATCCAATGGCACGGCATCGATCGATGCCGCCGGTGCCTGGACGTACACACCGAACCAAC
>MDSZ01248227.1_pt1 | contig 32961 bp, 37 predicted proteins | sample 811201 | NCBI WGS metagenome assembly MDSZ01 (sample SAMN05326647, study PRJNA326480) | marine metagenome | isolation source: seawater | place: Indian Ocean: North | collected 2010 | reverse complement strand
GCTTGGACAAAACCTATGATTTCTGAAATCTCTGTTGGTCTTGAAATCAATTCTTACGCTTGCGCTGAGAAGTAATTTCAATTAGAGATTTAATTTCTTTAAAAAGCCTGGCTAGTTAGTCAGGTTTTTTTTTATGTACATAGAACGTAAAAATAATAATCCTTATTAATTTTTTTAAAATTTATTCTACTTATAAATCTTTTATTACTGATAAAAAAATCTCTCCATATTTATCTAATTTTTGTGGTCCTATTCCATTGAGTTTTGCCATCTCTTCTAAAGTTTTAGGCTTGTGCAATAACATTTGATGAAGGGTTGTGTCAGGAAATATTATATAGGCAGGAACCCGTCTTTTTCGAGCTAGTTCCATACGCTTAGATTTAAGTGCCGATAATAATTCCTTTTCATCGTCAATTATTCCTGCATCAATCACATTGTTTTTTTTTTTCTTGGTAACATTAGTAAACTCGATTCTCCTATAAAAGTATTCCTCTTCACCTTTAAGCACTCTTTCACCATTCGAGGTGATTTGCAAGGCACCATAACGTTGAATATTAATTATTAAGTAATTAGCTGAAACCATCTGTCTTATAAATGTTTTCCAAAAATTAGCAGAAGCTGTTTGCCCTACTCCAAATGTCTTAATTTGATTGTGACCTCTTGCGATAACTTTCTGACTTTCAACTCCTCGCAATACGTCAATTATGTGAGCCGAACCAAAATACTGACCAGTTCTGTAAATAGCTGATAAAACCATTTGCGCATACTCAGTTCCTTCTATCATTTGAGGTGGATTGAGGCAATTATCACACTTACCGCAGGGATCACACTTTTCCTTAAAGTAAGACAATAACGTTTGTCTTCTACAGATTGCTGAATCACAATAAGCAATCAAAGAGTCCAATCGTTTATGTTCTTTAATTTTAAAAGTTTCATGAGCATCACTTATATCTATAAATCGTTTTCGTTGAAATAAGTCTTGTAAACCAAAAATTAATAAAGTATCAGATTCCAATCCATCTCTTCCAGCTCGTCCGATTTCTTGATAAAAAGCTTCCATACTGCTCGGCAAACTAATATGGACAATATAACGCACATTAGCTTTATCTATTCCCATTCCAAAGGCTATGGTGGCACATACAACAACATTATCTTCTGTCATAAACTTATCTTGAGTCTTTATTTTTCTTTCATTTTCTAAACCAGCATGAAAAGGAAGAGCATTAAATCCCTCTGATTGAAGAAATTCAGCACATTGTTCAGTAAGTTTTTGGGATAAACAATAAACTATTCCCGATTCATTTTTTCTATGAACTATGAAATCATGAAGTTGAGCTTTCCAATTATTTGTTTTTTGTTGAACCGCTAAAGAAAGGTTAGGACGATTAAATCCATATAGAAATATTTTCCCCTTTCCGTTAGTTAATTTGTTAATTATATCATCGCGTGTTTCTTCATCAGCTGTTGCAGTAAAAGCAGAAATTATCGAATTCGGAAAATATTGCTGAAGCTCTTTTAAAGATTCATATTCTTTCCTAAAGTCGCTACCCCATTTAGAAATACAATGAGCTTCATCAACAACAAACATACTAATATCTAATGACTTTAAATCATTTATAACTGAATCACGCATTAGGGACTCAGGTGCAATATAAAGTATTTTGATTTTCTTGTTTTTAAACTCATTCCAAACTTCGTTTCTTTTTGATTCAGACATCCCCGAATGGACTCGCTCAGCCTTAACATCAAGATCTCTGAGGGCAATTACCTGGTCATCCATTAATGCTTTAAGAGGTGAAATAACAATAGTTTGATTTTCAAAAAGCAATGCTGGAAGCTGATAACATAATGATTTTCCAGCTCCTGTAGGCATTACTGCCAGCAGTCTTTCTTTTTTCATCAAATGGTTGATAATTTCTATTTGCCCTGCCCTAAAGGAATTGTATCCCCAGATATCAGATAATAATTTGTATTTATTCATCTATATAGTAATTAAAATTAACTAAAATTTATCCAATTTATGATAGCTCTAACACCAATTACAAAGTACATTACTTCCATTAATGTTCTTGGAATATCCCTATCCTTAAAACCCATAATGATCCAGATTAAACAAGATATCGAACATATAATCCATCCTAGCCATTGTGTTTTCACCTCAGCATTTCCTAATATGTAAGCACCAATAACTGCCAAAACAAAACCAAACCAGCGCCAATAATCTATTTTTTTAAAATATATATTAACTTTATTTTTAATCATCTTAATTTCCATATTAGGATTTTATATCTTTAATTAATTTTAATTTACTTTTTCTACTTAATTGTTTTATACGATATTCCTCTTTAGAGGCATCACTTTTATTGACATAAGGAGAACTTTTATAGACTAATTGAAGAGGTCGGAGTCGAGCACAATATCTTGAAGCTTTCTTATTATCAAATTGATGTTCATGAAGCCTTCTTTTTACATCAGTTGTAATACCTGTATATAAACTTTTGTTGCGACATTCGATAATGTAGACCCACCAATTATTCATATTTTTAAAAATTGGATGAATTTGTTAAAATTTTTATTCCTTGCTCTATACCTTTTACGCTTAATGGAACCATTCTATTCTTGAAGATTTCTCTGATAATAGTTGTTGAATACGATAGTTCCCAATCTTTCTTTGGAATTGGATTAATCCATAAACTAGATGACCAATGATTTATTGCACGTTCTAACCATGTTCTTCCAGGTTCTTCATTAAAATGCTCATTACTTCCTCCTGGAACCATAATCTCGTATGGACTCATAGATGCATCTCCAACAAATACGCACTTATATTCATTCGAATAAGTTCTTAAAATTTCAAATGTATTAAACCTTTCTTTCCATCTTCTAGAATTATGGGTCCAAACCCCTTCATACAAACAATTATGAAAATAAAAATATTTTAGATTTTTAAAAACATTTTGAGCTGCAGAAAAAAGCTTTTCCACAAGATTGACATGTTCATCCATTGAGCCTCCCACATCTAGAAATAAAAGAACCTTAATAGAGTTTTCTCTTTCTTTTCTAGTTCTGATATCTAGATATCCATTTTTTGCTGTATCTTTTATCGTTGCTTCAATATCAAATTCATCATTTATGCCAGTACGTGCCCAATTCCTTAATTTTTTTAAAGCCACCTGAAAACCTCTATTATTTAACTCTCTAGAGTCATCAAAATCCCTAAAAATTCTTTTATCCCAAACTTTTATTGCTCTCCCATGTCTTCTGTTTTCTTGACCTATTCTTACTCCTTCTGGATTAAAACCATATGCACCAAATGGAGATGTTCCAGAAGTCCCAATCCATTTATTACCACCTGCATGACGTTTTTCTTGTTCAGCAATTCTTTTTTTTAGAGTTTCAAGTAATTTATCCAGGCCACCAAGAGATTTAATTTTTTTAATTTCATCTTCTGAAAAATGTTTATCGAATAACTTATTTAACCAATCATTTGGAACTTTTAAAAATTTTAGTACGTCATCAAGCTCTATATTTTCAATTGACTTAAAATATTGAGCAAAAATAATATCAAATCTATCAAGTAATCTTTCATCTTTAACCAGAGTAGTCCTAGCTAGATAGTAAAATTTATCAACATCGTATTGAACAAATTCAAACTGAAGTGCATTTATAAATGAAAGAAATTCATTTAAAGAAACTGGTATTTTAGAATCTTTTAACTTAATAAAAAAATCTAAAAACACTTTCTATTCTTCCCTTCTTGATATAAATGCTAATTGCTCGAAAAGCTGAATATCTTGCTCATTTTTTATCAAAGCACCATGAAGTTTTGGAAGTAAATCTTTACTATCATTTTTTATATCAGATGCATCAAGATCCTCTACTAACAAAAGCTTAATCCAGTCCAAGGCTTCGGATGTGGATGGTTTTTTCTTAAGACCAGGGATTTCTCTTATTTGAAAAAATTTTTTTAATGCTGAATCCAATAAAGTTTTTTTAATATTAGGAAAATGGACTTGCACAATTTTTTTTAAAGTGTCTATCTCTGGAAATTGAATATAATGAAAAAAACATCTTCTCAAAAAAGCTTCTGGTAGTTCTTTTTCATTATTTGATGTAATAATTACTATCGGTCTTTGATTAGCTCTTATCAACTGTCCAGTTTCATAAACAAAAAATTCCATTTTATCTAATTCTTGCAAAAGATCATTTGGGAACTCTATATCTGCTTTGTCTATTTCATCAATCAAAAGTACGCATTTTTTTTTGGTTTTAAATGCATTCCAGATTTTTCCTTTATTTATATATTTAGAAATATCATCTATCTTCTCTCCAAGTTGACTATCTCTTAATCTACTAACGGCGTCGTATTCATATAAACCCTGTTGAGCTTTAGTTGTAGATTTAATACTCCACTCAATGATCTCCAAATTTAAATTTTTTGCAATCTCTCTGGCCAACTCAGTTTTACCTGTGCCCGGCTCACCCTTTACTAATAAGGGTTTCTCAAGAGCAATTGAGGCGTTAACTGCAACTGTCAAATCTAAAGTAGTGACGTAATCTTTTGTGCCTTTGAATTCCATAATACTTAATTCCTTTATGAATTAAAAAATATACTAAAGTAATTCGATTAACAATTCTATAGCGACGGAACTATTAATTATTAATAAATTAAATAGTTGTAAAAAAAAATAAAAAAACAATAGAAAATTTTAGTAATAGATATTATTTATTAATTATAATTAATTTATGGAGTAAATAATGAAAAAATTTATATTTTTTTTAGGTTTAGTTTTTTCTTTTTCATTCAATGTGGAAGCTTGCCCTTACCAGAAAATGGCTGAAGTTGATTCGAAATTATATTCAAATAAAAGTAATATTAATACAGAAACTTTTGCTAAAATTTCAAATCTAAGAATGGAAGGCGAAAAAAAACTGAAAATCGGTGATCTTGATAACGCTGAAGAAATTTTTGATAGAGCACTAGCTTTAATTAAATAAAACTTCAAATTATCTGAAATACTGATTTTATAAATATTTTAGTCAAATAGCCATCGAAATAAAAAGCCAATGTGTCAAGCACATTGGCTTTATTCTTCCCTTATAAATAAAATCATTTATCAATAAATCTCATTGCCTCATCACAAGAAATGATAGGAAGTTTATTGAAATATTCTTTATAAAATAAATCAAATCTTTTATCACTCAAATGGTTCATGTGTTTATATTCATAATTTGCTTTTTTTTTTAAGATTCCTACCCCATGATCAATGTTTGCAATCCTAAAATCTAAATTCTTAGATTGTGATAATTCAACAGCAACTTTCCAAACATCACCCGTCCACGTTTTAGTTCTTTGTGGAACAAATTCTTCATCAGAATTTTGTGGTAATAAATCATGTAAAAAAATAATTCCATTTCGTTTAAGAAATTTTAATGCATTGATACAGTCAATTTGACATTGTTTGTATTCATGAAGACCATCAATAAAAATCACCTCAAATTGATTTTTGTTTTTAGAAAAAAATTCATCACTAGTCATTCTTTGATTTCCTCCACTCATAGGATCCACTCCAAATTTATTTTTTTTTGGAAGATAAATTGTGTCAAAAACAGCATCTTGAAAGACTCCTATTTCTAAATATTTACAATTATTAGGATTAAATTTTCTTAACCCTCTGTGAATAAGGCTTAATCTATTATAATTGGATTTTTCAAAAAAAATCTTATCAGGACTTTTTAACTTAAGTTTTTTTTTTAAGTACCAATATAGTTTATAATTTCTCAGATCTTTTTTAATCATATATTTCATATGTTTCTTATCATATTTTTGATAACTAAAAAATATTATTAGTAATTTAGATCAGATTTGTAAGTATTAGACTTTGATTTAACGGGAAATATAATAAAAAAAATATAGATACTTAAAAATTTAACGTAGAATCTCCAAAATCTATTATTTGATACAAATTTTGCACGAAATAAAATTAATTTATTAGAAATTAAATTAAACTTAAATTGAGGTAAAAAATAATATAGATGTGAAATATCTTTAGATCTATTTATCCTCTTCACATAATTTAATAATTTATCTGAACTATTAACCGTTTTTAAAACTGATGACATTCTTGGTAATCTAAATGGATTAGAAACTAAATTCTTTACTTTTAAAAAAGGAAGTTTGTTTGTTTTAATTAAAGAATAAAATTTAACATTGGAATGAATATCTTTTTTAAAAGAATGTAAAAAAGAAGAACATTTAAAACCATTATTGATGAGTTGTTGAGTTAATCCAATTTCATACAGCTTAACCAATTCAGATTTTGAACTAACTTTTTTTACATTTTGAAAAAAGTTTTTAAAACATTTACTTCTAATTACATTTTTTTTAAAAAAAAGAAAATAACTTTGAAGATGAAAAGTATCACCTTCGCCAGCTGAAGTGATTCCCCAAAAGTCACATTCTTTTTTTTTCATTACAGATAGAATCTCTGAAAATTCCTTTAAAGGCCCGATAACTGAATCATTTACTAAAAGTAAGGTATTAATTTTCTTGTTTTTTATGAAATTTATTCCTATCTTCCAACTTCCAAAGTCTTTTTCGTTGTGCTCTTTTTCAATAATATGTCTTACAAAATTTATTTTCTTTTTTTCTTTTTCTGACAAAATTACATTACTAACAAAGATAATCTTAAAAGAATTACAATATTTTTGTAAAGAATCTAGAACATGAAAATCAATAATTCCATCACGATCATAAAAAGCAAATATAAGATAATTCATTGAATTTTTAATATACCATAATTGTTAAAAATAATTAGAATTAAACTTTATTAAGTCAGAATTGGGTAAATAAAGATTAACAAAAGATGAATATTATAATCAGATTAGATTAAGAGAATAATAATATATTGATCTCAATTATTAATAAATATTAACATAGGAGTAACAAATGGCTTGGACAAAACCAACTATTTCTGAAATCTCAGTAGGACTTGAAATCAATTCTTACGCTTGTGCTGAAAAATAATTTAGCATAGAGTTTTTCAATTAAAGAAACCCAGCTAATTTGCTGGGTTTTTTTTTGTTAAAATAAATTTCAAACTCTTAAAAATACTTTTAGCCTTAAAATTAGATATTATTTGACTTCAATTTGTCATCAAAAGTGTTTTGAAACTCAGTTTTGATGCTATTCATTTCGGACATAAATTCGTTAGTTATTATCTCACACTCAAGATTATGCTCATAGTTCTTAAAATTATGTGTTAAATCAAGATTATTTCTATTTAACATAAAATATTCAAAAGAAATATCACCATACCAAATAAATTTAATCTTAAAATTAATCTGATCCTTTGAGATTTTATATGGTGTTTGCTTAGAAATTACTTTTAAGGAATTATTTTTATTTTTAAAGCTCACTACTCTTACTGTTTTATTTGATTCAAAATAAATACCTCTAAAACCTTCAAAATTTTTTGAAAGTTTATCGGATGCTCTATAACAAGAAAGACCTTTACCAACAGGAGAACCAAAGGAGTTTAATGGAATGATTAATGAAAGAAAAAGTAATGAAAAAAAGAGATTCATAATATTTTAGTATAGGTATTTCATTTAAAGTATTGATTATATTTGTAATTTTTATTATTTAGATTAATGTATATCTTTAATTTCTTCTAGGATTAAATCTGGTTTATTATTCCACACTCTATTTACTAAATTGCTTACTGGATAAAATAATACTATATCATCAAAAATTAAGTTTTGATCAGCATTTTTTATCCATGATTCAATTTGATTTTCTTTTAAAAAATAGGGTTGCCTTTTGTGAACCTCTGATAAATATGAAATGCTCTGTTTTGTTACTATGCAACAACCAGATTCATCATACAGACCTGCAAAATATAAAAGTTTATTCTTTATACAGTGAAAAAAAGGAGTTTTACCATCATTATAACGTTTCCACTCAAAATATCCATCAGCAATAAATACGCATCTCTTCAGATTTGAAAAAATCTTTTTTTCAAATAATGTTTCATTCCTTGCGTTAATAATTATTGATTTCATCCATTCAGGCTTTATACCCCAATTAATTATTTTTGGAGAGTAAGCATCATTTATAACTAAAACATTTTGATTCGGAGAAATATTAAAATTCTTTTTAATTTTAATATTAAATTTTGACAAAATTTTCTTTTCTGAATATAAAGCGTATCTTCCACACATAATAACTACCTATTTTTTTTTGACTTCCACGTCCCACCATATTGATAAAAAATGTCATCTGTTTTAGATTCTTCTAAACAACTCTTGCATAAAAAAACCCAATTTCCTCTTTCATCAAACCTACATCTAAATAACTCTGTAAAGAGTTTGTCACATTTAAAACAATTCCTTTCTTCTCTATGCCTCATGATTCAATGAATAAAGAAAGCAATCATCACAAATAATATTATTTAGTTTAAAATAACTTAACTCAGCCGGAGATACAGGTAGTGGCGCATCACAATCTTTACAAACTCTTAATTCAACTTCTTTATTATTATTCATGGTTTAAATTTACAAGATATAATGACTTCATTTTCAAACTTATTCTGATCTAATTTATTTAAATTAGTAATTTCTTTAATTTTTAAAGTATTTTTTTTCATATCACAATAATTCATAATAAAATTCATAATCACATCGTAGTAATCTAAAACAATTTTGACGTTTAAGGATTTTTCATAAATATAATTCAAATTTCGTTTATTTGAATTAAAACTTAAATAACCAAAAAGCAATTGGCCCTCTTTGCATAGATTTAACTCATTAGTAACAACCTTTATGTCTTTAACTTCACAAAAATTGCTGCTTTTTAAAGCTAATGGGAATAATAAGAAAATTAAAATATATTTAAACATTTACTTATTATTTATATTACTTATGTTCTAAAAGCCACTTTGTAATAGTAAATCCTAGATTGAAGTAAAGGCAAAGTGGCATCTTTAAAGCTAAAATATTATTTTTTATTTAAATCTTGTTTTTTTATTTTAAAAAACTATCTAAATTACTTAATTATGGTATAAATAAATTCGGAATAAAATGCAATTAGGTCCATTCACATTTCTTATCAGAAAATATTGTTTTGAATCTTTTCAGTTTATTTTGACTAACTTAGGTGTAAAACCTATACATATTAATAAGGAGTATAATGATAAAAGGTAAAGTAAAGTGGTTTAATTTTAAAAAAGGTTATGGTTTCATTCAACCTGAAGATGGTTCTAAAGACGTTTTTGTTCACAAAACCGCTCTAAAAAACTCTGGAATTGAAAACTTAGAAGAAGGTCAAGAAATTACCTTCGAGATTGCTGAAGAAAATGGAAAAAACTCTGCCGTTAACTTAAAAGTTTAATAATCCCCGCTAAACTCCTTCAAAAATTAATTGATTCGAACAGCTGAGATTCTATTTTACGGTCATGTTCATTGTATTATAAACATGAGTTTCATTTAATTTCTTTAGATCATTTAATATTCTATAAATTTAAAAATCTTATTAAATCGCTATAAAAAAGCGATAAGTGGCTATAATAGGTAGTTTTTTAAAATAACTACCACAATTATACCATAATTTAATTTTCTATTAGGTCTATTTTATTGTTAAATGAACTTGGGTTTTTCTCTCTATACGAAAAATCTTTTTTTACATATTCATTTTGATTAACAAATATGTCGATTAACTTTTTTTTAGCAAAATTTGAAGATTCTATTAATTCACAACTATAAAAATCTGTAATCCATGGTTTTATACTAATTTTTAGGCTTTCAGAATCAAAATATGTTTTATATTCGGATATTGTATCACCATCCAAATTTACGTCAGCACTATTTTCATCCTCTAAATAATCAGAATTAAGCATTATAAATTCGTCATTCTTAATTTTTTTCCAAAGCTGGTATTTTCTTACACCCCTGTCTAAAGAGATTTCACCAATATTTGGCCACAGAGTTCCAATTATATTTCTACTATTAAAAACTAATATATTTTTAAATGCACCAGTATTGGAGACAAGTCCATACGGATATTGTTCAAAACCTGTGCTCCATGATTTATTAATATAATTACATTTATAAATATCGTTTTTGTAAAACCCTTTAAGTAACTTATTAAAATTTTTTCTTGAACTAAAATCGTTAGCACTGGCTTGGGAAAAACAAGCTAATCCAAAAAAAACAAAAGCAATTTTAAATAATGAATCAAATTTCATAATAGTTTTTTAATATTAATTTAAAAAAAAACAAGATATTTCTGAAACAAACAAAAATTACTTCTTTTTATCTTCCAAATCTTCTAGATGAGTTTTTAAAGCAAAACTACTTAAATTAATCTCAATTATGAATACACAGAGAGCTAAAGAAAATAAAAGAAGAGCTAAAGAAAATATAATTGCTGCATGAGAAAAACCAATCATTCCAAAAAGTATTGTTAAAAGGTTTAAGATAAAAGCTAAACCAGATAATAATTGCATGTACTTAACATACTTTAATCTTAAACTTAAGATTCTAATTTGAGTTAAATATTTTTCAGCTGATTCACTCCTATTTTTCTTCTTATCTAAAAAATCCGAATGCATCTGCCTGATCAACTTACTAATTGCAATCCACCTATTACCAAATGTTAGCATCATTAAAGGTATTGCAGGAAATAAAAAGGCAGCATAAGTTAATTTAAAATCTTGCATGCTAAATTTTATTTCCTTTAATTAGTTCTTCAATGTTAAAACCACTTTTAAAAGACTCGAAATTTTCAAAAGCCTTGCATTCTCCCCTAAAGGAAGAATATTTTTGAAAGCTTAGGTCTTTTCTATTTATTTTGATCTCATTAATAAATATTGCATTTTCATTAGTAAGATATTTCCCCACATCCTTTTTTTTTATTTCAAGACCATCCTTACCACCAGCAACTTTAAACTCAAAAGCTCTATCTGATTCAAAAAAATATCCTACTGTATCCCCATAAATTTTACACACAACACCTTTCCCATCTAATTCTCCGGAATTTGCAAATGAAGATAAAAACAATAATATATAAAATAATCTGATCATTTACCTTCTAAAATATATTTTTGACATGGATATGCAATACTAGTATCGACTCTTTCAATTATATTCTTACCACAATCATAATAACACTGTCTTTCATTATCTCTAAATTTCATATCAATTATTTCATTAACTAAATTACATCTTTGCATATATTTATTTTTTATAACGCTATTGGTATCAAAATTTTGATTGTTTTTTAGAAAGATAAAAGATGAATATTTATATATATGATAACAAATAAAAATAAATATTATAAAACTTAAAATGATCATAGTTTTATTTTTCATAAAATTAAAAGTTTTTTATAATATTAGTTTAGCTTATTAAATTAGGTAAACTAAGCTATTATTATGTTTTTTTTAAATTTAAAAAGTTGATTTTATTTAAAAAAAGTGTATATTAATCAATACCATCCACATGGTTATAAAGTGGCGCATAGTACATGCGTCAAAAGTACATGCTAATTAACTTTAAACACGGAGTGAAAAGTATGTTAATAACAAAAAATACCATTAAATTTAATAATTTACTCGTTAAAATACCTGAACAAACGAACAGAGTTTGGGATACATCGGAAAATCGATGGGGATTTAAACCTTATAAAAAAAAATAACGTTTAAGAAAATATGTGAAAATTGGTTTATTCAATTTTCACATATTTTAATTTTTGATTATAATCTTTTTTTCAGATGCTATTATGTATTTCAATTTAAACATAAAAGATCATGAAAAAATTTATTTTTCTTCTAGTTGTAATTATTCTTGCAGGTTGCTCAAAAAAATTTAACAACGTAAATATTGTAAACGCAGATTCATTCCCTGTAGCAAAAATAAAAGGCAAACATTTGGTTCATATTTCAAATGAAAATCTAATGCACAAGAAAAACTTTGTTTCAGAGGATTGTGAGTCATGGGCTACCAATCTTAATTTTGACAGCCCACTCAAAACTTCTATTAAAAATATGTTAGACGAAATGCTTGATAATTATACCATAACAGATCAAAGAAAAAATAGTTCTGAGATTGATAGTAATGGTTATGTTTCTCAAATCTCATTCTTTGATTTTTATGCCATTTCTAATTTTATTACTGAAAGGAATACAGGGAAGTACGATATTTCTCTTAAAGCAAAAGTTCGTATAGAAAACTCATCAAAAAATATTACAAATGAAATTTCATCAAATATGAGTTGGGAAAAAAATATTTTTTTCAATTGTAATCTCCAAGAAGGCGCAACTAGAACAGGTCAAAAAGCGCTAAATAACCTTATCAAAAATATTTATGAATCAAGCTATGAATCTTTGTATCAGGTTACAAAGTAATTGGAGATGAATAAAAGAAAATTTTTATTTTTCTTTTTCAATTTTTTTTTTGCTATCCTTTTTTTAATCAGATGGCCAAGATTAAGTTTTGGAACCATCCCTATCATAAAAAGCACATTAGTTATTGTTCACTCAAATTTTTTAAAACATAAACTTTCTGAAAATCATCCAGAAACACCAGAAAGAATCAAACAAATTATTAAAGATTTAAAAAAAAAAAATCTCCAATCTATAATTCATTCTTTAAATATTAAAACTGATGTTGATTATTGGATAAATACAATTCACTCAAAAAAACATTCTAATTCTCTTAAAAAAAAATTTCCAATTGGAGAAGAATCATCAGCAACTGCAGTTAAGGGGTGTATTTTTGGAGTAGATCAAATAATGAAAAAAAAAGTAAAAAATATTTTTTGTGCCTCACGTCCTCCTGGCCATCATGCTTTAAATACCGGAAAAGATGAGGGTTTTTGTTTTTATAACCATGTAGCAATAGCTGCAAAATACATCCAACAAAAATATAAAAAAAATAAAATTCTTATAGTCGATTGGGATTATCATCATGGGAATTCGACAGAATATTTTTTTTATAATGATCCTTCAGTTTTATTCTTTTCTACTCATGACGCTTTTGCTTATCCGGGCACTGGTTATCCAGATAGAAATGGAGAAGGAAAAGGAATAGGATATAATATCAATATACACCTTCCCTGTGAAACCAACGATGAAGATATTATAAAAGTTTTCAATAATCATTTAATTACCAAAGCTGATTTATTCAAACCGGATTTCATTCTAATTTCGGCAGGATTTGATAGCAAAAAAGGTGATCCCTTAGGATGCTTTAATATAACAGATAATGGTTTTAGATCTTTAACTAAAATTGTTTTAGAAATTGCTGATAAACACTGTAATGGTAGAGTTCTTTCTGTTTTAGAGGGGGGCTACAATGTTAAGGGTAATGCAAGTGCGGTAATAGCGCACATTGAAGTTTTAAATAATTTTTATAAAAAAGTTTAAAAAATTCCATATTGCTGATATTAATCAGCCTTACTTAGTTGTAAATGACGATGGGAAAAAAAATAGACTTAATACGCTATAAAAAAGCTTTAGACTTCTCTTTTAGCTTTTACAAAGGAAAATTTAGGAAAGGTATTAAATTTCCCTATTTCAATTATTTGTCTTCTGTGAGTAATTTAATCATTGAAAATAATGGTAATACAGACGAAGCAATTGCTGGTCTTATCCATGATTATTTTGAATTTGAGAATTTTACAAGAAAATCCAATTTTATTAAAAATAAATTCGGGGTAAAAGTTTTAAATATCATCAAGCAATGTTCAGACAATGAAAGCTTAAAAGATGAAAAACACATTTGGCTAGAAAAAAAAAAAAAATATTTAGAATCAATGTCTAAAAAATCTCAGTCATCTCTTCTGGTTGTAATCTGCGATAAATTACACAGTATAAACTGTATGCTCAACGATCATACTAAAATTGGAAAGAAACTTTGGACTAGCTATTTTCAATCACCAGATGAAGTTCTATGGTACTACAAATCATTATGTAATAATTTCAAAAAATCTCTTAAGAATCATAAAACACTGAAAGATAAGTTCCAAAGAAAAGTAAATGAATTACAATATAGAATTAAAAGTTAAATAAATACTAATGAAATTTTTTATTGTTAAGTTTTTTCTTGGTTTTACAGGTCTTTTTTTTTTTATTATCTTTATAGTTGCATTATATAATTTGATCCAAACCATATATTTTTCTGAAGAAAAAATAATTGAACATCTTTTTAATTCTAATCCAAAATGTGAAAAATCAAATGTTCAAATTGAAACTAAATTATGTCAAGATATTGCAACATCTTATTGGATGTTAATGATTGGAATTATATCCTCAATTTTGTCATTTATAGTCCTCTTTCCATTTTTTATAATAAAAAAGAAGAAAAATATTTCTTAGATTTTATTCAAATGCATAATGCTTTAATATTGTAAAGTTGATTTTAAAACATTCGCATTATGCAAAAAAATATAATTAAGGAAATAAAAAAAGATAAAGAATCAGCTCTTAAAAAAATTGATATTTCTATAGAAAAATGGAAACAAATATCAAAGAAAAATAAACTATTCGTTAATTATCATGAAACTAAAAATCTTCATTGGAACTTATCCAATAGATTTTTAAAATTATACAATATTTATCTGTTATGGTCTGGTTCGGTTATTAAAAGCATGCTAGATGTCAGAGAAATTAAAGTTTTAGAGGCTCTTCATGGGATAAAAAAATTTTATTTGAGTATTTCATCGGTTAAACCTGACATCTCGCATCCAGAGATTTTAAAATGTTATAATGCAACAGCTTTAAATCATGGATTAAGGATAAAAAAAGTAAAATTAAAAGAGAAAATTGATGTCAACATTATTGATCCATTTGGAAAAATAATGGGTGAACATAAAAATAAAATATCAGGATATCTGAGTGACTTTCAAGATAAGGCTATTAAAGAGATAAATAGTTTAATAAAAAATCTTGAAGAATTTGAAAATATTGCTTTGGATAAGGAATCTAATAAAAAAGGAATTGTAAAAAAAATAATTGTCAAAAAAAATAAAAAAATTGATATTAAATTAAATATAGATGAAATAGAAATTTTATATTATGAAAATAAAGAAATAGTATTTGTAATAGAGCAACTTCTTAAATATAAAAAGACTCTTAGTTCCAACAATCCATTCAGACCAAATCTTGAAGACGATCTAATTAACAAAATACATAATAAAATCTTAGAAATTGGAAATTCTAAAAAAAAATTTTCGGCTAACGTAATTTTTTCTGATTTTATTAAAAAAATTACTTCTAATAATTAAAAAAAGAAATGTTCCAATTTTTTAAGTCTTTATGTATAAATAAATTGATTGGCCCCGTAGCTCAGCTGGATAGAGCAACTGCCTTCTAAGCAGTAGGTCGTACGTTCGAATCGTACCGGGGTCGCCATGAGAAAATGTTAAAAATTTTATTTATAACCATACTTTTTTTAAATGTTTCCGTTCATTCGGAGGATTTAAAGTTATTATGTAACGAAGAAAAATCATCCCTTAATAAAAATTTTCTTCCAAGCTTCTCTAAAATTATAAATTTTGAGAAACAAACCTTATTTAATCATTCAGGCGGCTATTTTGATGATGTCATTTTATTTGGTAGAAATGAAATTGTAATTAATAATCAAATTTTTAACACAAGAAGTACATTTAATAGAATTACAAACAGATGGACGATTTATAAAGGACAGTTTATTAAGATTTATAACTGCGAAAAAGAAAGAAGGCGCTTTTGAAAGCACCTTCTTTAATTAACATGGGGAGGAAGTTATAATAAATATAGTCCCTATGCTATAATTTGTAAAATTTATTATAAAAATATAAATTATTTATTTTATGAATATGTATTTGATTGCCCTTGTAATAGCTTCAATAGACACGTATTACACATATAAAAAATTCTTAAAAAACAGTAAATATGCATTTGCTATCTCTGTTCTTTGCTTTTTAATCTCTTTTTACTTAGCCTTAATTCTTATAAATTTTTTTTTCAATTAATCTTTACTATTTTCATTTACAGAAACAGGCAGCACAATCTTTTTTTCAATCAATGAATCAAATTCACTATTAAGCAAATTTAACTCTTCAACAGAAAGAATATTTGCCATTTCGTTTATATAAAATTCACTTTCTTTAATTCCATTTAATTTGGATTTTAAAAACATCTTATAAGCCATTTTTAAATCTTTAACTGTACCTACTCCAGAATAATACATATTAGCCAAATTAAACATGGCTCTTGGATGACCAAAATCCGACGCTAATTTATATAAATCAAACGCTTTTATTACATCCTTATTTACATTCTCACCGTTGAAATACATCCAACCAAGATTGAACAAGGCAAATTTATTGGATAATTCAGCAGCTCCCTCATAATAATATAAAGCCTTTGTTTTATCAGCACGAATACCAAAACCGTTATCGTATATTAATGCAATATTAAACATTGCATCACTTCTCTTATCATTAGTTTTATCATCAGCCACTTTCTTAAACTTAATTATTGATTCTTCAACTTTTTTTTTATTAAATAAATCGAGAGCTTTATAATAGTCATTTGAGTTAACATTAAAACTGAATGAAAAGATCAAAAAGAGTAATAAAAAGTATTTTAACATAGTTTTCTCCATAAAATTAACATTTATGCTTACTCTCCAAAAACTGGTCGGGGAGACAGGATTTGAACCTGCGACCCTCTGTTCCCAAAACAGATGCGCTACCAGGCTGCGCTACTCCCCGCTTATTTGCTTATAATATATGAATATATTAATTAAAAGAGAAAAATTATATTTAAATTTTTCTTTTATAGGTTGTTGTAAAATAGAAGTTACATTAATATGAAGTAACTTTGAGGAAATGGTTACAACACGTGAAATCCAAAACTACTTTGATATATCTAATTATTTTACTTTTTCCAATTTTTTTAAATGCAGAAGAACTTAGAGATGTTCTCAAAGACGCTTATAATTTTTATCCTGATATCGCAAAAAGTAAAACTGAATTAAAAATTTCCGAAAATGATTTAAGGATTTCAAAGACTGATTTTTTACCCAGCATTGATTTTTCTGCCTCTCAAGGAAGACAAATATCTAAAAGCAACCCAGATACCTCAAGAATTAATGACAATGCATTTAATCCTTCCTCTTTTGATATTGATCTTTCACAACCCTTGGGTTACACCAAAGCATTAAACCTTAAACAATCAAAAAATAAATTAGATATTGCCAAGTTAACATTATACTCTACTACACAAGACGTACTCTTTAAAGCAAGTAAGGCCTATTATACAGTTTTAAAAGATTATTTTCTTGTAGATGTTTCAAAAAGAAATGAAGAAAATTTAATAAAAAAACTAGATGCAACAGAAAAAAGATTTGAGTTCAAAGATGTAACAAAGACTGATGTATTTCAAGCTAAAGCAAGATTAGCCGAAGCAACATCTAAAAGAATTGAAGCAGAAAATAACTTAGAAATTTCTATTTCAGATTTTAAAAGTGTGGTTGGTCGAGAACCTGATGTAAATTGGTTTAAGTCTGATGAAACCCAAATTGTTGATGCCAACCCAAAAGATTGGAGCAAATTTGGTGAACTCCCAATACTCCCGTTCTCATTAGACGAGTCAATACAAACTGGACTTGAAAAAAACCCAGATTATAAAAAACTTCAACTACAACTTAAAAATTCAAAATTAGATATAAAAAAAAATAATTTAAACTTTGCACCCGAGTTTTCAGTTTCTGGATCTGTAGGAAGAGATCTTGATTCTTCCAGAACTGTTGAAAGAAAGGATACCTATTCAGTTACAGCCAAGGTAAGTGTTCCTCTTTTTAACAAAGGACATAATATAATTAATTTAGAAAAATCAAAAGATTCGGCAATAACAATAATAAAATCAATAGAGTCAAAAAAGCTTGATTTAACTTTTCAGATTAAATCTTCCTGGAAGAAGATTGAAAGTACAAAATCGAGTATAGAATCATTAGGAATTTCCGTTGAATCAAATGTTATGGCAGTTGAAGGTGTAACAAAGGAAGCTGGTGTTGGAACTAGAACAACTTTAGAAATTCTTGACGCTCAAAAAGATTTAACCCAAGCTGAATCAAGCTTAGTAAACGCACAATATCAACTTATAATTTCTTCATTTGAATTATTAAAATTATGCGGGATCCTTAATTTTGAATATTTGGGAATGTAATTAAAATTAATACTTGATTTTTTTATTAATATTAGATAAAGTTAAAATTAGACTGTATTGACTTTAAAAAAGTATTAACACAATTTAATCTTACAATTTAATAAAGGAATTTATTATGGCCGAAGTTATTTTATCGCCAGAAATGGAATCTTTTGCTGAAGCTGCGGGTGACGCTGCTTTAGGTCCATTTCAGGCGGCAGATTTTGACGCTGATCCATCTGCAGCATTTTCAGATGGGATGGGAGCAGCAATGGACTATATGTCTGATGCTGGAATGCCAACAGAAATGATGGATGCAATCCAAGACTTAGGTACTGCCGCATTTGATGCTCACATGGAAGCAAATCCAGATTCATCACCAATGGATGCTTTTGATGCCGTTGGTGGTGCAGTAGACATGTACATGGCGGACTTTCCAGGTGATATGCCTTGCATGGATATAATGGATGCAGGAATGCCTCCGATGCCAGATGATATGGGTTCATTTATGGACACATGTCCACCTTACGGCGACCACCCAGGTGGTGATAGCTTTGACATGGGTGCAATGCCTGATCATTATCCAGGACCAATGACTGATATGCCTCCAGGTGATCCTGGTATGGAGCCTCCAGCTGGTGATCCAGCAATGGGAGTGGACGATCCTGGAATGGCGCCTCCAGCTGGTGATCCAGCAATGGCAGGTGAACCAGGGGGACCAGAATATGGTCCAGGAACTCCTCCACCGGAAATGGGTCCTGAAGGAATGGGACCTGATATTCCACCAACAGCAGACATGGATGGCGATGGAATGCCTCCACCTCCTCCAGGTGGTGAAGAAGGGTTAGCCTTCACACCGCATGGCGAAGGAGCTCCAGGTGAAGGTGATATGCCCCCAGGTGATCCTGGTATGGTACCTCCGGTAGATGATCCTGGTATGGCGCCTCCTGCTGATGACCCATCAATGGCAGCTGCAGATTCGCATATGCATGACGCTGGAGCAGCAACAGATGCAGGCTCAGCACCACCACCAACAGCAGATGATCCAGCGATGGATCCTGGCATGGCTGGTGATGTTCCTCCACCAACTGATGATACTGATCCATCAGACGCTGGTGTTTAGTATTTAGTAAAATTTACTAACTATTCTTTTAAAAACCCCCTTAAGTTAATTTAAGGGGGTTTTTTTTTTGAATAAATATATTTTTACGATATGATACAATCATGAAGGGAATGAGAGGATCTCAAAAATCAATTATTTTGGTTGCCAGACAACTTGGCATTCATATAGGTCCAAATGATATTCCAGAGAGATTTCAAATTGACGATAGAGAGCTTAAACCCGCTGAAATGTGCGAATTAGCTCAAAGTTTTGACCTTAAAGCAAAAGCAACAAAAATTTCTGACAATGAGTTGATTAAGCTCCTTACCAAAAAACAACAAATTTTAAGACTTAAAAATGGCAGGTATATCATTGCCTTACGTTTGATTGCAGCCGAAAAAGATGAAGATAAAGCTGTGCTTTGTTTAGATACAGGAGTATCAAGTCCAAAACCACAACAAATAAGCATTAAAGAACTTAAAAAAGGCTGGAACGGTGAAATAATTTTACTAAAAGCCAAACTAAAAAAGTTTGAAGAAGAGAGTGAATTAAAGCTAAGCTGGTTAATAGGTGAGTCATTAAGAAATAAATCGGTTATGGTCCAGGTAGTAATTGTTGGCTTAATTTTAAATATTTTTGCTGTTATTCCAGCTGTTTTTATGATGCTTGTTTTAGATAAGGTTGTAAATTATGAGGCATACTCGACCCTGTACGTAATAACGTCAGGTGTGGTTGTAGCTTATATATTTAATGGGATCCTAGGTTATTTAAGGGCGTACCTCTTAGATTTTTTTTCCCAGAAAGTTGAAGCCAAATTATCAGTAAAAGTTTTTGAAAAGTTAATCGCATTACCAATGCAAAGGTTTCATAAAGAATCCTCGACTTTTCTAAGATTTACAGGTCAAATATCTCAGATTAAATCACTGCTCTCACAAAAAGTTTTTGGAACTGCTCTTGATTCTATTAGTCTATTTGTATTTGTACCTATATTGTTTTTCTATAGCCCGGTTTTATTTATCGTTGTTTTTTCTTTTAGTATTCTTGGTGCTCTCGCATCTATGTACTATTCAAAAAAGCAAAGAGAATCTCTAATAGATCAAAGCAAGGCTGATTCAAAAAGACAGGAGTTTGTCTCTGTTGCAGTTAATGGTATCGAAAATGTTAAAGGCCTGGCTCTTGAGCCAAATCTAAAAGATAAATGGAGAGACTTAGAAGCGAACTACATAATATCTAATGAAGATATGCAAAAAAAAACTGCTGTCTTAAACAATATTAAATCAACAATAAATCAACTTATGACTGCGATGGTAATTTTTGTAGGAGTTCATTTGGTTTTTGCTGGTACTCTATCTGCTGGTATTTTAGTTGGTTTTAATATGCTTGCTGGAAGAGTCTCAGGACCAATCATAGCGTTAGTTACAATTAAGACTGATATAGAAAAATTAATCCAATCACTAAAAACAATCTCTGGTATTGTGGATGCAAATTCAGAAACAACTTTAAGAGGTCAAAAACCTCAATTGATGGGGCAAGTAAGTTTTAAGAATGTTGAGTTCGGTTATGATGACAATACAAAAGTCCTTAATGATGTAGATATTGAAATAAACCCGCGCCAAGTTGTTGGAATAACAGGAAAGAGTGGTTGCGGAAAAAGCACAATTGCAAAACTTATTCAAGGGTTGTATAGACCGCAAGCAGGTATAGTTGCTTTGGATAATATTGATTTAAGGCTACTTGATTTAAGTCATGTAAGATCTCAAGTATCACTTGTTGGGACAGATAGTTATTTTTTTCCTGGAACTATAAGAGAAACCATTGCTAGCGCGATGCCCAATTCATCTATGGATAGAATAACATGGGCTGCAAAAAAAGTTTTTGCTCATGAAGAAATCGAATCATATCCTGATGGTTATGAAACATTTTTAGAAGAAAATGCAACAAATTTATCAACTGGACTTAGACAAAAATTAGCTATAGCAAGAGCCTTAATTCGAAATCCAAGAATTTTGATTTTAGACGACGCATTTACTGGTTTTGATGTAGATAGTGAAATAAAATTATATGATGCTTTGGCAGATATAGCTCTTGGAAGAACAATCATAATTGTATCTAATAGAGTTTGGCATTTAAGATTATGTAATAAAATATTTGTTCTTGATGAAGGAAAAATTTCTCAACAAGGTTCTTTTGAAGAACTAAAGAAATCAGAAGGGTATTTTGGTGAAACATATTACAAGCAAATGTCAATATTAGGCATCAATGATAAAATAAAATCAATGAAGAAAGCTGGATAATGGCTGAGAAAAAATCAATACAACCTGCGGTCAGAAACTTAGCTGCTGGAGACGTGCTCTTTCGTGAGGGTGAAGTTGGGGACTTTGCTTATCAAATAGTCAAAGGAAAAATAGAGGTATGTAAATTTAATGGTGATGAATATGTAACACTCTCCACGCTTGAAAAAGGAGCACTCTTTGGTGAAATGGCTCTAATAGATAAGCAACCAAGAAGTGCAATGGCACGAGCAACTGTTGAGACAACTGTCAAAGAAATTGATCAGGATGCATTATTAGGATACTTAAAAAACTCTCCTCAAACTGCATTTAATATGATGCAACAACTTGCAAGTTATGCAAGAAATGCAAATGAAAAATTATCTGTTGATGCATTCCAATCAGGAAATGAAAATGATTCTTCTCTAGAGCAAGAAAATGAATTAAGTGAAGAAGAAAAACAAAGCAAAAAGAAAAAGGAAATGATGAACGAACTTCTAGATGAGTTTGAGGATGATATTGACAGACTTAAAACTCAGCCAGTTCCTCGTTCTGTTAAAATGTCAGTATACTCTTTTGGTTTTCTAGTCCTTTTTTTAATTTTTTGGGGCACTATTTCAGAGATTGACACAACTATTACAGCCTCGGGTAAAATCACAACTGTTGTTCCTAACGTGGAAGTACAATCTAATTATAATTCAGTTGTTAAAGAAATAATGGTTAAAAAAGGAGAAAGTGTAAAAAAAGGAGATCCACTTGTGACATTTGATGCAACTCTTCAAAAAGCTGATAAAATGAAACTTGATTACCAATTAACAGTTATAAATTCCAAAATAGATAGATTAAAAAAGCAATCACTTTTGAGAAATAATGTATCAGTTAAAAATCCAGATGATGAAAGACAAAGTAGAATTTTTAAAGACAAAAAAGATCAATACCTAGCTAAAATTGCCTCACTAGATCAACAAATTGGTTCAACTGAAGATGATTTAAAATTTATTAAAGAACAACTTGATATACAAAAAAAATTGGAAGATTCAAAGGTTGAATTATTTGAATTGGATCTTGTGGCAGAGTCACAAGTTTTAGCAGAAAAGAATAAAAGGTTATCCTTGGAAAAGGAATTCACAAAAACAAGTAACAAATTAAGTGAATTAAAATCAAATAGGAAAGAATACAATAGCCAATTCTTTGGTGGAATAAATGATGAGCTAGTAGGACTTGAAGATCAAAGAATGTCCCTTCAAGAAGATGTAAAAAAACTTGAAAGACAACAAACAGATGTAACTGTTCGTGCGCCATCAGATGGGATGATTCTAGATTTACATTCTCTTTATCCTGGTGCTGTTATTACTCAGGGTAAAAGTGTTGTTACTCTTGTTCCAACAGGTGTAGAACTTTTAACAGTTTTTGATGTAGATCCTTCAGATATAAGTAAGTTAATCCCAGATACCTCTGTAAAAATTCAATTAAATGCATTGCCTGCCCAAAAACATGGGGAATTAAAGGGTCAACTCATTTATGTTTCTGCCGATACAGTTGACAAGGATGTTGATGGTAACAATGGTAACTTTTATAGAGCAAGAGCTCAAATCACAGAAAATCAGCTTAAAGACACTCCACCAGGATTTAATTTAATGCCAGGTATGAAGGTTTCAGGGAAGTTTAAAGTTGGGCAAAGAAGATTGATAACATATTTTATATACCCACTTGTTAGAACACTTGGAAATAGTTTTGCGGAGCCTTAATGAAATTGAAAATTAGTTTTAGACTGATCGTAACTTTTGCATCAATTATAATGGCAATTCTTTTTGGATTGATGAGAATTGCTGATCCAGAAATTGTTCAGGTACTAAGATTAAAATACTTTGATGTTCTTCAAAAAAAATACCCCAGATCAACAGATGGACAAACTTACTCTGTTATAGTCGATATAGATGAAAAGTCACTAAGAGAAATTGGTCAGTGGCCCTGGCCAAGAACAGTTCTAGCAGATCTATTTGATAAATCTAGATCAGCAGGAATGCTTGTTATGGGGCTTGATGTTCTTTTTGCTGAAAAGGACAGAACTTCTCCTGAGCTTATTTCTAGAGACATAAAAAAAAGGAATCCCGAAGTATCTGAATTACTTAGCAAATTACCATCTAACGAATACCTAGCAATGGAGGCAATGAAAAAATTTCCTACAATTATTGGTCACTCTGGTCTTGATGTTGAGGGCGATGCTAACAGATCAGATATTAACGAATCTTCAGTCAAAGTTTTTTTAGGGAAAAGTCAAGATCCAAAGAACTGGTTGATCTCTTATCCAGGTTTATTAGCAAATGTTCCAGAGTTTGAAGAAGTAGCATCTGGGTCAGGTACTGTTTCTGTCGCTGAAGAGCCCGATGGCATAATCAGAAGAGTTCCTCTTATATCAAATGTAGCAGGAACTGTAAGACCGACACTTGGACTTGATATGATACGAGTAGCATTTCAAGGAAATAGCATTGCAACTAGAACAGGAATTAATGGTGTTGAGGAAATTATAATTCAAACAAAAGTTATTGGAAATGCTTCAATACCAACAGATGAAAATGGGAGAGTTTGGATATATTATGGACAGTCAGATTCGCCAAATATAGTTAAAAATGATTCAAGATATTACGTTAGTGCTGCAGATATTATTAAAGGAAGAGTTGGAAAAGAGAGATTACAAGGTAAATTAGGTATTCTTGGAACTTCTGCAACTGGGCTTAAAGATATTAGACCAACACCAGTTGACGATAGAATGCCAGGAGTAGAAATTCATGCAAACCTTATTGATACTGTTATATCAGCAATAATGTACTATACATCAAATAAAAATGCAGAAAATGTTTATAAACAATCATTAAAAAAAGGATTATCGGAACAAGAAGCGATTATTGAAAAAAACAAAGTTGAAATAACTGGCTCGCCCTTTCTTAAATCAGGAACAAATATGAAGTTTTATGAAGCTTTATTCACCATTTCATTAGCTTTATTTATTACTATATCAGCTTTAAAATTTGGACCAATCATAAATATTTCACTTCTTATAACATTTATTGGTTCGGCTTTTTACATAAGCACAAAGCTGTTTTTAGAAGAAAAAACATTATTTGATCCGACTTTTGCGGGAGTTTCGACATTTATAATTTATTTTAGCAATACATTTGCTAACTATCTAAGAGATGCAAATGAAAAGAAACAAATTAGAGGCGCGTTTTCACAATATTTATCTCCCGCATTAGTTGAACAATTAGCAGATGATCCAGAAAAGTTAGTACTTGGTGGAGAAACAAAAAAAATGACATTTCTTTTTTGTGACGTTAGAGGGTTTACAACTATATCAGAAGCATTTAAATCAGACCCTCAAGGTTTAACAAGATTGATAAACAGGTTCTTAACACCATTAACCAACGAAATAATAAGTAAGAACGGGACAATTGATAAATACATGGGTGATTGTATAATGGCTTTCTGGAATGCACCAATAGATGTTGATGGTCATGAAAAAATATCCTGTGATGCAGCACTCAGCATGCATAAAGCTCTAAAAGAGCTCAATGATATAAGAGAGGCAGAAGCTCTTGAAGAAAAAAAAGACTTTCTAGAACTTAAAATTGGCATTGGACTAAATACTGGTGGGTGCGTTGTCGGAAATATGGGATCTGATCAAAGATTTGATTATTCTGTGCTTGGAGATGCAGTAAATTTAGCATCCAGACTTGAAGGACAGTCGAAAGGTTATGGTGTTAAAACTGTTATAGGACAGGAAACTAATGATGCAGTAAAGGAGTCTCATGCTACACTCCAATTAGACATGCTTGCAGTAAAAGGAAAAAAAGAGGCAGTTTCTATTTTTTGTTTATTGGGCGACTCAACATTCAAAGAATCTTCAGATTTTAAAAGTCTTGAAAAAAAGCACAAAACAATTCTTGATTTGTATTTCAATCAAAAATGGAATCAAGCATTAGATGAAATCAAGTTGGCAAAAAGTCTTTGTAAAAGCTTAATGAGTGATTACTATGATATGATGATAAATAGAATTAATGATTATAAAAAAACTCCTCCACCAGAAAATTGGGACGGTGTTTTTGTTGCAACCTCAAAATAAAATGTTGATTTAAAATGGGTTTAAAAAAAATAAGAGTTTTACCAGACCAATATATTGTCCAAGAAGGACAAAAGGGTGAAACAGCATTTCTAGTTATATCTGGTGGATTAATTGCAGAAGTAGATGGAAAGAAAGTCGGAAAAATAGAAACTGGTGAGATTTTTGGTGAACTGTCTTTAATTTTAAATGAAACAAGAAAAGCAAGTATTAAAGCCGTCGTGCCAAGTGAAGTCGTTGAGATAAAAAAAAAGGCTCTTGAAGCAATACTCTTATCATCAAATATTGATCTTCATAAAGCAATAAATGAAATGTCAAAGGAACTAAGTAAAAAAGATGATCAGAAATTACCACTTACAAAAGAGGAACTTTTGAAACTTACTAAAAGTTCTCCTAATGTAATTAGAGCTTTAGCATTACAACTGCATTTTAGACTTTCTCAAAGGATTTTTTCTTGAAAACAATTCAGCACGGTAAAACAACTAAAATATTAATGCTAGATGGTGAAACCCTCTTTAATCAGGGAGATGAAGGCAATATTGCTTACATGATTATTCATGGAGTCATGGATGTCATTGTTGACGGTAAAAAAGTAGGAACAATGAGGAATGGAGAAGTCTTTGGAGAAATGGCACTTTTACTTAATCAAAAAAGAAGTGCGACTATTGTTTCAAGTCAACCTACTGAATTAGTAGCGATTAGCAAAAGTAATCTTGATGAATTAATAAATTCTGGTTCTGATAAAGCAAAAAAAATTATTATGGATTTGTGTACAGAGCTTGCTAAAAGGACGGATTTTCAAGAAATAATTTATTCCCATGAAGATATTGAGATGGTTTTAAAAGATGAAAATGAAATAATTTCTAAGCTAACCAAACAAATTTTATATAGATTAGAAAAATCAACCAAACATGTTGAATAAAAACTTCATTAATTTTAACATTATGGTATAGTGACGGTATGAAGTATTCAGATTTTATACATGAGTCCGAAGTTAATCATAAAACTTTAAGTTATAATCTGCTCACCCCCAAACCTGCAAAGGGAAAATCATTAAGACCAGGAAAAATTTCAGTTTCACCAGCTAAAGCTATATCTCTGTTAGCACCATACACAATTACCAGAATAATGGAACAAATCAAAGCTGTCGTTCCGCTAGCTGCCTACTTATTTTTATTTCAATTATTAATCTTGAGACAGCCTATCTCATCAGCATCAACTATTTGCCTTGGTTTGATAGCTGTAATAGTTGGACTTGCAATATTTATGGAGGGATTAAAAACAGGATTAATGCCTTTTGGTAATGTAATTGGCGACACTCTTCCTAAAAAAGCATCAATGGTTGTTGTTTTAATTATAATTGGAATATTAGGGGTTGGTGTTACTTATGCAGAACCGGCTATCGGGGCATTAAAAGCTTTTGGTTCATCCATAAACCCTCAAGATGCACCATATCTTTATGAAATTCTTAATAATCGGAGTGAAACTTTGGTTGTGATGGTTGGAGCAGGAGTTGGTCTGGCTGCAATAATTGGTACTATAAGATTTGTTAAAGGCTGGTCTCTTAAACCTCTAATTTATCTGGCATTGACTCCGACTATAATTTTAACTGCTTATGTATGGAGCAATCCAGATCTTAGAACGATATTAGGCCTAGCATGGGATTGTGGTGCAGTAACAACTGGCCCTGTTACAGTTCCTCTAGTGTTATCACTTGGAATTGGGATTGCAGCATCAGCAGGAAAAGGCGATTCATCATTATCGGGATTTGGTGTTGTTACAATGGCTTCATTATTCCCAATCATAGCTGTTTTGATATTAGCAATTCATGTTTCACAAACTATTTCTGCAGAGGAAATAATAGCAGCAGCCTCTTCAACTTCCCAAATTGCCACAGGTGAAATTTCTAAGTGGTCCAAAACTCCATTTGTTGAAATTATCGGGGGTGTTAGAGCAATTTTACCGCTTGTTATCTTTCTCATGATAGTTTTGTTTGTTATTTTAAAATCTAAACTTCCAAATAACTTGGTCACAACTTACGGATTGACATTGTCAATTATTGGTATGTGTGTTTTTAATATAGGTCTTACTTACGGTTTGGGAGCAATTGGTGGTCAAGCTGGAACTAACCTTCCCGCAGCTTTTATGGAAGTTGAAATAAGTGAAGTTTCTCCAATTTATAATGAATTATTGGGCTTGACGATAGTTATTCTATTTGCATGGTTGTTGGGTTTTGGAGCTACACTTGCAGAGCCAGCTCTTAATGCTCTAGGATTGACAGTTCAAGAACTTACCAATGGGGCATTCAAGAAGTCAATGCTTATGTACAGTGTTGCGGGAGGAGTTGCATTTGGGATTGCTCTAGGAGTTGGTAAAATAGTTTTTGCTTTTGATTTGGCTTCAGTTCTTATCCCATTATATCTATTAGCTGTAGTACTTACTTATTTTTCAACTGAGGAATTTGTTAATGTTGCATGGGATAGTGCAGGAGTGACTACCGGACCAGTTACTGTTCCTCTTGTTCTTGCTATGGGATTGGGTTTAGGAAATGCAGTTTCAGCTACCGAAGGTTTTGGGATCTTATCAATGGCAAGTATATGTCCAATCCTTGCTGTACTTTTAATGGGATTGTATATACAATTTAAACAGAAAAAATAATACAAAGGAAAATAATTATGGCTAGAGATATAACTTACTTAACAGACGTTTTTTTAATTACCTGTGTGGTTGAGAGTGGACTAGCCGACAAAATTGTTGATGCAGCTACAAATGTAGGAGCACAAGGGGCAACCATCAATTATGCAAGAGGCACAGGAATCAGAAATAGAATGGGACTTCTTGGCGTAACAATTGATGAACAAAAGGAAATTATTAGAATTATTGTATCAAAGGAACAATCAAACAGAGTATTTGAGTCAATGTATTTGGCAGGAGATCTTGACACACCAGGTAAAGGGATAATGTGGATGGTTAAGTTAGATAGAGTTGCAACTCATATTCCTAAAGATGTAATTAAAAAAGCCGGGGGAAGATAGATGGCAAGATTAGTTGAAATCGGTGGCCTAATAAAAAAAGGACTTGGTCAGAATGTTGTTAAAAAGTTTTCGGACAATCAAGACGTTGTTTCAGTTGGCTTTGCAAACGGCAGGGCGTCAGATATGTTTGACATACAACAATTTGGAGATGCAAGCGAAGCAGATATTCTGACTTTAATTGTAAAAGAAAGAAAGGGAAATTTTATATTTGACGAACTTTATAAGCTTCTCAAACTTTCAACACAAAATAACGGTGTTATTTTCAAATCCGATTTAATAGCTAAATCAACCTATAAATAGAGTCATCTTTCAGAAAGTGCAAAAGTTGCACTTGTCATGAAGGGAGTTAAAAAATAATCTAAAAAGCTTCTCTTTCCAGTTATTATTCCAACCATTACTGGAACTCCAGAAAAAAGTTTATATTCTTCATCTTCTCTAGAAAATGAATTTTCTGTAGTTTCAACTTTTACTAGATAAAAACCCTCTTCATTTTTACCAGATATTCTATCTGCACCAACAAATACAACTTTACCTTTAATTGATCTAAACCTTGACCCCTCAGGGGTGTTGAGTCTAATTTTTGCATCTAAATTTTTTTTCACATAACCTATTTCGGATAAAGGCAGTTTTGCCTCTATAATTAATTTTTCATTTTCAGGAACAATTTCAACAACAGTAACTCCAGGAGCAACAATGGCTCCTTTTGAATTTACTGAAATGAGTTTAACAGTCCCTGAAACTGGACTCTTTAAAATAGTTCGATTAAGACTATCTGAATACTTTTGGATTCTATTGTTAAGCTCGTTTTTTTGTCTTTTATATTCAGAGAGTTCTTTATTAAGTTCCTCTGTATAATTATTTTTAACTTTCTCCAATTCATTTTTACTTAAATCCATAATTGATTGTTGCTCATCAATACTAGCTTCAACTTCTTGTAACTCTCTTAAAAGCTCTAAGTGTTTAAGTCTATTTGTTGCCTCAACCTCTAAAAGTTTTTGGCTTATGGATGTCTGTTCTTTAACGATTTTTAATCTCTTTTTAAGATTTCTTAAGTTTTTTGTAGCTTTATTGATATTTGATTTTTTAGATTTAATTTCTGAATTAATTGCGTTTGTTCTACTCTTTAACAGTTCATTTTCTGATTTGATAAGTTCTTGATCAAAAAGTTGTTTTTTATTAGATGGAATCTTAATTGATTTATCTGATTTTTTTTCAGCCTCAACTCTTAGAATCGATAACTCTATAGAATTTAATCTAGTATTTATCTCTCCAAATTCTGAAGATGCTTTCTCTTTTGATAACACTACCAGAGGTTGATTTACTTCAACTTTTTCACCTTCGCTAATCAAGATTTCTTCTACAATCCCCCCCTCTAAATGTTGCACATATTTTATTCTACCCTGGGGAATTATTTTGCCATCTGCAAGACTTAGAACTTCAATAATTTTTAAATTAGTTAAACATAAAAATACAATGAGAAAAAAAACTAATGAAAGTTTTAATTTCTTACTAATTAAAACTCTACTCTCGCTTTTTGTATTCTCGTTAATATTCCACTTAGTCCAATCTTTTTTCATTTTCAAACCAATCTTATTCTATTATCACTTAATTCAATGATTTCTTTATCTTCTGAAAAACATATTACAGTTTTTCCTGCTCTTTTTAGTGATGTTATCAGCTTTATTACCATTGTTCTTCCATCATTATCAAGATAAAGTGTTGGATCATCAAACACATAAATTTTATAATTCTTGGATATTGACCTGGCAATATGAATTTTTTTTAATATTCCTCTTGGTAATTTATTGTCTATCAAGTCTGAGATCGTTAAATTCGAATTCTTTAATTCACTATCTAAACCGACATTTTGAAGCAATCTACTTACCTCTTGTTGATTTAAATCAGGGTTAGAGATTAAGATATTATTTAATATTGATGAATCAAGAACATTACTTTCTTGCGGAATATATGCAACATGTTGTTTAAACCATACTAATGATAGTTTATCTAGATTAGTATCATCTATTAAAACTTTACCTGAATCTGGTTTTAACAAGCTTACAAATAATTTAGCCAATGTAGTTTTTCCTGATCCATTTTTTCCTGAAACAGTAGAAATTTCTGATGAATTAAAATTCGCTGAAAAGTTCTTAATTATATATTTTGAATCATTATCGTATGCATAACTAATATCATCAAACTTTATATTTCCTATAAGTCTGCTAAGTTGCATTCCCTCAGATCTATTTTCTGAATCTTTAAAAAAATTTGTGCAATCATCAAGATAAAAACTTGTTTTTTCAAGAATTGATATTGAATTTTGTAATGATGAAATTGTTCCAAGTGCTCTAGTAGCAAATATGTTGAAACCTATAAGACTACCAATAGATAAATTTCCATTTACAACCAAAACACTTCCAATACCAATTATAAAAATAGAGGATAAGAGAATAAAAAAACTTGTTATTGAAACTTGTTGTGCATCATATCTTGCTATTGCTGAATCGAGTGCCAATTTTTTCTCAAAAAAACTTTCAACATGAAATCCAGTATATTTCATTGCAAAAGTTGATTTTAATAACTCCTCATTTGAAGCTAATTCCTTTATTATCAACTTATCTTTATTTAGAAGATTTTGATCTTTAATGTAAATATTTTTTGCCTTAATTAATCTTTGTTGAAAAATTAAAAATAATATTATTAAGATTAAAAAAATAATCGCCAAAAAAAAATTCAAAAAAAAGAGTATTATAATTATGAATATTACAAAAAAAGCATCTAATAAATTTGATTGAATTTTAGGTGAAATAAATTGAAAAAAATTATTATTAAAATCAATAATATCAATAAAATTTCCCTTCTTAAATTTATTCTCCCTTTCAAAAAAAGTTTTTATTAAATCTAACTTGAAAATTTTTATTGGATTTACAAGTATATCGCTTAATATTTTATTTCTTATATTTCTGAAAATGAATTCAAAAATTGCTACTGCAAACGCTCCTGATAAAAGAAAAACCAAAGTCCCTTGCAATCCAAATGCTATATATCTATTAAATATATGTATAATAAAAATAGGGCTAAGAAGTCCCATGATTGTAATAAAAAAAGTTAAAAGAAGTATAACACCTAATGAATTACTATTTTTTAATATGTGAAACCAATACTTCATAATCATTTAATCAACAAATAATAGAAACATACAACAGAAAATCATGTCACACCAGAACTACCGTCAAATGAAAATTCACTGCCGTTTAATGTATCATTATTAAACCCACCTAGCAGGACAACCGGAGAAAGCTCTGAACTTTCAATTATACCAGTTTTATTGTCATCTGACCAAAACCAAAGATAACTTTCATGGCCGTCACCAACAGCTAAGTACATTGATTCTACTTGCGTAAGTGAGCCAGATGTTTTTGTTATTGAAAAATTACTAAAATGATTAGACAGTGCGGTAGCATGTCCACCAGTTGCTGGAGGAACGTCATATGTAAAGTTAAATACATAAGGCAACTCATTCGAATTATTTGTAATATTATAATTACTTCCCAACTGAGTAGCATCTGCGTGAATTGATTTTCTAGTGAATGCTGATGCCGGAGTTTGAGTGTTTACTAATTTATCAGCTCCTGCATCCCTAAAATCATAAATTGTATCTTTTGATGTTCCTGTTGAATTGATGTGACTGGGGTCATAATAAAATTTATCATCACCAGGACCTCCATATAATAAGTCACTTCCTATGCCTCCATATATAATATCGTTTCCGTCACCACCCCTTATAGTATCTTCACCTTGATCCCCATGAATGGTGTCGTTACCACCATCTCCATAGATTATGTCATTAGCAGCTCCACCTCTTAAAATATCATTACCCGCATTACCATAAATTGTATCAAGACCATTACCTCCATTTATTGTGTCATTATTGGTTCCTCCCTTTAATGTATCACTTCCATCCATTCCGTTTATAATCACGCTATTTGTCTCTGTTGATTTATCAATGGTATCAGAAATAGCTGTACCGCTGAAAGTAACAGGTGTGCTAGTTGAACCCGATGAACTTGATGAACTTGATGAACTTGATGAACTTGATGAACTTGATGATTCTTCAGGCAAAGGTTCTGTCTCGAAATTATTATAATCATCATAAAGAGCAGGATCTTCAAAAAAGTATGTTTCAGTAGGTCCAACTTCTGCCGGTCCATAGGGTTCTGGCCCCATCATTCCAAAAATGGGTTCG